>Ga0265295_1000302_pt1 | contig 101564 bp, 84 predicted proteins | sample Munlansysbiofilm_FD_192503 | JGI IMG/M metagenome (GOLD analysis project Ga0265295, IMG submission 192503) | Leachate microbial communities from a municipal landfill in Southern Ontario, Canada - Methane capture system biofilm | ecosystem: Engineered > Solid waste > Landfill > Unclassified ... | reverse complement strand
GAGGAGACAGAAAGTAAGAGTCTTCTGTCCTGAATACCAGAGAATCATCCCTTAATTTTTTAATCTGGGGAAGAATGGCTACAGCGCTCGTATCCAGATTTGTTTTTATTTCTTCTATATTTTTTGGCCCCTCTTTTAAAAATAAAAGAAGATTTTTCCTTTTTTCGGAGAGGAAAATCAATTCTAGAAGCGAGTTACTCATGTCTATAAGAGATAAGTAAAGACTTGATAAGTATCTTTCGTATTATTCAACTATTTTTATTCAAAAGCGTGAAACCAGATATGAAAATTTTTTTTGGATGTGAAGGTAAAAAAGTGGTAGACTATCAGGACAGAAAAGAATAAAGAATGAGAGATATTGCAGAGCAAAAATTAACCAAAACTGAAAATGCAAGAAGTTATTTGAGCCAGAGTAAGTGGATTTTGAGGCAGTGAAATAATTTAATGGGAAGTAAATTTTAAGGTCGTATAGGTTATATACCTCTATAACATAAAGAGGAAGTTGACGGTTAAGAGTTAAGGGGTTTCTCTCTTAATCGTAGGGGTTGAATCACACAATTGGGAGCCATATCAGAGGTGGCAAGCGGCTCCCAATTATAACACCACCGATCTTGGAGAACTTTTATTTTCCAGTATTCATCTTTTTTCTATCATCCAATCATAAAAAATATAAGAAATGGTGAAAATATAGCCCAATATATTTACATAGTTCAGTAAAGATTATAGAACTTATGAGAATTTACGGACTAAGAATTTTTTTGAATATAGTAGGAGATAAATAAAAAGTGTTCAGGATATATTGTTTAAAAAAAGAAAAACTGTTCATTTTGGATTTCTTAAGATTTATTTCACAAGAGAAAGGAAATAAATTAAGAGGTAATTTTGACTTACTTGAAATTTTTAATGCTAACAAATAATTTAATAAAATAAGATATTTTAAACTCAGATAAAAAAATACAGTCATCTATAATTTGAGTATTAGCAAATATTTTATGACGTTTATGTTATATAACTAGAAATCATAAGAATTTGATAGAGATTGAGAGTTAGTGGGTTTCCTCTCAGTCCAATGGGGTTGGATCATCAGTAGGGACCTAGGAAAGGAAAATTCGGTCCCTATTTCCTTCTTACAGAAATAAAATCAAACTTTTTTCCAGAGCAAATTCTTCATGAGGGCCTGATTTTTAAATTAATTTATATTTTGCTAATGAATTTATTTCTTTATGAATGAATTTACCTCTTTATGAATGAATTTATTTCTTTATGAATGAATTTACCTCTTTATGAATGAATTTACCTCTTTATGAATGAATTTACCTCTTTATGAATGAATTTACCTCTTTATGAATGAATTTACCTCTTTATGAATGAAGATTGATCAAATTGATTATCCTGATAATCAACTGAAACTTGATTTTTTGTTATTAGTTAATCTGTTCATCGAAGCTCCACATCTTTAAAGAGACCGATAGAAATCGAGAGCGGATTAATACTCTGGATTTTTTTTGTATTATCAATTAAATACAGAATTTATAAATAGTATTCAGAGAATATGAAACAGGTTAATTAAATTAACCCGACAGATAATGAAAAGTAATTGAAGTAGGAGTTGAGAACCTGGATTTCAATGATGCTAAATTCGATACCGCTGTAAAGTTCCACGGACATGTCTGCCCTGGCATATCGATAGGATACAGAGTGGCTATGCTGGCTGCCGAGCGTTTTAAAGACAGGAGCGAAGATGAAGAACTCGTTGCAGTTGTGGAAAACAGGTCCTGTGCAGTAGATGCGATTCAGGCAATCAACGGCTGTACCTGCGGGAAAGGAAACCTCATCTTCAAAGAACATGGAAAGCACGTATATACATTTTACAAAAGAGGAAGCGAAAAAGCCCTGAGAATTTCCCTTAAACCCGATGCCTTACCCCAGGATAGCAGACATACTGCTCTTTTCGCAAAACTGAGGGCAGGCACTGCAAGCCCGGAAGAAGAAAAAGAGTTTCAGGCTTCACATGATGCGAAAAGCCAGAGAATCCTGGAAATGCCGGAAGAGGAACTTTTCCGTGTCAGTGAAGTGAATATTGAGCCCCCGGAGAAAGCCATAATCTACCCCACAGTCATATGCAGCAAATGCGGAGAAGGATTTATGGAACCCCTGGGAAGAGTTAAAAATGGAGAAATTGTCTGCATCTCCTGTTTTGAGGCAAAAAATGAGTGAAAATTCAGAAAATGCTCCCGAAAAAGTTGAGTTTACCCCCATAGGCTACGTGGAAAATGACTACTTTAAACCGGAGTATAAAGAAGAGGTCTATGAGAAGGTTTCAAAAATTGTCCTGAGAGAAGATCTGGTAGACGGCCTTTACAGGGTAGAAGAGCTTGAAAAACTCTATATCCTCTTTTATTTCAGCAAATCGGAAGGTTATAAGCTGATACACCGCCGCCGTTATGACGGAGAGATGTCAGGGGTCTTCGCAAGCAGAAGCCCATACCGGCCCAATGGGATAGGTCTTACCCTTGTGGAGCTCTTGAAAGTAGAGGGCAACGTGCTCTATGTAAAAGGCCTTGATGCCATCAATGGGACGCCTGTACTGGACATTAAGCCATACATGAAAGACCTTGAAGAAAAAGAGAAAGAAAATACGAAGTGAAAAATCGCAAAAAAACAGTATCTAAAACCGATAAATCAAAAAATAAAGCCTTTTTTCAAATAAAAAAGAAAAGGGGAATTACCCTTTTCTAAGTTTCATTTACATTTTCTTTTTCCGGAATCCCAGATAAATTCCACCCACCACTGCTACCACAAAGAGAGTTCCAATGATATCAGCTCCTGAGAAGGACATACCACCACTTTCCGCTCCTTCAGACGATTCTTCTTTCTGCATCTCATAACCTTCCACGTAGTCAGGATCTGCAGATTGTCTGACCTCAGGGGCAGGTTCAGGGGAATCCACACCATATCCTGCATCAGAATTCTGAACGGTCTGGTTGCTGACCGGTTCTTCGGTGTTTGATTTGGCAGTCTGGTTAAGTTTTTCGGCAACACTCGTCTGGTGCCCATTGCTGCTCCTATGCTCTTCAGTCCTTTCCTGCTTAAGAGATTCCTGCGTAGCCTCTTCAATCGCTTCGACAAAACCGGGTACTGATACAAGGCCCGATACGTAGTTGTTGAGGAGAGAATTCCCACAGGTGTGGTGGCAGCAGGTAACCCCGTCTTCAACCACGGACTCTGCATATTCCTCAGCCAGGCTTTTGAGGACATCATCCGATGCATCCCAGCTCCCCTTGCGGGCGGTCTCCAGCATCCGGGCAGTCATGGACTGGTATGCGTAGGGGTTGTTCTGCTTTACCCAGTCGCTGAGTTCCTGGTCTGCCATATAGGTCTGGTATACCTTATTCCACATATCATCGCTGATCAAATCCGGGTTTGTGGCTTCCCAGCCCCAGAGGTTTTCAACGAAATCCGACATTTCCCTTGCTCCTGCATAGCCGTTTCCCTGCATGCCGTCAATCCATCTGGGATTGAAATATCGGGAATAAGTTTCCCTTTTGAGGAATTCTTCCAGGGTTTCGGTTTTCTCATCCCCTCCGGCCAGCATATTCGTAATAAATGAATCAGGATACTCCCCTCCGGAAACGGAACTGACAGCAAGATTCAGCCCTCCCAGATACTGGAAAAAGTCATCGTTGTCAAGGGTCCCGTAAAGGTTTGTGCTCCGGCTGTGAACTGTGGCTTCAACCCCTTCAAGGTTCTTTTTGAAAAGGTCCTTAAGGTTTTCGCCCCAGACGTTTTCTCCGTAAGCATTGCACATCCTGTTGATGTAAAGATCTGCAAGAGCATCATTGCTCTCCCAGGTATCACTTGCTGAAACAGCGTTCGGAAGCCCTGTGCCGTAGGCGCCGTCCTCAGACCCGAAAATCCTGAGCAAGGAAAGGTCCAGTGCCTCACTTTCATTAAGGGAACCCTCACTCATCAAAGAGGTCTTCAGAGCATCAGCATTTTCCCGGATATAGTTAGGGGAATCCTCCTGGGCATAAGCAAGTTTTACAGCTTTATCCAGCAGGCGCACCTTGTCAGGATACATATCCCTGTAAAGCCCGGAGATCTGGATTACCACATCAATCCTGGGTCTCCCCAGAGTCTCCATAGGGATAGCTTCCACATCAACCACCCTGCCGCTGTTCCATACAGGCTTTACCCCGAGTAGAGAGAGGATCTCTGCTTCCATAACCCCTTCATGCCTGGTAGTCTCTCCTGCCCATAGGACATAAGCCACTTTTCTCGGGTAATTCCCGTGCTCGGCGAGATATGCTTCAAGCATCTGGTCAGCCATCTCCTGCCCGAGAGTCCAGGCGGCTTCCGTCGGAACTATCCTCTGGTCAAAAGCATAAAAGTTTCTCCCCGAAGGCAGTGCTTCAGGGTTTCTAACAGGGTCTCCTCCCTGGTTTCCGGGGATGAACCTGCCTTCAAGGGCATTTAGGACCTGCTGGATTTCCTCTTCCCCGAGAGCCAGGTTTGCAGCGTATTCTTCTGCACTGACGAGGAAGGTACTGACAGTCTCATTGCCTGTCCCGAGGACCTGCACCTGAGCCTCCGTGGAATTGACTCCCTGGTTAAGGACAAGATCAAGCAGATAGAGCTGGGAACCTTCGGTTTCATTGAATTCACTAACAGAATCGGCAAAGTCAGTCCCTAGCATGGAATTCACCATACCCACAAGCTGTTCCCCTTTCGGGCTTGTACCCAGGATATGCAGCCCGTAAGGCATTGATTGGCCCTTGTATTCATCCAGCAGCTCTTCAAGCCCTTCAAGGAAAACGGCATTAAAGTAAGTCTCGTTATTTTCCGCCTCTGTCATATTGAATTCTTCATCCAGGGAGAGGGATAAGGTTAGGTTTAAAACTTCAGACCTGTGAGCAGCTTTAAGGGAAGCATCTGCCTCTGCCTGCCCATAGTTGTGGATAGCTTCGCTCAGGTTTGCATAATCCCCATAGCTTCCCGCAGAAACAATCGGAGGGACAAGATGGTCGACTATTACTGCTCCTCCTCTGCGTTTTGCCTCATTTCCTTCCCCAAGCCCGTCCATAACGTAAGGATAAATAACAGGTAAGTCCCCGATCATCAGGGAAGGCCAGTCATATCTCGAAAGCCCGAACTCTTTTCCGGGAAGCCATTCCTGAGTCCCGTGCCTGCCGAAATGCACAAGGGCATCACTACCAAATCCGCCTTCTTCTTCGGAGTGCTGGAGCCAGAGATAGAACGCAATGTACTGGTGGTGAGGAGGAAGTTCAGAATCGTGATAAAGGGCTTCACTGTCATCAAGCCAGCCTCTCGAAGGCTGAGGAGCCAGAAGCACGTTATCCCCTACCTCAATTCTGGGGATTACAAGATATCTTCCACTCTCGTTTTCCCAGACCATGATCTCTCCAGGAGCAGGGCCCCACTGTTCAATAACCTCCTGCTGTTTCTCTTCAGGAAGTTCAGAGAACCATACTTCATATGTGCTTTCAGGGACGAGAACTACCTTGCCTGTAGCAACCATCTTCTCGAGTTCTCCGGGAGCCCAGGTACCTATATTGATGCCCTGGGTAAGCATCAGATTAAGTAGCTCGGTTTCATTCAGGGACTGGTTTTCATTAATGGCATATCCTCCGGCAGCCATAGCATCAAGCAGGCTTGACAAACTTGGGACGACATCGAGGTAAGAAGCCCCTATGTTGTCCTTTCCTCCTCCGTGGTTATAATAAATGATAGCAACTTTCTTGTCGGAGTCAGGAATTTCCCCAAGGTTTACCCAGCTTTCAACCCGGTCAATGAGCCAGTCTACCTGGTAGTCTATAGAAACCGAAGTCTCGGTCCCGGTTTCGGGATCTATTTCAGTGGCAGCCATTATTACCGGGTCAATAGCTCCCCAAAGTTCCTGCAAATCGAGTTTCATCATTTTATCCGCGGGAAGCGGCCTGCTGCTAGCTTCATACCCGGTCCTGTTCATGTAATTGTTAACTATGCCGTTGATTACAGGCACATCAAGCCCCTCGGCATCAAACTTGTTTCCAAAGTACGTAAAAGAGATGATAGCGTCTACAAGTACCTCGTCACCCTGCTTGAAGAAATCTCCCGAGGAAAGGTTATCAGACCCGTAAGTAGCAATAACATTGTATTCTCTGGCTTCCAGTTCCGAAATCAGAGCGTCAATGGGCTCAATCTGGAAGGGGAAATAACTCTGGTACATGGTAATAGCAACCGTGGGCTTTGCCGGATCGTAAACATGTCCTCCGTCACTCCTGTTAGAGTACCAGGTGAGGTATGTATCAAGGGAATCGGTGAAGTAACCTGTCATGTTTGTATGGTAGATAGCCCTTTCAGGAAGTGTGTGTGGGTCCTCGTACAGGAGGTCAGTTCTGCCGCAGCAGTCACTGGCTATGCAGAATAAAAGATTTTTCAGGTTACTCTGGTCGTAAGCCCCGTTGAGCCAGTAATTGTTGAGTTTTTCCCTGTAGCTCTCTATCAGGTCTGCAGGAAGAGGGATGCTCTCGTTCAGCAGGGTATCGTCGTCGATAACCACACACCCGTTAGAAATTGCGCTGTCTACTGTGGGTGTAAGCTTCCGGGCAGTTGAAGGGCTGAGCATGTTGATGTAGATGATATCCATACCGCTCAGGTCAACATCGTTTTCCATAACATAATCAGCCATAAAACAGCTAAGGGAAAGGTTCAGGCTGCTGTTGCCGTTGATCTCCTCCATCAGGTTTTTGAGGGGAAGTTCATGGCTCCGGTACCCGGTAACAATAGCAATATCAAGTTGCTGACCGGGGCTTGAGTCTACAGGAGTTTCCTTTACCTGCTCTCTCAGCAGAAGAACTTCTGTGAACCCCAGAGAAATAGGGTCTCCTCCCATCTGTTTTTGTCGGGTGAGCCCGCGGATTGAAGAGGCTCCTTCCAGGGGAACTCCACTGCCCTTCAGGTCAAGAATTGCCTGGGATTCGGTTTCATCAATATCCCTGCTTGAAGTATCGAGGTTTACAGAAAGATCTGCCCCCTGAACCTGGATCTGTTCATCGGCACGACGCCATTTGTCCTCACTGGAAATAGCAACAAGAGTATAGTTTCCATTGGGAATACCGGAAAGCAGATAGTTTCCCTCAGCGTCACTTGTAGTGTTAGCAACAAGTTCGTATTCCGTGCCTGTACTGCCCGCCGCCGGAGAAGAAGAAAATAGCATTAAAAGGATTAAAATTGTCAATCCGGAAGCCTTAATTTTTTTGTTAAAAGAATTTTTATCAACATTAACCTGTTCTTTCATAATCCTGCTCCAGAATATGATTAAGCTTATTGCTGTGAGAGCCACTTATCGCGGAATTGTTCGGATGCCTGCAAAATACTTTATAATTTTATTTACAGGATATCGCCGCCAGAGATACCAGTACATTCTGGTAGAAAACCCGGACTACACAGCAAAGAAATAACAAAAGTAAACTTTACCTGTCATTCAGGGAAAAACATCACTCAAATATTGGTTGTCAAAAGCTGTTTTTGATAGATATAGCCCAATAAAATATCAGTACCTCACCTCAAAACATAAATAATACCGGATAATTTGAACGCAATTTTACTTTATTTGCATAAAAACCTGCGATTATTGGTAACAATTATTAGCCTTGGAGATAACAAGAACGGAAAAGCGATAAAAAGAACAGAAAAGGATACGGAAGATAAGAAAAAAATATCAGGAAAAATTTAAGTCAGGGCTAAAAAAAGGAGAGAATTAGAGAGAGGAAAATGAAGAGAAAAGAGCATAAAAAAGCCCTTTTCTTCCAAAAAGCATTTAAACCTTCTTTTTACGGAATCCCAGATAAATTCCTCCAACTGCTGCCAGGACGAAAAGAATTCCGAATATGTCAGAGCCGGAGAAAGACGGACCTCCACTTTCTTCTTCCGTTACAGGAGTTTCTTTCTGCATCTCATAGCCTTCCACGTAATCGGATTCCGAATTCTGGCGGACTTCAGGAGCAGGTTCTGGAGAATCCATTCCATAGCCTGTGCCGGAGTCCTGAACAGTCTGGTTGCTTTCCTGTGATTCCGAACCTGATCTGGATGTCTGGTTAAGTTTTTCAGCAACACTTGTCTGATGCCCTTTACTGCTACTGCTGCTCTGAGATTCTGTTATTTCCTTGGTCTCGACTCTGGTCGCTGATTCGATCTGCTCAGCATAGCCAGGAACAGATACCATCCCGCTTACGAACTCGTGAAGCAGGGGGTTTCCGCAGGTATGGTGGCAGCATGAAGCCCCGTTCTCAGCCACAGACTGTTCATATTCCGTTGCAAGGCTTTCAATAACGTCTTCCGAAGGTGCCCAGTAATCGTGCCTGACAGCTTCAAGCATCCTGGCAGTGATTGACTGGTAAGCGGCCGGGTTATTCTGTTTGAACCATTCTCTCATGGCAGGGTCATTGGAGTAGGTCTCATACACCTGCTGCCAGACAGTGTCATCCACAAGCTCAGGGGAACTTACTTCCCAGCCAAAGAGGTTGTCCACAAATTCGGACATCATACTGCCGCCTGAATACCCTGAGTTCTGCATGCCTTCAATCCACCTGTCATTGAAATATCTGGCTCTCAGGTCCTTGCTGAGGTATTCCCGCATTCCAAGCATCTGAGCCCCGTCGGGGTTGCTTGTATCAGAAACATACATTTCAGGAGTTGTCCCGTCACCTTTTACATACCTTGTTGCAAGGTTCATGCCTCCGAAATACTGGAAAAAGTCGTCGTTGTCAAGAGAATCGTAAAGGTTTGAAGAGGCTGAATGTACCGATGCTTCAACATTTTTCAGGTTCCCTTCAAGGAGGCCTCTGGACTGTATTCCCCAGAAATCCTCTCCGTAGGCGTATCCCATCTTGTCCAGGTATACGTTTGCAATGGCTTCTTCGTTTTCCCATGTCCCGCTTGCACTGACAGCGTCCGAGACCCCTATATCGTAGGTGCCGTCCATTACCGCAAAGCAGCGCATTGTTGAGAGTTTTGTTGCAGTATCGTTGTCATATCCTGTCTCAACAAGGGAACCGTAGAGTGCAAGTGAACTCTGGTTGACGTAGTTGGGATAGTTTACGGGGGGGAGAGAGCTTGCAAGTTTTACAGCGCTGTCCACCATTTTGATCTTATCCGGGAAAGCATCCCTTATCCCTGCCGTACTATAGACAATATCAATACGCGGCCTCCCTGGCTTTGAGCTGTCGTAATTCGGCAGCAGTTCTTCTTCGGGAATAACTTCGACTCCTGTCACATACCCGTATTCGTCCCATACGGGCTGGATCCCAAGCAGGTAAAGAATTTCGGCTTCCAGGGTCCCGTGGTCGCCGATAAATTCAACACCGAACCTTGAGAATGAAACCTTTTCAGGGTATTCCCCGTGCTCACTATAATAGTCCTCAAGCATCTGGATTGCAAGGGTTTTCCCGACTTCCCATGTTGCTTTTGAAGGGTACAGTTTTGAATTTACGCTGTAATAGTTGCGCCCTGTCGGTACGGCATCAGGGTTCATTATGGGGTCAAGCCCAGACGCCGGCGGGATAAACCCTCCATTCAGGGCTGAAAGAATCCTGTCAATTTCCACATCACAGCCAAGAAGACGGTCCCTGTAGTCCAGGCCAAGCTCAAGGTCAGGTGTGACAGAACTGTTGGTCTGCCCGTAGACTGCAATCTGGGCAGCGGAAACATCTGTATTATTTGTTACAACTTCCCAGACAAGTTTAGTGACTTTTGTATCATTTAACGGAATCCCGAGAGGATAAGCGGATTCTGGATAGAAGGCTGCAGTAACATTATCCTCAAAGCTCCCTCCGAGCATAGCCCTTACCATCGCAGATAATTCGTCTTTCTCAGGGTCTGTCATGTTTGTCCCCGGAACACGGCTGAGGATATGCATTCCGTAGGGGATATTTTCATTTCCTATGTCTTCCAGGTACTCGTGAAGGACATCTTTTACAAAACTTTCAAATTCTTCATCACTGTAGTTCTCGAGATCAGTTACGTTTTCCATTCCCAGGTCGACACTGAGGTTGAGTGCTATTATCTCATCAATTATTGCCTGCTGGTATCCTGCCCTGGTCTGAGAAGTAATGCTGGGCTCATAATACTGCTGGACATTAATTGAGAGGTTCAGCAAGCCTCCGTAAAGTCCGCTCCGTTCGAGAGTAGGGGTCAGGTGGTCGATAATAAGGGCGTTACCCCTGTACTCGGCGGTTATTCCCTCTCCCACGTTGGCAACTATGTAAGGATATATGTTTGGCAGGTCCTGAAGAAGCAGAGGAGACCAGTCAGAGGTTCTGTTCATACCGTAAGTGGGCCCCGGAAGCCATTCATGCGTACCGTGAGTCCCCAGGTGAATAACTGCATCGGGCTGCCATTCATGGTTTAACCAGAGGTAGAAAGCTATGTACTGGTGTGTTGGAGGTACAACATTGCTGTGGTAAAGGGTATCGTTGTTTTGCCCCGTTCCCCTGGCAGGCTGAGGCATGAGCCAGACATCCCCGAAACGCACCGTAGGAATCACAATATACTTTCCGGTTTCGTTTTCATAGATCATAACGCTCTTATCCTGGGGCAGGTCTTCGGACCAGGGCTGTCCCCATTCAGCCGTTACACTGGATCTCAGGTTCTCCGGAATTTCAGACTCAAACCACTCTCTGTAAGTCTCCATGGGTATGAGGTGCAGCCCCCATTCGGTTTTGTTTTCAACCATTTCATTCAGGACTCCCGGAGCCCATGAACCGACATTGATACCCTGAGCCTGGAGCATGTCCATAAGGATACTGCTATTATCAGGAATTCCGGAGACTTCATACCCGCTTTCATTCATTGAATTGAGGAGGTCAAACATGCTCTCCGTGGTGTTGAGGTAGTTTGCCACTATATTGTCCTTTCCTGAAGGATAATTGTAATAGATGACAGCTACTTTCTTGTCCTGGTTAGCCTTTAACTTCAGTTCTGCCCAGTTAATTGACCTGTTTGACATCCAGTCAATCTGGGAAGGCAGAGGTTCATAGTTGCTTTCTCCGGTTTCGGAATCGTAATTGTCAATTCCTATTACAATATACTCGAAAATCCCGTCAACGCTTGGAAGCAGGGTTTTGTACACAACCTCGCTGCTCGGGATGCCCCTGTTGCTGTCAGCAACATCAGTAGAATTCTCAGGGTTGTTAACAACAAGTCCGGTGAGGACAGGGACATCAAGGTCCGTAAGCTCCTGTACACCTTTGTCAGGGTCTTCGTAATTTAAACGGAAACTCTTAAGAGAAATTACACACTGGACAAGAGGTTCCCCGTTTTCGTCAAAGTAAAATTTGTGGATATCGTTGAAGGTATCAAAACCCGCAATTACGTTGCAGCCCTTTCCTTCCAGGTCGCGGATAAGGGCATCTATGACTTCAAGATTGTCTCCGGTATAATCCGAAGCATGGAACCATATCCCGATAGTGGGCTTACTTTTATCATAAACATATTTTGATTCATTGAAGTTAGTTAAGTTAGTTGAGTTAGAGTACCATTCAAGGTAATCAGTGGTGTTTTCGAACCAGTCAGGCTGGGATTCGTCAGTTGGAGAGCGGGCGTTAGGATGGTAAAGACCTGCTTCCGGGAAGTCTACAGGATCTTCATAAACCCAGCTGCCTGTAAGTTCAGGTTTGTCTCCGTATGTTTTTGCAAGATAAATAAGGAAGTTTTCAGCATTTTTCTTCAGGACTCCTCTTGTACCCATGTTGTAAAAGAATTTCTCCTCAGTGGAATTGTATGGTTCGATCCCTGAAAAAATCTGGTCGTAATTTGAAGTGTTTATATATGCAGTATCTATTGCAGAAGAGATGTCTATGAGAACGGTCCCATTTTCATGAGCACTTTTAAGGTCATCCCCGATATCTTTGAACTGCGACCAGAGCATATAGGAAAATATTATATCCTGATTTTCAAAAGTGACATTACTGAAGTCAGAATATCCCGAAAGGTACGTGACATTTATACTCGCATTGTATGGATTGGACTGCTCTGCCGCAGCTAGAGCACTTCCATCATAACAGATAAAAGTAATATTTACCTGATTTCCATTAGCCGATACATTCTGTGCGAGAAGTAAAAGAATCACCGCACATAAAACCAGTAACCTGCTTCGTGCCGTACGCATTTTATCCCCAGATAATCTATTATGAACACCCGGGTACTACAGGAAAAAAATAACCTGTGAACCCGTCCATAGAATTATTTTTTCAAGAAGTTTGCGAATTTTCGAAACTTAAGATAGAACGTCCTTCAATTTTTGAAGATTATAGAAAGAGCTCTCGATTATGGCTCTTAATTTATAACTTTTAATTCAACTTTATAACTTCCTCAAACAAATGAGCAGCCGATTCTGTTTAATATCTTCAACACTCGGAGCATTGAATGAAAAATATATAAAAGACATTTTTTGGCTTACAATTGTTAGCTATTCGACTAAGAACCGCACATAAACAAAGAAACGTCCAGAAAAATAGTTTGAATGAAAAAAGGAAGAAAACTGAAACGATAAAGCTCTATAATTAAGTAGTAAGCTTTTAGCTGGATCCGACAAATGTACGCGTATAAAAATGGGTAAGCGAGGGAGGATATGAGACACGATACTTATCAAAAAATTATTGAAAACTATATTGACGCCTATAATAGTTTTGATATCGACAGAATGCTTTTAGATATGCACGATGACATAAAATTTGAAAACACTTCAAACGGAGAAATCAACTTAACAACAAATGGTATTGCAGAATTAAGAAACCAGGCAGAGCTAGCCAGGCATCTATTTAGAGAGAGAAAGCAGACAATTACGGGTATTAAATTTAATGCTGACCAGGTTGAAGTAAAAATTGACTATTATGGGATTCTAGCAGTTGATTTTTCGGATGAACTGAAAACCGGAGATGTAATTGAATTAAAAGGTAGTTCGATTTTCAGATTTAAAGACAATAAAATAATTGAACTGAAAGATATTGGTTGAGTCACCTGGGGAATTGAATTTATTAAAATTGCACAGTGACCAGCTTTTATAGTCATGCCAGCGAATTCCAGAACTTTTTCAGGATTGGAAGCTGGTTGAATATCGAGATGAAGACCTTAAGATTCCTTGGTCTTCTGAATCCAGGGGAGTTTCCACCAGAAAAGAATGTTCGATAACAGTGTTAACAGGAATAGAACAAAAACTAATATCATTATACATTTTTCTTGCATTTTCAATCTCCTGAAACGGTATTATGAGCCCTGAATGCTGAAAGAAAACGGAATGCCCTGCAGAAAATACCCAGAAATTCCAGCTCATTAAACTATTTTGGTTCAAAAATTTACTGATGTTAGGAACTTTTAGAAATATGCATTTCTAGTTTAAAAATTTAATGAAAAACTTTTAGTTTTAACTTTGAATTCAAACCGGAATCTCCTGAAATATATAGACTGCCGATGCCAGTTGAAAATTTAACAATCGAGAGATAAGGGAAATGATACATAAAATGCAGCTTTTGGATAATGATTGTTAGCTTTTGGGAAAAAAGCCTCAAAAATTTCAATGTATAAGATAAAGGCTCAGAGCGATAACAGACATTCCAGAAAATACCCCCAGAAAAGTCAGATGCTCGTTTCCATATTTTATGGAGATCGGCAGCAGTTCATCAAAACATATAAAGACCATTACCCCTCCGACCGCAGCGAGCATAAGGAAAAGCATTTCAGGAGATAGAAAGCGGAAAAGAAAAAAATATGCAAACACAGCTCCCAGAGGTTCGGTAAGCCCTGCAAAGAAAGAATAAGCAAACGCTTTTTTTCGGTCACCACTGGCATAATAGATAGGAACCGAAACTGCAATTCCTTCAGGGATGTTATGGATTGCTATGGCCAGAGCAACCGAAAACCCCAGATAAGGAGAACCCAGGGACGCAGCTAACACTGCAATTCCTTCAGGGAAGTTGTGCATGGCAATTCCTGCTGCAGTCAGCAGGCCGGCTTTTTGAAGGTCATTCTCTTCACTCCGGGAAAGAGTGTTTCTATCAGGGAGAGTATCCGTATGAATGTGCTCTATCACGCGGTCAAGAATTCCCATCCCCAGCATCCCCAGAAAAAAAGCAGCATTTGCCTGGAAAAAACCAACTGCACCAACAGATTCAGCAAGTAAATCTACAAATGAGATATAGATCATTGCCCCCGCAGCAAAACCAAGCAGCATGGACAGCCAGGTAAACTTTAGATTGGGAACCAAAAAAGCTATGAGACTGCCAGTACCGGTTGAGAGTCCTGCACATGTTGTGAGAATAAAAGCAGTTGTGACATCTCCCATTTAGCTCCCCCAATAAATAAAATACGGGATAGGATTTAAATTCATAGAAAAAGAAAAGACAAATACGGGAGAGTTTTATATAAAGTAAATTAATAAATATACTTAAATTCCGGAAGATAAGCTGAAGATCTAAAAATTAATCTGGAGAGGATGCCTCAGTGGAAACAGAGGTATCCGCAGATGTACTGTTGATCTCAGAGTCTTCTGGCACGTAAATGACTCTGCCATCAGCAAGCTTATAAGCAGTTCCCAGAGCTTCTCCTGTGCCTCCGCCAATACTGTCAGTCATGTTCAGGACTTCTATGGGTTTTCCTTCTTCTTTTATAATTATCTTCATGTCCTCAGCTCCGGGGTTTTTTACAATTGTAAAGTCCTCACTTGAGCTCAGAAGTTCGGGGAGGTGGTATGACATCACAAGGGCTACAAGCAACGCCACGGAAAAGACCATTGCAACATCAAAAACATTGGCAACAGTGACCATGGGGCTTTGCTCATCCTCGGCATGTAAAAGCCCTGTACGCCTGAATCTTCTCGTTTTCCGCATGATTTATTCCTCCTGTTAAAAGATGCCAGGCATCAGATCTTTTCTTCAATTGTGTCCAGGATGTAATCGATGTCGGACATGTCTTCCCAGTACCAGCGCCTTCTGACCTGTGTGAGTACATATCCAATTCCGGCAGCAAAAAGACCCACAACGGTTGTTGCAAAGGCGATCATGAGGTTCTGTGCGAGGGTTTCAAGGTCTCCTGCCGACAGTCCTATAAGAGCGGGGCCCAATGGAATCAGGGTCCCCATGAGTCCCAGCATGGGGCCAATTGTAGAGGTTATCTTTGTATGTTCAAGGCGTTTTGCCATCTGGATCTCATATTCCTGAGAAAGCCTTTCAATTGCAGGGAGATGCTTCTCTTTCAAATATTTTGAAGCATCCCTTGCAAAGGAAGTGACCATGTAATTCTGCTTTATATTCTCAAGAGCCCTGGAAGCTTCCGTAAAATCCGAGTTCCTGAGGTCATTCTCGAGTTTTTTGCAGTTAGCCTCGAGGTTATTCCAGTCCCTGTGTCTTTTTGTGTATTCCGAGAGGAATTCTCCCAGTTGAATTAATGACAGAAACACCAGGAGAGAGAGGAGAAACATTACGGGGATCAGTAAAGCAGTAGAGAAGACATTCATCATGCTGGATAATAAATTCATCATGCTCACAGGTCATGCCTCCTTATACGGTCCATGAAAAAGCCCGCAAGGACAATGACACCAAAAGCCATGAGAGGTATGATCCCTGTATCTCCGCCGCCTGTGGAAACAAGGTTCATCTGTTTGGTTTTAATATATGCCGGAATTAGCAGAGCTCCCAGAAGATAATAGATCCCGAGAAGCATCATGGCGCTTCCCATTGTTTCGGGAGTCTTTCCATACCGGGTCTTTCCAAACCTGAAAAGAAAAGAAGAAACCACCACTGCTGTAAAAAAAGAAATCCCTACAAGAAGCCCTATTTTTATCCCGGATAAGTTCAGGCTTTCTGAGAGCAGCATACAGGATACTGCAAGAGCACCCAGGCAGACCGGGCACGGCATGGATATAGCCAGGAAAGTGTGTCTTGAAACGTCCTTGCCCGAGTTCCACTTTTTCTGGGTGTAAATGCCTGCCCCTATAAGGAGCAGAGAGACCAGGACATGAATTCCCATGCCCATTGAAGAGAGCTTTTCAAAAGCTTCCAGGCTTAAGCGGTCAGCAACGCTTCCGAATAATAGTGCAAGAAAAAAGTAACTGCTGGCAATTGTAAGAATCTCCCGAGCAGTAATATTAGAGAATCCACAGCCTAATCCTGTTTTTATCCCGAAGATAAGGATACCTATCATAATTCCAATAACAGTTAACATCGCAGAGTCCATAGTACCTTCTGAGCATCTATAGTTGAATTAAATAAAAACTGGTTTTTGGGTAACGTTTGTTATCTAAAAAGATAACAAGTGCACATGATATCGTTTTTTTGGATAAAAAGTTCAAGTTCATGCTTTTGAAAGAAAGGAGTTGAAAGAAATAATTAAAAAAGTAATAGGAGCTTCACGGGAGCAGGGAAATATAAAATTAATTTTAAAAAAGTATGAGACAAGGGAATAACAAATCAAGAGCCAAATTTAACAATGATTATGTAAAAACTTACCCCGTTAACTGGATATAAAGTTTTATACACCATAGATGAAAGGCAATAATTAAAGTAAATTTGTTAGATCTATAAATAAAAAGAATAATAGAAGACAGGAAGATATACATTACTTGAGTTAAAAGGGAAATAATTATAAGTACTTAGGGTAAAATAGAGGATCATCATGGTAGTAAGTGTTATGCGAGATCCAGGAATTAACGGAGGTAGAGAAAACCTCTTTAAAGCAATTTCAAGCGATACACGCCTTTCAATTCTTGAGAGCCTGAGTGAAGGAGAAAAACATATTTCAGGTCTTGCAAGGGAGATAGGCATTTCGGTACCAGTAGCAGCTAAACATGTGAAAGTGCTGGAAAAAGCCGAACTTGTGGAAAGAAAAAAGTTCGGAAATACCCATATGATAGGCATAAAACTGAGCAATGTCTATTCTTTCCTTGACCGTTTTGCAGAAAACAGGCAGATTGAGGTAGAAGAAGGCACGAATTTGCTTGAAGCTCTGAAAAGTGTGGCAGCTGTTGAGGTAATGAAAATGGGAGACAGGATGAAAGTTGTCTCTACGGATGGGGAAGAGGGCTTTTATGTATATGAGGTGGACGGCAAATTTTCGGATAAAACCGTAGATGAATACGAGTTTCATGAAGATTCGGTTGTTGAATGGAAGAAGCTGATTCCGGTCACGAAAAAAAGGCTGTTTGTAAATATAAGAAGGTAAAGCAGCCCTTAAGGACCAGCTTTTAATAACTCGAAAAAGTCGTCTTATAGTACCTCTGCTAAAGTAACTTCATACTACCATTCAAAAAGTCCTGACCTGAAAAGTTGCGGAATGGTTCAGCCTTCTGAAAGAGCAGGATTCAAAAGTGAGATTTAAGTGGGTTTATTTCTTTAATCTGGCCATCACTCCAAGATGGTCTTCATGATAAGGCATAAGTTCCCTTGCTGTCAAAACTTCGAATCCGGGTTCGAAAGCCTGTTCAAGCTTTTTTACCTCTTCTTTGAAGATCTCCTTCGGGCTTGCTGCAGTATCAATACTGCGAGCCTTGATAGAAAGCAGGAGATATCCGTCCTTTTTCAAAAAACGGACAGCATTTCTTGCAGCTATCTCTGCCTGGTTAGGCTGGGCAACATCCTGAAAGATAACATCTACAGGCTCAACAATATGTGCGTAACTGTCCGGCTTTCCAGCATCTGCAAGAATAGGGAAAATATTTTTGCGTCTGGAAGCAAGCCCTATGAAGTCGCGCATGCTTCTTGGGGCAAATTCAACAGAATACACCGCTCCTTCGGAAACGATATCCGATACGTGGCTTACTGTTGTTCCTGAAGCAGCCCCGAGATAAAGAACCTTTGAATTCCTTTTCAGGGGGATATCAAATTTTTTGAGGACCATGGCTCCGAGTTTGCTTCTGCGGGGGTCCCATGTCCTGTACTCATCTCCTTCAACAGAAATCAGCTTTTCTCCGTAAACGACTTTTCCCGGGTCAAGGTTAAGAGTTGAAAGCTGTTTTTTGTCTTTTGTAACCTCAAAAATCCCTTCGGAAAGCTGCCTTATTTCGGGCATTTATTTTCTCCTCTTCTTTTTTGGCTTTGCCCTGATTTCCTGCCGCTTCTGGGGAGGTCTGGGGTTTTCAGCCCTGATCTTCCGGATCTTTTCTTCTAGTTCATTTTCAAGTGAAGGGTTCCTTTTTGCAGAATAAAAATCAATTCTTGCGGCAAGAGAGAGCTTTGCTGCAAGGGCTCTTGCGACTTTTCCCCTTACCCACCAGGGAGATGTATTGATAAGGGGATGGCTGTAAATAATTCCATGCTTGGGGGATGGAGCCCTGGAACGCAGGTGCTTGAAGAGGGCTTTACTTGCCCCTATTACCTGAATGGTACTTGAAGGAAAAGCTGCCAGTTTTTCAAGACTGCCTGCAATGCTTATCAGCCTTGCACCCAGCATGGGTCCTGCAAGCAATGCCAGATTGGGTGCAAGAATTTCCATGCTGCTTTCAATATACGCTTCAATCTGTTTCCGGCGTTCGTAGAGGCTGCACACACTCTCTGCAAGACCTTTAAGAAGAACTTCATCTGCGGCTTCGAGTTTTGCACCCATGGAATTTTTTGCCTTCAAATAATGAGGGTCTTCAGGAGGTAGATTCTCGCGAGACCCGTACCTGCTTATAAAAACCGCAAGCTCTTCCCCGCTTAACCCGCTTTCGGGAAAATAACCTCCGTACCATTCAAAAAGCCTTTCAGAAAGGGAATTGGTCGTTTCATTAATGTCATCCAGGGCTTCTACTGCCTGAATTATGCGCTGGTCAGGGGTGAGTGCCTGTGAGACCTGAAGTTTTACGGTTTCCAGAGTTACTTTGTGTAAAAGAGAATAGTATTCAGAAAGGGATTCTGTGAATCCGCACTCCAGGGCTGCAGTTTTCAGGTCAAACCCTTCAGGAGGCAGGTTTTGCCTGCTCTCCCTGAGAGAAAGCGAACGAAGAGCAAGCTCTCTTATATCCTTTGGAAAAACCTCGGAGGAAAGAGTTTTTCCGTTACTGTCCAGCTCAAGGACACCAAACCAGGTATTGACTTTCAATCAGAGCCCCCGAAGATGTCCGCGCCCCGGTTCCTTCCTTTTGTAAGCAGAACTTCTCCACCTAATGATTCGTCAAGCATACGCTGGACCTCTTTCTGGAGCCTTCCAGCCTCTACGGAACTTTCGACAATTCCGTAAACAACAGGCCCGAAAGAACTGACTCCCGAACCGCTTGCTCCGTTGTCCTGCATGTATTTCATGACATTGAGCACGGTTTCGGGCTGAAGTTCAACTTCCCTCTTTTTGAAGCCCACAGTCTGAAAATGGTTAACCGCGCGGCCAAAACTGTCTATATCTTCTTCGATAAGCGCAGGCAGCATCTGCATAAGAATTACGTGAGAGATCTCCTGAACTTCTGAGAGAGGGATCGGACAGGCTTTTTTGAAAATATCCACTTCTTCCGCATCATGAACTCCTTTTGTATTGGGGATTGCAAGGACAATATTCCAGTCAGGAAACGCTCTTCTGAAAAGTACAGGCCCAGGAGGCATACGGCTGGCTGCGGAAGGAGAAAATGCACCTTTATCCCTGAACCTGTGACCTCCGTCCAGGATAAAACCTCCATATTCAAAGGCAGCAACCCCTATTCCGGAAGTCCCTCCTCTGCCCACTGCAACTGCGAGTTCCCTGACACTTTTACCAAGCCCGTAAATCTCATTTATGGCTGCAGCTACCGAAAGCGCAGCCTGGGTTCCGGAACCGAGACCCACGTGGTCAGGGAGATCTCTTTTAATATGGATTTTGATCCCCTTTCCTTCCGGAATTACAGCTTTTGCTGCTTTTAGCATCCTGCCTGCGAGAAGAGAAGAACCCACAACTTCAACCGTATCCGCTTCAGATGCCGAAATTTCCAGGCTGGGTGACTCGAGAGTGATTCCTACCCCTCCGTCTACCCTGCCAATCTCCGCATTGAGATCAATAAGGGTGAGATGGAGTCTGGACGGAGACACCACATTAATCATATTCATCTGTATCCTCATTGCTTATTCATAAAGCTTAGGAGTTAATCTTCGAACTACCCCGAAGTTTTTCCTTAACAATCAAATAAGTAAAAGATAAAGTTTTCCCGTTAAATATAAATTTAAGGAATGGGAAAATCAGTGAATATATTTTTACACGGATCTCCGCGCTCCCGTGAAAATCCAGCAGTGTCTCCATAAAAACCGGACAGACAGAAAAACTGCAGCGCCTACAGCGGCTGTAAATCGTCCCCAGAATAGCATGTATAAGCCCGCAAAGCATTCCTGTATCCGCGGGGTCCGGAAGCCCGAAAGTGAGGTCAGCTTTCAGGTATTTAATTTTTATTGCATTGAGCATGTCAGAAAACAGTCGGAAAAGAGGCTTTCTAAGAGCTTTGTAAGCTTCCAGACCCCAGTGAAGCTTTTCCTTGATGGTCATTCCGTCCTCTTCTTCAACCTCAACATCCCTTGCAGAACTTTTCTTCCCTTTTATACGGTCAAATATCCCTCTTTTCTTTTCAACCCGGATTTTTTCTTCAGCCCGGGTTCTATCTTCACCTTCAGGAGCAAATGTTTTCTCCTCAGGTCTCTCTTTTACGGGCTCTCTGCTTTCATCTACCTGAATTTTATATTCTGCTTCCCGGCCTTCATCCCTGATTTTGATTTCTTCAGGTACTGATTCGTCCTGCCGATTTTCGGTTTCAATTACTTTTTCATTTCCCTTATCCTCCATATCTGACTCATCAGGAGAATATTTTTTCTCGCCGGGTTCTCCAATTAAAAAAGTGTGGGAAAAAAAGAGCCATTTAACGGTTACTGTGCCTTCCAGTTCGTTCTTTTCTTTCAAACTCAGGGCCTTAAGCTTGAAGGTAAAGACTATTGCCGTGAGAAGTACAAATAAAATAAGTAAAAAAATCAGAATAATGAGATATATGGCAAGCATGCTGAACATTTTGAGGGAAGAAGGACAGTCCTGACTATCCTGACCACTTTAACCGTCAATTCAGATTCCAGTAAAATCCCTTAAAAAGTTTTAACCTGGAGGGATTTAGTGGAAACAGCCCCCTTTCTCGACTTCAATCTCCGTGTGCTCTTTGACCTCTGTTTTAACGGCTTCGGAGCTCCCTTCTTTTTTATGTTTTCCGGTTTTGCCTTTGATTTTGTCCAGAAGCTCAGGCACTGCCTCCTGAATGGAACCAAGGATTGCACCTACATCTCCTTTCTCAGAGATCCTGAAGATCTTTGCATCATCCTCGGAGAGCATAATAAAAGCGATAGGCTCGATCTTAGCGCCTGCACCGCCTCCACCACCGTATCCAATGTCGGATTCCTTCTTGCCGCCTTCCCCGCCTCCTCCTCCAAAGCCCATTGTAAGTTTGGAAACAGGAATAATTGTTTTCCCGGCAGCAGTAATAGGGTCCCCAACTACGGTTTTTGTAGTTGCAATTTTTTCAAGTTCGCTCGCAATTTGTTTAATAGTATCTTCTACACCCATCTAGTTTCCCCCGATGTGTTAGTATCATCTGTTTACGTGGATAATAAATGTTATCTATATGTTTTAGATTTTCAATCCAGATTATTATAATATTATCTTTATTATTTTTATTCAGTTCTGGATTTACAACTCCAAGCATAAATCTTATTGCTTTAAATATATATTTTATTGTCATTACAGTTTTTTTCAGAAACTTTTCAGAATATATTTTGAGTCCTCTTCTGATTTAAGCTTAATCTCATAACCGTTTTGGACAATCTCTTTGAAAGTAAGAGAAATTACTTACGTTAATAAAAGGCACCTATTTTTAATAAGAGAGTCCTGTACTGTAAAAATAAATTTAACCAACAGATAAGAATAAATAGTCCCTGTATTTGCTATAAGCACATTGCTCCGCTCTTCTACAAAAAATATGTTTTTTATTTCTATTAAAAAATATTAATCTAAATCAGTATATTTATATTGTTTTACATATTTTTCAATTTAGTAAAGGTTTGGGGAACAAGGTATTAAATTAGAATATAGAAAATCGCCATTAGACATTTATAAATAAATCTGTATATCGATAGCGAGATAAGGAATTGAGGTAAGTTGCCAGTAAATCAATTCATCCGTAATACAGATTTTACCCCCAAATTTCTTGAGTGGATGGAGGGATTATAAATAAAAAACAAATTATTTACTTTGCAAATTGCTGTTTTCCTTCTGGTATCAATTTCGGGTATAGGAACGGCAGCTGAGATAATTGTCCAGCCAGGAAATTCGATACAGGCTGCAGTTGACAATGCGAGCTCGGGAGATACAATAATTATAAAGCCCGGGACCTATACCGAAAACATCAACATCACTAAAGGGAACCTCACAATCAGGTCAGAGTCCGGAAACCCCGAAGATACAACAATTAAATCCAGAAGCTCGACAGCCAGCGTGCTCTCAGTACAGGCAGATAATGTTAAAATTAGCGGGATCAGGGCTATTGGGGCAAGCGGGTCCAGCTATTCAGGAATTCATCTGTACCAGTGCAATAAATGTATAATAGAAAACAATATGCTCGCAAATAATGGGCGTGGAATTTATCTCCAGAATTCCAGAAAGTGCACGCTCTCAGGCAACACAGCCACAAATAACAGAGCATATGGGATTGTTCTCGGAAGTTCCAGCTATAACACTATTTCCGAAAATACTGCTTATAACAGCAGTCGTGGCATCTATCTGGGTTCCTCTGACTACAATATAATTGCAGGCAATAAAGTGACTTATAACAATTACTTAGGGTTTTACGAATGTAGCCTGTGCGACTATAATGACGTATATAATAACTATTTCAACAACACCGATGTAAGCGTAAAAAGTGGGATTGGAAATTCCTATAATGCTACAAAAACCGAAGGCGCAAATATAATTGGCGGCTCCTATATCGGCGGAAATTACTGGGGAAAACCTGACGGCACGGGCTTTTCTGATACAGCTATAGACAGGGATGGAGACGGTATTGCAGACTCTGCTTACAGACTGCCGGGCGGCAGCACAAGCTCGGATTACCTGCCTCTTGTATATCCATTGAATTTGCCTGAGCCTGTACCCCCGACTGCAGACTTCAGCAGCAACGTTACTTCGGGAAGCGCACCACTGGATGTCAGTTTTATCGACAAAAGTACAGGAACTCCTGTTGAATGGAACTGGGATTTCGGAGACGGGACCAGTTTAACAGAGCAGAACCCTTTACACACATATTCCACGGAAGGAACCTATACTGTCAGCCTTACAGTAAGAAATGAAAAAGGAACAAATTCAAAATCGGACACAATCACTGTATCACAGAATATTGGCCCTTCAGAGCCGGTGAGCCCTGTCGCGGACTTCGGCACGAACGCCACCGAGGGATTTGCGCCCCTTGCCATCCAGTTCACCGACTTTTCAAAAAACGCGGTATCATGGAGCTGGGACTTTGACAATAACGGACAGCCCGATTCCACCGTCCAGAACCCGGTTTATGTTTATGAAAATCCGGGAGACTATATCGTTAACCTGATGGTAAGTAATGCAAATGGAACGGTCTCAAAAACTCTGCAAATAAAGGTACTGGAAGTAGAAGAGGAAAAAATTCTGCCTGTTGCAGATTTTAATACGAATGTCACAGAAGGATATGCTCCACTCCCGGTCCTTTTCACTGACAGGTCACAAAATGCAGCTAGTACAGGCTGGGATTTTGAAGGGGACGGATCTGAGGAAGTAAATTACGGCACTGTGGTTTACGTCTACACCTCTCCAGGAACCTATACTGCGAGCCTGACCGCAACCAATGAAAACGGTACGGATACAAAAACCACTACAATAAATGTAATGAGAAACCCCGGTCTTCCTGTTGCAGATTTCAGTGTCAGTGCTACAGGCGGATATTCCCCGCTTTCGGTAACTTTTACTGACCTCTCGCAAAATGCGATATCAAGGAGCTGGGACGTTAACAACGACGGAATTGAAGATTCAAACGCATCAAGCTTTGTTTACGAATATTCCTCTGCAGGGACTTACACTGCTAAACTGACAGCAATTAATGTAAACGGCACGGATACAAAAACCACTACAATAATTGTGGACCGGAAGAGCAGCGGAGGAGGCAGCAGTGGAGGCGGTGGAGGAGGCGGGTCCCCTGAACCTGCAAAGAATGTTAAGGTGAAGGAACTTTCCCAGCTCTTTATCACCAACGATAAGGCTGTAAAGTTTGACTTCACAAAGAATGCTACATGTGTCGTATATGTAGGCTTTGATGCGATCAAGAATGTAGGTAAGACCACGACCATAGTTGAGGAACTGAAAAATAAGTCCGCACTTGTTTCCGAACTGCCCGAAGGTGAGGTTTATAAGTCCTTTAATGTCTGGGTTGGAAACAGCGGGTATGCAACTCCAAAAAACATAGAAAAACCGGTAATATGCTTCAAAGTTGAAAAGAACTGGCTACAGGATAAAAGTATAGACCGGAGCTCTATCATACTGAACAGGTACAGCGATAAAAAGTGGGAGCAATTGCCAGTCAACCTGTCAGGAGAAGATAACGACTATCTCTACTTTACAGCAGAAGTCCCGGGTTACGCATCATTTGCGATAACAGGCAAGGCTACTGTCCAGCAGGCAAAGACAGAAAATACCCCGATCCCTGCTGAAGAAAGGTCTATTGAGGATATCCAGCCTGAAAAGCAGGAGGCTCAAGATACTGAGACAGGTAATGAGTCCAGTAAAAACAACCGCAATACCATATTAAGTGTGGGTATTGTGATCGGAGCTCTGGGAGTAATAGGACTGGTGCTGAAAAGTATGAAGGAATGAACTGGAATGCCCTTCGGCGTTCCATTCCCCAACATCCTATTTTCCAAAGTTCCATTTCCCACGTTCCATTTTTTTCACATACAATCCGGTAATGCAGAAAAATGGAAATCATCAAAGGAATCATCAAAGGAATCATCAAAGGAATCATCAAAGAGAACTGGTTTTGAATCCAATCCTCTAAATTTAGGAATGGTAAAAATATAATTTCTAATATTTACTTTAGGAATGACTTCACAGCCATTGCTGAAGACGATATCGAGAACAAAAATAATGAGATTATATCTTCTTTATTCCTTAATATCTAAATCTAATATCTAAATCTAATATCTAAATCTAAAATCTAAACCTTAAAAATTGATGATTTCGAATCAGTGGCCAAAACCTGCATTAATTCAGGTTATTTCTTATTTTTAATAAAACGGCCAGATGATAAGGGAATAAAAACCTCATATTTTTAGCTCTTAATAAAGTTAAAAAAATAGAGTTAAAGAGTTAATTATTCCCTACAATTAAACTATTGATTCACTGATCTGTATACTTTTTTTTCGTTTTTTGGAAAGTAATACTTTAAATCAGTATACTTATATTGCTTAAATACATTCCCGTGTAATTAAAGTGATTTACGCTAAAATTTTGTTCTTCGTTACAGTCAAATTAGGCGCAAATTCATCAGTTTTACATCTGTACATTATTTTCATGTTGAGTACAGTTTTCGTGAATTACTAACAATACAAATTTACCCCCTGATAGGGATTTCACCCTAACTTTCTTGAGTGGATGGAGGAATTGGAATTAAAAATAAAGTGCTAATTTTACTGGGAATTTTTCTTATTTTATCATTAATTTCAGGTATTGGGTCAGCTGCTGAGATAATTGTCCAGCCAGGAGACTCAATACAGGCTGCAATAGACAGTTCAAAATCAGGCGACACAATAACCATAAAACCCGGGACCTACACTGAAAATGTCAACATAACCAAAAGCAGCCTTTTGATAAGATCAGAGTCCGGCAACCCTGATGACACAATAATCAAAGCTAAAAGCTCATCAAGCAATGCGCTCTCAATGCAGGCATGGAATGTTACGATTAAAGGGATAAAAACCATAGGAGCAAGCGGTTCCAGCTATTCTGGAATTTATATGTACAAATGCAATCAATGTGTGATTGAGAATAATAAAATGACGAATAACGGATATGGGATCCGTATCGTAAGCTCCAACAGATGCACCGTCTCGAAAAATACAGTTCTGAATAACGGAGTTTACGGGATTTACCTCGGGAGCTGTAGCAATAACACTATTTCCGGAAATACGGCAACCAATGACAACCGCGGCATCCACGTAGGGTCCGCTGATGACAATACAATTTCAGACAACACTGTGACTTCAAACAATATTTTAGGAATGTATGTCTGCGGGCTCAGCGACAGGAACCTCATTTATAACAACTATTTCAATAACACAAATATAACCATTAAAAACGGAACAGGGAATGCCTATAACACCGCAAAAGCCTCAGGTAAAAACATTGTCGGCGGAACCTACATTGGCGGAAACTTCTGGGGCAAACCTGATGGTTCAGGCTTTTCCAATAAGGCAACGGACACGGACAGAGATGGGATTTCCGATTCAGCATACAGTATTCCGGGCAGCATATACATAGATCACCTGCCTCTAGTTGTCCCTGCCCCTCTAACAGCTCCTGGCGCAAGTTTCAGCAGCAATGTTACCTCAGGGACTGCACCTCTCAACGTCCTGTTTACTGACACAAGTACAGGTTCACCAACGACATGGAAATGGAACTTCGGAGACGGAACCAGTTCAACTCAGAAGAGTCCAACACATGCATATTCAACGGCAGGAACCTATACAGTAACACTTACAGTGACCAATTCAGCAGGCAGCAATACGGCAACGAAAACAAATTACGTAACAGTAACCACAGGAACCACAGGAACAAAACCGGTATTACAGTACTGGGGGTCTCCAAGGTCGGGAATTGCACCGTTGACTGTAACATTTAAGGACAATTCTTCAGGATCTCCGACGGCATGGAACTGGAGTTTCGGAGATGGAGCATATTCAAACGAAAAATATCCAAAGCATACATACACTGCACCAGGAAGTTACACGATATCACTTACAGCGAGCAATGCTGCAGGAAGTAATACGTTAACAAAGAGCAATTATATAGTGGTGACAGGAACTTCTTCTCAAACACCGGTTGCTGCATTTTCCGCATCTCCAACAGCCGGGACTGCACCATTGAGTGTAAGTTTTACTGACAGCAGCACGGGTTCGCCAACAACATGGAAATGGAACTTCGGAGATGGAACCAGTTCAACCGAGAAAAATCCTGTGCATACATATTCGACAGCGGGAAGCTACACAGTAACGCTTACAGCAAGCAATACAGCAGGCAGTAATACGGCAACGAAATCAAGTTATGTAACAGTAACTACAGGAACCACAGGAACAAAACCGGTATTACAATACTGGGGGTCTCCAAGGTCGGGAACTGCGCCGCTGACTGTAACATTTAAGGACAATTCTTCAGGATCTCCGACGGCATGGAACTGGAGTTTTGGAGATGGAGCATATTCAAACGAGAAATATCCAAAACATACGTATATGGCACCAGGAAGTTACACGATATCACTTACAGCCAGTAATGCAGCAGGAAGTAACACATTAATAAAGAACAACTATATAGTGGTGACAAATGCCTGAAAATTCTTGGAAATCAGTTTTAAGAGAAAAAGATAAAATCAGGTAAAAAAAGAAAAAACAAAATGACGAGAAAAACAAAAATAACAAGAAAATAAGAGAAAGGAAAAGACGGAGTTAAATAATAAACATAAAGGGTTCGGCTGAAGTAAAGGAGCCATTTCCCCATTAGAGTTTTTCTGCAAGGCTCCCGAACTCTAGCCGGCCTGAAGCCGGAGATTCCGGCTCTTTTTTTTCAGTTTCAATTTTTTCGGGATTATAAGGCAATGTGTTTGCGAAGAACTCTTCTACCAGGCTTCCTACATCTTTTGGGGCTACATCAATGAATTCCCTGCTTTCTTCAGGTGGGAAGTATCCAAAAACAGAAAATTTCCCCAGTTTTCGCACCTGAGAACCCTGGTAGCGGGCGTCAAGAAGAATCCTTACCCCAAAATCTCCCGGAGAGCGGACAACCCTTCCCATTGCCTGCCTCACTTTCCTTATTGTAGGCACCTGGACTGCAAATTCCCAGCCTTCCCCGCACCCAAAGACAGTATCGTATGCCGACTCGACAGCTTTTATCCTGTCATTCAGAGCAGGGTATCCCACGCCCACTACAATTACGGTCCTGCCGCGGGAGTCCCGGAAATCTACTCCTTCGCTCAATGTTCCCCAGAGGTAGGTTATGAGCACAGCTTTTCCTCCCTGCTCCCCTATTTTGAAAAACTTCGGCCTTATCTCCTGAGCTGATACCCCAACCTCATCAAGGAAAATAGGAATTGAGAGTTCAGGCTCAAGGAGTTTCGTATATCTGAGTGCTTCGGCATAGCTCTGGAAATAAATGATTACATTCCCGGGGGAGGCAGCAGTGGCAGCAAGAAGAGCCTCTCTCAAACCTTCAAGGGTCTCAGGGCTGTCCCTGTTTTTTGCAAAGAGGGGAGGAACTGAGACTGCGAGAGTGAGTCTTCTTTCCTGTGGGAAAGTTGTCCCATAGGTAATTTCCTCCACTTCCCGGCTAATGCCCAGTGTGGACCTGACCATTTCGAAAGGACGGAGAGTGGCAGACATTAGCACCGCGGAATAAACGGAGTCAAGCAATGGCTGGGTCACATTTTTCGGGATGCAGGTGAAGAGTTCAAGCCTGCCTACAACCCTGTCACTTTTAAAGTCCCTGCGCATGTTCAGGATCGGATAATAGTTCTGCCTGTCCGAAAGCACAAGGTAAGAAGAAAGGAAATCTGCAACATAACGGATCTGGGAACGCTTGGGCACGGAAAGAAGCCCTTTTTTGTAGTTCTCAGCATAAATCTCTTCAAGCCTGCCTCCGAACTCCCCGATTTCACGCAGCCTTGTAAGAACCGTTTCTTCGTCTGCAAAACCCTCCTTCTGTGCGTCCCGCAAAAAGCGGGCTTTCAGGACGTCATGGCGTTCATAGGGGTCGCTTATCTGGATATCCTGCCAGTGTTTTCCAAGCCTGTTCCTTTCCCCGAACTTCAGCTTTGAGTCATAAGTATCCCTGATTGCGGTAAGAAGACAGGAAAAGAGCCTTCTGGCATAAATCCTTGAAGCGTAATCTTCGTCAAGAGGGATCCCTGTACCGGAGAATGAACCTCCCCCGAATACGGGAGAGCTTTCAGGCTCAGGAATTTCTCCCACTTCAGAAAGGGCTTTTTCAACGGTCAGTTCAGAAAGCATTATTGAGGAATGGGAACGTGCTGAAGCCTCGATATTGTGGGCTTCGTCAAAGATGAGGATGACGTCTTCAGGGTCTCTCTCAAGCCATTTGAGGAGGGTCATGAAGATGTCAGCACTTAATACATGATGGAAATTACAGATAAGGAGCTCAGTATTTTTAAGTTCCTTTTTAAGCAGCTCATACCCGCACATTCCCCGGTCTTCTGCATACTCCATAATTTCTTCCGGACTCCTGACGTCCGAAAAGAGCCAGGAAGAAAACTCGCTGCTTTCGAACTTGAGGACTTCATAAAGCCTGGAGCAGGAATGGTTCCTTAAGGACTGAGCCTTTTTTCGGGCTTCATCGAGTTCTTTTTCGAGCTCGTTCCTGAGGATGTAAAGGGCAGGATCTTTTGATTTCTTGTGTTTTTCGAAGGCGTCTTTGAGTTCTTTTTCCTTTGAAGAGACCTCCCTTTCAAAATCAAGAAGGTCATAGGTGTTTTCCCCTTTGAGCCTGCATTCCTCGTAGTCAAGATTATCAGGGCACATCGAAGCTTTACCTTTAAAAACGATTGTTTTTATGCTGTTGTCCCTGTTGATGTCTCTTGCTTCATTTATGAACTGGACCATCTGCTGGTGGACATTCGTGACTATAATTACGACCTTATTGAGCTTCTTTCCCGCATGCAGTGCAGGAGCAAGTGCACTTAAAGTCTTGCCCGTACCGCATGCCCCTTCAAAGAGCACTATTTTCTCATTCTGGAGGGCAGAATGAATTTTATCCATAGCCTCTGACTGATTTGGGTAGCAGCTTTTTTTTGTAAAATATCGCATGTATCCATTCTTTTGCATCATACGCTTAATCCTGAGGTCTCTACGGTTTCCAGAGCTCTGTAGTTATAGCTATTATTACGCTTATTGCAATACAGCACAAATTGCAGTTTCTTTTAATTTACTTTGAGAACTGTCTTCAAGGATTTTAAGAACTGTAATTAATTATCACCTAACAGTAATTAAATATTTTGAAACCCATTTTTATAAAGAATTATGGCCTGTTTTCAGACATCTATTTTTCCTGAAATAATGGTCCTGTAAACGATAAATCATATAAAATGACTTCTGATACTGATAATGTACAGGCCTACTGTAAAGTGGAGAAGTCAGCAGTTTTTAATTCCCCGCTTTTACCAGAAGAGCATTCCCTTTCAAGGTATTTACTTCCCCACTCGCAGAGTGCGTCCAGGACAGGGAGCACGGTTTTCCCGAATTCCGTTAGAGAATATTCGACTCTGGGAGGGATTTCAGGATAAACTTTCCTTAAAATAAGCCCCGCGTCTTCAAGTTCCCGGAGCTGCTTTGTAAGCATCTTGGGAGATATCCCCTGCATATTCTGCTGGAGACCGGAAAATCTCAGCTTTTCCGTTTTCAACTGCCAGAGAATAATGGGCTTCCATTTGCCTCCGATTACATTCAGAGTCGCTTCAACAGGACATTGATAATGTTTATTCTGTTTTACCTCATTTGCCATACTCTTTCATTGTATCCTTTTTGTTACTGAGTATCCGGATTGTATGTATAGTATATAAGTATAGTTGCTGTAAATTAAATATCGAGAAATGTAAATTACTGACAGAAAGATCTCTATTTTGTAAAAAAGCTCGAATAAAAGATAAAAGGTGTAAGAATGAAAGTCATAGGAATTGTTGGAAGCCCCCGAAAGAATGGAAACACAAACATCCTTGTACAGCAGGTTCTGGAAGGCGCAGCAGAGGCAGGTGCCGAGACCCGGAACTTTATCCTCAACGAGATGAACTACAGCGGCTGCCAGGGATGCAATTACTGCAAGAGCCATGATAAGTGTAAGCTTGAAGACGACCTTATGGAATTATTCGACGAACTTGCATCAGCGGACGGGGTTGTTTTTGGCTCCCCCATCTACTTTGGTCAGTTTACAGGTCAGATGAGGCTTTTCCTTGACCGTTGCTATTCCCTCATAAATGCTGATTTCTCTCCCCGCCTCCCTGCCGGAAAAAAAGCTGTGGTCATAGGAACTCAGGGAGCACCTGATGCGGAAGCTTTCAAAGGAGTTTATGAGGAATTCAAAGGACAGATTTCGAACTTTATGCGCATGGATGTAAAGGATACGATAGTAGGAATCGGATACCATGCACCCGGAGAAGTAAAAGAAGACACAGAACTTATGGAAAAAGCAAAAAATACAGGCATTAACCTCTTTAAATAAGATAAAACAACCGGAAAAGAAAACAAAAAACAAGATAAGATAGGGAAACCGGGAAAGAGAATAAAAACGGGATAATAAGACGGGGCGAGAGAAAACTGGAAATAGGTTTCCTCGTCCAAGTCTTTCATCAACGAACAGGAGGAGTCTGAATATGGAAACTCTTGAAGCAATCCACACTCGCCGAAGCATCCGAAAGTACACTGACAGACCAGTTCCGAGAGAGCTTGTTACCGAACTGCTCAGGGCAGCAATGAGTGCCCCCTCTGCGGTTAATGCCCAGCCCTGGGTCTTCATTGTAATCGATGACAGAAAAATTCTGGACGAGATCCCAACATTCAGCCCTTATGCCGGCATGTGCAGGGAAGCTCCTCTGGCAATTCTGGTCTGTGGGGATACTACCCAGGAAAAAGCACCCGGGTACTGGGTACAGGACTGCTCGGCAGCCATTCAGAACCTTCTTCTTGCAGCTCATGATGCAGGGCTGGGAGCGGTCTGGACAGGAATTTTTCCCATGACAGACAGAGTTCAAGGCTTCAGGAAAGCATTTGGACTGCCTGGCCATGTATTTCCTCTCGGGCTTGTGCCTGTTGGTTATCCTGCAGAAAAACTCTCACCTCAGGACAGGTACAGGGAAGAGAAAGTCTACAATAACAGATACGGTCAAAAAAGAGAATAATTCTGCAAATAATGGCAGATCAGGACTATTTTCAGGCTGGTGATTTATTGGCTATAAGGGTTGTTGCAAAAAATCAGGTAAAACCTGAAAAGGTTCAGGAATTTATGAATTTGTGTAAAAGCCTTATTGAAGAGACGCTAAAAGAGGAAGGCTGCATAGATTATGGGGTATATCAGGAATTGGAGAATCCTGAAATCCTGACAATGTTAGAAGAGTGGAAAGACGAGGGCAGCCTTGATCAACATATAAGATCCGATCATTTTAAAGAGATATTTCCTTTGCTTTCAGAGTGTCTTGACAAAGAAACTGAAATCAATATATACAGAAAAAAGCTGTAATTTATTATATTTCAGTCCTTAAATTATATTTTCACTCATTTTTTGAAGGAATGAGTCAGGAGTACTCGGGAGAGAAAAATAATGAAAGTTGTTGCATTTAACGGAAGTCCGAGGAAGGAAGGCAATACAGCTTCTTTAATAAAGCATGTCCTTGCAGAGCTTGATAAAGAAGGAATAGAAACCGAGATAGTGCAAATAGGTGGGAAAAGCGTGCACGGCTGTACTGCCTGCTCAAAATGCTTTGAAAACAGAGACAGAAGATGCGTAATTGACAATGATATTGTCAACGAATGCATCGAAAAAATGCTTGAAGCCGACGGCATAATCCTTGCTTCACCCACGTATTTTGCAGACCTGACACCTGAACTCAAAGCTCTTATAGACAGAGCAGGTTTTGTTGCGAAAGCCAATAGCGAAATGTTCAGGTACAAAGTTGGAGCGGCTGTTGTGGCGGTAAGGAGAGCCGGGTCAATCCACGTTTTTGATTCCATTAACCATTTCTTCACGATTTCCCAGATGATAATTCCAGGATCCAGCTACTGGAATATGGGGATAGGGCGTGCAGAAGGGGATGTTGAAAAAGACGATGAGGGCATCCGGACCATGCAGATCCTGGGCCAGAACATGGCATGGCTTTTGAAAAAACTTAATGAATAAATTAACAGAAGAATGCATAACTTAACAGGGGAGGCAGCCTTACATATTTATTCAGGGAAACGAATTTCATGGATAGAATAAAGGGGGAAATAAAATGAAAGTCCTTTATATCTTTGCACACCCTGAGCCGAAGTCCTTTAACGCTGCTATGAAAGATACAGCTATTGCTGCCCTGAAGGATAAAGGGCACGAAGTAAAGCTCTCCGACCTTTACGCGATGGAATTTAACCCTGTGCTGAAAGCCTCGGACTTTACTGAGAGAAAAAACCCGGATATTTTTAATGCTTTCCTCGAAGCTATCAAAGCCTCAAAAACCGGGGCTTTTTCATCCGACATAAAAGAGGAGATGGAAAAAGTAAAATGGGCTGACCTGTTGGCATTTCAGTTCCCAATTTACTTTACATCCATGCCAGCAATAATGAAAGGCTGGATTGACCGTGTACTGGCTCCGGGGTTTGGCTTTAATCCCATAACCAGCAGTGCCTATGACACCGGACTCCTTAAAGGAAAAGCAGCAATGCTTGCATTTACTACCGGCGCTCCGAAAGAAATGTATTCTGAGGGTGGAGCTCATGGCGATATTCACAGGCATCTTGAATCCATAACTCACTGTGTTTTTGAATATATGGGAATGAAAGTGCTGCCATCCTTCATAGTTTATGAAGCCAGTGCCATGAAACAGGAAAAGGGAATTGAAGAACTGGAGAGATATAAAAAGAGGATTTCCGAACTATAAATAGAAAAGAAAACGCCTTTTTTTAATTTTTTAATTTTTCGGGGAACTGTGGGGCAGCCTGAATCATATCTGAGTCTTATACTACTGGATAATAATATTTATATATAATGTTTTTACAAAAAACTTTATTAACCGTTATGTATGTTCAGACATATCATTGAAATTCCATCTGAAGAGGTCTTTGAGTGAAAAAAGTCTGTGCATTCATAATTATCATAGTACTGGCATTGTCTCTGGCAGGCTCAGGTTGCGCTGAAAAAGGGGCTTCTACACCTGTATCTGAAAATCCGGAAAAAGCATTTGAAGGAAGGCAGGTCACGGTTTGCGCTGGAGCCGGGTTGATAAAGCCAATGAACGAATTGATTGAGAATTTTGAGAAAGAAACCGGAGCAGATATTGAGGTCCGCTACGGGGGAAGTGCAGAAATCTTCGGATTTCTGACCTCAAAGGAATGTGACATCTTCATCCCGGGAGACTACTACTATACTGAACAGGCTATGGACAGGAACTATGTTTTCAATGAAAGCGTGGAAAACCTGACCCTGCACATCCCGGTTATCGCAGTTCCTGCGGGAAATCCTGCAAACATAAGCAGACTTGAAGACCTGGCAGGACCAGGGGTAAAACTGGCTCTAGGAGACCCTAATGGGCCTGCAATAGGCAAGGTATCGGAAGTCATCTGCACACAGGCAGGAATCCTTTCTGCAGTCGAAAAGAACATAATTGTCAAAACGGCTACTGTAAATCAGCTCCTCATCTACATTGCATCCGGTGAAGTTGATGCGGCAATTATATGGGAAGATATGACAAGCTGGGGAGAAGCCAGCGGAAAGCTGGAAATTGTTTCTATCCCCGAAGAACAGAACAAAATAAAGACCATCCCCACAGCAGTTTCCATATATACCGAAGACCGTGAACTGGCAGAGGCATTTAACACTTATATTGCGGGCAAAGAAGCAAAAGAAACCTGGAAAAAATGGGGCTTTGAGCCATGCGATGCTTAAAATCCCGGAGCGTGAACCACTCCTGGTTCAGGACCTTCACCGTGGGTATTGCCTGTACCTTCACTTTTTTGCTCTTTATGACCATAGGGACCCTGCTCTTTGTGCTCAAACCTTCAGATCTTCTTTCATCCCTGCTTTCTGAAGAAATGCTTTATTCCATGAAGCTTTCCATGCTGACCTCTTCAGCCTCAACAATTTCCGTTATGTGCTGTTCAATTCCCACAGCCTACGCACTTTCCCGTTTTTCCTTTCCCGGAAAAAGCGTAATAAAAACCGTACTCGGGCTTCCTATGGCATTTCCTGAACTGGTAATGGGACTTGCGCTCCTGCTCCTTTTCGGGCAGGGATTCCTTGGACCTTACCTTGAAGCTCTGGGGATAAAGGTTACTTTCAGCAAGCTCGGGATAATAATTGCACAATTTTTTGTCGCTTTTCCCTATGCTGTAAGGGTCATCTACTCCACTTTTGAAGATATCAACCCGAGATACGAACAGGTCTCGAGGAGCTTCGGGTACGGGGAATTCGAGACATTCCGACACGTTACCCTTCCCATGGCAAGAAGCGGGCTATTTGCCTCGGGAGTAATTACCTTTGCCCGATGTATAGGAGCTTTCGGAGCCGTGCTGGTGCTTGCAGGAGGATCATATATGCATACCGAAGTCCTGCCCGTTACTCTTTACCTGAACATTTCCTACGGAAACCTGGAAATGGCGATTACAAGCGGGATTTTGTTAATGGGAATAGCCTTTCTCGCAATCCTCAGCTTTGAGAAGTTTGAAGGAGGCAGGATGTGAGCTTTCTTGAGGTAAGGGACCTCTGCCTTGATGTAGGAGATTTCGAACTCAGCGGGATAGGGCTCAAGGCTGAGAAAGGCGATTACCTGGCTCTGATAGGCCCTACCGGTAGCGGGAAATCCCTGCTTCTTGAAACCATAATAGGATTTTACGGGCCCGAAAAAGGGAGAATTATCCTGGAAGGAAAAGATATCACCAACTTTCCTCCTGACATGAGGCAGATAAGCATAGTGTACCAGGACCATGTGCTTTTTCCCCACATGGATATTTTTGAAAACATAGCATATGCCCTCCGAAAAAAGCTCAGAGACAAAAAGCAGATCGAAGCGGAAGTAAAGCAGATCGCCGGAGTCCTGGGAATAGGTGAGCTCCTTCACAGAAAGCCGGCTACCCTGAGCGGAGGAGAGAAGCAGAGAGCAGCCATTGCAAGGAGCCTTGTGGTCAGGCCAAAACTGCTTCTTCTTGACGAGCCATTCAGCGCCCTTGATGCAAGGACAAAAGAAAAACTCAGAGAGATGCTGAAAAAGGCGATAAATGAGTACAGCACCACTGTCCTGCACGTGACCCATGACTTTGAAGACGTCTGGGCTCTGGCAAATCGAGTGGTCGTAATAAGAAAAGGGGAGGTTATGCAGGCAGGAGACCCCGAATCAGTATTTAAGAGACCTTCTCCAGACTTCGTTGCCGAGTTTCTGGGTACCAATGTGCTGAAAGGATGTGTAAAGGCTCTTGAAGGAAAACTCACAGTGGTCGAAGCAGAAGGTATGAAAATATATTCCTCAGATCCAGCCGAGCCCGGGGAAGGTGTTACAGTCTCTATCCGCCCTGAAGAAATTATCCTTGCCAGAGAAGCTTTAGAAAGCTCGGCGCGGAACACAGTGCAGGGAAGGGTTTCAGGAGTTTTCAAAAAAGAACACCTTGTCGTGGTCGAGGTGGAGATCGGAAATGCTGAGATTAAAGCTGTGATCACGCCGACATCCTGTGAAATGCTTGGGCTCGAACCGGGAAGAGAAATCTATGCTGTGTTCAAGGCTTCAAATGCCAGGATAATAAGGTGAATAAGTAAGGGGAATAAGTAAGGGGAATAAGTAAGGAGAATAATGACAGGAAACAGAGAAAAAGATGTGAAAGGCTCGTAATAAAAGAAAATGTTAAAGATCCGCAGTAAAGAAAATATTAGAAAAACATCAAAAATAGAAACAAAAAGTAAGGAATTTTCGAGGCAAAACATGATAGACCTTTTTGATCTCTACTTTTACGAAGACTGCCCCTATCAGGATGAAAGCGCAGAACTGCTCAGGCTTGAAGGCAGGGGGAAAATGAGGATTGTTTCGAGGGAGAACGGGATCTCTGCCTGTGCCGGCGACCTGGCAGGATATTATGAGAAAAAAGGGCTGAAAGTCCTGAATTACTTCAGGGACGGGGAAAATTTCAAGCCCGGAGATGCAATTTTCGAAGCAGAAGGAGACATTAGACTTATATTCAGATTCTGGAGAGTTTCCCAGACTTTTCTGACCATGATGTGCACAATCGCCACGAAAACAGCTTCTATGGTCAGTGAGGCCCGAAAAATTAATCCTGATATTATTATTGCAACGAGCCGGAAGACGCACCCTGGGTCCCGGATATTTGAGCTTAAAGCCGTCCGGGCAGGCGGAGGAGATATCCACAGGAATTCCCTCAGCGACTCCATCCAGATAAGCCAGAACCACCTGGAAGCCGCTGGGGAACTGGGAAAGCTCAGGGCTATGAAAAAGATAGAAATCGAGCCCAGATCGAGAGAAGAAGCATTCAAATATGCTGAAATGTCGGACATAATGCTCCTTGATCATCTTTCCCCGAAAGAACTGAGGGAACTCGGACCAGAACTCAAGGAACTTAACCCTGAACTCGAGCTTGCAGTGGGAGGAATCGAGGCAAAAAGAATCCCCGAATACGCTCCCTTTGTTGATATTATTGTCATAAGTGCTCCCTATTACGCAAATCCTCTTGACTTTACAACGAAGATCGAAAGGCTGTAAGCTGATAAATAAAAGGTGAACGCATGCCAGAAATCAAAAACATACAGGAAACCGAAAAAGAAGAAAACGGAACCCTGCCTGTCCTCGTAACCGCGCTAAAAAAAGACCTTGGTCCTGCTCTTGAAGAAATCGAAGTAAAGGATGTCAGGATCGGGCTTGCTTATACTGGAGTCCTGCTTTCCGAAAACTACGGGGGCGTTGCCTGCACACCACTTTATGAGTTTTCGGGCTGTCCTGCCCTCGGTTTTGCGGGCTTTCTGAAAGGAAACTCTGCGGATAAAGTGCTCGAGTTTGCCCTGTCGAAAAACCCCTTTGAGGCAGCGGTCGGAGTTGCAACCGCGAATGCGCTTTCTCATATGCTCCATGATCTGGAACCCAAAAAATTTCCTGTTTCAAAAACAAACATCCTTGACCTTATAAAACCTGAAGATAAAGTTGCAATGGTAGGCTATTTTGGTCCTCTCGTCCCGAGAATTCTGAAAATAACCGAGAAACTTACGATCCTTGAGAAGCGTGAAATCGAATTTTCTGAAACCACGATACTGCCTTCGGAAAAAGCCAGAGAAATTCTCCCAGCATCGGATGTGATCATCATCAGTGCAAGTACTCTCGCCAACAGGACTTTTGATGAGCTCCTTTCCTCCCGGGGTGCAGCAAGAGAAGTTGTCCTGCTAGGACCAAGCGCGCCTCTCTACCCTGCCCCGTTCTTCAGTAGAGGTATTACTGCAATAATGGGAACCCGGATTATTGACCCCCTGAAAATGCTTACGGTGATTAGCGAGGCGGGAGGGACGAAAAAACTGCACCAGTTCTGTGGGGAAAAGGTAGCGTTCCAGAATAAAAATGAAGACAGAAATAAGTCCTCTTGAGCGAAACAAAAAGGACAGTGAACTGCAGAGACGTAACTCTGCCGAAAAAGCTGAATTATCTGGGGAGAAGGTACCCTTTAGAAGAAGAAAACGAGAAGAAAAATAACTATGTTGAAAAAAAGGGGAAGAAAGCCAGAAAAATTTAAAGAAACTGGCAAAAAGAGCTTAAAAAAGAATGTTATTAACGCTTGATTATTAGCAATGATAAAAGTCCAAAAATGAACATTACCGAAGTAAAGCCAGGTATTTGATTGGTTGTTTCGTTACCAGCAATCTCCTCTTCATTGCCTGAGAAGTTGGTGTTATCAGCTTCATCCACATATGGTCCATCAACTACTGCTATGTCTTCAACTGGCACTCCCATCCACTCGAACACTACTGGTACCTCACTTATACCTTCCTGTTTACAGTGTTCCTCGATTATTAGATAAATTTCATCAATTATAGAATCATTAACACTTTCTGGAGATTCTGGATCAAGTCCTACGAATATATATCCCCTATAATTATAGCCATAACCAGTCAATGATCCACCAGATGACTTCATGTAGGGCCGAAGTTCAGTTCTGAAACTATGAATACAATCCCCTGCTTTCTCTTCCCACTCCACTTTTCCACTGGAATCTGTAATTACAGGCATTGTTCCCCTCGTGGCTATGAACCCAGGATCATTTTTAACTTCCTCGAAAATCTGAGGGCCGTAGTCAGGTAGCGGGAGATCCTCCTCGTCCTATGCCCACATAAAAATCACAGGGATATCACTTATTCCCTCCTGCTCTTCGCAATATTCCTCAATTTTCAGATACATCGCGTCAATTCTTGAGTCATCTACTTCTCCCTTATAGGCAGATCCCAATTCCACTATAATTACATCACTGGCAGCAACGCCTGATATAGAGCGGTCAAATTCGGAATATGAAGGCCCTATTTTGTTAAGATTTAGCCAGCAATCTGTAATTGAATTTTTCCACTCCTGATTGACAGTTTCTGGTATGGTTCCCCTGTATGCTATGAACAAGGGGTCATTTGCAAATTTCTTTATAGAATCGGGGGCCTCATCTGATTCGGAATCGTTAAATTCACTGTCATCTGCACCTGCGAAACTGCATAATAAAATAAAAGCAGAAATTATAAGCATTAACCATTTGCCAGTATTCCTTCTTTTGATCATTTAATCAGACCTTAACAGTTAGTTTAGAACTCCAGTCTTATTATTGTATAAAACTGAGCTCAAAATCAAGCATCTGCGCATTAGTGAAATACAGTGTGATTAAATTTATTATATTTTTGTTCCACCGGCTTCAGAGCTCAGCTGCACAATTTTATTAAATAAAACATTGACATATCATAAAATACTTTTTAAATTTTCTAATTATATACTTGTTAGATTAAGACGAGAAACTATGATTCAAAGGTTACACAACTTTTTTTGAAAACATATGGATTCAAATTCAGAATAAATTGGCAGGCCATTCATATTTATGAACGGGAATGAGTAGATTAACGGGAAGCATTGAGAATCAAAAAACAGATTTGAAGAAGCTTCAGCAGCCATAGAAATTTATATATAGACATAAAAATAGAACTCTTCAGTATCTTTTCACAGTTTTGAGTTATTTTGGGGAAAATAACCGAGAGAACTGACAATAGCAAACTGGCTATAGCAAACTGAGAGAACTGACAATAGCAAACTGGCTATAGCAAACTGGCTGATTTTAGAGTTCATAATAAGGGGTATAGAAAAAGCAATACTTGGGGGTATGAAAGGAATGGCTGTGGGGCATGAAAAAAAAGTGTCTGGGATTTATGAAAAAAACAGATCTGGAGGATACGAACAAAACATTTCAGAGGGATACGAAAAAAATGTGTTAAAACCAAAAAATGTATGGGAAGAGTTTTTTGCAGATAAAAGAAGTGGGGGTCACAGGTCTTCAGCTGAAGAATTTCTTGCTATGGAAGCGAGAGAAAAATTATTCCATCTCGATGGCGGAAAAACTATTCTTGACTTTGGGTGCGGAGCTGGAGAACTCCTGGTTTACTACGCGCCGGAATATGAAAAAACAATAGGAGTTGATTTTTCTCCGTCCATGCTTGAGGAAGCAGGCAAAAGAATAAGGGAAAGAAATTGTGAAAATACAACTTTAATTCTGGCTGACGACAAAACCTTATGGGACAGGCTGAACTCTCCCCTTGATCGAATAACTGCAGCCGGAGTGTTTCAATATCTCACATATCAGGAAATTGATGATTTTATTTTTAATGCATCAACATATCTTAATAAAGATGGGAAAATAGTATTGTTTGACATGCTGGACCCCCGATTATACCCTCTGTGGAAAATAGGGCTTTTTTCACAGGATAATAGCTGTAAGAAAATAATAAGCAAAGCAATTTGCGGGGTTAGAAATACAATATCATCAAGCTTAAAAAGGCGCCCGAGAGACATTTTGGGGTATTCACATTATCCCGGTAAAATTAAAAAAATTGCAAATAAAAATGGTTTTGAAATGATTTGTGTACAATCAATGTACTATGAATACAAATATCATGCAATAATATTCAGGAGTTAAACAGCCTTTAAAGTGGAGACTGAATCAAGCCTGTTTTTAGCAGATGAACATAAAAACTCATTTTATTTTTTCTTGATGGATAACATTCATTTCACTAACAGATTTTGGAACCGAGTAGTTCATCATACATAAGAATAATTATCTATTTTTACGGGGCTTAAAATGGACGGAATTGAAGTTAGAGAATTACTGCCATCCGAATACAAAGAATGGGATTTGCTTGTAGAAAAAGCTCAACCCGGTACACTCTTTCATACAAGTGAATGGCTTGAAATTTGCAGGGATATCCTATCAAAAGACCTTAGAATCTACGGCTGTTTCAGAAACGGCGAACTTGTGGGAGGCTGCCCTCTTTTTGTAAAAAATATAAAAGGAGTGTTGAAAGTAGCAAGTTCAACCTGTAAAATGACCAGCTACAGCGGTCCCCTTCTAAAAGAAAGTGCCAGCTCCAGAGCAAATAAACGGATACAGGAAACCCATGAAATCCTCAATCCTCTCAGGGAATTTTTCTGCAAGCAGGGATTTGACAGCATTCACCTTACATTCGCTCCGGGCTTTGAGGATATAAGACCGTTTACGTGGAACGGATGGGATTCTGCCGTACATTACACCCATTACCTGAGTCTGAAAGAAAACATAGACGAAAACCTTTCAGGGGAAAGGCAGATAGAACTTAAAACTGCAACCGGGGCAGGACTTAAAACCCGGGTATCCAATGACCCTGAAACATATTATCGCCTGCTTTCACTGGCTTATGAAAAGAAGAATTTAGAGCCTCCTTTGCCTGGAGGGTTCTATGATAGAGTATTTAAGCTGATTCAGAAAAAAAGCGCCGGATACATGTTTGTCTCCGAGACTCCTGAGGGCGAAGCTGTTGCAGCTCACATAAACCTGTACGGAAAAAAATGCGCTGTAATCTGGACCTCAGCCCTGAACCCTGATTTTGATCGTTTGGGCCCCAATGCTCTTCTGTATTATAATGAATTTCTTGACCTGAGATCCCGGAACTTCGAATACATGAACGTAATGGCAGCAAATATTCCTGTATTTGTGGATTTTATTATGGGCTTTTCTCCTGAGCTGATTCCATATTATAGTGTGACCCTGGAGAGCAAAAAATACTCAGCCGCGAAAACCTTGTATAAAACCACTCATAAGGAAACCTATTGATAGAAAACTGCATTCCCCTGGATAGAAAAATAGGGAACAAAAAAGAAACATAAAATTCTTCGAAGAACAGGCACGAAAAACGCACATGAATTTCTTCGAGGAACAGTCTCAAAAAATGAAAGTATCTGGAAGTACTTTCATGCCAAAGAAAAGTATGGGCATAAATCAGGGAATGATGCATAAAAGTTACATTGACCTGAGAAGTTGCAAACAACATCCGTCATCTGCAACTCCCGGTCACCTGTATATTTAAGCGGTCAGACTGCCTGGTCCGGATTTCTTATTTACAGATTTCTTATTTAATGTAGTACGTGACCTGTACTGACATCGAGACAGTAGACTCGCCAGGCTCAATAGGAGTGGAAACTGCTCCGGAAGCCTTTTCTTCTACTGCCATATCGTATTCATAATATACTCTGGGCCCGTTGCTTTCACTTATAGATGAAGTCTTCACACCAGTAATCTCAACACCCAGGCTCTTAGCAAGCGTATCGGCTTTTGATGATGCGTCATTGATTGCCTCATTCATCAGGTCCTCACGAAGCTGCTTTTGCATATCATCGGATACTGAGAATGAAATGCTTCCAATCTCATTAGCTCCGGCAGCTGTGGACCTGTCAATAATCTGACTCAGGTTGTCGAGATTTGTGGTTGTGATCTGCACGCTATTGGATGCTGCGTAACCTGTAATTTTTTGTGTCGTATCATAGCTGTATATAGGGTATACGGACACATAGGAGGTCTGTATTTCCCTGTCCTGCAATCCAATTGCTTTGAGCTCTGATACTATATTGCTCATAATGGCTGCATTTTCGTCGGATGCTTCCTTCGCAGTAGCAGCCTGGATCACAACACCTATTCTCATTGTTGCCGTGTCAGGGACAACCTTCTGTTCAGCATACCCGCTCATGGAAATAGTATTTTCCGCATCCTTTTCAGGCTCATTCTGTGAAATGGCATATATCGTTGCTGCCATCAGCACCAGAACAACTGACAGCGCAATGATAACATAATAAGATTTATCGTTTTTATTTTCCTGTGGCATTTTTCACATACTCCTTGCTCAGTACTTTATTTGCTGGCGGTTCGGTCAATTATAGCAAGTCATAGATGTACACGCACATATTAAAGAATTGCTTAAACTTCAATTGCGGTCGCAGTTATAATAGCCGCATGATATTGAAGGAAAAATATACGTAAAGTAATGGGAGGAGAAAGGGTCGAAAGATGATGAAAGGAGTCTTTGTGGAAAGGACGAATCAAGGGAAGTTGTTCTACTCGGACCGAGTACTCCTCTCTATCCTGCCCCGTTTTTCGAGAGAGGAGTTACTGCAGTGAGGAGGACATGGATTATTGACCTCTTGACAATGCTTACGGTAATCAGTGAAGCGGAAGTAACGAAAAAGCTGCATCAGTACTGTGGGAAGAAAGTTGCGTTCAGAAAAAAAACAAGTAGTATCCATGAGTTATTGATCAATTCTGACAAAAAGGACATATTTGCTTTGTTTGTCTAGGTTTAAGATTCACTAAGTTTGTGGTTTTCAAAAACTAGCACCTTGATCTAATTTAGCTTTTATTCAGAATATTACTACTTTACTCATTTTCACATTAACTACGCATAAATCCTCCACACCTAACTTCAGGGCATTGGCAAATTTTGCAAGCATTTCTGCGGTCAGGATTCTAGAAGCTTTTCTTTCGTAACTTAGGAGAAGAAGAAACCAGCGGATAGAGAAGTTCATTGAGTTAACTGAAGATCTCCTATTCTCAGAAAAATCACGCCATCATAAGATAGGTTACAAGAAGAACTATGTTCATCAGCTAGCAGGAATTTAATTATAATTTAAAATATTAATTAGAACGCAACTTATATTGGGGGAAAAATAATGAAAAAAGCATTAATTATATTGATAGTGTTGTTCGGCGTATTCCTTGCAATAGGATGCGCTGGTGAAGAAGAAAGAGCTCCAAACGAAACAAGAGCTCCAGAACAGACTGTAACTCCAGCTGAAGCGGTTACTCCAACTGGAGAAGAGGAAACTGAAATCCAAACTGTGACGGAGATGAAAGAGTATACACTTGAAGAACTTGCGGAGTACGACGGCAGAAACGGGAAGACATACGTTGCCTATCAAGGCCAAGTCTATGATGTCTCGAATAGCGATCTATGGGAAAATGGCACCCATAAGGGCACTCACAATGCCGGGAAGAATCTAACCGAAGAAATGGACGACGCACCACATGGACCTGAAGAACTTAAGGATTACCCTGTAGTTGGGACTCTGAGAGAATGACATGACTCTACAACTTAAGCTTAACAGAACTGATTTTGGATAAACTCAACATATAAATGTTTAGTTAGGACTTACGCACTTGAGGTTCAAAATCATAGTCAATAGACCGTGCTGTTAAATTAAGGGTTTAGACAGTTAAAGGTTTAGAGCCGTTGTTTTTCAGTTCAACCGCGTAAGTCCTATTAGTATAAGTTCTACAGAATAGTGACCATTTCTCACAATTATCAGAGAATTGGAAGGGCAAAATGCCCTTCTTCCTCTAACCTTATTTATACTTTTATACAAGAAGAAAATTGTGAAGATTTACTTCCTTGCCTTTATCTTCTCAAAGAGCTGCTTCAGGGTATCCTCATTGCTCTTCGTAAACTCGAAGGGCGAGCTTGTGAAGGGCTCGAAGTGCACTGCCACATCGTCGAGCCTGTAAAAGGTCCCGTCACATTCCATGGCGTCAATGACTCCAGGGAGCACAACATCCGAAGCAGCCGTGCTCGGGCAGGGAGCAATGTCCAGGCAGACCATTGGGATTTCAGCAAGATAGGAAGCACAGTCCGCAGGGATGTGACAGACAAGGTCGGCGCACATTACAAAGGCTGCATCCACATCTTTTTCCCTCAGCACGTCCACGGTTGTATATTCTCCGGGGTTGTAACGCGGGTGCCCGCGCATGAAGTCCAGCCCGAAGGGGTAGCCGTACATGTAGGAAGCGACCTGGTTAAAACCTGCTACATTGCAGTGACCTCGAAGAGCTCCGAGAGTGAACTTGGCATAATTGTTCAGCTCCTTCACAAGGTTCATGGCAATTTCGGCGTTCCTGTGCTTTCCAATGGATGAGGAGAGCCCGAGCCCAACTGAAATGGCACCGAAGTTGCAGTTCTTCATCATGTCAAGCATCTCTTCCATGACCGGGATAGGTACTCCTGTGATCTCTTCCACAGACGGATGAGGAGTTTTTCCATGCAGCAAAGTGAGGAGAGCACTTATCAGTTCATAGTCCGAGCCGGGCTTGAGCTGCACGTGCAGGTCGGAAGCTTCAGTGGTCGGGGTTTTTCTCGGGTCCACGGTGATAACTGTCCTGTCAAAACGCCCTCGTTTGGTCCAGTAACCTCTTGGGAAAACTCCGTACCTCGACATCTGACGCGGCATGGACTCAAGAGGGTTGGTTCCCCAGTAGACAATGAGATCGCCTCTGTTTTTCTTCTGCCCTTCGGTTGCACCAACTTTTCCGGATTCCTGGATTCCCATCGCAGTTGGCCCGTGGCAAATGGTGGCGTTTGAGTCAACAAGGGCACCAAGATATTCTCCGATCTTGAGCCCGACTTCATGCGCTTCGCAGGAAGTTTCGCTTCCCATAAAAAGGAGAGGGCGCTTTGCAGAAACAAGGATATCTGCGGCCCTTTCAAGGGCTTCGTCCCAGGCTGCCGCGGTCAGCCTTCCGTTAACTTTTATAAGGGGCTGCCTGAGCCTGTGAGAACTTACAACTTCCTGGAACTTGGCGTTCCCCATTTTACACGCATTTCTTGCCTCAATCTTTCCGTCCCCGAACTCGACCTGGATATCATCGCAGGCTGCCCCGCAGACCGGACAGACTATGTTTTTATAAATCATGCTCACTGCCCTCCAACATAAATTTTCATTACTACATCTTCGGCGCTGAGGACCTCTTCTTCTGACGGCTCAATGTATACGGGAGCTCCCTTATAGAGAGGTGAGCCCGTAGAAAGGGTATCCGGGTCAACGACAACATTCGACCAGATAGCCCTCGGCATGAAAACCTGCCCGGGCTGAACAGAGTCCGTACATTTCGCATAAACGACAATAGAATGTTTTCCATCCCTGCTTGTTACTTTTACTTTATCAGGGGAGCAGAGGGGCACAAAATCCGCAGGAGAAATCCAGCATGAAGCACACTCCAGAGTGTACTCTTCCGTGAACTTGTCCCCACCTTTGGCAAGCCTGCCTTCGTCAATTGTACTTCCGGAAATAAGTAATACTTCCATGTTTCCCACCTCAGAGCTCCGGGTTTGTGTCTGCAGACACATAGAGAGCTCCTTTTGCCCTCTTGCTGATCGCATAGTCCCCTGTGAATTTTTTGAATTCGCCTATCAGCTCAAGCTCACCCGAAGTTATTTTGTTTTCCATAGAAACAAATTCGAAGCCCGGAGCAAAACGCTGTATTTTGCCCCCTACAACTATGGTTCCGCCTGCCATTTCAGCACCCAATCCGCGGAGAGCTCCGCCTTTTACAAAAATGAGCCCACCGTTCTGGCGGATCCCGCAGAAGCTTTCAACATTACCTCCCACAAGGATTTCTCCGCCATCCATGCCGCCTCCAAGCTGGTGCCTTGCCGAGCCTTCAATAACTATGCGTCCACCTTTCATACCGTGCCACTTTCCTCTGTAAGCACAGCCCACATGGTCCCCGGCATTGCCTTTAATGTGCAGGAGACCACCAAGCATTTCCATGCCAGCCCAGGAATCAACATCTCCGTGAACGGTGATCTCTCCTCCTTTCATCCCTGTCCCAACGTGCATGCCTGCAGAGCCTTCAATCTCAATTTTTCCTGCACTCATGCCTTCTCCGATCCTTTTGACCCTCATTGCGTCGCCTTTTATGCGTATCAGAGTCTCAGCCGCAGAACTGCCTGCGCTGCCCATCACTTCAAAGAAATCGGAAAGAGGATAGGTTTTAGGACCCTGCCAGACAGACAGCATCCCTATTTCTTCGGTGGTCTTGCCTGCAAAGGAATCAGGAGTTATAATATCTGCTTCCAGTTTAATGTCAATCGCTTTTTTAGGAATAAGCGTTACTTCTTCCATTTCTCCGGAACTTTCACCGGCATTGGTTTTTTTCTGAACAAGTACTCCCTCTGTCATCACTTCACCTCTCACTGTTAACCTGTATGGGAGTCGGGTTTGCCAGATATTTCTCTGGAGTCGAGTAGTTGGCAAAACCAAGAGTGTAGTACCTGAACCACTCCTTCACGTCAACCAGCATTTCCTTTTCCCGCTCATTTTCAACATGCACTTCGGAATAGTAAGTCCTCTTCTCAGGCAGGGAAACGATCTCCCCTTTAACAGCCACTATTTCGCCGCCCTTCACAGTATATTCCGCCTTCCTGAAGGTCCTGAGGAGGGCTTCGTAATTGTTTGCGTCAAGCTGCTGAGGGTTTATGTTGTAGACTGTAACATCTCCGTCCGCACCCACACCAAGAGAGCCTTTTCTGTGGGCCATGCCGATTGTCTTTGCAGGGTTAGCCCTGGTCAGAATCGCCAGGTCGTAGAGAGAAAGCTCACGGTTTATGCCTCCCAGCTCGCTCCTATCGTTTGCCCACTTGTGGCACTCACTGAAGGTCTGTTTCCTGAAAGCCTCGGACATGATCCAGGTCATAACCTCAGGGTATTTCGTAAACGGCCCACCATTCGGGCTGTCCGTGGTCATGATAGTTTTCCATGGGTCTTTGATAAGCAGGAGACATTCAAGCCCCATTGCCCACTGCAAACTGTGCACAGGGTTGGACTTGAGGTAGGTAAAGGGAAGGACACCTGAGCCGCATTCCATTTCAACATCAGTGTTCGACCACTTATTTCCTGTAAGGGTGTAAAGGTCATGAATGGCAGGCCCGTCTCCGGTCATAACTGTTGCTTCTCCGAAGGGAGTGCATCCGCTGTCGATTACCACATGATCTTTGTTGTTGATATAATCTGCAATATCCTTAACACCGGACTCGCAGTCCCCCCAGGTCGTGCCTGCAAAACTGTTGAACATCAGGTGGGTAAGGTATACCGAACGGTCCCTTGAAAGGTCCATTTTGGTTTCTGCCCACTCCACAGCCATGTTCTGTTTTGTCTTTACCCCATCAGGGATTTTGAGGGAATCCTTGGTAATTGCATAACAGCCAGGATGACCCAGGTTGTTCGCATGCAGGTGGACTGGCATAGGCATGCCGAGGGTCTCGTTAACCTCAGTAAGCCCCTTAATGACTTCTCTGGGAGTAATTTCGAAATGGATGTTGGTTTCGTCAAGAGTGCTGACGTTTTTACCCCATGCCCAGTTTTCGACTCCTGCGGGGTTGACGCATTTGATCCCGTAGGTCTTATGGGTCTTCATCATCCAGGCAACATAAGCAGCCGCCTTTTCCATATCCCCGTCCCTGAGGTAGCGCATAAGGAAAAAGTTGTTTCCGAGAACAAGGTACCCTCCCATGTCAAGAAGAGGAGTTGCACGCATCTCTTCATGGGTGTGGCGGGCTTCAAGAGGAGGAACTGCAGCTTCAAAAACAGTTGTGTAACCCATTGCTGCGTAATCATATCCCTGTTTGTAAACAGAAGGAACTGTATAGCCTGAACCGGAATGGGTGAGGGGAGTTTTCTTAAGGTTTGCTTTATAATGGTCTTCAGGGCGCATCGACCTGCCGGCATTAACCTTTGCACCGGCAACGTGAGAATGGGAGTCAACACCTCCTGGCATAACAGTCATTCCGGAGGCGTCAATTACCCTGGAAGTTTTCATCTCAGATGCAGAAAGCTCTTTTACGACTTTTCCGTCCCTGATGAAGATATCCATTTTTTCCCCGTTTATTTCGTTGAGGGGGTCAAAGACGTATCCGTTCTTGATTGCAATTGTTCCTGCCATTTATTCCACCTCTTTTTTCACAAGCCTTATCGCATCAACAGGGCAGATAAGGGCACAGGTCCCATCTCCTCCGCAGCGTTCCTGGTTTACGACCGAAATTTTTCCGTTCTTAACCCCAAGAATAGCTTTTTCGTCCATGTCGTACAGGTAGCCTGCAGCAAGTTCACGGTTGTCGAATGCGTTTACAGGGCAGACAATCACACAGTTCCCGCAGCCAAGGCACGCATCATCATCAGTTTCAAGTTGGGTGCGAAGCGCATCTTCGGGGGCAGGGACTTCAATCAGCTTTTTCTCCAGGGGGCCCTTTTTCTCCATTTCCGGCAGAATTGCAGTTTTTCTGACGTCAATGGCATCAACAGGGCAGGCAACTGCGCATGCACCACAGTAAATGCAGGCATCCGGCCGGTGGGTGATCTTTTCAACTCTTTCCCCGGACTTTGCCTTCTTATTGAAAATTGCATTTGCAGGACAGACATCAATACAGGTATGGCAGGTCTGGCAGACATTCTCATCCCTGGACCAGCGTCCTTCAAAGGGCTTTTCCACAGAAATAGCATTTACAGGGCATACTGCAGCACACCAGCCGCAATGGACACAGCATTCCGTATCAATATGGGTTTTTCCGATAACCTTCAGTTTCCCGTCCGTAGAAATTTCCCGGGTCACTTCAATACAGCCCTGTGAGCAGATATCTTCACAGAGACCACAGTGGACACAGCTTTCGTTTACTGATGTCGGCCTCATAGCCCTTGAAATATAGGACATGTCTGTGAGGGGTTTTCCTTCCTGTCTCAGTTCAAGAGCACCTGTGGGGCAGACTTTTGCGCAGATCCCGCAGACAAGGCAGTCTTCACTCTTTGCCATTTCCAGGAAATCCGCATCCAGTAACCCTCTAGCTACAGCTCCCACAGCCCCTATGGAAAGGGTGCCTTTGGGACATGCCTGTACACAGGTCCCGCAGCCAATGCATTTTTCAGGCTGATAGACCAGCTGCCGGTCTTTTTTTTCGGAAAAGACTGACAATCGCATCTCATTTTGCATTTTATTTACCTCTCAACGTTATTCTGTGCATCCGCCGCACAGCAGCTCATCATCATGTTGAACGAACATCTCACCACATTTTTTGCAGCACTGGATCCGCTTTTTCTTCCTGACCGGGACTTCCAGATCCACGGTTTTCCAGGAATAAACATTATCCCCGGCTTCCAGAAGGACAGGCACAACCTCTTCATGGTGTAGCTTTTCAGTGTTCAGGTACCAGGCATGAAGTTTTGGGTAGTCCTTTGTCTTTTCAGGGTCAAGGTAAATCCTGATGCCTATTATGCCCTTCATCCCTTCAGGTGCCTGTTTGTTCACCGTTACAGCCATCTTTCCCAGGTTATTGATTTTCAATCCATTGTTCCCGATGGTAGCTCCGGCAAGGATCTGGAAAGGGTCAGGCACGCAGCTTTTCGTTTCACAGGTTACGTATATGCGCTCTCCGTCCCGGACATCAAGCTCCCTCCTTGCAATATTGAGCATCTGGATGCCGATTAATGCCCCTGATGTCAGAAAGCCGTGAAAAGGGACGACCTTTTCAATCTGTGAAAGCAGCTCAGGGTCTTTCACCTGCTTCAGGATTGTCTCCATGCTGTGTTTCTCTTGATCGGAATTCTTATGCAATTGGTACACCGCCGCAGATTTGATCGTTATGTTTAAATAAACATAACGCCAAAGATGTTGAATACAGACAGGTGAGTTTAATAAAGACAGGCGATATTCAGGAATTTAATTATGTAAATTCCAACATAACGCAGAAGGATACACTACTATATTTATAGATAACTTTTTGACAGAAACTTATATCTGGAGTACAATTCAGAGGAGTTTCAGGTTACGGTTTAAACAACGGGGGCCAAACTCCTCATGATTGGCAGGCTCATAAAAAAACACCAGCCAGAAGTCTACTGCTTCGGGATATGTAAAGCTCAACATATCTATAAAATCGGAAGACAGGACTCTTGCGATTAAAATATATAAACAAGTGTTTTATAAAATTATCGATTAAGAAGACATTTTTCCTGAAAAAAGACAATATCGAAATAAAGAAAATACCTTTCTGAAAACATATAGTTTATAAAAATATATAGCTTATAAAAACATATAGCTTATAAATACAGTTGCCTTTTGAAAGGAAGAAACCTGAGACCTCTGATCGATTTATTTGGTTCATGGTAAAAAGAGGAGAATTATCCTGAAAAACAAATTAATTTTTCATGGGTCAAAATACATGAACTGCAGATGCTTTAAAATATAACCAGATACTGGTTCCTATAGAAATATTGAGTTCATTAAGAGATTCGCGTGTTATAAAAACAGTGAATAATTCGCCGGTGTTTACTGTTAGTTTTATAAGGGACCCGGTGTCAATTATTTCATCAACTTTACCCTGAATCGTATTTCTGGCACTGGTCTGTACCTTTTCCCTGGATATTGTTATTTCATCAGGCCTTATAGCAAAATGGACTTTACCTTCTTTTTCCGTTACGGCAAATACAGTTATGGAATCTGTTTTAATTGCTGCCAGACCATTGGAACTGTCCTCAATTATACCGCTCATCAGGTTTTGAATACCAACAAAATCAGCCACAAATCTATTCTTCGGTTTTCTGAATATCTGATCAGGAGTTCCAGATTGAAGGATCTGGCCATTATAAAGTATGACCATATTCTCTGCAAGCCTCTGGCCCTGTAAAAGGTCGTGAGTGGTCATTATAATGGTTGTTTCGGATTCCCGGTTAATTTTCAGGATCAGTTCTTCAAGTTTCTTTTTAGAGATAGGGTCAAGATTTGCAGTTGGTTCATCAAGTAACAGTAACCTTGGTTCCGTAATCATTGCCCGTGCAAGTGCAAGCCTCTGGGTTTCGCCACCTGATAATTTAAGCGCGTTTCTGTTCTCGTAACCGGGAAGACCAATCATTTCGAGGAGTTCTTTGATTCTCCCGTCCATATTCTCTTTTCTTCCCCTGATTTTCAAACCATAAGCAATATTATCATAAACGCTTGCCTTAAAAGCAAGAGGTTTCTGAAAAACCATTCCAATTTGCCTTCTTACCTCCAGCCTGGTATTATTGGATTCATTGGCATCAGCGCCTTCAAAATACACCGTTCCAGAAGACGGTTTTTCCAGTAAATCGATTAATCTGAGCATAACAGTTTTTCCAGAGCCGGTCGGTCCAACAAGAGCAGTGCTGGTCCCCTTTTCTATTTGCAGGTTAATATTCTTCAGAACCTCAAGTTTTCCGTAATTTTTGTAAATTTCTTCCAATTCCACTATGTGCATCGTTAAACCTGAACTAAGTTTTTTTGAATTAATCCTTGCCCTGCAAATAGTTCAATAAGAAATTGATTATTAGAGACAGAGAAAGAAGTATAAACCCCAATGCTATAGAAAGCACCAGATTACCTCTGGATGTTTCAAGAGATATGGCTGTGGTAAAAGTTCTCGTAAAACCTCTGATATTGCCTCCAATAAGTATGGCGACTCCTACTTCTGATATAGCCCTTCCAAAACCAAGTATCACAGCACTCATTATAGCATAACGGGCTTCTTTTATAATGGTAATTATTGTTTGGTATGTGCTGGCTCCAAGGGATATTGCCAGTTCTTTTATTTGAGTGCTGACCCCAACAAGGGCGGTGATAGTAAACCCGATGAGAAGAGGCAGTATTAGCAATACCTGCCCTATAATCATTCCAGTGGGAGTAAAAAGGAGTTTTAAAAACCCGAAGGGACCCTGCTGGGATATTAACAGGAAAAGGAAAAGCCCCACCAGAACTGTGGGAACACTGTAAAGGGTCTGGATCAGGTTTATTATTGTCCGTTTTCCCCAAAATTCATAATAGTAGATCATTCCACCAATGGGAATCGATATTAATGAGCCTATCAGTGTTGCAGTTAACGAAATATAAAGGCTTAATTTCGTTATTTGAATCAGTTTTGGATCAAGTTCTACTATCAGTTCTATTGCCTGAAAAATTGCCAGAATAATTTCATTCAAACGACCACCTGAACTTGATACACACTGTAATTTAGTGATATTATAGTTATCTCAGTTTCTTTGAGTTGCTCTGGCTAAAAAAATTGCAGGTTAACCATCCTCAGGATGGCAAACCTTCGGATATTGGGGTAAAGAGAGGCTCCCCGTATTGTTCCCTGCCAAAGTTTCCGATTATTTCCTGCCCTTCAGAGGAAACAAGGAAGTCTACAAAGTTTTGCGCACCTTCATAATTCACATTTGGATGCTTTTCTGGATTCACAGGCATAGCTGCATAAACATTAAGCAGTTCATCGCCTGCAGTCACTATTGGTACAATCTGTATCCTTCCTTCGTTCGTATATGCAAGAAATGTTCCGGAATCGGTTAAAGTATAAGCATTCTGTTCATTGGAAAGCAAAAGGGTTTCTCCCATGCCTCTGCCGCTTTCAATGTACCATTCACCCGAACTATTAATTTCGCCATAACTTACTCCAGTACTTTCCCAGATTTTTTTCTCCCGTGCATGTGTACCTGAATCATCCCCACGAGAGGCAAACTTAACCTGATCAGAATCATTCTGGCCTTCTTCCATTATCCTGGTAAATGCTTCCGTAGCGTTAAGACCATTTATTCCTGCAGGATCATTTTCAGGTCCTACAATCCAGAAATAATTATATGCTATTTCCGTACGATTTGTACCGAATCCATTATTCACAAATTCTTCTTCCCGACTTTTGTCATGAGTAAGAAGAATATCAGCATCTCCTCTTTCACCATACTGTATGGCTATTCCTGTGCCTCCGGATATAACCAGTACGTCCACTCCGGGATATTTATCCTCAAATGCTGCCTCTATTTCTTCCAGAAGCCCTGTGTCCTCCAGACTGGTCGTGGTAGAAACTATCAACTTTGAGGTCTCTGACTGTGCAGTTGTTGTAGTGTCCGGTTCTGTAATCGTTGTAGTATCTGGCTGCTGTTCGGTATCTGTGCATCCTGTTGCAAGGAATACGCTTAACAGGACCATCAAAATAAAAAATGCTTTTCTCATACTCTTCTCCATATAAAATAATATTTTAGTTAGAAATGTGTATTTGAACATAACGAATATGGTCCTCAAGTTATTTATTAACAAATATTACAAAAAAAGTAAAAAAGAGATGCTGCGGGATAAATGCAAAAAACATTCTTAGAGAAAAATCAAAAATTGAGAGTTTTGATAAGCAGTTAAGTTCTTAAAAAACAGAACCCAGATTAGTTCAATATTTGAAAAATGTTGACAATTAACGGAAAGAATTTAGCATTTTCATTCACCCATATCATTTCACATATGTCATTAATTAGCAATGCTGTTTCTCGTATCAAATCAATCTACAAATTTGACAGTAGCTTTTTGTTCAGAAATGACATTCCTGCTTTTTCTGTCAATAATTTTCAGGGTTATTTCAGTACCTGCTTTGAAACCGTAATTGTCAGAGGTGTTACCGTTCCCATTTACACTGACTACTACACTGGATTTAGCGGACTTTTTTGGGCTGTCCTGTCCGCAGAGGATAAGTCTCTCCCCGATATCCCAGGAGCCATCTTCAAGAGTGGCATTATTATTGGCAACGTAGTATTTTTGATTTTTTCTTTCCTGGCTCAGATCCATGTAAAGAACCTCTAAATTTCCTTCAGCTCTTTTTCCAGTCCCATTAGAAATGTTCCCCTGGAAAGAATTTCCATATCCGGAAATTTTTATAGAGATAGAGTCTGGTGAAAGGGAGTCTCCTCCCTCATGCATAAGAACAATCCGATTTTCTTTAAATGTGACCCAGTGGCTTGAATGGCCAACTCCATAAAGCCCTCCTTCACAGGATTCAAGATCTATATTTACAACAGGAGGCTGGAGATTCATTCTACTGCCAGAGAGGGCTACACTGCTAACAATTGCAGCCACGAGTATAAATGTAATCAGCAGAAGGAGAAGGGAGCCGATAACAGGAGAGAGACCTTCAGGTGAAGCCTTAAAGGAATTAAGAAATTTACATCGGACATTTCCCCACGCCTTCATCAGTAGATAATAGGAAGAACTTGAATAAATAATTACTTAATTGACTAAAAAAGAATAAGAATTATTAAAAAAAGAAATAGCAGAGAGAATTGTAAAAAGAAATTATAAAAAATAATAAAAAATAATAAAAAATAATAAAAAATAATAAAAAGTAATAAAAAATAATAAAAAGAAATAATAAAGGAAATCCTTACCTTAAAGTTATTTCTTTTTTCTCTGTCCTTTCTTTTCGTATTCTTTTTCGAGTTCGAAGATTTCCCTGACGCTCTCCAGTTCCTTTCTGCTTCTGGAATAACGCATAAGCACCATCACAACCCCGAAAAGCAGAGCCACGATTGCGGCAAAGAAATACATGGGCGCGGATTCAGTATAATATTTAACCTGAATAGCTTCTTCACGTTCTCCCATTTCAGAATAAACCCACAGGAGAGTATGTCTTCCTTTCTCATCAAAGCCTGTGCTGGAAGGTGCAGGTCTTGCTATCCCGAAAACCCTGTTGCCTGTAACATAGCCCTCAGGGAGAATCACACGTATAAACTCGGAATCAGGTTTCATAAAGGTAAAGCTCTGGGTTCCGGGCGCATCAAGAGTATATGCAATAAAACCTGTAACGTTTTCCTCAAATTCGAGATTTACTACCTTCATGCCCCTGGAAACGTCCTGCGTGAGAGTGTAATTCAGGTATGTAACGTTGATGCTGTTTGCAAGCCTCGAAAAGGTTTCCGGTCCCGCAACTGTTTCGTTCGCAGGCTCTACCAGCAGTACAAAGTTTTTAATGGGTTCCTTCTCAGAGCCTCCTCCAAGAGAATCCGGAGGGAAAATTTCAAGCTTGCTGCTATTTATAACCAGATGGACAGCCTGAACTTCAACTTTGTTTTCCAGAATATAGTATGTGGTGGTATTTACTGGAGTGTTGTTATCCCACTCTTCCAGAAAAACATCAAATTCATAACTGGAGATGTTGCCAGGCTCATCAATAGTGATCTCTTTTTTCTGGTCAACACAGCCCGATATGAAGATCACCATCAGGGCAAGGAGTATAAACATATTTTTTGTATTCATTTTCACGGAAGAATTCTCCCTTGAGCTCGAAGCGATCTCTTTTTAGCCGGCAGCAATTTATTAAGGTTTAGAACAAGCTGCAGGATCATAACAGGTCAATCTTTACCTTATTGCTCCCTCTTCTTAATAAACAAAGCGGATAATCTATAAAGACCTGAACAAAAAGATAACCTGTAAAGACCTTAACAGAAAGGATAATCTATGGAATCAAAAGTGAATTTATCGTTTCCGGCCCATTCTCACAAAAATTCAGGTTTTTGATTCTCCTGAAGAACTCAAGTACCTTTCTACCATAGGCCAATCAATTTTTTTGATATACTTTGCCTGGAGTTTTGAGACGTAAAGAATATTGCTGCCAACAAGAATTTTCATATCAGAGGGCTTTGGAGAAATTTCTCCGAGAGGAAGAAGTACAGGACCATTCGGGGAAGTGGATAGCCTGAAGTCCATCCCACTCTTCCTGATGTAAGCTGTGACTTTTTCATCAATTGAAAACACAGGAACCATAGTAATACACCGTGGAGAAATTATCGGGGAAAGATAAATAATTACAGGTTATTGATTGAAAAAAATGATCACAGGCTATAAGATTGAAAAATTACGGGATATGAAATTAAGAATACGGGATATAAAATAAAAAATACAGGCTACAAGATTAAAGAAAAAAAGGTATAATATTAAAAAATAGAATTTTCTCGTAAATCTCTCATAAATAATAAAAACTCAGGGACGGGAGATATTCAGAAATAACCCGGAAATTATGGAAGCTTCCGGGCAGTTTTAAATTTGATGAAAACAATTTAGGACGCAGATAGCATGATGATGAAAGATAAGGGAAAACTTGTAATCTGGCCGGCATATATCGACCAGACAAAATCCAGAAGCAGCGGCAGGATAATCTCACGGAAAAACTCCATAAAGGAACCGCACCTGAACGAAATCAAAGAAGCTGCCAGACAACTTGGCCTGAACCCGGAAGTGGAGCCTGAAAAAGCCTATCCCAAATCCTGGTGGGAAGTTAGCGGAAGAGTGCTTGTAGACGATAATGGCCCAAAGTCCGTTATTGCAAAACAGATAGCCCTGGCAATCAAAAAAATGAGAGGACAGGAAGTCCCTGCAAAAACATGAAAATAGTTTAAACAGTATTTTATATTTCAGGATTAGTGTAATTATCTGCTCGCTGATGATCATTATCCTGATCGCTAATGAGTGTTATTCTGTTTGTGAAGACAGTACCCGGATCGCTACCTGAATTGCAAATGAAGCTTAAAACTGCCTGTAACCTGGAAAGGGGGAAACATAACCCTGATTTTATTTTAATTTTTTATAAGGATACCTCATTTCCTTTCCGCAATGTTCACAGGTTATGACAACAAACCCTTCATTCAATCTGTAACGTGAATTATATCCGGGAGTAAGAAAAGAATAGCAGTGTTTACAGATCCTGCTTTTGATTTCTCTCGGAATGCTTATCCTGTTCCTCATGGAAATGTTTCGTATGAGCTGCACGTAATGCCTGCTGCGCTCAGGGTTTTCCGGAAGCTCAACTTTTGCACGCTCAAAAAGCCGCCACATACGCTGGACGGCTATGTTCTGAATAAGGTTTTTTTGCTGTTTCCTGGCTGCTCTGGGCATTGGTAAATCTATCCTGAAATTTTACTTAAATGGGTGTCCTGTTCTATCCGTCGAAGGAAACTGATCAGGAATCAAAATAATCACATTAATATCCGGGTTCTTGCTGTGTACAAGAGCTTTAAACCTTTCGGGGTCTCCGTTAATTCCTTCTGAACCATAATGCATGGGAATAGTAAAACCGGGAGATATAACTGCTGCTGCATTCGCGGCTTCTTCCTCGTTCATGGTATACGTACCCCCGATAGGCAGAAGAGCTATATCGGCATTGATAGCCTCTATCTCTGGAATAAAGTCTGAATCTCCTGCGTGATAAATCCTTAACCCTTCAAGTTCTACGATATACCCCACTCCAAGCCCTCTGGGATGATACGGCTTATCAATATTATAAGCAGGGACCACTTCAATACGGGTCCCTTTGATCTCAAGCCCATCAGCCAGAATATCCCCTTCAGCAACCCTCCTTGCATCTCCCTTGAATTCAAGAGAACAATTTTCAGGGATAAGGGTAGTAGTGTCAGATTTCCTGACCTTCCTGATATCATCAGGGCTGCAGTGATCATAGTGTTCATGAGTGATAAGGAGAATATCTGCCCTGTCATCAAAAGCAGGCTCCTGAGCAATCCTAAAAGGATCAATATAGATTTTTTTGCCTTCCCCTTCAAGCAAAAAACCGGCATGCCCTAACCATTGAATGCTGATATCCTTGATTTTCACACTATTCACCATATACACCTGCCGAGATTTATTTTCTGGATTTATAAATATAAACCTGTAAGGGAACTTTATTATTAAATCATATTAATATTACCCGAAGATTGGGACTTTATAAATACAGGCCTGAAAAAGTTTATCAAGCAGATTTACGATTTTTTTTAACGAAGCTTGGCTCGAGAACCCTATCATAAATCATCTTTTGCAGGTAACAAACAACTGGCAGTTTGATTACAACCGCTTCTCTTTTGTCTCCTGCGCTGTGCACCCCTATTGATTCCTTTCCGTCAGCTATCATAAAAAATTCTTCGTCATACCTGATTCCATCAATTACGATATTGTTCAGGAACTCGCGAAATTCTTTAGTGGTTTCCCGGAACTCAAATGGAAACGATTCAAACTTTTCAGGTTCACTTATAATAAAGGTTAACTGGCAGGTTTTTTCCAGTTTTTTCAGTTCAGCTTCAAATTCCTGAAAGAACCTGGGGCTGGATGAGAAGACAATCAGCTCTTCTTTTACCCCATTGAGAATTTCACGGATCCTGTTTTTAATCCCCCATTCGCTCTGGATGCACCAGACAGGAGATGTCCTGGGAAGCTCATAACTGAGTTCATTGAGCTGGTCAAGAGTTTCGATTGCGCAGTTAATGAATTCGTCTTTTATCTTGCCTATTACCTGCTTGGGATCAACTGCACGGAAGTAAGTCGGAGAGCCCTGTCGGACTTCCAGATAACCCCTTTTTGCGAGTACTTTAAGGACTTCATATATCTTGGCTCTCGGCACGTTTGTAAGTTCATGAACTTCTCGTGCCGTAGCCTCTCCAAGACTGACAAGCCCTACATAGGCTTTTGCCTCGTTTTCAGTTAGCCCCATCTTCTCCAGATTGCAAATTAATTGATTATTGTGCTGTAAAAACATCTGTTACCCCTAAAGTAACAATAGATTTAAATCTTTTCTAAATATAATACTCACAGAGCCTAGACATTAAAGAACTATTCATACAGTCGGAAAAGAGAAGTTTGTGTGAATAAGCCTTGAATGGCAGATCTCCAGCCTGAATAAAGACAGGCAGGTCAGATAAATGCAACAAGGCCCCTAAATTGTATGGATACTAAAAATTATGAGAGGATTTACTATTAAAAATACTTTTGAAAAACTGGGATTTTTTATTCAGAATAACCGTTTTTCCATACTTCTGGTAGCCTTTCTGTTCATAGTCATAGCAACACAGGGCGCACAAAATATAGAGATGGCTTCAGGAACAGAGACATTTGTAGGGAAAGACTCCCCTCTCTATCAGGACTACGATCACCTTTATCAAAAAATATTTCAGACTCAATCAATTGTGGTAATGGTAGAGGGCAATGAGGTGAAAAACGCTGACCTGATGAAAGCCGTGGACAGAATGGAACACCAGCTCCAGGGCACTGAGGGTGTAATAGAAACCACAAGCCCTGCCTCCCTGATCAAAATGGTTAATTACCAGATGACAGGAAGATACGTGATTCCAGATACCGATAAAGAGATTGAAGCTATTATAGATGGAAACCCTGAAATTTTCGGACAGATTGTCCCTGATAATACTCACATTCTGATTTCAGTAGTAATGGCCGGCTCAACCAGTGACGCTGCACAGGAAGATATCCTTTATGCCACTGAAGATTCGGTTTCATTTGCAGAATTTCCACCTTCTTACAACATCATCGTCACAGGTGACCCGGCCTTCATGGTCTCCATGAACTACGAAATGAATTCCAGCATGGGTGTGCTTCTGGGACTTTCCGGTCTTTTCATGGTTATCATATTATTTTTCGTGTTCAAACACGTCCGATGGGGCCTTCTCCCTCTACCGGTAGTCCTTCTCGGAATTATTTACACCTTTGGAGCTATGGGCTATATCGGAATTTCCCTTTCCATGGTCTCAATGGCTGCGTTCCCGATCCTCATAGGCGTGGGGATAGACTATGCTATCCAGTTCCATAACAGGCTTGAAGAAGAACTGCACAAAAGCGAGAGCAAGGAAAGGGCAGTTGTAGAAACCATAAAGAATACTGGACCTGCAGTTTTAATAGCTCTGGGAATGACAGCGCTTGGCTTTGTATCTCTCTTTACATCTTCAGTGCCTATGATCCAGGACTTTGGAAAACTGCTCCTGATAGGCATTATAATGTGTTATCTCTCCTCCATATTCGTGGGAATTACAACAATTTCACTATTTGATAAGTATTCGGACAAAAATCCTCTAAAGAAAATTGCCAGAAAGATAAAACCGGCAGGTCTGGATAAAAAGAAAAAGTCGGAAAAAAAGAGAGGAGAGGGGCATATAACAGAGAAATTGCTCCAGAAAACTACCGACCTGACAATCAGATACGATATTATTGTACTGGGAATTGCAAGCCTGCTCTGTTTAGGCGGGCTTTATGTGGATCAGTCAGTACCAATTGAGACTGACGTGCAAACATTCGTTCCCCAGGATATGCCTGCTCTTGTGGACCTCGCGCATATGGGAGACATCATGGGCGGGACAGATGAACTGAACCTTATTATCAAGGTTAAAGATACAGCGAATCCGGATGTTCTGAAGTGGATAGATCGGTTTTCCGAGCATGAAGTTGAAGGAAGAAAGCACATTTACAGCGCTTCTAGCATTGTACCCCTGGTGAAGGAAAGGAACGGAGGCACGATCCCGGATACAAGCCAGGAAATAGAAGCTATTTATGCTGAGATCCCGGAATCTCAGAAAGACCGTTACATGTACGGGAAAAATATGCTTCTCCTTAATTTCAATATAGGAAATGCGGTTGCGGACATTAAAGTAACAGGTATTCAGGAACTAACTGACATTGTTAAACAGGATATGCAATGGATGCCAGCCCCTCCGGGTACATCTGTCACTATTACCGGGAACAATGTTGTATTTATAGAAGTTATTACAGCTCTTACCAGTGGTAGAGTAGCAATGACTTTCCTGGGGCTTATTCTTGTGCTTGCAGGGCTTTTCGTTGTTTACAGAGACTGGCTGAAAGCGGTAGTCCCTATCATCCCCATGTTCATAGTAATAGGCTGGTCAGGAGGAGTTATGTATTACCTTGATATCGAATACACTCCCATGACAGCAACTCTTGGAGCTCTGATTCTGGGAGTAGGGTCTGAGTATGCGATCCTTATGATGGAGCGTTACTTTGAGGAAAAAGATGCAGGTGCAACTCCTATGGAAGCTATCCATATGACCAGTGCCAAAATAGGAACTGCAATCATTGCTTCAGGAGCGACCACTGTATTTGGATTCCTGGCACTGGTCGTTTCCCCCTTCCCTATGATCAGCAATTTCGGAATAGTTACGGTTGTGGATGTCCTGATGGCTCTCCTGGCAACTTTTGTAGTTTTCCCACCGCTTATAGTGGTCCTTGATACCTGGAGAGAAAAGAGGAGAGGAGCCACGGCAGAGAAAGAGGCAAAAAAACAAATTCAGGGGGCAGATGTATGATACAAGCACCCGGAAAAACCAGACAAGAAATAATGAAGAAAGCTTCGAGATTTACATTAGTCCTGTTAATAATTTCAATCACTGCATTCCCAGCCCTTGGAGACGATGAGACAGACTTTATTGTCCCGGATTATGGATATACAGTGGACTATTACAGGAGTTACGGGGAACCTGTTCTGAAGGCATCAGTAACAGGAAATCCAGAGTTCAGCAGGGGAGAGACTGCAAACCTGCAAATAAAAATTGCGAATAAAGGAGTAATAGACGGATTTAAGAGATTAAACGTTAATCAGGCCGGAATAAGCGATGCCAATGAGGAGATGCTTGCGAAGGCTGAAATGGAAGAAGAAAAAGAATGTACAACAGCGAAAAACATCAATGCAGTCCTTGTTTCCGGAACTGAATACATTGAAGTAAAGTCCGCAAGCAATATCCAGAATGTGGAAGAGCTTGAGACGGGATATACAGCAAATATCCAGTACACTATAAAAATCGACAGTGATACCCCTGCTGGAAATTATGAACTCCTGCTGCCCGTAAGTTATGATTATCAGGCAAATGTCCGGACCGCAACCGGGGAAATTATAAACCTGGGACTTACGGATATGGAATATACGATAGATTACGATACAAAAGAAGAGACTCTCAGGATACCGATTTCCATAAAAAGTGAGCCGAAGTTTGAAGTGACAGAGGTTTCAGGAAACCTGAAACAGGGAGAAAGCAGAGTCATCAATGTTACCTATATGAACACAAGAGAAGAGGTTGCACAGGATGCCACTGCCCGAATAATCGTAATGACTCCACTCAGCACACAGAAGTCCATGGTGAGACTCGGAGACATAGGGCCGGGGGAAAGCAGGACTGCCAGCTTCGAGATTGCTTCGGCCAGGGAAGCTACTGTAAAGAATTATGGAATTGACAGCGAGATAAAGTATGTTGACAAGGATGGTGAAACCTCCTTTTCAAATAACCTGAAAGTGCATGTGCCTCTTGAAGCGACTGAGAAAAAAATCAGCATAACAGGCATAGCAATCATACTGATTATCCTTATCGCCCTTTACCAGATCGTAAATATGTACAGGAAAAGAAACAGGAATAATGATGAAACCGCGCCAGGTGATGAGAATGAATAAAAATGGATTTTTTGCTACTATCACAGCTCTTCTAATCCTTTGCTCTGCTGCCCTGCCAGCACAGGCAGCTTTCCCTAAAAACTTCGATATCAGTGAGAACTACTACACTGTTTACGGAGGACCCGATATTAACGCCACACTTGTTGGAGACAACGAATATTCAAGGGGAGATACTGTAACCCTTAACATAAATATGATGAATAAAGGCGCCATCACCGGATTTAAGTCAGAAAAAGATGCAGACTTTGGGGAGTATGTTGACATAATGCTTCAGCAGGCTGAAATGCAGTATGAAGCGCAGGCTACAACAGCAGTAGGCATCCTTGCAACCCTCAAATCTGATAACGAGTATGTAAAAGTTAAATCCGGGCCTCAGGAAGCAGGCACCCTCAAACAGGGTAAACAGAGTTCAAGCCCGACAAAATTCACTGTTGAGATAAACAAGAATACTCCTGCAGGAACGTATCCCCTGACCCTTGACCTGTCATACATGTACCAGCATAATGTGCAGTTGAGCGGAGACGACTTTGACAACAACATCGGCCTTGTCAGGAACAAAGAGGTAGGCATCTGGTATGAAAATCAGACCCAGACCCAGACTATAGAGATAAAGGTCAAGGAAGAACCCTACTTTGAGGTTACGAATGTAACAGGTGAGCTTTATCCTGATCAAGGCGGGATGCTTTATGTAACATACAAGAACACGGGAGAAAAGCCTGCAAAGGATGCAACCGTAAGGCTCAGTGCAAGTGACCCCTTCAGTACAACCGACGACCAGGCTTATCTTGGAACCCTGGGCCCGGGAAAGACCGCTGTTGCCATTTTTGATATAGACGTGGATGAGGATGCAACAGCCAAACTGTATTCCCTGAACAGCGAGATCCTCTATGAGGATGTAAACGGGCATGACCAGATCTCTGACAGTGTAAAGGTTAATGTTGAAGTTCTGCCTGCTCAAAAAAGGCTTCCAGGGTACCAGTTTGGAGCCGGAATTGCTTTCATGGCTCTGGCAGCCTTCTTTGTGATTTTCAGGAAAAAACAGCAGCAAAAATAACCTGAAACCTGGAAAATAAGCTGACCCTGAAAACAGGAAGTTAAAAGAATAAAACAAAAAGAAACAAAAAGTGCCTGTAAATAATATTCTTACAGGCACTCATCTTTTTTTCGAATCCTGATTAATAAAGTTCTCAAAATTAATAAAGTTCTCAAAATTAATAAAGTTCTCAAAATTAATAAAGTTCTCAAAATTAATAAAGTTCTCAAAATTAATAAAGACCTTAAAATTAATAAAGATCTTAAAATGCCCCTAAAAAAAAGAGTTCAGTCTGTATCAGACCTTTTTGAGCCAGAATTTACAGGCTCTTTTTCACCGATGGCTTTTGCGACCATTACTTCTGTGGATTTTATGACCGCATAAATCCGGTCTCCTGGCTTTATGTCCAGTTTTTCGACTGCCTCCTCCGTAACCACTGAGGTAAGGACTGAAGGTTCAATCTCAATTGTGAGCTTGGAGACAAGCCCATTTTTCTCGACTTCAACTACTTTTCCGGGAAGCTTATTTCGGGCTGAAAGCTTGAAGCCTACATTTTCCCATGAGGTTTCGTCCCCTACAGCTTCATTAATCAGCTTTTTATTTGTTTCGTACTCAACAAGCAGTTTTCTTCCAAGATCAGTCAGAAAAGTTCCCTGGTCTTTTCCCCCACGTACAGTAACTACCGCAGGCTCGCCAAGAGCATCATTCATTTTTTTAAGCATCATCCAGGCATGTTTATAGGAAATTCCAAGTTTCTGACAGGCTTTACGGAGGGAGCGTTCTTCGTCAATTGTTTTCAACAATTCGGCTCTGCCAGCCCCCATTACTGTCCTTCCATCTTCGGTAAACCAGAGCTTTGTTTTCGCTTTCACAGACCTCACCTTTTAGCGGAGTACATGAACAGAATTTGCCCTGAACCGGGCATAAACCCGGGCATCCGGAGAAATATCCATTTTTTCTGCCGATTTCCAGGTTATAAGGGCATTCAGGGTGATTCCGCAGTTCAACCTTTACCCGGGACAAGAGCTCCAGGTATCAAGACTTCCGTAACCCTGCCCTGCAAGAGTTTCTGATGCTGGATTGTGCGGAAGTTTTACTTAAAGCTATGTTTTCCGGTCTCAGGAAAGCAAATACCGTATCTCCTGCATCTACCTTGCCAGAACCATCAACTACTGTTTCTCCTGTTTCTATACACAAAATATATACCGAATTCTGGTAAACAAAAGCAAGATCATACTTTTCTGGAGGCAGGTTCGTTGCTTCTTTCCATCAAACAGATTTGAGTTTATATAGACATGTGGTCTTTGATATAACAGATATAAACTTTTTGAGTAAAATTTTTGCTTTTTCCTGTGAAAAGGAAAATAAAAGGTAAAAGGAGGGAGCTTGAAATTGTAATGGTACTTCCATGCAAGAAATCGATATTATAGGGAATAAATCAGCAATAAAAAAATCAGCAATAAAAAATGAAATTTAAAAAATCAGCAATAAAAAAATCAGCAATAAAAAAATCAGCAATAAAAAATGAAATTTAAAAAATCAATAAATCTGTTAATGAGCCAGGACCGAAAATTCGGAAATTACAGCGAATTAATGCAAGTTAACTTGAATTATTTGCAAAATAAAGTGCGCAAAGCATCTCGGAATAAATAAATAGTAGAATTAAAGTAAAATTTACTCATCCAAATTTAATAATATGAGAATATATAAAAACTAAGTACTCCTGAATAATTGTATTAATTTCGGAAAAATTTCTATAATCAGATACTACTCATACACATTATGATTCTTTTAAAGGTGTCCTTATGGATGGTTATAATATCTTTTTGGCTTTGCTTGCAGTCTATATAATCGGACTTGTGACTGTTGGCTGGTACTTCAATAAAAAACAGAAATCTATTACCGACTTCTGGCTTGCAGGACGAAAAGTAGGTCCCGGAGCACTTGGATTTTCAGCTGCAGCATCATGGCTTACAGCTGGAGGAATTCTTGCGGTTATCGGGTATTTCATACTGCAGGGAATGGGCTCCATATGGGCTTTTGTAGCTCCAAATATTGTCGCCCTCCTTGTCATCGCTGTACTTGTGGGCAAGATCAAAAACCTGCCTGCAATTACACAGCCTGAACTTCTGGAACAGCGTTATGGGAGCTCAGTCCGGTGGCCTGTTGCTCTGATCATTACCGTAGTGATGATTCTTTTTGCAGTAGCAGATGTTACAGGTCTCTCCCTCGTGCTTCAGGTATTTTACGGGCTTGATCCGCTCTATGCTGCGGCTATTGTTGCAATTGCAGTATCCCTTTACGTAACCCTCGGCGGCCTTTCGGCAGTAGTCTGGACAGATGTCATCCAGTTCTCGTTCCTCTCTCTTTTTACAATAGCAATGGCTTTTGCTGCAGTAGGGACAGTGGCAGATGGAGGTCTTAATACTCCTGCAATAAGCAGCTCTGAACTCTTCGGGAGCCTTCCCGATGTATGGTGGAACCCCTTGTCAATCGGCCTCCCCATGGTTCTGATCTTCTGCCTTGCCATTATTCCGGGATGGATTACAGAACAGGACCCCTGGCAGAAGGTATGGGCTGCAAGAGATGCAAAATCCGCCCGTACAGGGATGATCATAGGGTCTCTTATGATCACCATAGTTTTCTCGGCATGTGCTGTAATAGCAATAGCTCTCAGTTCCATATACCCGGAAATCCCGCAAATGGGCTTCCCTGCAGGCATGGCACAGGCAGAGCCTGCACTTCTTGCTTTTGTCAGTGAGCGTTTTGCTTCTGCTCCCCTGATTGTAGCTATAAGTGCAATAGGGCTTGCAGCAGCTTCCATGTCCTGCGCTGACACCTTTGCAACATCTGGAGCTTCCTGCATTTCAAGGGACATTTATCAAAGGTACATAAAGCCCGATGCTACAATGAAGGAGATGCTCATTGTAAACAGGGTGAGTGTGCTAATTATCGTACTTGCAGCAACAGCTGGCTCATTTATTATCCCCAACATTATAGATGCAATTCATATTGCTACCTTTATTGCAAGCGCTTCTTACTTCTTTCCTCTTATGGGAGGGCTCTACTGGAAAAGAGCGACAAAAGAAGGAGCTTTTGCAGGGATGGTAATCGGATTTATTGTCCAGGTAGCCCTTGTAGTTCTGGACCTTGTAAAAACCCCTCCCCTGGCTCCAAGCTACCTTGAGACCATCCATCCCGTTCTGATGAGCCACGGTGTTATTGTGGGAATGAGCCTGAGTGCAATTGCATTCTTTGGGGTTTCCCTGATGACAAAACCCTCAAGCAGGGTTAACCTTGCACCCTTTTTCGAAGAAGAAGCAGAAGAGCTTGCCCGCTATGAGACAGGTGAGATCAACGAAGCAGATCCATCGTACAGCGCATTCCTCAAAAACGTTAATGAGAAAGTTGCAGGGGAGCGTACTCACCTTCAGCTTAACCTCAGGACTTCAGGAACCCTCAGCTGGCACGAGCTTGTAGAAAAGCTGAAAAGCAGTTCTCCTGCATGGGTTACTCCTACGGGGCTTGACTCCGTATACAGGTTGACCCACGGAGACATGCTCGCCTGCGTGGCTGTTACCAGAGGAAGCGGAGAACAGGACATCTGGCTCAAAGCCGAACCAAAAATAGAAACCGTAGGAAGGCAGAGAAAAGAGCTTTTTACAGCCTATGAAGAGCTGAAGAAAGTGCTTGACCAGAAAGGAGTTAAACTGGATTTTTACTGACTTAAATTTGAATACTTAAGACCGGGGTTCCTTACAGAACCCTGCCTTAATTTCTTTTTTTGGAACTTAACATTTCAGGAATACAGAGCTTTTTCAATGACTTCTTTTCCAAGCCTTACATCTTCCAGAGAGAAGACTTCCAGATTGTAGACCCCTCTGTAACCTGAGAGCAGTTTGAGGACAGAGAAGTCAACACATCCTTTTCCCGGTGCCATATGTTCGTCCCCGTCGTACTTTTCTGTCCATTGCCCTCTATTATCGTGCAGATGAATGTGAATAACATGTTTCTGTAGAGTCTGAACAAAAACCCTTAGTTTTCCGGGATCGCCGCCGCAGGTAAGGTTTGCGTGCCCGATATCCAGGGTAGCCTTCAGATGGTCCGAGTTTACAAGTTCAATGGTCCCAGCGAGTTCTTCTGCTTCGCAACAAAAGTTTGAAGGGTCTGTTCCTTCTTTATTTTCAAGCCCGAGTATAACTCCATAGTTTTCAGCAAGAGAGGAAAGAGATTCCAGATTTTTGACCATTGAATCAAAGGACTTTTCCTTATCGAGCCCTATTTTGCCAGGGTGGATGACAACTATCCTGGAACCTATCCTGTTTGCAATTTCCATGGACTCTTCAAGAAGAGTAAACTCTCTTTTTCCCATGTTTGCAGTATCTACCTGCAGGGCTGTGGGATATCCAGGAGCTGCCGCTGAATAAGGAGCATGGACAGTCCCCGGAAAGCCGTATACTGACATTTCATCAAGAATATATTCAAGTTTTCTATTTTCAAGTACAGTACCGCTGTAAATTCCGAGTTTGGGGACGTAAAGTTCTATCGACCCCACATTTTCCTTCAGCTCCTGAAGGGAGCCGGCAAAAGACGAAGCTCCGAAAATCACGTACTAAGCAAGGAAACCAGATATAAAGTTCTTTTGCGATGCCCGGTTTACAGCCACAAAATAACAAACTGAATGAATAAATGAAGAAACTCAGGAAGAACATTTGAATGCCAGAAGAAAAAAGAGGAGGTCTGAACTTAACCCGTGTCAGAAGGCATTCAGTATATAAAGAAGCAGAAAAAATAGCCAACATATTTATATATAAGTAATTGTTACCGGCTTTTCTTTTTAAAAGAATTTATAAATAGATTAAATATAAATATATAGTAAGTACATGGAGAATATATTTTTACTGATGAAAAGAACAATAAAAAATAATTAAAAATATCTATAATCGTAAAAATATCCTTTTTATCCCAGAGAAAATAAAAGAACTTAATGAGCATTAGATTATATAAAATTTAGAAATATAAAAACCACATCAGTATAACGAATTATTATAAAAATAGTTAATATATTTTAAAAAATAAATAAAAAAATTCATTAGTAATAATCGGAATCTTTATATGATATTGAAAGAAGTAAAATTTATTCTTTTTTATATAAATATAATTTTGTTTGATTTACCCGGCTCAGTACATCATATAAAATTGATTGTATAAAATATAAACCTATAATAATATTTTAAAAGCGTTCCTATTTCGAAAGGTTTATGAATGATCCTCTCTAATCCAAAAATTAACGTGCGTCATAATCATATTTCTTTGTAATGATATGGCAGACGCTTTTAAAAAAATGTACAGCGTTTTTTGGAATCCAGTTTATTACATGTAATAACATAAAGGAGGAAAATGAATGGAACCACTCATAGGCATGGGAGTGCTTGCACTTATTGGAGTGGCTGCGACCATTGCAGGTGCTTCAGAGGACCTGGAATCTGACATAGGTTCGCAGAGCAACCCTAACTCTCAGGTGCAGTTAGCTCCCCAAATGATGTTTCCCCACAGAATATTTAACAAAGCGATATCTGGAGAACCACCATCCAACGCATTAATGTGTTCGATAGGTGCAGCCATTGCGACAGTATTAATAAGTGAATTTACAGTATCCCCACTTTTTGCACTGGTATTTGGTTCCGTTATTGCAGCATCCGTACACGCTACTTTTGCGGTAACTGCTACAATGGGCAGATGTGCCAGTCAGAGTCGGTTCAAGCAGCCGATTTATCTGGATATGATAAGAAGTCATACCCCGGCAATTATGGGATATGCGTTCATAACAACCTTTTGTGTTCTAATAGTATCGTACTTGATGACCGTTGTACTCGGGCACCCCTTCCCGCTGACTATGCTGGCTTTTATCTGGGGTATTACAATAGGTGCAATAGGATCATCAACAGGCGACGTCCACTACGGTGCAGAGCGCGAATTCCAGCAGTTTGAATTTGGTTCCGGGCTGAACGCTTCAAACTCAGGTAACATTGTAAGATATGCCGAATCCGGCCTCAGGAATGGGTTCGACAACTCCTGGTTCTGCTCAAAGTTCGGCGGACCTACCACAGGAATTGCTTTTGGTATGACCGTATTCCTTGGAAGCTGGATAACCACTATTTTTGATCCTGCACAAGGTCTGTCCATGGGATGGCTTTCTGTAATTGCAGGTGTTATTATCGTCCTTATTTTAATTATCTGGAACTGGAAAATCGAAGTACAGGCCCGCAAAGCATATGGACCTTACAAAGAAGACAAGGCTGAGGAGGCTTCCGCATGATTGACGCTATCTTAGGAAATATCATCTGGATGGTCTTCATTATTATCGGCGGCGTTCTGATTTCCTGGGGTGTTCACTTCGTGCCCGTAGGTGGAGCACCTGCAGCTATGGCTCAGGCAACAGGTGTCGGTACCGGTACAGTGCAGCTGGCAACAGGCGCAGGTCTGACAGGGCTTGTCAGTGCCGGGTTTATGATGAACGTGACAGATAATTTCCCTCTTATTGTTGCCTCAGGCGCAGTGGGAGCAATGATCATGATCGCTGTGACCATGATCGTAGGTACCTGGATCTATGTTTACGGTGTAGGCTGTGTGCCTTCTTCCGCAAAAGTAAAGGTTGACCCAATAACAAAATACAGACAGGACCTTTACGTATCCCAGGGTACTGAAGGGCACGGAATTCCGACTGTCAGCTTTGTGAGCGGAGTTATCGGTGCTGCTCTTGGTGGAATTGGTGGATCTCTTATTTACTATTCACTTATTGAAGTGGGTGTAAGTGTAGGACTTGAGCGCGTTGGAGTTACTTCTGCAGTAACAGGAAACTCGCTTGTAGCAGTTGCAGCAATATTTGCAATAGGCATTTTCCTGGTAAACGCCGTAATTCCGTCCTATAACATAGGAGGTACAATTGAAGGGTTCCACGACCCGAAATTCAAGAAATGGCCGAAGGCGGTTATTTCCTCCGTCGTGGCATCAATACTGTGTGCTATCGTGGCAGTAATTGCAATAGCACAGCTAGGAGGTATCTAAAATGTCTGCAGGTGGAGCAGGAGGAGAAGCTAAAGGTGCATACCCTCAACAGACACTAATGGCCCTGGGTATAGTCGGCGGTCTTGTCGGAATTTACCTTGGTCACTTCATGCCTCCGGCGTATTCCTTCTTCGGAGGAATTGGAGCAATCTGTGCAACAGTCTGGGGTGCTGATGCTGTCAGGCGTGTTGCAAGCTATGGACTTGGTACCGGTGTCCCATCAATTGGTATGCTGGCTCTAGGTATGGGTATTCTTGCAGCTCTCTTCGGACTTGCCCTGGGAGGCATTGCGGGACCCATATTAGCCGTCGTTGTAGCAGCAATTATTGGTGGCGTTATTGGCGCTCTTGCAAACAAAGTAATCGGAATGGGTATCCCAATAATGGAACAGGCAATGATAGAGATTTCATGCGCAGGCACCCTTGTAATTCTCGGTCTGAGTGTCGTCATTGCAGGATCCTTTGATTATGCTGCAATCATAGAAAATGTGATCGCAAACGGATACATTGCACTGATCTTTATAATAGGCGGTATGGGAATCCTTCACCCCTTCAACGCATGCCTTGGCCCAGATGAGTCACAGGACAGAACACTGATTCTTGCTGTTGAAAAAGCAGCTATTGCATTAATAATTACAGGCTTTGCATCATCACTCCATGAAGGACTAATGACTGCTGGCATAAACATACTCGTAGGACTTGTCATCTGGTATGTTGCTTTCAGCAAGTATTATGCACTCATTAAGAGAGATGCATATGCAGTGGTTGGAACCGGTCTGCTGCCGAGTGCGGAGGAATTGCAATGAGCATTGTTCGCATAGCTCCCGAGATAAATTTAGTCATGGACACAGAGTCGGGAACCGTAACTCAGGAAAGGAAAGACTCGATTCAGTACTCCATGGAGCCTGTCTTTGAAAGGGTGGACAAACTGGATGCGATTGCAGACGATCTGGTGAATTCCCTTTCACCCAGCAAACCGCTCCTTAATACATGGCCAGGACGTGAGAACACCTCCTACATAGCAGGAATTTACTCAAACTCCTTCTACGGGATTATTGTAGGTCTTGCTTTCAGCGGACTGCTGGCCCTAATCATATACATAACAAGACTGATGGGAGGGGTGGTGTAAAATGGCAGATAAAAGAGAACCAGCCCCAGGATGGCCTATCCTGAAAGGAGAATACGAAGTAGGCGATGTAAAGAACTCTGTACTGGTAATTACCTGCGGCTCACACCTTCCGGGGAAGCCGATTCTTGATGCAGGTGCAGCCTGTACCGGGTCATGTAAGACAGAAAACCTTGGTATTGAAAAGGTCGTCGCCCATATCATCTCAAACCCGAACATCAGATACCTGCTTGTAACCGGCTCTGAAGTTAAGGGGCACATTACCGGACAGTCCATGATGAGCCTCCACGCAAACGGTGTAAAAGAAAACAGGATTGCAGGAGCATTGGGTGCAATTCCGTATGTGGAAAACCTTAATGCAGCCGCAGTTGCCCGTTTCCAGGAACAGGTTCAGGTCGTCAATCTGCTCGATACTGAAGATATGGGGGCTATCACCTCCAAGGTGAGAGAACTGGCCTCAAAAGACCCTGGTGCCTTTGATGCGGACCCACTGGTTGTAGAAATCAGCGAAGAGGGTGAAGAAGAAGAGGAAGGTGGCGTTGTAAGGCCGGTTTCCGGAGAGATCGCTGTTCTCCGTAGCAGGTTGAAAGCAATTGAAGCCCGCATGATGGATATAGGAAACTTGAACAAGTTCCACTCAGGAGTTCACGCAGGAAAAGTCGAAGGCGCCATGATTGGGTTGACAATAACCATATCCCTGCTTGGGTTATTACTGCTAGGGAGGTAATGAAGATGGCAGAAGAACACGAAAAAGGCGTCCCAATGGTGCTTGCCCCTCAGATGGGTGCAATTGATGCGACTGTTGAGAGCATACGATATAGAGCACAGTTGATTGCAAGAAACCAGAAGCTTGACTCCGGAGTCGCAGCCACCGGAATAATCGGCTTTGCAGCAGGTTTTCTCTTTTCACTGCTGATGGTCATCGTACTCCCAGTAGCTGTCGGCCTATAAGCATGAGAGGTGAATAATATGGATGGAAAAGCACCAGCAGCGTTTGTAGAGCCAGGCGAGTTTAATGAAGTAATGAAAAGGCTCGATCAGATTGATGAAAAGGTAGAGTTCGTCAACAGTGAAGTTGCACAGAGAATAGGAAAGAAGGTAGGAAGAGATATCGGAATTCTGTACGGCGGAGTAATCGGCCTGCTGCTCTTCCTGATCTATGTCCAGATATCATCAATGTTCATGTAAATGAGGGATCAAAATGTTCAAGTTTGACAAGAAACAGGAAGTTTTCGAACTCGGTGGAGTTAAGTTCGGTGGACAGCCGGGTGAAAACCCAACCGTGTTAGTCAGTACCATGTTCTATGCAAGGCACAAGATTGTAACTGATGAGGACAAGGGTATCTTCGACAGGGCAGCTGCAGAAACCCTATGGAACACCCAGGTATCACTGAGCGATGCCACAGGGCTCCCCTATGTAAATCAGATTGTAGGAGAAACCCCTGAATCGATCAAACGCTATATTGAGTGGTTCGTTGGGATAGATGATAGAACACCTTTCCTGATAGACTCCTCAGCCGGAAACGTGCGTGCAGCCGCAGCTCAGTACTGTACCGAAATAGGTGTTGCAGACAGGGCAATCCACAACTCGATCAACGCAAGTATTGAACAGTCTGAAATCGATGTCCTCACAGAAAGTGATGTGTCAGCTGCAATCGTTCTTGCATTCAATGCAACTGACCCGACCGTAAAAGGAAAAATAGATATCCTTGAAGTCGGAGGTTCCGGACAGACCAAAGGTATGCTCCAGGTCGCCAAGGAATGCGGAATAAAGTATCCCATTATCGACGTTGCAGCCATGCCTCTCGGTGCAGGCTCAGGCGCAACAATCCGCTCGGTACCCACACTCAAAGGAAAATTCGGGCTGCCAATCGGCGGTGGATACCACAACATGGCTTCTGCATGGGACTGGCTCCGCAAATTCAAGAAAACTCAGCCTGACCCCAAGGCAATCTACATGCCTACAGACATTGGTACCAACCTGGTAGCCCAGATTGCAGGTTCTGACTATCTGCTTTACGGTCCGATCGAGAACGTCAACCAGATTTTCCCGGCTGTTGCAATGGTCGACATTATGCTCGGTGAAACTGCAAAGGAACTTGGCGTCGAGATCGCAGATCTGGAAAACCACCCTGTTACCAAACTGACATAAGTTCAAAACAGATTACAAGGACTACAGAGTCCGGAAGCAAAGAGAAATTTCTCTTTGTTTTTTCTTTTTTTGCGCCTTAAGTTCATAATCTTACTTTAAACCGCTTTTAACCGGATTCTAAATCAGCCATATCATTACCTTAACCTTTGAGAAATATCATTATCTTAACCTTTGGAGACTTCCATTAGTTTTTCCTTCAAACTACCTTTAAGAATTAAAAAATACATGAGCAAAACTTGAAAACGACAGAAAAAAGTTAATAACGGTTAGTCCACTTAAAAATATATTTTATAGATTTAAAATGTTTTGTAGATTTAGCGAAGGAAAGTACCTGGCTGACGAGGAAGTATTAATGAGCCTGCCAGGTACTGATGAATCCACTCCCAACTCGCTCAATGGGGAAACCTCTACCCTGAATCAGATAAAGATATGCAAAAACCTGAGCGAGTATTTATACAGAACCCCCACTCGATCAGGAGTTATACAAATCCATTCAGGCTCACTGTTTGTCCGGGATTAATCACGTCTTCCGCTAAAGGACAACAAAGACAGGACAAATTGAGAGCCAGTCACTAATCTGAGGTTCAGGGTATTTGAGCCCCATTAACTCTTGTAATTTATTTGAGTACATGTTGTACACTGTCTTACATATATAAATAGAGAATTGTGAACCGATATTATCTGTTCTGGTGAAGTTGCCACCTACCCGGTGAAGCAGGTAGCAAAGGAGTTTAATCAGACACAGGAGATAGATCAAGCAAGAAAAATCACTGATAAGAGAAAATCAATAAGATTTTAAAACAGGGAATATTATATGAAACTGCGAATTAATCTTCTCTCCGGAGAATAATATAAATTGACAAAAATTCTCAAAAAATGGTACTAAACAGAAAGATTTAATATTCGGTAGCACTTACCAATATATAAACTAATAATGAATATTTTTGAATAGTAAGCCTGTATTAAATTTAAGAAAATAACTTTCTAAATCAGTAACTTGAAAAAGTGAAAATGTTATCAATATCAGGGGTACATATCATGGATCATAGCATAGAAAGTCACAAAATCAGAAAATCCTGGGTGAAAATATGCTGATCAGGAAAAATATATCCCTGGATGATAAATACCTTAAAAAATTACAGCCTTTTCTGGATGCAAACGATGGAAATCTTAGCGCTGCAGTAAGGGACACGATTGAAATCGCGGATACTGCACTTACAAATCATAGAAGCATTGACGAAGCAATCAGATTTTTGAGAGAAAACCCTGCAAAAGAAGAATTGAGTGATACAATTAAAAGCGGGGAAAATATAATCATAAATAAAACAATTCTTGAGTGGCTTTTCAGGTACACGAAAGGAAGGCTCACGGATGAAGAACTGGTTAATGAGCTTATCAATCCTTTTGAGATCAGCAATATGAAAGATCTTGAGGATTACCTGAACCGGATCTTCAAAAATAACCAGTGGACAATAAGAACTTCAATTAAGTGCGAAGACATACAGAACCCTGAATCTGCCCTTATACTTCTCTCCAATGCTACCATAAATAGCAGGGAATTTTTCGCCCAGCTTATAGCCGATTTTCTGGCAAGATGGAAACAGCTTGACGTTGATCATATTTTCAGGCGGGCGAATTCGACCCAGATTTCTTTCAAAAAGAACCTTTCCGTTTCTCTCAATGAAACAATGCCTGGAATTCGAAAGCACTTTGGTTATCTTGACATAATATGCAAAGAACTTGACGATAATACAGAATTCTGGACGCAGCTGATGCACACATACAATGTTGAGAGATACAATCTTGTGACCCTGCACAGAAATCAGTTCGAAACCTTTGCGGCTGGAGAAGTCCCTAACCCGACAAAAATTCTGGAACGCCTGTGCAAACAGTCAGTAAATGAGATGTCTCTTCCAGATTTGCTGGTATACTTCAAGAAGATGTACCTGGCAACCCAGCTGGTAAAGAATATAGAACTCTGCCTTGAGCCAGGTAAAGAATCAGTAACTATTTTCCATGATTTTAAAAATGAAAAAGTTATCCACAGCCTTGTGGAATATTTTTCGAATATATTCAGAGAAAACGGCACACCTTTTGTAACCTCTTCATATTCGAGTATGATCGTATTCAGGTTCTATGAGGAACATGAACATGAGAACAGCTCCGGAATATATGGAATGGAAGAGTTTACGGAGCCAGATTTTATTTCGGGGGAATAATACTGTCCACAGGATTTCTAAAAATTATCCAGTTAAAAAATAAGAAAAATAAAAAATAAGGCTATTTTCACGCATTTAACCTTTTGCAACCCCAAGCGGGATAACTCTTGCTACCTTGCGGGCAATACCAAGTTCATGCACGACATTTACCACTTCACTGCTGGACTTATACACACCGGGAGCTTCTTCAGCAATCACGGAGGGATGAGTTGCCCTTACAGTGATTCCATGAGCTTCAAGGTCCTCTTTTATGCTCTGCCCGTGGAATTCCTTCTTTGCATGCGCCCTGCTCATAACTCTCCCGGCTCCGTGGCAGGCACTACCGAAAGAAACGTCCATAGATTCCGTTGAACCGCAGAGTATGAATGAAGGAGTCCCCATGCTGCCGGGGATTAAAACGGGCTGCCCCACATCCCTGTATGCGGAAGGAACTTCCGGATGCCCTGCGGGAAAGGCTCTTGTTGCCCCTTTTCTGTGCACGTAAACCTCTTTTTTCCTGCCTTCAATGCTGTGTTCTTCCAATTTTGCCACATTATGGGCAACATCATACAGGAGGCTCATTTCCATGTCATCGGCATCCCTGCCAAAGACTTTTTCAAAAGATTCCCTCGTCCAGTGGGTAATCATCTGCCTGTTTGCCCATGCATAATTTGCAGCACAGAGCATGGCTTTGAAATAATTCTGTGCCTCTTTTGACTGAGCCGGAGCACAAGCAAGCTGTTTGTCAGGAATCTCAATTCCATATCTCTTCACAGCCTGGGAGAGTTCTTTCAGGTGGTCGGTACATATCTGGTGCCCTGCCCCCCTTGACCCGCAGTGAACCATAACCGTGACCTGGCCTTCTTCAAGCCCGAAGGCTGAAGCCACTTCCGGGTCATAGATCTCATCTACATACTGTACTTCGAGGAAATGGTTGCCGCTCCCGAGGGTCCCTAACTGGGGTTTTCCACGGTTTCTCGCCTTTGAACTCACATGAGAAGTATCTGCTCCTTCAAGGAAACCATTCCCCTCACAATGTTCAACATCGGCTTCCACCCCATAACCAGCGTCTACCGCCCATTTTGCACCTTCAAGAAATGCGCTGTCCAGCTCTTTATCAGAAGCCTTGAAACGGCTTTTTGAACCCACACCTGAAGGCACATTACTAAACAGCTCATCCGTCAGCCTCTTTATATGAGGGACGACATCTTCCTTTTGAAGGTTTGTGCGGATAAGCCGTACACCGCAGTTAATATCAAAACCCACTCCTCCCGGACTGATAACTCCTTCTTCGACGTCAAAGGCTGCAACGCCCCCTATAGCAAATCCATATCCCAGGTGGGCATCAGGCATTGCCATGGAATATTTCTGTATTCCCGGAAGTGTTGCCACGTTTGCGATCTGGTCAATTGTACCTGGTTCAATGCCTTCAAGCAATTTTTCAGATACAAAAAGGCGTCCTGGAACTCTCATATTAGGAATGTGCCCTTTTGGAATTTCCCAGTTATTATCGGAAAGTTTCCGGACCAGGCTTCTGACATCCCTCCTATCAACTTCAGCACCCGATTCTTCTATATCTTTATTTTCACTCTCAACCATAATTTATACTCCCTGCTCCATTGCAAATATAATTTTGAGTAAAATACTGATATCAATATAATTCAAAAATTATTCTACTTTATGTTTCCCTGATGTCCTGTAAACTATAAAAAAATACAATAAAATACTGTTTGAGACTGTAAAAAGATTAAGCACTACAGTCTGCACAACCAGTACATAAAAGCGATGTATAAATTCCTCAGAAACTTAAATCTCAAATATCCATGAGATATTTAAGTCTCAAATATTCATATCCTTAAATGTCAACAACAACCTGAGCTTTCCATCCTCCGGCAGTTTTCTCAAGTTCCAGCTGGTTATATGTGACAGCTTTAATTTCAGTTTCAAAGGGATGGCTTTCAGGATAATATTTCTCACCTGATGCCAGAGCTTTTATCGAGTATTCTCCTTCTTCTTCCCTGATTTCTTCTACCTGGAACTTCCAGAATACAACCTCATCGACCTCAAAGAGGTATAAAAGCTCGGAAAGCCAGTCAACAAGCAGAGACTCCAGATCAGGTGATGTAAGAAGAACTTCTCTTTCCGTCTCTCCGGAAACTTTTTCGGTATCGATTATAACATTAAACATGGCTAGAGCTGCGTTTTCAAATACCTCTTCCACGGTCTCCCCATAGGCCAGGAACTTGATATCAGCGGTATGTTCCAGGTACTCATACTTCTTTCCTTGAGACGGCATAGTCCAGTATTGGGTTTTGTCTTACATTAACCTATCCGCTTTATAAACCTGTTTTAAGACGTCAAAAGATCTAAAAGAGCTCTTTCCGGCTGAATATCCGGAACGGTTCCGGATTCAGGTCAAGAAATACTGAAGGACGTCAGTCCAGCCTGTTCCATATATAGAGAATTCTCTGAACTGCAGTAATATGGCTGGTCACAGCAATCAGGATGACAGCCCAGCCCAGGATAGAAAAACCTGCTATTGAAGCAGAGTAAACAGAGTTGGCAAAAGCGGCAATAATTATTACTACAAGACGATCAGCTCTGCCCATAATTCCGCCGTAATATCTTCCGAGGTTGAGCGCCTGGGCCTGAGTCCCGAGGTAGCTGGTAAGAAGCACGCCCACAATTGCCGTGACTCCTATCTGCCAGGATACATAGCCTGCGAAAAAAATGCTGCAGATGATAAAAATATCCGAGTAGCGGTCAATTACGTGGTCCAGAAAATCGCCTCTCGGTGTTGCTCTATTGGATTTGCGTGCGATTACCCCGTCAAGGGCGTCGAAAAGGGAATTGAATATTACCAGGATGCCTGCGAGCAGGATAAGCTCCTTATATTCAGGAGAAAAGTAAAAACTGAGTCCGGCAAAGAAGGCACAGATAAGGGAAACTATGGAAACCGTATCAGGTGAGACCTCGTATTTTATAAAGAAATCTGCAAGAGGATCAATAACTCTCGTAGCAACAGGTCTCAGGGCATTAAATGTCATGGTACTCTGGAATCTTTCTTTTTATTTTTGTTATTAAAGACAGGCCTGAAAGAATATGGCAGCATATCCTGCTTCTTATACCGAACAAAACCTATTATTTATATTATTTCTTTGATTACCTGTCTTTTGATATTTATACTTAAGGCTTTATTCTTTGAGTATGAGTTTACTCCAGGATAATAATTAATTATCTCATTTTTACTTCTATTTCACTTTTGTACTGCAAGGTCGTACAGGTATTTCACTCTGCAGGAGTGCTCAAGCTGTGTGGTCACAATATAAGCTTCACCTAACGTTCTCCCTGTGGCAAAGGTACCGTGGCTGAATACTACAGCTCCCCTGTGCCCGGAAAGCGAATCTGCAAGGTTTTTCGCAAGCTCTGAGCTTCCGATTCCTCCTCCCACAACCGGAATATCTCCAAGGAAATACTGGCCCTCACTGTCTACGGGAACAATTACATTGCCAGGACCGGCAAGCAGGGATTCAACCACCGAATAAGGGCAGTGTGCATGAATTATTGCAAGGACAGAAGTCCTCCTGTAGATCTCCCTGTGTACCACGGCTTCGGAAGACGCAATCATGTCCAGGGACGAGGTATCCCGGATGCCAACCTCAACAATATTATCACCGGTGATCTCGTCAAGTGCGGTCCCGCTCCGGGTAATGACTATTCTGTCCCCTGCCCTGACGCTGATATTTCCAAAATTTGATTCCACAAGCCCATGTTCAACCAGCTTGCGCCCGTATTTTGCCATTTCCTGCCACATCTTAAGCGAGATATAGAGAAAGAGTGCCATAAGGCTTGTGCACTGCCAGAACGGAGGGATACCAGAAAAAGGATTAAGAGACTTCAGAATTTAAAATTTTAGAAACTTAGACGGAAAAGATTCTGCCATAAAGTTTATCTGTGAGTATTGTATTTAGATAAGTCTGCAATCAGCTTCATTGCGCCTCGTTGGCTCAGCCCGGTAGAGCGAGTGACTTGTAATCACTAGGTCGCGTGTTCGAATCACGCACGAGGCTTCGTACTTTCTTTTTATATATCTTGTTCAAAGCCCACTTTCGGAGGATTTCTTCTGGATGTGAGCAATATAAATTTTCAGGATCTTCCGAAGTCATTAAAAAAACGCACTGTTTTCTGGCATCAACAAAAAATTTATTTTACTCTCAGCAGAGAGTCAATTTCATCATATAACGCCCTCAACGCTATGCTGAGCCTGCGGACTTCAACCTGCCACACTCTTTTACTGATCTGCTGGTCTCCTCCGGCTTTGACAGCTGCTATCCAGGCATATTTCCGGGCTAATTTTGAATTGCGTAAGGGAGAGTTGAAAACCTGTCCTGTTTTCTGGTTGCTGTATTTTTCATTAATAAGGAACTCGTAGAGCTCCTGAACTCTTTCAAATAATGTTTGTTCACTTTCAGAACCTGAAGCCCCAAAGAGCGCCAGATTCCAGAGACGGAATTTAACTTCATTGGTTTCAGTAACAAGCTTTTTGGACTCTGCTATATCCAGCATTTCCCTGAATTCAAGAAAAATATCCGTATTCCCGGACGAAGAGGGAAAGGTCTTTCCAAGTGAAATCATAACATGAATGCATTCGTGAAAAAGAATCCTGGCTACAAGAAACTCTATTCTCTCCTGAATATTCCAGAACCTTCTTACAAGGGATTCATCCCAGAGCTGATACGGGTTAACCAGAATAAAAGACCTGTAAACTATCTTCTTTTCCTTCCCTGAAAACGAACGTTTAGGGTAAAGGGCAACCCCCTGCATTTTCCCAAAAAACTGGACCCTGACTGCCAGATCCCAGCAGAACTCCCATTCTCCATCTTTTGCACACTTCACCCTGCAGTATTCACCATCAAAATGAACATTTTCAAGCAGGTGGTACATGTCCTTGCTGTGTGCTTTGATAATTGATTTCACTCCGGTTTCCCGGCAGATGCTGAGATCAAGGCAAGGGATGTACTGCACCGAAGTGAAAGAGAAGCAGGGCGAAGACAGATTAAGGTCATAAAAGCCCTGAAAAAAGTAACCTGAATTGTCCTGGGAGATATTTTCGTTTTGTTCAAGTGGTCGGGTTTTTTTTTTCATGCCATCTTCCCTCCAACGTACCCTATAAGATATTATCACTGAGGATATATAAAAATTGATCAACAGGAAATATAAAATGAAAAAATAGGAGTGGAACAAAGCAATCGTATCATGCCGAAAGGAAGCAGCCTGATCAAACCTTTTCACCATTACTTCCGCAAACCGGGCAGTTGTTCAGTTTTGCGAGTGAAATTTCACTGAAACTCCCTGAAAGCCCGTTCCAGAATAAAAGTCTGCCCTCCAGAAGTTTTCCTTTTCCTGTCAGAAACTTGACTGCTTCACTTACCTGAATTGAACCTATAATACCCGGAGTGGCTCCGAGAATCGGGAAAACTTCTTTTTTCGGGATTCGTGGAAAAATACAGTAAAAACAGGGGGTTTTTCCTGGAATAATTGTTGTGACCTGCCCGTCATAACCCGTAACTGCCCCGTGAATTAAAGGAATGCTCCGTTTAATCGAAAACCTGTTAAGAATATGCCTTGTTTCCATATTATCCAGGGCATCAATTATAATATCGCATTCAGGGACAAGATAATCAATATTTGACTCGGTAAGCATCTCTTTAATTATCTCAACTTCAATTAAAGGGTTCATTAAAAGAAGCTTCTCCTTTGCAGATTCAACCTTTGCTCTCCCAACGTCTTTTTCATAATGCAGGAACTGCCTGTTCAGGTTGGTAGAGTCTACAGTGTCAAAATCCGCAAGGATTATTTTTCCTATCCCTGCAATTGCAAGGTAAGTAGATACAGGAGACCCAAGCCCCCCGGCACCGGCAACAAATACCTTTGCAGCTTTTAATTTCTCCTGCCCTTCCTCTCCAAAAAGAAGAATCTGCCGGCTGTACTTTTCTCTTTCCATCTTATCCATGTGAATTCCTTCCAGAATATTAATTTCAGGAATTATGATGAGATTAATTTATATTGACTGCTTGAAAACTGGTTTTAATAACGGCAAAATATGGGGAATCAAATGAACTGTTAAGTTGAATAGTGACCTATTTTGCATAATCTGTTCACTTTTCTCAGCTGTTCATTTTTCTCAGCTGTTTACTTTCTCAGCTGTTTACTTTCTCAGCTGTTTACTTTTCTCAGCTGTTTACTTTTCTCAGTAGATTGATTTCTTTATGCATAACATCTTCGGAGAGCAGAAAAAAGAACAGAAAGCCTGATGTTGAAACACATCATAAGAAAACGTGAAGCCTGCATTTAATAAAAATTTGCCCAAAATCCGGGGAATGTCTGAAACCCTGAGATGTCTGAAACAGCATCAGAACGAATATAAAAAAAGTACAGGAGAATGTATATCAATAAGAAAGGGCATAACCGGAAAATGGAAAATTTAAAGGCCTGAAAGGCAAAATTTTTTTTTGGAAAAATTAATTAAGGCAAGACCCATAAAAATGGTTACATCATTTTTGGCAATACTGGAACCGGATACAGCTGCTCATTTTTATCAGCACCATCTGAGAGCTTACGGATTAGTTGCGAAAGTACGAATGAGACACGGTAAAATAAAAAATAAGGATTTTGGAATTTATGAAAATTCTGGAGTTAAAAAATACTATCCTGAACATAAAGCAGGAATTTTCTGCTTATTTTAAAGAAAGAGATGCCGAAATCAACGGTTCTCTTCTGGCACTACTCTCGGGAGAACATATACTTTTGCTTGGACCCCCAGGAACGGCAAAAACTTTGCTTGCAAGCAAAATTTGCGAAACCATAGAGGGAGGAAATTTTTTTCATTATCTTCTTACCCGTTTTTCCACTCCTGAAGAGGTTTTTGGCCCTCTTTCCTTAAAAGCGCTTGAGAGGGACGAATTCAGCCGGAGGGTGGAAGGTTACCTGCCAACTGCACACATAGCCCTTCTTGATGAAATTTTCAAAGCTAACAGCTCCATACTGAACAGCCTTTTAACAGTTTTGAATGAGAGAAAATACCATAACGGCAAGGAAGTCATGGATGTGCCTCTCTTTTCAGTCTTTGGGGCTTCGAATGAACTGCCAGAAGAAGATGAAAGCCTTGAAGCACTTTACGACAGGTTCCTTTTCAGGTATAGTGTAGACTATATCCAGCACGAAGAGAACCTTGAAGCCCTCATTTTCGAAAACGCAGAAGATTTCCTCCCCTCAACAAAACTCTCAGTTGAAAACATAAAGGAAATCCAGAAGAAAGCAAAGGAAATGCCTGTAGACCCTGAAGTCCGGACAATTATTAGAGGGTTGAGAAGGGAGCTTAAAAACTCGAATATCTTCGTCTCTGACAGGCGCTGGAAGAAAATTATAAACGTGCTAAGGGTTGCTTCGGCTGTAAACGGGCATACAAGCGTGGACCGGATGACTGTTGTCCTGCTGCAGCATATGCTCTGGGACCTTCCGGAACAGAAAGAGACCATCAGGAAACTCATTCTGGACAGGGTTATTTCGGGAGGAACTGACACAGGAAAGTTAAAACAGAATGTTCTTGACCTTAGAAATTCCGTTTATAGTTGCCTGCAGCAGGAACTTCCTGATCTGGTATCCTGCAATAAATGCTTTGAAGAAGAGAAAAAGCCTGCAGGTGGCCTGAAGAGTTCCAGGTTTGCGGGGATGACAGCCCCAAAAAAACTTACATTCAATAATGCTCTCGATCTTTTAAAACACCATACTGAGTTTCCGTCCCATACCTATAGTCTGGGTCTTGATTATGGCAATACTAACGGTTCGCTTACCTTCGAAACCGTGGCAGAGCAGTTCCGCCGAAGATACGGGTTTGAATTCAAGCTGAGCCTGGACTATGGGGACAAAAAACTTTACGAAAAAGAGTATGAACACCTTGAGGAAAGGTTGAATTACTTCAGGAAACATGTGCAGGAAGAAGAAAAAGCTCTAGAAGAGACCCTCAGGGAAAATATCTGGATTTCCGGACAGGACAGCAAAGAAATTCTTGTAAAATACCATTCCAAAAATACGGATATTTATGAGATAGCGGGTCATCTGAATGAAATCAGGGCCCTTCTGGAAAAACCGAAGATATTCGACGTGGAAATCGAAGAAATAAAAGTTGCCTGAATGGAAAACTCCTGAAAAAGGAAACAAAGAATATGCAGGGCCTGAAAAGCTTCAGAAAACACTTTGAAAATCCTTCCGGATCAGATAAGGCGGTTTTTGACAGAGACTTTAATCCCGGTACTATACTGAACACAGAGCTGAGGGAATTTCTGGCAACTCCCCGAAAAGTGCCCTACAGGCTCAGGGAAGAGATTGCAGAGGTCCTCATTCACGAGCTTCTTTCCGGAAAAGACTACGAGATAAAGGACGAAAAACTCTTTATGGGGAAATTCGGAGTTTTTTATCCACTATTTCTTGGCATGAGGAATCAGCAGGTATGGGAAGAAATAAAAATCCTCGCAGGAGAAAACCGTATGGCAGGGATTTTTATCCTGAGAACCCTGCTTGAAGAAATTTTTACTCTCCTTGGAGATTATGAAAAATTAGAAAAAGATCTTTTGAGAAAACCCCAGAAAGGGCTGGAAAAAGCTCTGAAAACCCTGAAAGAGCTGATTAATGAAACTCAGGCCCTTTGGGAAAGAAACAGGCTGGAAAAGGTAGAGAGCCCGGGAAATTATGAGTGGGAAAAGAATTTGAAAGAATCCCCGGAAGAGAAAAGTGAAGAAGAGAACAAACAGAATATCCAGGAAAGTTTTCTTAATACATCCGAAGACCAGGCAGAGACATATAAAGAAGAGGAACCGGAAGCATCGGAAAGGCTTGCCTTAATGACCAGAGAATTCATGTTCAGTGAAAAAGCTGGCGAGGCTGTAGACACGGTCGTGGAGGAAAAAATAACTGTAAAGCTTGAGGAGCTTATGCCCCTCCTTGAAGACCACCTCGAAATGCTTGAGATCCTGTCCATGCTTTTTCCCGGGAGGGCATGGGACTATTCCTTACAGGCCCTTCACAGGGAATATTTCGAAAATCTCGAGAAATATGCATCTCTTTTCAGAAAAAGCTCTGACCTGCATAAGATCCTTGAACAGGTGGGCAGAATCGAGCTTGAGTATGGGTCAAAAAAACTAAGATTGTCGCCCCACAGCAAAACTGAGGTTCATTCCATCAACCTGTCAGGTGACATCCAGACCCTGCTTCCGATAGAAACCGTAAAGCTCAAAAACCCCGTGCTGAAGCGCAAGTTCTATGCTGACATGATTGAAGAAAAACTCCTCACATACCAGTTAAGAGGAGAAAACTGGAACTCGGATTTTGCAGGAAAAAAAAGGAAGGGACCTGTTGTAGCCCTTGTGGATACTTCCGCTTCCATGAGAGGAGCCCCTGAACTTCTTGCAAAAGCCGTGGTCCTGGCAATAGCAAGAAAGATGTTAAGAGAAAGCAGGGATGTCAAAGTAATTCTGTTTTCATCAAAATGGCAGACAGTTGAGATCGAACTTACGGACAAAAAACGTATGGGGAAAGAGTTTCTTGAATTTCTCAAGTATACGTTTGGCGGGGGGACGGACTTCAATACCGCACTCCGGCAGGGGCTAAAGACAATAAAAAAAGAGAAAGCATTTCAGGGGGCAGACCTTCTTTTTCTTACGGACGGGAGTTCGGAACTGTCAGAGAGGCCTCTTATCCGGGAGTGGAATGAAATAAAAATAGAAAAAAAAGCACGCATTTTTTCCCTGATAATAGGGAATTACGATGCAGGCGGTCTGGACCAGGTATCAGATCAGACTTATATCATAAACGACTCCGGGAACTGGCAGGTAGAACAAAGCCCTTCAAGGCTTATAAAAGCGGTCAGCAGACCTGCAAGAATGTTCTGACATGCAGATAAAAGGATGCCTTAACTGGAAGGAAAAATTGAGAAAATAGAGTTCCCGCACCCGCAGATTGCAGATTTTATGATCTCAGGGCTTAATGTGAACTACCACTAAGCTAAAGACTTAGAGCCTATCCGAAAAGTAGAATAACTGCGATATTGTGTAATGTTTATTAGTGACACGACGAAAAAACGGGCACGACTACGAGATTTCTGATAAATTGTGGAATAAAATCAAACCTCTACTCCCACTCCCTAAACCTAAAAAGAAGCCTGGAAGACCTAGAAAGGATGATAGGAAAATAATGAGTGGTATTTTTTATGTACTCCTTACAGGTTGCCAATGGAAATTATTGCCACGATTTTATGGAGCCCCAAGTACCGTACATGATCGATTTCAGGAATGGCGAAAATCAAGCTTATTTGAGAAAATGTGGAAAGCTGGTTTATTGGATTATGACAAAAATAAAGGATTAGAATGGGAATGGCAAGCAATTGATGGGGCCATGATAAAAGCACCATTGGGTGGAGCTGGAACAGGAGCTAATCCTACTGACCGTGGTAAAAAAGGTACAAAAAGGAGTCTGTTAACAGATGGTAAAGGTATACCACTTTCGGTAACTGTAGATGGAGCTAATCGTCACGATAAAAAGCTTGTAAAAGGAACTCTTGATGCCATTATTTTTCAAAGACCTTCTCTAGATGAGGGAATTCAGAATATCTGTATGGATAAGGGATATGATTTTCCTGATATCAGAGAATTGGTTAAAGAATATGGATATATAGCACATATAAGAAGAAGGGGAGAAGAAAACATAAGAAAAAAAGAGATACCAGGTTACAGAGCAAGAAGGTGGGTTGTGGAAAGGACACATTCCTGGCTCAATAGATTCAGAAGGCTGCTTATTAGATGGGAAAAAAAGATTGAGAATTACTATGCGATGCTTCAGTTAGCATGTGCATGCATAACATTTAGAGCAGCGGGACTTTTCGGATAGGCACTTAGTGGCTTCCTGAGTCATCCTTCCAACCAATGTTGACAAGTCGTGCAGGCTCTACCCCGCGTTCCGCAGGTGAAATAGATATGAGCGTGATATACTTGAGATGCATATAGCTACCGTCTTTCCACGGCTTAATCCCGATCCCTTCAGGATGATTCTTGCCCTGTTATCCAACTCCCCGATGTTCAAACGTTACCTCGCTTGGTTTTCGCTTTGAGAATCGGCAACATTCTTATGAACTGTGAGGTTGTGGTGACAGCAAAATCTAATATTAAAAAAGGTTTTGAAAATATTTAACAATTGACAGAATCAATAACGGTTAACAGTTTAGGTTGACGCTTATATCCCCTGAGCTAAAGACTCAGGGATTTTACGCTTCTTCCTATAAAAACATAGAGGGGAAAGAGGCAGAACAGACAGTTAATTCCTGCGCTTAAGGCGCCTGCTAACCTCTTCTATGAATTCTTCCAGGTCTTTTTTGCCCGGGCTTTTGTGATTGCAAATACTTGAGAGGATAACAAATGCTGCCTGTTTGCCTCTCGAAGAGTTCTTCAGCAGGCCAAGCTCGATAACTGAAATTATAGTATCGGCGATGAGTTTACGATCCCTGGGGCTTAAATTGCTCCACTTTTCATTGAGTATTTTTGAGGAGACTTTGACAGACTCTTTGCCTTCGGAAGCTATTATGGAGGCTTTTGAAGAGACGACCTTTGAGAATTTTAGAATCTGATCTCTTCCGCAGCAGGCGGTTTTAGAAAATGTCCTGAAAGCCCTGCCCGGAATTTCCTTCATTCTCACTTTTTCGTAACCGGAACTGTTTTTCCAGTGGTTTCCAGAAAATTCACCATCAGAACGTCTTTCTTCAAGAGTTTTTCGAATTTCCTCAAAGATTTCGGTTATTTCCTCTTTTGATCTGGTTCTGAGATATTCTCTGAGATTATCCAGCAGTTCGGAATCTACTTCGTCAGGACTGATTCCTTCAGAAACGGAATCTTCGCTAACTTCGACAAAATCAGCGTCAATTACAGGGCAGGACCCTATGAAAGATTCACGTAACGAATCTTTTCCTGTCTTCGAACTTTTCCTGGACCTGTAGCCGGAATTTGAAAATCTTCTGAATATGTCCTCTTTGTTTTTGAGCAAGAAATCACATCCCTGATATGTAAAATAAACAGGTGATAATCGATTCCGATCTGTGGCATCACTTGAATCTGGAATATCTGCAGAATGAAGCAGTGTCAGTATTATCTTGTGATATATGGTTCGTAATTACATAAACAGATTTCATCTTCAGATTTAATATTTTTTCTGTTTACATTACATTCCATCTACATTACATCCCATCTACACAACATTCCATCTACATTACATTCCATCCCTGAGATATCCTGAGTACACTGTACATGTACGTTAATTATCCTGTAGAACCCGGGCAGTTCAGTAAATAGGATAGATGGCACATACCCGCAGCCATACCTTCCCTATATTCCATAAGAATTGAAGACGGTAAGGAAACTTATAATTAGGGAAGCTATCAGAACAGAATTACAGGTTTTGTAGAGATCTGCACCGTCTTTGTAGAGGTCCATAATGTTCCGGGAGCTGCATGAGGCTGGACGATTTTAATCCTTGCAGGAGACACGGAAAACTTTGAGTATTCCATTACAAGAGAGGCTGCTGAGCAGTAAAATGAAAAGCTTCTCATCAGCGGCAGTTAAGCTTTATAAACTTTTTTCTTTTTTCAGGAAATCCGGGCATCTTTTATCCGGAATTATTAATTGGACACCTGAAGACCATGTTTAAAATTAATGCTTTATCTATTCCGGAACACGGATAGAAAATCTTTCAGTTTTTTTCACTCCTGTAACCCCTGGATGGCGACGCCTTCCAGAAAAGAAAAAATAATCGACAACCACGTACCACAATTAAGAAAATCAATACACGAAAAAAAGAAAATCAATGCATAGAAAAAATTCATGAGAGAATATTTTTTCAACATTTTTCATCCAGCCTGAGTTCGACAAATATAAGAAAAGAGCCTGATTTATAACATAACAGGACTTAACCGGAGAAGTATAAATACATGAAAATACAGCCTGTGCCTGTAATTATATTTGGGTGCTAAAAATCTGGTGAGATTCAGGTATCCTGGGTTAATTACCCCAAAGTTTAACCATCAGGTTGCTTCCTATTACGCATTAGAATATTCATCCTCTGTAGAGTGAAAAAAGAATATAGAGGAAACAAATTAAGCCTGTTTCCCGAAAACACGAAGATAATAAGCCCGAAGGACTAAAGTAGTCTAAAGGTAAGATAGGGCTCTCACAGGATAGAATAAAGTGAAATAATATTCCAGAAAACAAATCATAGAAAGTAATCCATAAACGCTCATCATTTAATTTCATATTTTTGCTGGAGGTAAAAAGTAAAATGAGAGAAGGTCCGGACCCCTTTGGGGTAAGAGACAGCATCGAAACAACTGCCGGAAAAGCTACGATTTACAGACTGGGTAAACTGGAAGAAAAGGGCTTTGAAGGGATTTCCCTGCTCCCCTACTCTATAAGGATCCTGCTTGAATCCCTGCTCCGGCATGCGGATACTCAAAAGAAGACAATAACTGTAGAAGACGTTGAAGCCCTTGCCCGCTGGAGTCCCGAAAATATAAGTGAAAAGGACATCCCGTTTATTCCTTCAAGGGTAATCATGCAGGACTTTACGGGCGTTCCAGCAGTAGTTGACCTTGCAGCCCTCCGCTCGGCAATGGAGCGCCTTGGAGGGGACCCTGCTAAAATCAACCCTGTAATCCCTGCTGACCTGGTCATTGACCACTCGGTTCAGGTTGACTCTTACGGCACGGCATATTCCCTTGGGGAAAACGAGAAAAAGGAGTTTGAACGCAACAGAGAGCGTTATACAGTCCTCCGCTGGGCACAGAAAGCCTTTGACAACTTCAGGGTCGTGCCTCCGGGAAGAGGGATTATCCATCAGGTAAACCTTGAATACCTGACTCCCCTCGTCCACCTGAGTGAAAAGGAAGGAGAACTATTTGCTTTTCCTGATACCCTTGTCGGAACCGATTCCCATACCACGATGATCAACGGGATAGGAGTCCTCGGCTGGGGAGTAGGCGGAATAGAAGCCGAAGCCGTTATGCTCGGGCAGCCTTACTATATGCCTGTTCCTGAGGTTGTCGGTTTCAAGCTTTACGGAAAGCTGGAACCCGGAGTTACCGCCACAGACCTTGTTCTCACGATCACAAAGATGTTAAGGAAGCACGGGGTTGTCGGCAAATTTGTCGAATTCTACGGGCCCGGTTTAAACTCTCTCAGCCTTCCGGACAGAGCAACAATATCAAACATGGCTCCGGAATACGGGGCAACTCTCGGGATTTTCCCGCCTGACCAGGAAACTCTGGACTACATGAAGAGGACAGGCAGGAGCGATGAACAGGTTGACCTTGTGAAAAAGTACCTGGAAGCACAGGACCTTCTTTATTCGGCAAACAAACCCGAACCTGTCTTCAGCAGCAACCTCGAACTTGATATGGGCACGGTAAAGCCATGCCTTGCAGGTCCCAGACGCCCGCAGGACCAGCTCTTCCTGAATGAGGTCTCTGAGAATTTCTGTGAAACAATGAGGCAGACCTTTATAAGAAAGAAAGAAGGGGGCACGGATCTTGCAAGAGACCCTGCTTATCTTCGCTGGATTGGGGAAGGAGGAGCTCCTGTAGAAGAAACCGAAGCACAGGTAGCGAGAGAGACGGAAAAGGTCGGTCCTGTTGAGAAAGACTTCAGGGTCACACACGGTTCCGTTGTGATAGCATCCATTACTTCCTGTACAAATACCTCCAACCCTTCAGTCCTTATAGGAGCCGGGCTGCTTGCAAAAAAAGCTATTGAAAGAGGTCTTAAGGTAAAGCCTTTTGTAAAAACAAGCCTGTCTCCAGGTTCAAGAGTGGCTACCGAATACCTTGGAGCCGCAGGACTCCTGCCCTATCTTGAAGCTCTGGGCTTCCACCAGGTGGGATACGGTTGTACGACCTGTATAGGCAACAGCGGGCCTCTGCCAGAACACGTTTCAAAGGAAATTGAAGAAAAAGACCTTACAGTTGCAGCCGTACTCAGCGGGAACAGGAACTTTGAAGGCAGGATTAATCCCCTCGTAAAAGCAAACTACCTCGCCTCCCCGCCACTTGTTGTCGCATACGCAATTGCAGGCACTGTGAACATAAACTTCGAAACCGATCCCCTTGCATATGACCCTAACGGGATTCCCGTGTACCTGAGAGATATCTGGCCCATGCAGGATGAGATAAAACAGGTCGAAAAGGAAAGTGTCAGGCCTGAGATGTTCAAAAAAGAATACTCAGGCGTTCTTGAAGGAGCAAAACTCTGGAAAGAGCTGGAAGTCCCCGAGGGCACTCTTTATGAGTGGATCCCGACCTCCACCTATATTCAGGAGCCCCCTTATTTTGTGGATTTTCCGCTTACTTCGCCTCTTCTCGGGGATATACGGAATGCCAGAGTCCTTGCCCTCTTCGGAGACAGCATTACTACTGACCACATCTCCCCGGCAGGCGATATTCCGGCAGAGAGTCCGGCAGGCAGGTACCTGATGTCCTGGGGTGTGGACCAGAAAGATTTCAATTCTTACGGCTCCCGCAGGGGCAACCATGAAGTAATGATGCGCGGAACCTTTGCAAATATCCGGCTCAGAAACAGGCTTGTAAGTAAGGAAGGAGGCTGGACTGTTTACCACCTTAAAGGAGAAGACTTCCCGCCGGAAGCCTGTGGAGAAGGAATGCCTATTTATGATGCATCTTTACTTTATGCGGAAAACAATGTCCCCCTGATTGTTATCGCAGGAAAAGAGTACGGGACAGGCAGTTCCCGCGACTGGGCAGCAAAAGGGACATTCCTGCTTGGAGTAAAAGCAGTTATTGCCGAATCCTTTGAGCGCATTCACAGAAGCAACCTTGTGGGCATGGGAGTTCTTCCCCTGCAGTTTAAAGCAGGAGAAAATGCAGATTCTCTAGGGCTTACAGGGAAGGAGAGCTATGACATCCTTGGGATTGAAAAAATGGAGCCTCATGGAGAGCTTACCGTACTGGCAAGAGATGACAGCGGAAAAGAGACGGAGTTTAAAGCAACACTGAGGCTTGATTCTGCTGTAGAAATAGAGTACTACAGGAATGGCGGGATTTTGCATAAGTTCCTGCGGGATTCTGTGAAGAAATAAGAATAAGTTAATTGCGCCAGAATAATACAGAGGAATATTAAAGAAAATACAGAGAAGTATTAAAGAGAGTCCCGAGAGCCGGAATAAGGCTTCTTCTCTAAACGGGACCTCTCTTATTAACCTGGCTGGATAAGGCGATGTTCGGGCCGAAGGGATATTTTATAAATTCTTCGTCCAGAAATAATTATGGTTAAGACTGAATATCTTTCCAGTATAAAAGGAAGGGATCCTGACTTCAGGGAATATATTTAAAACGATTTAAATTTACAATTTCAACAAATTTAATATACTAATTTAACGATAATACAATTGCATTGTCGCTCTATTTTTGGACCCAAAAAGTCCTTCGTGTTTAAATATTTCACGTATAATCAGAGGATTCCCCATTTCAAAATTTTTTGAAAATCCTCTAGGCATAACTGCGAGGTAGAAAATGAATAAAAATATATGTTTCATAGACGGGCTGGAGGGCATTCTGAAGTACAGGGACGTCGATATTAACGAACTGATCGACCTGCCCTATGACGCAGTTTCCTATCTGCTGATTAAGGGAGAGCTCTCCGAAGAAAAGGAACTTGCCGAATACTCAGCCCGCCTGCATGCGGAACGAGGAATCAACAGGGAGGTTATGGACGTTATCCGCATGTGCAATTTAAATATCGACTCTATGGAAGCTCTTCTCACTGTCGTTTCTTTTATATCGCAATTTGATCCGGACCTGTATGATAATTCTCTAGAAGGAAATATGAGAAAAGCCATAAGGTTAATTGCCGTGGTCCCAACTATTGTTGCTGCTTATTATAGAACGGCAAATGGAAAGGAACCTGTTCCCCCCGATCCTTCCCTTGCCCATGGAGCTAATTTTCTGTACATGATAAAAGGAAGCAAGCCAGACCCTCTGGAAGCTGAAGTCATGGAAAAGGACTTTATTCTCAGCGCTGAGCATGAGCTAAATGCTTCAACTTTCTCCTCCAGGGTTACAGCTTCAACCATGTCCGACCTTTATTCTGCTGTTGTTTCCGGGCTCTGCACACTCAAAGGTCCTCTTCACGGAGGAGCAAGGTCAGAAGTTATGACCATGATTGAAACAATCGGCAGCCCTGAGAATGCCGAGAAATTTGTCCTTGAAAAAATCGAAAAGCGAGAGAAAATAATGGGCTTCGGGCATAGAGTCTACAAGACATATGACCCCAGGGGCACAATATTTAAGCAGCTTTCCAGGAGACTCGCTGAAGCTAAAGGCGATATGCACTGGTATGAGACAGCCGAAGCAATAGAGAATGCTGTTATACGCGAGCTTGTGGAAAAGAGGGGAAAACCGATTTATCCCAACATTGATTTTTATTCAGGAGTCATTTATAAATATATGGAAATCCCCCCTCAGCTTGCAACCTCAATCTTTGCAATAGGAAGAATCTCAGGCTGGATAGCTCATTGTTTTGATCAGTATGAAAAGAAAAAGATCATAAGGCCCAGGATCTTCATGCTGGATGAGTGTTAAGACCCTGAGAGAGCCCTGTTATGCCTGAAAACCGGCAGAAGTTATCGAAATTGAAATAAGCTCATAGAGTCAGAATCCAGCATATAATATACAGGATCTGACAGACGAAACCGAAAACCAGAAATAAAACTGGTTTTCAGGCAAAACAGATTTACTGGAAGAAATTGTCCAGAAGAACAGAATTTTCAGGATAGAAATATTCTTTATTATTCCAGTCCCAGTACAATTGATATCAGTCAACCGAGCTGAAGCTTTTTTACCTGATATCAGATAATCTTTTTATCATCTGACAGCTTTCTGGTATTCAGATACCCATGACTTATAGAGATTTTATAGGCCGGTTAAAAGAAAACGGGAAACTGGTCGAAATTCAGCAGCCCGTATCCCCCATATTTGAGGCTTCAAGAATTGCAAAAAAAACAAAAGGTCCGGTTCTTTTTCATAATGTTTCGGGCTCAAAGGTTATTATGAACCTTCTCGGGTCAAGGGACGAGCTATCTTCCATGCTCGGGGTCCCCAAAGAGGAGATTATAAAGAAGCTGTCTGAAGTTTCTCCCGAAGGTGAGGTGAGGCTGGTCCCGGGATCTCCAACTCTTGAAGTAATTGAAAGCGAGGTTGACCTTACAAAACTTCCGATTCTTACGCATTTTGAAAAGGATGGAGCCCCTTATATAACCGCAGGGATCGTTGTTTCCGAATATGAAGGCGTGATGAATGCTTCTATACACCGCCTTATGCTCGTGGGAAAAGATAAGCTTGCAGCCCGCCTTGTCCCCCCGAGACATACCTACCTCCTGCATAAAAAGGCTGCAGAAAAAGGAGAAACCCTACCTGTTGCGATTGTTCTGGGCTGCGACCCGACTATTATTTACGCAACTTCTACGAGAGTGCCTGCAGGAAAAGAATTCGAATATGCAGCTGCCCTGCGCGGGACTCCGGTAGAAGTGTTTGAGTGCTCAAACGGAATAAAAGTGCCGCATTCAGAGATCATTCTCGAAGGATATATTGACACGAAAGAAAGGGTTGACGAAGGACCATTTGTTGATATTACAGGAACATATGATATGGTGAGGAAAGAACCTGTCATTCACATTACCAGAATTATCCATAGAAAAGACCCTATTTACCACGGAATTCTTCCGGCTGGCCCCGAACACCTTTTGATGATGGGTGTGCCGTATGAACCCAGGATATACAGGGCTGTGGGGGAAGTTACGACCGTTAAAAACGTGGTCTTAACGGAAGGGGGCTGCTGTTATCTCCACGCAGTCGTGCAGATAGAAAAACAGACCGAAGGAGATGCAAAAAACGCTATTATGGCTGCCTTTGCCGCCCATACAAGCCTGAAACATGTTGTGGTTGTGGACGAGGACATAAACATCTTTGACCCGAATGATGTCGAGTTTGCAATTGCTACAAGGGTAAAAGGGGATATGGATATCCTGACCATTACCAATGTCCGCGGAAGTTCCCTTGATCCGAGAGGGGCCTCTGATGGCACTACTACAAAAGTGGGAATTGACGCTACAAAAGTCCTTATTGAAAAAGAAAACTTTGAAAGGGCAATAATTCCGGAAGAATAACTGATCAGCAACTTTAAGCGGGTAAGGCAGAAAAATCCGAAAAATGGATTTAAAGTGTTAAATATCTGCCCGACCTGAAGCTTTATTATCAGCTTGCTGTTCCGTACTTACATTAATATTTATAACAGCCATATTTACAACGGCCGCATATGCTGCGAAAAGCTGTACCGGTATTCTGCACCTGCATTTATTACCTCGCAGTTAAAGAGTGAATTTTCATGTATCTAACAAAAGAAGAAGAACAAATCCTGAACGGAGAAGCCGGAGAAACTCTCAGGCAGGCGATTCAGATCCTTGTAGCTCTTGGAGACATCTACGGAGCGGACAGGTTGATCCCTATCAAAAGCGCCCAGATTGCAGGTGTTTCCTATAAGACAATAGGAGATGCCGGGCTTGAGTGGATTTCCGACCTTGAGGGACAGGTAAAGGTTCCTGCAATCCTTAACCCTGCAGGAATGGATCTTGAAGACTGGGAGAGGCTGAGAATCTCTCCAGAATTTGCAGAAAAACAGAAAGAAATTGTTCAGGCTTATAAAAAACTCGGGATTCGCTGCGAATGTACCTGCACTCCCTATACTCTTGAAGGATTTTCAGTTAGCTATGGGGACCACCTTGCATGGAGTGAGTCCTCAGCCATTTCTTATGCAAACTCCGTGATCGGAGCCAGGACAAATAGAGAGGGAGGCCCGTCAGCCCTTTCGGCAGCACTTCTCGGGAAAACTGCAAACTACGGGTTCCACCTGGATAAAAACCGCGTGCCTGAGGTCTCTGTCAGTGTGGAGTGCTCACTTAAAGAATCGGATTACGGAGCACTTGGGTATGTTGCAGGGAAACTCATTGGGAACAGAGTGCCTATTTTTCAATTAAGGAGTAAACCGGAAAAGGATGAATTGAAATCCCTTGGGGCTGCAATGGCGGCTTCAGGAGCAGTGGCACTTTACCATGTAAAAGGAGTAACACCCGAAGCCTGCAGAATGGATTTTGAAGAGCCTGAGGAAAAAATAATAATTGAGAGAAGCCAGCTGGATGAAGTTTATGAGAGCAAAGGCAAAGAACCCGAACTGATTACTATTGGATGCCCTCACTGCTCTGCGGCCGAACTTAAGAAGGCGGCTGAATTATTGAAAGGAAAAACAGTCTCAAAGGAGACCTGGATTTTTACCTCAAGGGAACTTGCAGAAAGATATCCTGAGTATATAAGGACCATTGAAGAAAGCGGAGCTAAGGTTGTACGCGATACCTGCATGGTAGTCTCCCCTGCAACTAACAGTTATTCCTGCGTGATGGTAAATTCGGGAAAAGCCTTTGCTTATGTGCCGGGGATGTGCGGAGCTCAGAGCGTATACGGGAATATGGAAGCCTGTATCAATAAGGCGACTGGCGGGAAAGAGAGAAAGGCAGGTGATTCCCATTAAATTCAAAGGCAGAACAATTTCAAGGGGATGCGCAGAAGGGGAGGTTTTGATTTCAAGGGACCCGATCTCCTTTCTGGGAAGTGTGGATCCCAGAACCGGGATTGTTGTTGAGGAAAAACACTCTCTGGCAGGAAAATCAATAAAAGGTAAGGTTCTTGTTTTCCCTCATGGGAAAGGCTCTACTGTTGGGTCCTATGTGATGTACCAGCTTAAAAAAAATGAGGCAGCTCCTGCGGCAATCATCAATCTGGAAACCGAACCTATCGTAGCAGTAGGAGCAATTATATCCGAGATCCCGCTCGTTGATATGCTGGAAAAGGACCCTTACGAGTTTTTAAAGGACGGAGACACTGTCCTGGTAAACGGCAGTGAAGGATATATTGAGCTGCTCAAACAGGGCGAAGGGCAGGCAAAAAAATGAGAGATTTAAATTTGTAAACCTGATTGATATGCCGCTTAAAGCTTAAAGGATGAGATTATATTGACAAAGGTATGAAATGCCTTAAAAATCCGTAAAACACAAAAAGGGATTAAAAATATCCGAATTAAAAGATGTAAATAAAATTATAAAACCTGAAAGGCTAATTTGAAAGCTAAAAAAACCTCAAGCCTTAAAGACGTGAATCCTAAAATGAAACCGGAAATAGAAGATCAGAGAAATGGTCGCGGTAAGTCCGAAGTTGAAGAGTCGATTTCACGCATATATCCTTTCATAAGCAGGGTATTTGATGTATATGAAATCCAGAAATCCGGAGATATCCTTTATTTCTTTGGTACGCCTAAAGTGGATACTGAAAATGTAATGGGAGAGCTCTGGGCTCCCCTTGAACAGCGTGGTTTTGGGGGCACCCTGAAATACGAACTTGGAGAGCATGTTATTATTGTTGCTCCCGTAAAAAAGTCAGAGGAAAAAATCTGGATAAACCTTGCACTTTTCATGGCGACGGGGTTCACAACCATGATCTGTGGAGCCTGGATGTTCGGAGTCAACCTCACAAGTGACCCCATTCAGGTCTTCCGGGGTTTGCCGTTCACACTTGCAATACTGGCTGTACTCGGCTCACATGAAATGGCGCATTATGCAATGGCCAGATACCATGGAATGAAAACTTCCCTTCCGTATTTTATCCCTTTTCCGACTTTCATAGGCACAATGGGGGCGGTAATCCGTTACAAAGGACCTATCCCTGACAGGAAAGCTCTATTTGACGTGGGAGTTGCGGGACCTCTGGTAGGACTTTTTGTCTCTATTGCAGTCACCATAATAGGGTTGAACCTTGATGTCCCTGAAATCAATCCCCTGCCCGATTCCCTGATGTTTGAGATTGGTCTCCCACCCCTTTTTGTGATGATCCAGAAAGTTGTCGGAGTTACAGGAAGTAACCTTCACCCTGTGGCTTTTGCAGGCTGGGTAGGGATGTTTGTGACCCTTCTGAATCTCCTGCCTGCAGGACAGCTTGACGGAGGGCACGTACTCAGGGCAATGCTTGGAAAAAAGGCGGACCGGGTATCTTCCATGATGCCGCGTATCCTTTTCCTCATAGGTTTTTACGTAATCTACTGGCTTAAAGGAGACGGCTTTATATGGATATTCTGGGCTCTCTTCCTCTGGGCTTTCGCAGCAGCCGGGCATCCGTCCCCTCTTCACGATAAAGTGAAACTGGATAGAAAGCGCATCCTTATAGGGATACTTACTTTTATACTTGGCCTGCTTTGCTTCACTCTAATCCCTTTCAAGCCCATAACCTGAAAATAGAACAAAATCTGAAGCTTGCCAGGACCTGAAAAAGAACCTGAGAGAGGAAAAAAACAACAATGGAAGTGAATTTTCGATACAGCAAAAAGAATTCCTACAGCTTTGCGGTACTTTCACCTGTGCTTCCTGAAGCGGGATTTACGGACAGTCCCGTTGACGGGATAATGATCTATAGTTTTACCACACGACAAGCAGCAAAAGTATTCAAAGAAGTAGAAAACGCAGGCAAGGACTCGATCTTCATCGCGGGAGGGCCTCACCCTTCCGGGTGTCCGGAGGAGACGCTAAAATATTTCGATTACGTGGTAATTGGAGAAGGCGAGGAAACTCTTCCGGAACTTGTAAGGGTCCTGCAGAAGAAAGGAGATCCCGGAGAGGTAAAGGGAATCGCTTACAAAAATCCGGATACCGGCAGAATAACCCTTACTCCTGAAAGGCCGCATGTAAATCTGGACTCATATCCCTGTTTTGACCCGAAGAAACTCCGCGCCCCTATTGAAATAAGCCGCGGATGTCCCTGGGGCTGCAAGTACTGCCAGACTCCAAGACTTTTTGGGAGGGAGGTCAGGCACAGGAGCATTGATTCCATCCTGAAGAATGCACAGCACTATAACGACCTCCGCTTCATAGCTTCAAATGCTTTCGCTTATGGGAGTGATGGAATTCACCCCAGGTTCGATAAGGTAGAAAAACTGCTCTCTGCGCTTCACAAACTGCCCGATAAAAAAATCTTTTTCGGAACTTTCCCTTCCGAGGTCCGTCCCGAGTTCGTGACCGAAGAATCTGTAGAGCTTGTAAGAAAATACTGCGCAAACGACAGCCTCAGCCTAGGAGCCCAATCCGGCAGCGACAGAATCCTTAAAGAGATAAGAAGAGGTCATACGGTTGAAGACAGCATTTCCGCTGTAGAGTGCTGCCTTGAACATGACATTATGCCGGCGGTTGATTTTATCTTCGGGCTTCCGACAGAAACCGAAGAAGACCAGGAAAAAAGCCTTGAACTCGTGCGCTGGATCTGCGAAAAAGGCGGGACTGTCAGGGCACATTATATGACCCCACTTCCGGGAACTCCATACGCATCATCAGTGCCATCAGATGTCAGCGACCGTGTAAGGAGAGAGCTTGGAAAACTTGCCCTTGGGGGAAAATTAACAGGTTACTGGGAAAAACATAGAAAAGTTTAAACGTAAGTTTAGAAGAGAAGTAAAAAGGAAAGTAAAAGAAGTAAAAAGAGTGAAAACGGGAATAAAAAGGAAAGTAAAAAGAAAAGTAAAAAGAAAAGTAAAAAGAAAAGTAAAAAGAAAAGTAAAAAGAAAAGTAAAAACGGAAGTAAAAAAGATTAAGGAAAGCCGGTGAATAATTTCCGCACCTGCTTTTTAAGCCTTAATCTTGCTTTTTGGCCCAGGTCTGTTTTTAAATTAACGGCATAAGGAGACCTTCATTTTATCCTGTTACTTCACCTCTCTATTACTTTGATTAATTGGAATTTTTAATTCCAATAGATAACGTTTTCAATTATATCTTGAATTCAGGTTTAATTGCCTGTTTCTAAAATATGTGCACTGATTTCTCAGCCTTGATGGCTTGATAGGTTCAAAGGATGTTGTTAATCTCGTACCAGGTCTATTTCTAACACTTATATGTGATTCATTTCTAACGCTTATGCAATTCTGTCCTGTGTGCTATTTTTTATCAGGCGTTTCGAGCCATTAACTATTATTTTGCTATCAGGAGCTGTATGTTTTTCTGATAAGGAGGCTCAATTACTGACTGGTTTAACTCGGGAGTATTTCCTGTTTTTCTTCCAGATAATAAGAAAGACTTCAATCTATTTATAATTTATTGTTACTTATTTTAAGTTAGTTCATAATAAATGTTAATTTAGGGAGATAAAAAATGTGGCTAAACAAATAAAGGAGGTTTTTCAGGAAAACAGATTCCAGAATCAGTCCAGAAAAAAATGTTTATTCTAAAAAAGAGCAAAACCCTATCAATAACCCATAGCAGCTGATTAGTTGTTACCTTCAGCTTCAGCCTTAAGAAAATTTGTTGAATTGAAGATTTGTTGAATTGAGGATTTATTGAATCGAAGATTTATTGAATTGAAGATTTGTTGAATTGAGGATTTAAAATTAAAAAAGAAAGTAAGGCTCAAAAGAGTTTGAGCCTCATTAAGGCAATTTCAGGCTTTTTCTGCCCTTAAAACCGTTTCCAAACC
>Ga0265295_1000301_pt1 | contig 101720 bp, 93 predicted proteins | sample Munlansysbiofilm_FD_192503 | JGI IMG/M metagenome (GOLD analysis project Ga0265295, IMG submission 192503) | Leachate microbial communities from a municipal landfill in Southern Ontario, Canada - Methane capture system biofilm | ecosystem: Engineered > Solid waste > Landfill > Unclassified ... | reverse complement strand
GGACGCCACGAAGTGGCGGTCCCGAGCGCAGCGAGGGATGGGCCAGAGGCCCACAAAACGGTGAAAAATGGACCGGCGAGGCCGTTTTGCAGCCGACGATCCTCAAGTCCGACAGGCTCCTAGCCGCCAGATGGCCGCAGCGCAGGCTGCGATGACGGCCAGGCCCAGCAGAAGCCAGATCAGATTGAGCCGCCAGATCGCCTGCGGGGAAAATCCGTGCGCGAGCGCGGCCAATCCGCAGCAATCGGGAAGCCAGACGCTGGCGCTCGCCCAGCCCGCACAGGCGATGGACAGCCCTTGTGCCGCCAGTCCGGCGAGACCGAGAAGCAGCAGGGTCCAGGTGAACCGGGTGTTCAGGCGATACCCCAGCAGCAAGAGGGCGAACAGGGTGGCGGGCAGTCCGGCCCAGACGGCGACGCCCTGAAACAAGGTTGCGCAGAAGGCCATGATTCAGCGCGAGGGGGAGTTTATGGCGGTGTAGGTGACGAAGTGATAGGTCCAGCCTTGCGGTGCGACGTGCGACTCGCGGGCCGTTTCGGTGAAGCGGCTGCGATCCCAATCGGGAAAGCGCGTGTCGCCTTCAAAGTCTTGGTCGATCTCGGTCAGCTCCAGCCGGTCGGCCAGGGGCAGCGCCTGGGCATAGAGTTGTGCGCCGCCGATGACGAAAGCGAGGGCGTCCCCCGCCACGCGCTGCAGCGCCGCTTGCAGCGAATCCGCCTGTTCCGCCCCGGGAGCCTGCCATCCAGGCTGGCGGCTGATGACGATGTGGCGACGACCGGGAAGCGGGCGCCCCAGCGACTCCCAGGTGCGGCGCCCCATCAGCATGGGATGGCCCAGGGTGAGGCGTTTGAAGTGCTGCAGATCGGCGGGAAGATGCCAGGGCATGCCGCCCTCCTTGCCGATGACGCCGTTGCGCGCCACGGCGGCGATGAGAACAAGCTCGGTCATACCGCGACGGGCGCCTTGATCGCCGGGTGATGCTGGTAGTTGTTCAGCACGAAGTCGTCGAAGGTGTAGTCGAACAGGCTCTCGGGCTTGCGCGCGAACTCCAGCGTGGGGTAGGGATAGGGCGCGCGGCCGAGTTGCTCCTGCACTTGGGCGAAATGGTTGCTGTAGAGGTGGCAGTCGCCTCCGGTCCAGACGAAATCTCCGGGCAGCAGGTCGGTCTGTTGCGCGATCATCAGGGTGAGCAGCGCGTAGCTGGCGATGTTGAAGGGCACGCCGAGAAAGATATCGGCGCTGCGCTGATAGAGCTGGCAGCTCAGGCGCCCCGGTTCTCCGGGCCGGCGCGGCGGGGCGACGTAGAACTGGAACAAGGCATGGCACGGCGGCAGGGCCATTTCCGCGATCTGGCCGACGTTCCAGGCGCTGACGAGGATGCGGCGCGAATCCGGCTGGGTGCGCAGTTGCTTGAGCACTTCGCTGATCTGGTCGATGCTGCGATGCGGGTCGTCGGCCGTCGGCGCCGGCCAGGAGCGCCATTGCACGCCGTAGATCGGGCCCAGCTCGCCGTCTTCGCGCGCCCACTCGTCCCAGATCGTCACGCCGTGCTGCTGCAGCCAGCGCACGTTCGACTCGCCGCGCAGAAACCACAACAGTTCATACACGATGCTCTTGAAATGCACCCGCTTGGTGGTGATGAGCGGAAAGCCCGCCGACAGATCGAAGCGCATCTGGTGGCCGAACACGCTGCGCGTGCCGGTGCCGGTGCGGTCGGTCTTGTCCTGGCCGTGGGTGAAGACGTGCCGCATCAGGTCTTCGTAAGGGGTGGGAATGGAAGGCATGAATCCGGTCAGAGTGCGCGCCAAATGGCACGAATGGGCAGGGATATTATCGGCCCATCCATTTCAAGGAGATTTTGCATGCAGCCAGCCATCGATCTGCAACCCGACGTCAACGGCAACTACGGACCCTACGGCGGCCAGTATCTGCCGCCGCATCTCAAGGCCATCATGGACGACATCGGCCGCGCCTATCTGTCCATCCGCGACACCCAGGCCTACCGCAGCGAACTCAACGATCTCTACACCCACTACGTCGGCCGCCCCAGCCCCATCTACCTGGCCAAGCGCCTGAGCGCGCATTGCGGCGGCGCGCGCATCTGGTTCAAGCGCGAAGACCTCAGGCAATAGCACGTTTCGCAAGTTTTCAGGATGCTCCAAATTGGCGATAAAACACAGTTAGATCAGCGGCTTAAGTTGATCTTGCATTTCCCGACGTTGCAGATCATTTCTTGCGTTTTCAACGTCTCTTCCAGTAACCTTGCCGGTAACGCTCATTTCCTGAAAGGCGGTTACTGGCATGGCATCCAACCTTCTCACCGACGCGGCCCTGCGCCGCGCCAAGCCCACAGACAAGCTCCAGCGCCTGCGCGATGGCGACGGTCTTTACTTGCTGCTGCGGCCAGACGGCAAGCGCTGGTGGCGCTTCGATTATCGGCTGGGGGGCAAGGACAAGACCCTGAGCCTGGGCGTCTATCCTGACGTGACGCTGGCGAGAGCCCGCCAGCGGGCCGACGAGATCCGGCAGCAGTTACTGGACGACATCGACCCCAGCGCCGCGCGTAAGGCCGCAGCGCAGGCGCCAGACCCATCCGAGCCTGCGCCGCCGCCCGATGCTTTTGAGACTGTCGCCCGCGAATGGATGCAGCGCGTGCATGCGCTCAAGGTGACTGCGGGTCACGCGGAGCAAACGCGGTTTTTGCTTGAGCAAAATGTCTTGCCCTGGCTGGGCCGGATCCCGATAGGGTCAATCCGCCCGCCTGAGTTACTGGCGTGCCTGCGCCGGGTCGCAGATCGTGGTGCGCTGGATACCGCGCACAGGGTCAAAAGGGCTTGCGGCCAGGTTTTCCGGTACGGTATCGCCACAGGCGTTTGCGAGCGTGACATATCCGCCGATCTGCGCGATGCACTGCCCCCGCCCTTGGTCGAGCATCACGCGGCCATCATCGAGCCTGGGGAGTTCGGCGGGCTGCTGCGGGCAATAGATGTTTACAAGGGGCATCCCTCCGTGATTGCCGCGCTCCAGCTTTCCCCGCTGGTGTTCCTGCGTCCGGGTGAGTTACGCCATGCCCGCTGGTCTGAAATCGACCTGGACGGCGCGCTGTGGACGATTCCCGCCGATCGCATGAAGCGCACGAAACAGGAGAAGATCAGCGGTCAACCGCATCTGGTACCGTTGGCGCGGCAGGCTGTGGATCTGCTGCGCGAGATCCGTCCGTTCTCGGGGCGCAGCGAGTGGGTGTTCCCCTCGCCGCGCAGCTATCACCGTCCGATCTCGGAAATCGCGGTGCTGGCCGCGCTCAAGCGCATGGGGGTCAACGCCACAGCGCATGGATTCCGCGCCAGTGCGCGAACCATGTTGGCCGAGCGCCTGGGTTTCGATGACCGCATCATCGAGGCCCAGCTCGCGCACTCGGTGCCCGATGCGCTGGGCCGCGCCTACAACCGCACGGAGTTTGTCGCCCAGCGCCGCGCCATGATGCAAGCCTGGGCGGACTATCTGGACAAGCTCAAGGGTGGGCGGACTATCTGACTTCCCGTTATTGATAACTCTTGTTATCTACAACGGGAAAAAATGCTCATAACTTCATCACCTGAAAGTTCTTGCCCCGGCGCTTCCAGCAGGGCGCTTGCGATCTGCTGGATTTGCGGCCAGAACTCCCGCAGCAGCGCTCGCGCATCATCCATCGCGGCCCAAAGCTCTTGATCGTCGCGGCACAACTCGCAGGCGATCTCGTAGTCCTGGCTCAGCAGAATGCGCGCGAGGCGGTTTTTCTTGAGTACCCGCACGCTGGCCAGCGGCCCGACAAGCAACGCAACGGCATCAGTTCGATCTGTCCACCACGACGGCGCGCTGAAGTCGCACTGCCCGCCCCGGGTGTCGATCTGAATTTTGTCCAGTCGCGCCCCGAAATGGAGTGCAGCCACCGCGTGAGCGGCCTCGTGGCACGCGGTCGCTTTCGGTGTTCGCCTTGTGGTTTGCATGATGTGTCCTCCTGTGGGTTAGCGCGGCCCGGCGTTCCTATTCAACGCAGGCGGAAATCAGTCCTCCCCCGGCATCATCACCGTGATGCAAGGCCGCCCGGCATCGTCCGGGCCGATGATGAATTTCAGATGCACCAGGCGGGGTTTGACGCCCCGGCCTTCGCGCGGGGTGCGCAGCAGTTCGACGTACATGGGATACGACGGGCTGGCTTGCAGGCCCAGGCGCGCAGCGCGCAGCAGAACCCGTGAGAGCATCCAGCACACGTCCCACAGCCTGCCGCTCTCGCTCTGGCCGATGTAGCCCTTGCGGGCTTCAGTGGCATCCGTCCATTCCACGCAATCGGCCCATGCCGCGGCGGTCATGGCCACGGGCCAGACGGTGCCCGCCTCGCGGGCGGTGGTGGACACGTCGATCAGCAGCCCGTCCTCGATGGCCTGGGCGCGGGTGTAGGCGCTGATGGGTGCGCCGAACAGGTCGGCGGGGGTGGCAGTGGTGGTTTGCATGATGGTTTCCTTTCGTGGTGGTGTAGCCCGGCCAACGCGCCGGGCGGGGTGGTGGTCAGAATTCGGTGGTCAGCGTGCCGTCCGGCAGGCGCTTCATCACGTCCAGGTCACTGAGTCCCGCCCGCTGCCAGCGCCAGGCTTCTTTGATCGCGGCTTCAAGCGTGCGATGTTCACTCCAGACAGCCTGCGCGTCGGTGCCCGCGGCAATAGCCAAAACCCAGCGCGGCGCGGGGGTGGTGACAAGGCGAATGTGCGGCATGATGGTTCCTTTCTAGGTCTAGCCCGGCCAACGCGCCGGGCGGGGTGGTCAACGATTGATGGGTAGCAAGACAAAAACGATCAATGCGCCCAGCGCAGACACGGCGGGCCAGCCTCCCAGCAGGAAGGCCAACACCAGCGCAGCCACGCCGCCCCCGACGATCTCCGCCTGTTTATTGGCCTTTTGTCCCCTCATTGGGAGGCGGGCCGGAGTGGACGGGGCGGCGCGCCGTGGGGTGCGGGGGGTTTTGAGGTTTTTAGTTTGCATGGTGGTTCTCCGGGGTGGTTAAGGTTCTCATCGGTCGGCAGGGCACTCACAAACAGAACTTCAAGCCGGTGCCGCGCAGCGGCATTGCGAGTTGCAAGGACAAGTGACAGAGTGGGAGCCCAGCGAAGCGGCTCCCACGTCCCCGCGCAGCGGGGCTGGCGCGCAGGACTTGCTTGCGAGCAAAGGCGCAGAAGTCGGTGTGCCCTGCTGACTGATGAGAGCCGCCCGGCGGACTGGCAGACAGAAAAGCTCACCCGCGCCCCACGGGGCAAAGCCCCGTTAGCGGCGCGAAGCGCCGTATCCCCCGCCCGCAAAGCGGGCGCTGTCTGGTCGTGCGCTCCCGGCACAGCCGGGGTGCCTTTGCGCTGGTGTGCGCAGCACACGGGCGCGGGGTGGCGCGCTCCCGCAAAGCGGGTGCGGTGCAGTTGGGTGAGGGATGGAAGCCCGAAGGGACGAGACGCGCAGCGGCTCGGTGCGCAGCGCGACAGCCCGGCCCAAAGGGACACCCCATTGCGTGACCCGGTAACAGCAGAGTTGCGTGCGACAGTCGCAGAATTCAGCGACACACAGTGTGTGCGACACACAATGTGTGCGACAGTCGCACACAGTACCCGCGTCCGAAGCGGGTAATCTCGAACGATTGAGCCGGAATAAATGACGCAAACGCATGTAATGCCCTAAGTTGTGTGCGACAGTCGCAGAATTCAGCGACACACAGTGTGTGCGACAGTCGCACACAGCATCGCCTCAACGCCAACGCCAAACCACCTGCACGACAGTCTGCGTGAAGTGCTCGAACTGCGGCACGTCGCTCTGCTGGTGGTGCATGTACAGGGTTTCCAGCCGCAGGCCCCAGCGCGGAGTGAGCCAGTAGGTCAGCCCCGCTCCCACGTCATACCCGAATCGCCCGGGGCTGCGGTATCCATTGCCGCTGCCGTTCGTGCTCCAGCGGCTGGATGCAAGGCCCGCCTTCACGAAGCCTTGCAACCTGTCAGTAAGGTTGGCAGTCGCCACGGCGTTGAGCATCAACACCCGGTTGATATTGGGGATATGGTCAGGCTGTCGGCCCTCGCTGACGAACTCGATCTCGGGAGCAAGCCAGCCGCTGCCGCGCAGCGACACGGCGTAGCTCTGCGGGCGCGCAGACGGGCCGCAGGCCACGTCAGCAGCCTTCGCTGCGCCGCAGGCGAGCAGCGCAGCAGCAGTCAACAGAATGCGCGCGGACTTCATAGCGGCACCACAATCTGCAACCCGACAAACCCGCCATCGCTCCCGACGGGGGGCACAATGAACAGGTTCACGCCGGCGCCCTGCGCATTGCGCAGAGTGAGCAGCCCGCCAAGGGCCAGCGGCTCGCAGGACGCTTCGCTGCGGCGATAACCCGTCAACAGTCCGCCCACCAGACCTGCGCCCATGCGCAGGCCCAGCAGGGAGCCGCGTAGCGGCGTCCATGCGGACAAAAGGTAGACGCTGGTGCGGTCGTAGCTGTTGCGGTAAAAGCCCGTCAGCGCGCTCCATCGCGGGCGCAGGCGGTATTCAAGGCCAAGGCCGGGGTTGCGCTGGTTCAGGTCATGCCGCGCCCACGCCTGGGTGTGCCAGGCGGCGACATTGACATCAAGCGACAGATCAGCAGCCTGCGCAGCAGGCGCAGCCAGCAGGAGGACGGAGAGCAGGAGCAGGGCAAGGATCTTCATGCCCTCATTCAGCGCAGGCGGAAACGCGGCGCCGAAGGCGCCGCACAACGGAGCGCCCCGGCGCCGAAGGCGCCGCGTCCGGAGCACCCGGCGCCGAAGGCGCATTACCGCGCGAAGCGCGAGGCGCCGAAGGCGCTTAAAGCGCCAAAGGCGCGTTACCGAGCGAAGCGAGATGCGTCTGGTGTTGCGCCGCAGGCGCGTTACCGCGCGACAGCGCGATGGCGCGTAGCGCATTACCGAGCGAAGCGAGATGCGCGCCGCAGGCGCTTTACGCGCCGAAGGCGCAGTGATGCCCGCCGCAGGCGATTTACCGAGCGAAGCGAGATGCGTCTGGTTTTGCGCCGAAGGCGCTTACGCGCGAAGCGCAGGGGCCGCAGGCCCTGCCTTTGAGGTCGGGCGCTCCGGCGTCGGCGCCTCCGGCGCTAAACGTCGATGGCCGCCGCAGCGCTGGTTGGGTCGCTCACGTCAATGGCCGCCGCAGCGCTGGTTGGGGCGTCGGTCAGGATGGCAGGCGTCGGCGTGATGGCGGCTTCGCTGCGCACCGTCTTCGGCGGACTGGTGTAACAGAAGCGGGCCAGCTGCCCGGGCATGGCGAGCACGCCGCAGGATTTCGGAAGATTGAGGTACATGTTCACATCGATGAACGCGCGTTCGCTTTGCGAGATGCGGCGTTCGTTGTGGATAGTCTCGGTGAGCGCCACATTTTTCTGCACGGTGCGAGATTCATCGTCCACAAGAATCGTGCCGGTCGAGGTCGATAGCCACAATGCGGTGTCGGGGTCTTTGATCGCATAGGAAAGCTGGATGGAACAGTTTTCCATCACAGCGCCGCGCACCATGTCCTTGTCCAGATCGGCAGGACAGTCAGCCAGGTCTTGCAGCGACTGAAAGGCCAGAATGGTGTGCAGGCCCCAGCCGGCGCTCGCGCCAAGGCTGGTCATAAAGGGCCTGCTGATATGCACCTTAAATTCGTCGGCAAACACGCTGATCGTGCGCGGCTGCGTATCGATGACCTTGCGGTTTTTGGCGAGGAACAACAAGCGCAGGAGAATCAGGCGCTGCATGCGAATGATGCGCGGATTGATCATGTCGCCCACGACATACAGGCATCCGCCGGTCTTCTCGCCAGAAGCAATGTCCACGCCTCCCGAGCGCGCATTCACGGCGTCGAGATCCGCCATTTCGGACATATACGAGTGGAAGGCGGGCGCGTTCAACCCCTCTTCATCGCACCATTCACCGCCCAGCTTCGCCAACGCATCACGCGCCGTCGCGCCGGGATTCGAGGCAAGCCATGCCGCACACTGGCGGGCGGCTTTTCGATCGGCGAGTCTATAAAAATCGGCGGCCTCGCCCTTCTCAGTCAACGAGAAGCCGCCCACTAACATGTTTTCGAGAACTTCGGTATCACACCCGGAAAAAGGGTTGCACTGCGCAGGCGCGCTCTGGCGCAGGTCCAAAAAATGGTAGGGGGCATTCGAGCGTACACACGCATCACGGAATGCATGGGGCATCCAGTTGTCCACCTTCGGGTCGAGCACAACGACGAATTCGCCGCGCGCAATTTGCTGTGGAATGATGATCTGCGCTGCAACGCCTTTACCAGAGCGGGTGCGCCCGGTCAGCAGCATGTGCTGAATGCGGCTAGCTTCGTAGTCAATGTAGACCGGCCGCTTTTTCTCATCAAGGCCAATGAACAGGCCCTTGCGCTCATCGATGTATCGCGCCGGGTCATAGTCGCCGATTTCGGCGGGCAAGAACTTCGAGATTTCGCGCACATCCGTTTTTCTGTTGCGCTCTAACTGCGTCTTCTTTGTCAGCTTCGCGGCGAAAAAATTCATGCGCGGAATCCAGACGCGGTGCCAATACAGCGCACCAGCAATGCCCAGCGCGAAACAGAGCATCCACGCGACAATCGGCCAGATCGGCGGCATCCATGCGGTGGCGAAAAAGAATCGGGCGATGAATGGCAGTGCAATCATCGCCAGCGCGGGCAGCACGCTGGGTAGCGCGAAAAGAGTAAACAACTCCGCTTTCTTTTCATCGCCTTTGTGCCGGGCGTCGCTCGCAAAAATGAACCACCATGAGGACAGCCCAAGCCATGAAAAATGCGACACGGACAGAAGAATTTTGGCGAGCAGCCCGCCAAGCAGGGATTGCAGATCGAACATGGGAATGGGAGCTTCACGAAAAAATGAACCGGTGCTGGCATTCAGCGAGCGCGGAAATCGGCAAGTCCCAAAGCAGGAAAGCCCGTGGGTGACGCCGCCCGCAAATCACACAAACGCGGGCGGGTGCCTGGTGGCGGGCCAACGAGCCCGCCTTGCCTGGTGACGCCCGTTCAGGGCGTCTTGCTTCGGGGGAGCCGCCAGCAATCGAGTGGACGGAGAGAGGCTTGACGGAGCGCCAGCGACAGTCGAGCCTCGAACCGCCCGAGATAGCCGAGCCCCAGCGAGGCGGTGCTGGCGGGGGCGGAGCCCCGCCGACACAAGCGAAGACACGAGGACATGAGGGAGCGAAGCGACTGAATGCCGAGTGCGAGCGCAGGTCGGTCGAGTGGAGCGACAGCGGAACGAGAGCCGATTCCGAGACGACCGCAAGGGAGTCGAGGAACGAGGGCCGCAGGCCCGAAGCCCCGCTGAAAGCGGGTGCGCGCCCGTGGGCGACAGATTCGACCGACCGTAGGGAGGGAGAACCCGAAGGGCCGCCGAAGGCGGTCTGGCGATCACGGGCGCGCACCCGCTTTCAGCGGGGGTGTCGGCGCCTCTTTTGCGCTGGCACACGAGGGGGGATCGCCCTAGCGATCAGGAAAAGTCTGCCCGGCGTCCAGCCGGGCCGAGCCGCAGGCGAGCTTTTCCGACCCCTCGGGGGACAGGTGCAGTTAAGCACACGGACACGACATGCACACGCGCCCATGCGCTGCGGCGGGGGCATTTCGCGCATTGTGGCGCATCGTTCGGCGGGTGCTCGCTCAATTTTGCGCGGCGGCGGCCTGCGGAATTGATGCGGACTGCTGTGGGGGTTGGGGTTCAACAGGGCTTTCCGGGGTGGCCGGACTTGCCGCGCTCGCAGGTGGGGACGCTGCGCGAATCCGCTGCACGATGGGCGCGATTTCGCGCAGGGCCGGGGCAAGGCGCTGTTCGATTTCGGCGGCGGTCGGCGGGCGCAAACCAAGCGCGTTCAGGCCGGCGGTGATCGCAAAAATCATCACGACGAGGACGGCAGCGGCAAGCAAAATCCGGGCGACGATAAGCGTAAAAACGAGGCCCAGCCAGCGCAGCAAGGTTTTCATTTTTGATCGCCTCCCGGCGGGAAATCGGCGAGGTTCATGAACTCGAACCGCGCCCAGTGCGAGGCGACAAGACGCACTGGCTCACCGCCGACTTTCACAACGTCAACCCGGCGCAGGGCACGCTGAACGGCGTCGGCCCTGCCCTGTGGGCTGATGTAAATCACGCGGCTGTAGCGGTTCGATTTAATGTCCTTCAATGCGGACGGGATGATCTGGCTGTACCGAAGCGGCGTCTTGATCGTCCGCTCGATTTCGATGGCGACGATCTCGCCGGCAGGCGAAGTCGCCAGCGCGTCAGGGACCTTAAGCATGCCGCTGTTGTAGAGCAGCTTGCCCGGTTTCCACGTCCAGCCTGCCCGCTCGGCTTGCAGCCGGGCGCGCTGGGTGTCCAGGTGGTGAGACATGAATTGCGGCGATGGCAACGATTCAAATCGCGGGCAGTTGGGGTCGGCGTTTTGGGAAAACGCAAGGCCGGTCGGCGTGATCCCGAACGCAACTTTAGTGTGACCGAAGTCAGTGACGGCGACGGATTTGATCAACGCGTCGCGCTCCATGCGCTGCATCAACAGGTGCACGCGCCGGGGGGAGAGGTTGAGCAGCATTTGAAGAATGGGCACCGTCGTCCAGACCTCGCCGGAGGCAAGGAAGTTCAGGACAAGCGATTCTTTCGCAGCAGCCCGCGCGTCGATTTCGGCGCGGGTCATGCGGGGGAGGTTATTGGTAGTCATCATCGGCTCCGGTGGTGGTGGCGGTAGGCTGCAACGGCTGCGCCGCTGCGGGTTGAGGGGTCAGCGCGGCGATGATTTGCTCATCGGTCAGGTGCAGCAGGTTGTGCTTTTGGAGCAGGTCGAGGATCTCGCCCCGGCGCTTTTCAGTGCGCTGCGCTTCAGCGATTTGCGCTTCCAGACGTTGACGTTTTTTGAGTAGGGCGCTCAGGTTGGACATGGTGGTTCTCCGGTTGTGTGGGTGGATAAAACGGGTGGATGACGCGAACTGGTTTGTGCAGGGATGGCAGCCGCTGCGGAAACAGCAGCCGCCACATATGGCGACCAACAGCTTTCATTTTTCGCTCCCACTGATGACGACCTTGCATTGCGCTTCGGGGTTGCCGGGGGTGGTGGTGCAGTGCAGGGCGAGGTCGAAATGGCGGGCTTGAGTGAGGCCAGCCAACCCATCCTTGTTGATGCGCAGAGTCCCGTCGGCGGCGGTCTTACAGCGGGTGTCGGCGCCATGACCATCGCACCAAATGTTGGTCGGGGCGGTGGTGAGGGTGAGGGTGTTGGTGTACAGGGGTACATGGCAATCCCAGCCCCATGTAAAGCCGAGGAAGGTTTTATGTGGGGTGCAGGCGTAGTCCTGCGCAGGGCCTGCGGCGCTGACAACGGTGCCGCCAATCTCATCGGCGTGCGCAGTTGTGGTGAACAGCGGCAAGATAATGAAGATCGTGAAGATGATGAGGAGCCAGGCGGTCACGATAGCGAGCGCGCCTGCGCCGAGCCATTCGAGTGCAGGTTTGAAAAATTTAGAGGTCATGGTGTTCTCCGGTGTCATGGGCGGATTGCCCATGCCTGCATTCAGCAGGGGCGGAAATCGCCGCGAAAAAAAGCCCGGCGGCGGCCGGGCTGGTGGTGGGTGAGGGGATGGGGGGAGAGTTACTTCACGCCTGCTGCGCCCCCGGCGGACTGGTCGGTGCTGGTGCCGCTGGTGGTGCCGGTGGTCGAGGTCTGCGCGGTGGATTTGTCGATGGCGCTGTCAAGGCCGAGCATTACCGTTTTGCCGTTAATGCGCCCTTCACCAAACCAGGGCACGCCCGACTGGCTCCACTTCCAGCCGATCGGCCCACATTGAAAGTCGTTGGCGCCGATCGTGAAATGAATCGGCGCAGGCCCGCTGCCGGTCATGTCCAGAGACAAATCGCCCTGCGCAGCCTGCGCAGCCTGCGCCCATGCCGCCTCTAGCTGTGAGGCAGGGATGGACAGAAACGCGGCGATGATCGCCTTTTTCGCGGCTGCGGGGTCGGCCAGCGCGTCGCGCAGCGCGGGCGTGGCAGCGATCTGGGACAAAACAAGATTGGAGAATGCAATGTTCTGAGCGGACCATCGACCCCATTTTGCCATCTCAGCCTGCCCTTTCGCGCCAAGGCCGCCCACGGGCCAGCCCTGTAGGGGCGTCGCAGACATGGCAATGAACTGGGCGGCCGCTTGATGTGTGGGGTGAGGGGTCTCGCCCAGGTGGGCGATGGCGGCGAGGGATGCGGCTTTATCTGGATGTTTCTTGGACATTTCAATGGCGGTCTGTTGCATCGAGGCGCCCATAGACTGGAACATCTTGGCCTGGTCTTGTAAAGAAACTTTGGACAAAGGCAGGCTGCAAAACAAATTCCAGAAGTGCGCCCGTGCGTTAGGGGCGGTTGCAAGCTCTGATTCGCCCCAGTCCGACAAGGTGTTGATGATGAACGCCGCCGCGGGCATCTGCACAGCAGCGCTGGCAGCGCTGCGCTGCTGAATGCTGCGGTCGCTTTTCAGGCCCTGCTCAGCGCTCGTGGAGGCCTTCTGGCTGGCGCCCGAGTCAACCCCGACCCCGCCCTGATGGCAGGCGGACAGCATCGCGGCGCCGATGGCGAGGGGGAGAAGTTTGAGGGTGTGGTTCAGTTTCATTTCGGCTGCTCCTTCTTGGGTTGGGATGCGGCGGGAGTGAAGGTGTTGGACAAGGACTTCTGCAGGCGCTGCATCTGCGCAGCCTGCGAAGCGGCCTGGGCGCGCTGCTGCTGGCGCAGGTCGTGCGCTTCGCCGCAGATGCGGCGCACGCGGGCTGCAGCGCTGGCGGCGGCTGCGGGGTTGGGGGTGGATAGGGTGGAGTCAAAGCGCTGGTCAAACCGCGCCTGCTGGCAGCGCTGCTCAGCGCGCTGGAGGTCGGCGGTGTTGTTGACGGTCTGCGTTTGAGAGAGCCAGAGAAAGGCAGCCAGCAGGCCGGTCACACTGGCTAGCGCCAGCGCGATCAGTCCGCCGTTCACAACGCGCCCCCTTCTTCGGCCCCTTTGGCGCGCTTTTGCATGGCGGTGAGGCACTTTTCAAGCGCCTGCGCCTGCTTTTCAGAGATGTGGGTGTCGTCTCCGAACTTTTGGAAGCGCTGCAGCTGGTCGCGCACGAAATTTTGCTGCCAGCCATCAAGGGCGGCGATTTGGGAGGGGAAGAGGGTTTGGATTTGGCGAAGGACGTTGATGGGAAGCATGGGTTGATCTCCGTGTGCATGGGCAAGACGCCCATGCTCGCATTCGGCGGGGGCGGAAATCAGGGGAGGCGACGCTTCTGGCGCTCAGCAGCGGCGATGCGCAGCGCTGCAATAAGGTGTTGTGGCATGGGCTGCCCGCGCTGGGAGTAATACCGCTGGTACTGGTGCAGGGTGCGCATGGGGTCGGCAGCGTCCAGGTGAGCGATTTCGTCGGCGGTGATCTCGCGCGAGGGCGCTTGCGGGGGTGGCGCGGGGGAGATGGATAGGACGGTGAAGCGCAGACCGGCTGCGCGCAGCGCGTCCAGGTCGGCTTGCAGGGCTTCGGGCAGGGGTTGGGTAGGGGTTGCGGCTGCGGGCGGCGCTGCGGGCTGCTGCGCGATTGTGGAGGCATAGTGCTCGGCGATCTCGCGGCGCAGCCGCGCGATCTTCTGTTCACGGGCCTCGGTCGCGCTCATGGGCGTTCCCCCCTCACAGCAAGTTCCGCCTTTCGCACAGTGGCCGCCGCGTATTTGTGCGCGGCGACCTCGTTCTTGCGCTTGTCACGCTGCCGTGCGCGCGCGGCGATCGCTGCCTCGATCCGCTCTCGCGGCCATCCCCCGCGCAGGCGGTGGCAAGCAAAGGCGAACTCGCGGGCGGACTCGTCCCCGCCGGGGGCTGAGAGGGTATGGGTAGGCCGATGCCCCTCTGCTCCCTGCCCCTTGGGGGGCAGGGGCGACGGGGAGAGAGATTGAAGGGCACCGGTAGGGCACGCGGGGGGGGATGAACCCCCCCGAGATTCAAGCCCTGCGCCTGCGCCAGCGAGCTTTAGGAGCGCGTCGGCGCTCCATGGCCGGAGCGTGCGCGAGGTGTCAGAGAGAATGTTTGTCCAGCCGGATTTGCCGGACTTGCGCTGCTGAAAGCCGGTCAGTCGCCCAGGTTGTGAGCCATTGGCTGCGGCGGGATCGCCGTCCAGGTGGGAGGCCAGAGCGCGCGCGATCGCGGTGCGATCGGGGTGGTATAGGGGGCGGTCAAGAAGAATCCACGCCTGCGCGTTGCCCTCCTTTTCGCCTTTCGCTGGGTTGGGTTCGCTGGTCTGGACGGCGATGCCTGAGTGCCGGTGCGTGAGGGCGACGGCCCGCGACGAGGGGAGGTCATCGAGCAGGATCCATGGGTGCGCGGCGGCTGGCAGGGGGCGAATGTAGATGTTCGCCCCTAGGGGGGCGGGGCGGCGGTTCATACCCCCGGCGCTGGTGAGCGCATCGAGCCAGTCTCCAGTGCCGCTCATTTCGCCCAGCGCGGCGATCCGCTTGAATGCCCCATCCCTCTGCCCGGGATTTATGCGGGCCGCTATTTCAAGCCCGCTGCGCGGCTCTGCAGCCCATGGCAAGGGGTCGCCCAGGGCGAACATGAGGGCCAGCGCGCTGCGTTTGGCGTGGGGCTGCTGCTGCGCCCATTCGGGCAATTGGCTGTTGTGCATGATCTGTCCTTTCATCTGTCCTCTACGGCATTCGGCGGGCACGCGGGGGGGGGTTGAATCTCGGGGGGGTTCATCCCCCCCCGCGTGCCCTACTGCCTTGTGCCCTTCATCTCTCTCCCTACCCTGACCGGCCCCCCCAGGGCCGGGCTATGGGTAGGGCTTGTTTTTCTTCCGTGCCCTCTCTTGTCTTGCTGCTTTATGCAGCAAGACTTATACGGGGCGTTTTTCCGAGTAGAGGTGTTCACCGCTGGGCGGCAAAATGTCCACCGCTCGGCGGCATCTGATCGTCCTGTGCCCGCAGTGAATCTCAAATGAGCGAGACTTGGTGATCTGCTGCGCCGCATCGTGGATTGCCGCTCGCCGCTTGCTGCGGGTGCTTCTGGCCTTCGCCAGGCCACCGAAGATGTGCGATTCGGCCTTGTCTAGCGAGATCAGTCTTTCTCCTCCCGCCCCGCCGAACCATGAGCACAGCCACGCATAAAAAACTTTGGCTGTGGGTGTGGCGAGACTGTTGTAGGTTCGCATGTTGATTGCTGCGTAGCTGCGCAGCGCAAGCAGCGCGGCGGCGCTGCGCGGATTCAGTGAAATCTCCAGATCGCCGCCGCTCCACCGCGCGAGCATGAGGTTGACAACCCCGCCATCCCCTTGTGCGTTTGTCGCTGCGACCGTCACGCAGCTAAGCCGCTGCAACGACCTTTCGAGCGCTTCGCGGGTGCCACCGCCGGTTTCGTGCGCGCTTGCATAGCCTGCGCTTGACAGTAAGTCAGGGACCGTGCATGTGAAGCGCAACGCGGGCGCGTTTGCGGCGAGGTTCACCCCTGCCTTGCGCCCGGGAGGGGGTAGAAGCCCGGCGGCCTGCGCCGTGATCTGCCTCCCCTCATTGCGCCGCGCTATTTCAAGTAACGCGAAGAAAATGCCTTGCTCAAAAGCTGAGAGTTCCGGCCCCATCACCCTGATTGACCATCCCCCGAACCGTTGTTCCAGCACGACTTCCTGCCGTCTTGCGCCGTCTGGCAGCGCGCGGAAAAGCGAGGTCAGGCCCAGGGCCATTTCATGGCGCGCAATGGGCGCTGATGGGTCAAAATCCTTGCGCATTGCGCCCCCCCTTCTTCCCCGTTGGCTCTGCCTGTGGTACGGCCACAAGCCGCTGCGCCTGCAACACGCCGTGCATGCCGCGTTTCAGAAAAACGGGGTCGCTGGGCGGTGCATAGTTGGCCTTGACCTGCGCTACCCGGACATAAAACCCGCGATCTTCCGGCGAAATGCCGAATTCGACGCACTCAAGGGCGCTTGGTGGCGAGAGGTTGATTTGCAAGCGCACTGAGGTTGTCAGTGCGCTTGCCCCACGCGCCTTTTCCCAATCGTCGCCCCCCTTTTCGCTGGTTTTGCCAATGTGATGCAGCACCAGAATTGCGCTGCCTGTTTTATGGGCAATCTGGTTCAATGTGCGCATGAGCGCCCCCATGTCGCCATTGCTCGATTCATCCAGCCCTGCGGCAAAAAAGATCAGCGGGTCAAGGATGACCAGCCTTCTCCCCTCGCAGAGCCTCTCTAGTTCCTCGGCGAATTTCAGCTTGTGATATTCGCCTGATGCCGGGTTTTTGCGGAGCAAAGCCAGGTCATCATCGACCGCGCTGCAAATTTCCAGCGTTTCATCCAGCAGTTCTATTTCCCGCTGGATGAGACCAATGCCCCGCATGATGTTTTGCAAGCGATGCAACACGATTTCCGGTGGGTCTTCCCCAAGCACTACAGCCACTGCCCCAGTGGCCTGCACCGGGTAAAGGTGGGTGCATTCATCCCCGCACACGGGCCGGCCCAGGGCGATGGATGCAGCAAGTTGCAAGGCCAGGTAGGTCTTGCCCACTGCGCCGGGTCCAACGATCAGGCCTGCTGTGCCCCCCAGCAAGCCGGGGAGGACAAAATCAAGGGGGGGGAGGGGTTGGGATGCTTCTAAGAAGGTGCAGCGCTTCATTGCTCACCCCCTTCCTCATCACCCTCGCCGGTAAACAACGGCATCTGCACTGCTGCCCGCGCAACGCGCAGCGACTTGATCTGCCGCGCCCGCCGCTGTGTCAGCCCGGACATATCGGCCAGCGCGCGGGTGTCCACCTCGCGCGCATCGGCCTGCGCCAGCATGCGGGCGCCATCAGCGCCGCCGAGCGCGGCGATGCCGGCCTCCAGCGCCTCAAGGATTTGGTCAGGTGCAAGGGCGTGGAACCCGCATGAATGCTGGGTTTCTGCGGCTTCTGCGGGGTCGATCAACGCTCCGGCGGGCAAGCGGTCGGGCCAGCTGCCGCCGAGGCAGCGCGCCGCGTTCCTGGCGCGGCTGCGGGCCTGTTTGTGGAACAGACCCTCCTGCTCGGCCAGCCAAGCGTCGGCGGGGTCGATGTATTTTGAGAGATACGACCGGGCCACAGGCCCAAGGGCTGCGACCATGCGGGGGTCGTGGCGGGCGGGGGTCATTGCGCGCCCCCTTCTGCGCCCGCAATGCGCTGAAGATCAGTCCAACGATAGCGAATGATGCGGCTGGAGCCAAATCGAACGGGCATCAGCAGCCCGTCGCGCTCCATTCGCCATAGCGTTGTTTTTGATATCGAAAGGAATGCCTGCGCCTGGACGCAGGTAGCCAGCCCCTGCGGGGCTGGTGGGGGGGCGATGGGCGCGGGTGCGCCAGATGTGGACGAGGGCATGCCAAGCTCCGGCTGGCACAAACAAAGTTTGTGCAAACCCGCCTGGATGCCCTGGTCATCCAACTAGCCCCAAAATGCGCGGGACCCCGATAGTCGCAACACCCCGCGTTTTCCATTCGCGGGATGAGATTTTGCCCAGCGCCCTTGCGTGTCCGCAAGAGAGTGCGCCCGGGGAAGCGGTTTGCCCCTTCAGCACCTGCTGTCAAGTTGACCCAACTGTGCGCCGGATGCAAGCCCGGCGGTGACAACTAATCCAAGGCATATGATAGCGCATTACCCCGCTGCGTCAATAGGCGCGTGCAGATTTGTTGTAAAAATGCGTATCACGCCGAGTTATACACTAAATTCGCAGCGTGTCAACGCGCCGCTTCCGCCGCCTTGGTTCCAGTAACCTATCCAGTAACACTGGATGAGCGAGTTGCCTCATGCTCTTTGTACGTCATATAGTTGCGGCGTTTGTTCAAGCGCGAAGACCTCAACCATACCGGCGCGCACAAGATCAATCACTGTCTGGGCGAGGCGCTGCTGGCCAGGCACATGGGCAAGACCAAGGTGCTGGCCGAGACCGGCGCCGGGCAGCACGGCGTGGCGCTGGCCACGGCCTGCGCGCTGGTCGGCCTGCCGTGCGAAATCCACATGGGCGAGATCGACGTCGCCAAGGAGCATCCCAATGTCACCAAGATGAAGATTCTCGGCGCCAAGGTGGTGAGCGTCGATCGCGGCACCAAAACGCTCAAGGATGCAGTGGACAGCGCCTTCGACGAATATCTGCGCGATCCCGAGCACTTCTTCTATGCCATCGGCTCGGTCGTCGGCCCGCACCCCTTCCCGATGATGGTGGCCGAGTTCCAGTCCATCGTCGGGCACGAGGCGCGCGAGCAATTTCCGCAGCAGGCGGGCAAGCTGCCCGATGTGGTGGCGGCCTGCGTCGGCGGCGGGTCGAACGCGATGGGCATTTTCTCCGGCTTCATCAATGATCCGGGCGTGCGCCTGGTGGGCGTGGAGCCTTCGGGCGTCGGCCGCGAGACGGGCCAGCATGCGGCCACGCTCACCTACGGCAAACCCGGCACGCTGCATGGCTTCCATTCCTATCTGCTGCAGGAGGTGAAGGAGGGCGAGCCCGACCCGGTGTATTCCATCGCCTCCGGGCTCGACTACCCTGGCGTCGGCCCGCAACATGCCTATCTGAAAGACATCGGCCGCGCCGAGTATTACGCCGTCGACGACGCAGCCTGCCTGGAGGCGTTCATGACCCTGTCGCGCACCGAAGGGCTCATTCCCGCGCTCGAATCGGCCCATGCCGTGGCCTGGGCGATGCAGAACGCCGCCAAGCTGGGCAAGGAAGCCGACATTCTCGTCAACCTCTCGGGCCGCGGCGACAAGGACGCGGATTTCGTCGCCGCAAAACTCGGGCTGTGATTGCGGCCTCACTGCAAAAACTGCAGCGCGGCGAGACTGGCGTAAAGGCCGCCGCGCTGCATCAGCTCGGCGTGGGTGCCGATGTCGATGATGCGGCCCTGGTCCATCACCACGATGCGGTCGGCGCGTTGCACGGTGGCGAGGCGGTGGGCGATGACCAGGGTGGTGCGGCCCTGCATGGCGTGTTCCAGCGCGGTCTGCACGTCGCGCTCGCTGGCGGCGTCGAGCGCGCTGGTGGCTTCGTCGAGCAGCAGCAGCGGGGCATTTTTCAGGATGGCGCGGGCGATGCTGATGCGCTGACGTTGCCCGCCGGAAAGCCGCACGCCGCGTTCGCCCAGATAGGTGTCGTAACCCTGCGGCAGTTCCTGCAGGAATTCATCGGCCTGTGCCGCGCGGGCCGCGGCTTGTACTTCGGACTCCGTGGCTTCGGGGCGGCCGTAGCGGATGTTGTCGGCCGCGCTGGCGGAAAAGATCACCGCATCCTGCGGCACCAGGCCGATGCGCTGGCGCAGCGCCTTGAAGTCGGCCTGCTGCACGTCCACGCCGTCGATGCGGATGCTGCCTTGCTGGGCGTCGTAGAAGCGCAGCAGCAGTTGCAGCACCGTGGTCTTGCCCGCGCCGCTGGGTCCGACCAGGGCCACGGTCTCGCCGGGTTCGATCTGCAGCGAAAAGTCGTCGAGTGCGGGTTTGTCGGGCCGTGAGGGGTAGAAAAACCGCACATGCTCAAGCACCACGGCCGAGCCGCGCCGCACGGCGGGCAGCGCGACCGGATGCGCCGGATTGCGCACCGGCGATTGCTCGGCCAGCAGCTCCATCAGGCGTTCGGTGGCGCCCGCAGCGCGCAGCAGGTCGCCGAATACTTCGGCCAGCGCCGCGGCCGAGCCGGCCACCAGACCGATGTAGAGCACCGTCTGTCCCAGTACGCCCGCGCTCATGCGGCCTTCCATGACCGACACCGTGCCCAGATACAGGCCGTAGAGCAGGGCGCCGAACAGGGCGACGATGATGAAGGCGGTGAGCAGCGAGCGCACCTTGTTGCGGCTGATGGCGGTGCGAAAGGCGGTTTCGGCCGAGGCGGAAAACCGCCGGGCTTCGTCGTCTTCTCGCGCATAGCTCTGCACCACCGGCATGGCGGCGAGCACTTCGGAAGCCAGCGCGCTGGCGTCGGCGATGCGGTCCTGGCTGGCGCGCGAAAGGCGGCGCACGCGCCGGCCGATGAACACGGCAGGCGCCACCACCAGCGCGATGACCACGCCCACCCCCAGCATCAGGCCGGGGTTGGTGATGATCAGCATGGTCATGCCGCCCGTCAGCACCACCCCATTGCGCAGGCCCATGGAAAAACTGGTGCCCACGACGGTCTGCACCAGCGTGGTGTCGGTGGTGAGACGGGACAACACTTCGCCGGTCTGCGTGTGCTCGAAAAACTGCGGACTCTGCCGCAGCACATGGGCGTACACGGCGCTGCGCACATCGGCGGTGACGCGCTCGCCCAGCCAGCTCACCATGTAGAAGCGTGCGGCGGAAAACACCCCGAGGGCTGCGGCCAGGGCGAACAGCCCGGCGAAATGCCAACCCAGGCTGGCCCGGCTGGCCTGGGCGTGCAGCATGCCGGCATCGATCAGCCAGCGCAGCGCCAAGGGGAAGGCCAGCGTGCTGCCTGCGGCCAGCAGCAGAAACAGCAGCGCGAGCGCGATGCGTCCGCGATAGGGGCGCAGAAACGGCAGCAGGCCGCTCAAGCTGCGCATCGAGCGGCTGCGCGGGCGTTTGTCGGTTTGGGGAAGGGAGCGGGATGAGGCGTATTCGGCGGACATGCAGGCATTACAGCATGTCACCTTTGATGTTGCCGGGCCGATGTCAAACCGCGGGTCGAATCTCGTCGTCGCCTTGCGTGCGCGCGGATTCGGGCGCTTCGACTGCATGATCGAGCTGCAGCACCTCGGCCTCCTGGGCCCTGCCGGTGCGGCTGTAGCCGGTGAAATGCGCCCCGGCCTCGATGTCGAGCGACTGTGCCGTCACGTCGCCTTCGACCTGGCCCTGGCCGTGAATGCGCAGTTGCTCGGTGGCGTGCACCTTGGCCTTGATGCGCCCGTGCACCAGCACGCTGCGGGCGTTGACCTGCTTGCCTTCGATCGCGCCGGTGCTGGAGACTTCGAGATCGCCATCGACCTGCACCGTGCCGCGGATCGTGCCGTCCACCCGCAGATTGCCCGCTGTGCGCAGATCGCCATGCACTTCGCTGCCCGCGCCGATATAGGTCAGCGCCGAGGGCGTGACGGCAGTCGCCGTGGGGACGGAGGCCGCCTCTTTCGACCAAACGTCGGCGGTTTTCTGGGATTTTGGCTTGAACATGGGCACTCCTATCGTTGGGCAAGCAGGTAGGTGGCGGGGTCGAGCGTCTTGTCCCCGTAGAACAGGGTGTAGTGCAGATGCGGGCCAGTGGAGCGGCCGGTATTGCCCGACAGGGCGATGACCTGACCGCGGGTGACGACGTCGCCTGCCTTGACCCGCAGGGCGCTGAGGTGGCCATAGAGGCTGCGGTAGCCAAAGGGGTGGTCGATGACCACGCAGTTGCCATAGCCCGCCTTCCACCCGGCGCTTTCGACCACGCCGTTGGCCGTGGCATGGATGGGGGTTCCGACTTTCACGCCGAAGTCGATGCCGTTGTGGAATTCCACTCCCGGCCCCATCGGATTGGAGCGCAGACCGTAATCGGAAGTGATCGGGGCATCGCCGGGCACGGGCTCGCCCATCGGCCGCGCCGCCTCCAGCGAGGCGAGGTAATGCGCTTGCGGCAGCAGCAGGCTCAGGCGCGCGCCGATCAGATCGACTTCATCATGCAGCAGCGTCTGGGCATTGGCTGTATCGAGGGGTTGGGCGATGCCGCCTTGAGCCAGGTTTTTCGCCTCGACGGGAAATTGCTCGGCCCGCTTCTGCACGAATCCGCGCAGGGTGCCGGCGAGTCTGTCCACCTGTTGCTTGAGCGCGAGCAGGTTGTTGGTCAAGGCGCCGTTCTCGGCTTGCAGCCGGGCGTTGGCGCTCTGCGCGGAGGCCGCCTGCTCGGCCAGTCGATTCGCCCGCTGCTGCAGGTTGCCGCTGGCGACCTGGCGCCAGGCCATGAAAAGGGTGACGGCGAGCCACAGGGCGACGGCCGCAAGCAGCCAGAGCGCCACGCGGCGCAGGGCGTCGAGATCGATGCGCAGATGATGCGCGGCATGGCCCGGCCGGGTGATGAGAATCTCCAGGTGCCGCGAATGGGCCGCCGCGCGCGGGCTGGCCGGCTTGCCGAACAGGGAGGTGAACAGGGCAGAGTACTTGGGAAATCGCATGAAAAGCCAGTTTACAAGCCCTTTATGACTCCGTTCCAGAAAAATCCTGCGCGCGGCGCTGCGCAAGTCCTGTCGGTATAGTGACCGGATGTCTGCAGATTTCCCCAGCCCTTGCGCTTCTTTCTCCGACGAGGACAGCGCGATCCGCATCTTGGGTGCGAGGCAGAACAATCTCAAGCATCTCGACCTGGACATTCCGCTGGGGCGCATCGTCGTCGTCACCGGGGTTTCGGGGTCGGGCAAGAGCTCGCTGGTGTTCGACACGGTGTATGCCGAGGGCCAGCGGCGCTATGTCGAGACGTTTTCGCCTTATGCGCGGCAGTTTCTCGACCGCATGGATCGTCCGCAGGTCGATCGCATCGAAGGCATTCCACCGGCCATCGCCATCGATCAGACCAATCCGGTGCGCACCTCGCGCTCCACCGTGGGCACCATGACCGAGCTGGCCGACCATCTCAAGCTGCTGTTCGCCCGCGCGGCCACGCTGCACTGCCGGGGCTGCGGCGCGCAGGTGCGGCGCGATTCGGCGCAGAGCATCGCCTGCGACGTGCAGCGGCGCGCCCGTCTGCTGCCCCAGGGGCTGCGCGCCGCCATCGTGTTCGCGGTGGCAGTGCCGCAGGGCATGAGCGTGGAGCACATCACCCAGCAGCTCGCCGTGCAGGGCTACACCCGCATGCTGGGTGAGCGCGACACGCCGCAGGGCAGGGTGCTCGATGTGGTGCAGGACCGGCTGCGTCTGCCGGCCGACGATACGGCGCGGCTCAGCGAGGCCATCGAGGCGGCGCTGCGGCTCGGCCAGGGCCGTATGGCCGTGCACGAACAGCCGCCCGAAGGTGGCGGGAATGGCGCGATCTGGCGTTATTCGTCGGATCTGCACTGCCCCGATTGCGACCTCCATTACCGCGATGCCAGTCCCGGCCTGTTCAGCTTCAACTCGCCGGTCGGTGCCTGCGAGACCTGCCGCGGCTTCGGCCGGGTGATCGGCGTCGATCTCGATCTGGTGATTCCCGATGCGCGCAAGACGCTGCGGGCCGGGGCGGTCAAGCCCTGGCAGACGCAGAGCTTTGCCGAATGCCAGACCGATCTGGAGCGCTACGCCGCGCAGGCCGGGATCAGGCTCGATGTGCCCTGGGCCGATCTGACCGAACGCGAGCGCACCTGGGTCATCGACGGCGACCCCGACTGGCGCGGCAACTGGCAGAAGCAGTTCTACGGGGTGCGGCGCTATTTCGACTGGCTGGAGAGCCGCGCCTACAAGATGCATGTGCGCGTGCTGCTGTCCAAATACCGCAGCTATACCGTCTGCCCGGCCTGCGGCGGCGCGCGGCTCAAGACCGAAGCCCTGCTGTGGCGCATCGGTTCGAAGCTCCAGGCCGACACCGCGCTGCAAGGTGGCTACCGGCGCTTCCGCCCGATCGGCGCGCAGTGGAGCGATGCCGTGCTGGCCAGCCTGCCGGGGCTGAGTCTGCACGACATCAACTCGCTGCCGATCGAGCGCCTGCAGCGGCTGTTCGCCGATCTGTCGCTGCCGGACATGGCGCAGGCCGCCAGCAGCATGCTGCTCGACAACATCCGCTCGCGGCTGCGCTACCTGCATGATGTCGGCCTGGGCTATCTCACCCTCGATCGCCAGTCGCGCACCTTGTCGGGCGGAGAGGTGCAGCGCATCAATCTGACCACCGCGCTGGGCACCGCCTTGACGCAGACCCTGTTCGTGCTCGACGAACCTTCCATCGGCCTGCACCCGCGCGACCTCGACCGCCTGGGCGGGGTGCTGCATCGGCTCAAGGAGGCGGGCAATTCGCTGCTGCTCGTCGAGCATGATCCCCAGCTCATGCGCATCGCCGACTGGATGCTGGAAATCGGCCCCGGCCCGGGCGAGCGCGGCGGGCATCTGGTGTTCCAGGGCACGCTCGATCAGGCGCAGCGCTCAAACACGCTGACCGGGCGCTATCTCAGCGGTGCGCTGCAGGTGAGCGACGCCTTGCCGCGCAGGCGCACCCCGCGCCGCGATGTGCAGGGTGGTCTGCTGACGCCGCGTCTCATTCTGGAAGGCGCGCGCGAGCACAACCTCAAGGCGCTGAGCGTCGAGATTCCGCTGGGCGCCATGACGGCGCTCACCGGCGTGTCGGGCTGCGGCAAGTCCACCCTGATTGGCGACGTGCTGTATCCGGCGCTGGCGCGCGCGCTGGGCAAGACCGCGCCCGCGCCCGGCGCCTTCGACCGACTGCTCGGCGTGGAACAGGTTGGCGACGTGGTGCTGGTCGATCAGTCGCCCATCGGCAAGACGGCGCGGTCCAATCCGGTGAGCTTCGTCGGCGCTTTCGACGGTCTTCGCGCGCTGTTTGCCGCACAGCCCGCCGCCCGCGAGCGCGGCTACACCGCAGGCACCTTCAGCTTCAACAGTGGCGACGGCCGCTGCCCCACCTGCGGCGGCTCGGGCTTCGAGCATGTGGAAATGCAGTTCCTGTCGGACGTTTACCTGCGCTGCCCCGACTGCGATGGCAAGCGCTACCGTGCCGAAGTGCTCGAAGTGCAACTGCCGGCGCAGGCCGGGTTCGCCGCGCTGAACATGGCCGACGTGCTCGACCTCACCGTGGCCGAGGCGCTGCAGCGCTTTCGCGGGCAGTCCGACATTACCCGGGCGCTGCAGGCCCTGGCGGACGTGGGGCTGGACTATCTGCGCCTGGGTCAGCCCACGCCGACGCTTTCGGGTGGGGAAGCCCAGCGGCTCAAGCTCGCGGGTTTTCTGGCCGAGGCCGCCAAGAGCCGGGCAGGCCTCGCCCGCAAGGGCACGCTGTTCCTGTTCGACGAGCCGACCACCGGACTGCATTTCGACGACGTGGCCAAGCTGCTGAAAGCCCTGCGCAAACTGCTGGACGCCGGGCACACCGTGCTGGTGATCGAGCACAACCTCGATGTCATCGCCTCGTCGGACTGGGTCATCGACCTCGGACCCGAAGGCGGCGATGCCGGGGGGCGACTGGTGTTCGCCGGGCCGCCGGACGAACTGAGCGACTGCGCGGCATCGTTCACCGGACAGGCGCTGGCGCGGGACGCGGCAATGTGCAGTGCGAGGCGGCACCCCTCCCCACCCCAACCCTCCCCACCCTGTGGGGAGGGAGTTTTCACCTCCTCCACAGGTGGAGGAGGCCGGGAGGGGCATCGTTTGCATAGCGCAGCGCTGTTTGCTCCTCCCCCACTTGCTGGGGGAGGTCGGGAGGGGGAGTCGGCGAACGCCCCTTCTCTCCTGTCGGCCGCCGAACCCGCAGCAACTTACGCAGTCGCCGATGCCTCCGACGAACCCGTCGGCCCGCACCTCGCCAGCGCCCTGCGCGCGGGCAAGGCCGGATTCATCGCCATCCGTCAGGCGCGCGAACACAATCTGCGCGCGGTCGATGTGGACATTCCGCGCGGCGAGATGACGGTCATCACCGGCGTTTCCGGGTCGGGCAAATCGACCCTGGCCTTCGACGTGCTGTTCACCGAGGGTCAGCGGCGCTATCTGGAGTCGATCAACGCCTACGCCCGGCAGTTCGTGCAGCCCGCGGCGCGGCCCGATGTGGAGGCCATCGTCGGCATTCCGCCCACGGTGGCCATCGAGCAGCGCACCAGCCGCGGCGGGCGCAAGAGCACCGTGGGCACGCTCACCGAGGCCTACCACTTCCTGCGTCTGATCTATGCCAAGTGCGGCACGCAATACTGTCCCGACTGCAACATCCCCATAGCCCCGCAAAGCCCCGAAGCCATCCTCGCGCAACTCATGCGCGACTGGCGCGGCCAGCACATCGGCCTGCTGGCCCCGCTGGTGGTGCAGCGTAAGGGCTATTACACCGATCTGGCGGTGTGGGCGCGCAGCATGGGCTATACGCATCTGCGGGTGGATGGCGAATTCGTGCCGACCGAGCCCTGGCCGCGGCTCGATCGCTTCAAGGAGCACAGCATCGAACTCCCTGTGGGCGACGTCGTGGTGCGGGCCGACAACGAGGAGGCGCTGCGCGATCTGCTGCGGCGCGCGCTGGCGCTGGGCAAAGGCGTGGTGCGGGTGCTGGCGCCGCTCGATGGTTTGAAGGAGGCGATGGCGTCGGGGCAGGCGATTGCCGGGATGAAGAGCCTGCTGCTGTCCACCAAGCGCGCCTGCCCAGGCTGTGGGCGCAGCTTCCGCGAACTCGATCCGCGCCAGTTCTCCTACAACTCGCCCACGGGCTGGTGTCCCACCTGCTTCGGCACGGGCGAACTGATCGCCGGCTTCGACGCCGAGCAGACCGGCGAGGAGGCCGCCTGGGTCGAGGCGGACGGCGAGAAATCCGCACCGCGAGCCAAACCGGGACGGGGCCGCAAGGCCGCGCCCGTGACGCAAGCCAGCGCACCGAGCATCTGTCCGAGTTGTCACGGCGCGCGGCTGAACCGCGACAGTCTGGCGGTGCGATTTCGCGAACTATCCATCGCCCAGCTCGCCGCGCGCGATGTCGACGCGGCAGCGGTCTGGTTCGACGCGCTGCAACTCACGCCGCGCGAAGCCGAGATCGTCCGCGACGCCCTGAGCGAAATCCGCTCGCGCCTGGCCTTCATGCAGCAGGTGGGCCTGGGCTATCTGGGCCTGGACCGCGCCGCGCCCACGCTCTCCGGCGGCGAGGCGCAGCGCATCCGGCTGGCGGCGCAGCTCGGCAGCAATCTGCGCGGCGTGTGCTACGTGCTCGACGAGCCGACCATCGGCCTGCATCCGCGCGACAACCGCATCCTGCTCGACGCGCTGGCCCTGCTCAAAGCCAAGGGCAACACCCTGGTGGTGGTCGAGCACGATGAAGACACCATGCGCCGCGCCGATCACCTCATCGACATCGGCCCCGGAGCCGGGCGGCGCGGCGGCCAGGTCGTCGCCAGCGGCACGCTGGACGAAGTGCTCGCCAGCGCCGACACCGCCACCGCGCGCAGCCTGCGCGATCCCATGCCCTGGCCGCTGCAGCCACGCCCGCCCACCCAGGCCGAATCGCCCGCCTTGCATCTGCACGGCGCGCATCTGCACAATCTGCAGGGCGTCAGCGCGCAGTTTCCGCGCGGTCGGCTCACCGTGGTGACCGGCGTGTCGGGTTCGGGCAAATCCACGCTGGCCCGCGAGGTGTTGCTGCCCGCGCTGCGCCAGCGGCTCGCGGGCGATCCAGGTGAGCTGGAAGACGCGGCCGATCTGACGGGCTGGGAAGGCATCGAGCGCGTGCTCGAAGTCGATCAGGCCCCGATCGGCAAGACCCCCCGCTCCTGCGCGGCGACCTATCTGGGCATCTGGGACGCCATCCGCCAGTCGTTCGCCGACACCGAGGAAGCCCGCATCCGCGGCTATACCGCCAGCCGCTTCTCCTTCAACACCGGCCCGGGCCGCTGCCCGACCTGCGAAGGGCAGGGCGCGGTGAAGGTGGCGATGAACTTCCTGCCCGACGTCACCGTGCCCTGCACCGATTGCAACGGCCTGCGCTTCAACCCCGAAACGCTCGCGGTGCGGCTGCGCGGCCGCAACGCGGGCGAGGTGTTGCAGATGGAGGTGGACGAGGCCGTCGAGTTTTTCGCGGCGCACCGCAAAATCCACCATGCCCTGCAACTGCTGCAGGACGTGGGGCTGGGTTATCTGCAACTCGGCCAGCCCAGCCCCTTCCTGTCGGGCGGCGAGGCGCAGCGCATCAAGCTCGTCACCGAGCTGGCCACCGCGGGAACCCGACCCACGGTGTACGTGCTCGACGAACCGACCGTCGGCCTGCACAAGACCGACACCGAGAAACTCATCCGTGTGCTGCACCGCCTGACCGACGAAGGACACACCGTGGTGGTGATCGAGCACGACCTCGACATGATGGCCAATGCCGACTGGCTGATCGACCTCGGCCCCGAAGGTGGCAAGGGTGGCGGGCGGCTGGTGTTGCAGGGGCCGACGCGCGACTTCCTCGAAGCCGATGCGCCGGGGCATACGGCGCAGGCGCTGCGCGTAGCCTGGGCGCAACATCAAGCGGCATCAGGGCAGGCGATCTGATGCCCGAAACGCAACTCTTATGTCATATACAAGACTATTCCATTCCAGCTTTGCCGGGGCATAGAATGCCCGGGTTACTACCGAAGGAGACCCCTCATGGATCAACATATCCGCGTACCTGCAGGCGAGAAAATCACGGTCAACCCGGACTTTTCACTCAATGTTCCCGACCAGCCGATCATTCCCTACATCGAGGGCGACGGCACCGGGCTCGACATCACCCCGGTGATGATCAAGGTGGTGGATGCGGCGGTTGAGAAGGCCTACGGCGGCAGGCGCAGGATCGCCTGGATGGAAATCTTCGCAGGCGAGAAGGCCACCCGGGTGTACGGCCCCGACGTGTGGCTGCCCGAGATCACGCTGCAAATCCTGCGCGACTACGTCGTCTCCATCAAGGGCCCGCTGACCACGCCGGTGGGCGGCGGCATCCGTTCGCTCAACGTGGCGCTGCGGCAGGAACTCGACCTCTATGTCTGCCTGCGCCCGGTGCGCTACTTCCAGGGCGTGCCCTCGCCAGTCAAGCACCCGGAGAAGACCGATATGGTCATCTTCCGCGAGAACTCCGAAGACATTTACGCCGGCATCGAATGGGCCGCCGAATCGGAGGGCGCGAAGAAGGTCGTCAACTTCCTCATCAACGACATGGGGGTGAAAAAAATCCGATTCCCCGAAACCTCGGGCATCGGCATCAAGCCGGTGTCGCGCGAGGGCACCGAGCGTCTGGTGCGCAAGGCCATGCAGTACGCCATCGACAATGACCGCAAGTCGGTGACCCTGGTGCACAAGGGCAACATCATGAAGTACACCGAGGGCGCGTTCCGCGACTGGGGCTACGCCCTGGCGCAGCGCGAGTTCGGCGCGCAGCCGCTCGACGGCGGCCCGTGGATGACGTTCAAAACCCCCAGGACCGGGCGCGACATCGTGGTCAAGGACATGATCGCCGACGCCTTTCTGCAGCAGATCCTGCTGCGCCCGGAGGAATACGACGTCATCGCCACGCTCAACCTCAACGGCGACTACATTTCCGACGCCCTGGCGGCGCAGGTCGGCGGAATCGGCATCGCGCCGGGGGCGAACCTGTCGGACAGCGTGGCGATGTTCGAGGCCACCCACGGCACCGCGCCGAAGTACGCCGGCAAGGACTACGTCAACCCGGGTTCGGAAATCCTGTCGGCCGAGATGATGCTGCGCCATATCGGCTGGTTCGAGGCCGCCGACCGCATCATCGCCAGCATGGAAAAGTCCATCCTGTCCAAGCGGGTCACCTACGACTTCGCCCGGCTGCTTCCCGGAGCCACGCAGGTGAGTTGCTCGGGTTTCGGCCAGGTGATGATCGAGCAGATGTAAGCGGTGCTGCCAACCGCCGAAAGACCGCCCTGGGCGGTCTTTTTTGTCGATTCGAGCGAGGGAACATCCGCTCTTGTTTTCTGTCTGACCCCCCGCAGATGAGCGGCACGGTTTGTCGCTTTTTTGCCTTTCGCAAGCCCTGCGGAATTACCCTCGGCGACAACAGACGGCGGCAGACCTTTCTACAATTTTGCGCATGGCAGCTTCTCATTCCCCCTCTCCAGCCGACGGCGGCGCCGTCGTCGTCGAGCGTCAGACGCAGCGGCTCAAGCCGCCGGCGATGTACCAAGTCGTCCTGCTCAACGACAACTTCACGCCGATGGAATTCGTGGTTGTCGTGATTCAGCACTATTTCAATAAAGACCGCGAAACAGCGACGCAAATCATGTTAAAAGTGCACCAGGAAGGCCGGGGCGTTTGCGGGGTCTATACCCGCGATATTGCGGCCACCAAGGTGGAGCAGGTGATCGGCGCGGCCCGTCAGGCCGGTCACCCTTTGCAGTGTGTGATGGAAGCCATTTAGGAGGCTCATGATGATTGCGCAAGAACTGGAAGTCAGCCTGCACATGGCTTTTGTCGAGGCGCGCCAGCAGCGCCACGAATTCATAACCGTCGAGCATCTGCTGCTCGCCTTGCTCGACAACCCCTCCGCCGCCGAAGTGCTGCGCGCGTGTTCGGCCAATCTGGACGATCTGCGCAAGAGCCTGACCGCGTTCATCAAGGAAAACACCCCCATCGTTCCCGGTTCGGACGATGTGGACACCCAGCCCACGCTGGGGTTCCAGCGGGTGATCCAGCGCGCCATCATGCATGTGCAGTCCACCTCCAACGGCAAGAAGGAGGTCACGGGCGCGAATGTGCTGGTGGCCATCTTCAGCGAGAAGGATTCGCACGCCGTCTATTACCTGCACCAGCAGGGCGTCACCCGTCTGGATGTGGTGAACTTTCTCTCGCACGGCATCCGCAAGTCGGAGCCGGTCGAGCCGGCCAAGTCGGCTTCGTCGTCGAACGAGGACAGCGTGGAAGACAGGGACGGCAAGGAGTCGCCGCTCGATCAGTTCACCCTCAACCTCAACGCGCTGGCGCAGCAGGGCAGAATCGATCCGCTCATCGGGCGCGAGCAGGAAGTCGAGCGCGTCATTCAGGTGCTGTGCCGCCGCCGCAAGAACAACCCGCTGCTGGTGGGCGAAGCCGGCGTGGGCAAGACGGCCATTGCCGAGGGCCTGGCCTGGCGCATCACCGAAGGACAGGTGCCGACGATTCTCGAAGACGCCGTGGTCTATTCGCTCGACATGGGCGCGCTGCTGGCGGGCACCAAGTACCGCGGCGACTTCGAGCAGCGCCTCAAGGCCGTGCTCAAGCAACTCAAGGAAAAGCCGCATGCGGTGTTGTTCATCGATGAGATCCACACCCTGATCGGCGCCGGTTCGGCCTCGGGGGGAACGCTCGACGCCAGCAATCTGCTCAAGCCCGCGCTGTCTTCGGGCCAGTTGCGCTGCATCGGCGCCACTACCTTCACCGAGTACCGCGGCATTTTTGAAAAAGACGCCGCGCTGTCGCGCCGTTTCCAGAAAATCGACGTGGTCGAGCCCAGCGTGCAGCAGACCGTCGAAATTCTGCGTGGCCTCAAGTCGCGGTTCGAAGAGCATCACGGCGTGAAGTATTCGCCAGGGGCGCTGTCGGCCGCGGCCGAACTCTCGGCCAAGTACATCAACGACCGTCACCTGCCGGACAAAGCCATCGACGTCATCGACGAGGCCGGTGCGGCGCAGCGCATTCTGCCCAAGAGCAAGCAGAAAAAGACCATCGGCAAGATCGAGATCGAGGAGATCATCTCCAAGATCGCCCGCGTGCCGGTGCACAGCGTCACCACCGACGATCGATCCAAGCTGAAGAACCTCGACCGCGACCTGAAAAACGTCGTGTTCGGGCAAGAGGCCGCCATCGACGCGCTGGCCGCCGCCATCAAAATGGCGCGCTCCGGCCTGGGCAAGCCCGACAAGCCCATTGGCGCCTTCCTGTTCAGCGGACCCACGGGCGTTGGCAAGACCGAAGTGGCCAGGCAACTGGCCTTCACCCTGGGCATCGAGCTGATCCGCTTCGACATGTCGGAATACATGGAGCGCCACACCGTCTCGCGGCTGATTGGCGCGCCGCCCGGCTATGTCGGCTTCGACCAGGGCGGCCTGCTCACCGAGGCCGTGACCAAGAAGCCGCATGCCGTGCTGCTGCTCGACGAAATCGAGAAGGCCCACCCCGATGTGTTCAACGTGCTGCTGCAGGTCATGGACAACGGCACCCTCACCGACAACAACGGGCGCAAGGCCGACTTCCGCAACATCATTGTCATCATGACGACGAATGCCGGCGCGGAAGCCATGCAGAAATCCACCATCGGCTTCACCACCAAGCGCGAGCAGGGCGATGAAATGGCCGACATCAAGCGCCTGTTCACCCCCGAGTTCCGCAACCGGCTCGACGCGACCATCAGCTTCAAGCCGCTGGACGAGGCCGTCATCCTGCGCGTGGTCGACAAATTCCTGCTCCAGCTCGAAGCCCAACTGGCCGAAAAGAAGGTGGACATCACCTTCTCCGACGCCCTGCGCAAGCACCTGGCCAAGGCCGGTTTCGACCCACTGATGGGCGCGCGCCCGATGCAGCGTCTCATCCAGGACACCCTGCGCCGCGCCCTGGCCGACGAGCTGCTGTTTGGCCGTCTGGTCGATGGTGGGCGGGTGTCGGTGGATATCGACGAAGCGGCAGCCGAGAAAGACAAGATCAAACTCGACATCACCCCGCCCGAGCCGAGGCCGAAGAAAAAAGAGGCTGAGGACGCTGCGGCTTGACGTTCGTCAAGCATCGGTTCAATAAAACGCCTCGTTATTCGGGGCGTTTTACTTTTTGATGCGGGTGGTTCAAATGTGGCTAGGGTGGTGGGTGGGGTGAGGGATAGACTATGTGGAAGGTATGGGGCGGGGTGCTACGAAGATAGACCTGACCCCAATCTTTCATGCATGTGCCGCCTTGACCCCATGTGCCGCCTGACCCCATGTGCCGCCATTTTGATGGAAAACTGTGACATGGGGCTGGATTCGAACCAGCATCATCGTCCGTTGCGGACTGCCCTTACCCATCGGCGTACACCATGCCACAGCGGGTAGAAGTCTAGCTCCTACGCGAAAACTTGCCAAATTGCATCCAATCGCAAACCCAGCGTCATGACCGACCTCAACATCACCCTCGACGATGCGCAAGTGCGCGCCGCGCTCGACCGGCTGGCGCGCTACCTGAACAAGACCAAAGGCAACCGCAAGAAAGACGGCAGCCTGAGCAAAAAAGGCGGAACCCGGCTGGCGCAAACAAATGGGGTCAGGTCTAGCTTTGTAGCATTTGGCGCATCAATGGCGGCCTCCAATTTCTAGAGTCGCATTCTTCATAGCCTGACGCACACAGCAACTCGGCAATCTGCTATGTTTTTTAGATGAAGGTCAGTGAAGTCTTGATGAAGCTGAAAGCGGATGGCTGGTATCTCGCAGAAACTCGCGGTAGTCATCGTCAGTTCAAGCATCCTGTAAAGTGCGGTCGTGTCACCGTGCCAGGAAAACCCAGTGATGATCTTGCACCCGGCACCTTGAATAGCATTCTCAAGCAGGCTCAGTTAAAGGACTAAACTCTATGCGCTACGCGATTGTTGTGGAGAAGACCGAGAATAATTATTCAGCCTACGTGCCGGATTTGCCCGGCTGCGTGGCCACCGGCCACACCATTGAGGAAATTGAGCGAGAAATACGCGAGGCGATTAGCTTCCATATCAAAGGGCTCATTGAAGATGGCCTAACCGTTCCGCCACCCACCAGCATTGTTGAATATCTGGAAATCGCGGCTTAGTTGTAGCATCAGGGAAGGCAGAGTCAAGGAAAGGTGGGCCACTTTTTATCTGCGCAGCATTCGATTCACCAGAATGTTGGGGAAATCCTGCCGGTGGCCTGCGGCGAGGTATACGTAAACTGTACGGTCGATACGGCGGTAGACCAGTTTGTGGTGGGACGTCAGCACACCCAGGTAATCCGTCATGCCAATGGCCGCCAATTGCTGGATGGGTGTGCCATCGAGGACGCCGGATTCAATCTTGGCGAGTTTCTCAAAAATTTCGTTTTCAGCGATTTCCCAAGCCGCTTCGCCCCATTTTTCGAGCATATAGTCCTGCAGGGCTAACAGGTCTGCCTGCGCATCGGGCAGGATGATGATGGCCATTATTTGCGGGTAAGGCGAGTGGCCAGTAATTGCGCCCGTGATTCCTCTGCAGTGATGCCTTTTCCCAGTAAACGGTCTTGCTCACCAAGGGCAATGATTTTCAGCGCAGCGATGAGGGCTTCCTTTTCCTGGAACTGGCTGACGTGTTCAATCACCATGCTGGCTTCGCCATTCTGGGTGATGACATAAGGATTTCCATTTTTTTCCAGATCTTCGGAAATCTGGGCGGCGTGACTTTTGAGGTAGGAAATGGATCTGATGTTGGTAAGGGACTGCATGCTGACTCCGGGCGGGAATGCGTAGCCTGAATTTAGGTCTGTATTCGGTGACTGTCAACAGAGAGGGCGCCATCTTTCATCCGGGATTTTTTCGCTACTTCAAGGCGGATCGAGCCGGAAACCGAAGAATGTTGCAGGCGGGGCGGTGAAGTGGCCCAGGTTCATGGGCGCGGAGCCGGGCAGGCGCAGTTGTGTGCCTTGCGCATCGAGTCGATCGGCCAGGAGAGGCATGTCGGCGCTGTGCAGCAGACCGGGGCCAAGGTGGGTGCGCAGCCAGATCCGCCCCATGCCGTCCAGCCAGATGGATTCGACTTTGCAGGTCTGGCCGGTGTGAGTGCTCCACGCCTGACTTGCTTGGGACTGCAGCCGGATGATCCACGGCGCGACTTCCAGGCTGACATCGACTCGTTGCGGGCCGTTCTGGAAGTACCACGCGCCGGTGGCATCGACCGTGTAATTGCGGCCGATGAAGGCGGTAAGGCCTGCATGCAGAACCGGACCGGCGTCGGTCTTGACCAATCGACCGTGAGCATCGCGCGGCCAGATGGCGGGGCCGGCTTGATGGCGCATCCACCACTGCCCGCGCTGGTCGAGCGCCAGCCAGCCGGTGCAGCGCGGCACATGGGGCCAATGGGCCAGGGACTGGAGTACGGCGGCGTCCATCGATTTCGCTGGAAAATGCTGCAGGCGATGATGCGGTGCAGGTGGCAGGGAAATTCTGCCTGCGGCCGATTCAATGCAGGGTGTCGGTCGGCGCCAGGGCGGCCAGCGGCGTCTGGGGCACGCCGGGGCTGGCGTGGTGCAGCACCATGCGCCAACCGACGGCGGTCTGGACGAAAAGATGGGTGGTCAGGACGAAGCCCCATTGCACCTGACCGTCCACGTCGATGGGCACGCGCTCGACCACGCTGTGCGCAGCGCTGGTCATGCTGTGCCAGCGGTGTTGCACCTCGGCATTGATCTGCAGCCCGCCGTTGGCCAGCAACTGCGCAAACCCTTCGCGGATCGCTGCCTGACCGTCCAGCCGCTGGCCGCCGGGGTGGATGCAGCAGATGTCGTCATCTTCCGACCACAGCGCCATGAGCGCGTCGAGATTGCCGCTGGAGAGGGCCTCGTAAAAAGCGGCTTCGACATCTTCGGGCGAGTTGGTCCAGGGGGTCTGGGGCGGGAGCTTGCGGCGCGGCATGACAGGTCTCGGTTTGGGGCGGCGTCAACGGAACACCACGGTCTTGTGGCCATTGCGCAGGATGCGGTGCTCCACCTGCCAGCGCACGGCGCGAGCGAGCACGACGCTCTCCACGTCCTGGCCGACGGCGGTGAGGTCGGCGGCGCTCATGGTGTGGTCGACGCGCTCGACGTCCTGCTCGATGATGGGACCTTCGTCCAGATCGGCGGTGACGTAGTGCGCCGTGGCGCCGATGAGCTTGACCCCTCGCGCATAGGCCTGCGCGTAGGGGCGCGCGCCCTTGAAGCTGGGCAGGAAGGAGTGGTGGATGTTGATGGCGCGGCCTTCGAGCTGCGCGCAGAACTCGGCGCTCAGAATCTGCATATAGCGCGCGAGCACCAGCAGCTCGGCGCCGCTGTGTTGCATCACGGCGAAGATGGCTTGCTCCTGCGCGCGCTTGGTCTCGACGGTTTCTCCGGCCTTCAGGGGTAGATGATGAAAGTCCACGCCGTAGCTGCGCGTCAGGTCGGCGAAGGTGGGGTGATTGGAGACGACGGCGGCGATGTCCATCGCCAGTTGCCCGGCCTTCCAGCGATAGAGCAGATCGTTGAGGCAGTGGCCGTACTGGCTGACGGCGATGACCACCCTGGGGCGAACGCGCAGATCGTGGAACTGCGCCTGCATGTCAAAGCGCTTGCACACGTCGCCGAACAGCAGCGCGAGCTGGCCGGCATCCTGCAGATGCTCGGGGGCGGAAAAATGCACCCGCATGAAAAACAGCCCGGTGTCGGCATCGCCGTACTGCTGCGAATCCATGATGTTGCAGCCCGCCTGATACAGCAGGCCGGAGACCGAGTGCACGATGCCGGGCGCATCCGGACAGGAGAGGGTGAGAACGAATTCTGGCTTGGAGTGAGGCATACCGGGCCGTGCGGGCGGCAGAGATGAGGGGCAAGGCGATGATTTTAGGAGCCTTGCATCAGATGGCCGCGCGCGATCAGCGCGTGAGTTGCACAGACCCTTGCACCGTGAGTTGCAGCGGGGTTCGCCCCGTGGCCAGGGGGACGGCAGGCGACTCAGCGGCCACCATCGACTCGGCGCGCATCATCATGGGACGAGGTTGCGGCAACTGTCCCTGCGTGGGTTCGATCTGCAGGGTGCGCAGGGTGTAGCCGCCGTAGCCCAGGGCGTGCGCCGCAGTGGCGGCCTTGGCCTTGAAGCGCGCAATCGCCGATTCGATCAGGGCGGTCTCCTCGCGGTCGCGCAGCGCCTTGGAGAGTTCGAAGCCGCTGGATTCGATCATGAAGCCCTGCTGCGCTAGTTGCCCGGCGATTCTGCCCAGGGCGGCGAAGTCGTGAGACTTGAGCACCAGCCCGGCGCGCACCGTCCAGCCGTCGCGCTGCGACTGGTTGTTCACCGTCTTCCAGCGGGGTTGGGTGGTGAATGCCCCGCTGCTGGCCTCCACACCGGACACGGCGCGGGCCCGCTGCAATGCGGCTTCCAGCGATTTGCTGACCTGCGCGGTGAGGCTGGCGGGGTCGGGCCCGCTGCGTTCTGCGGCCAGGTGCATCACCGCGAGGTCGGGCGTCACTTCGACCTGCGCCGTGGCCTGGAGATCGACCACGCCAGCGACCACGTTCGACTGTGGAGCGCTCTGCGCCTGCGCGCCAGAGCAGAACAGAAGGCTGGCGAGCCACAGACCGGCAATGGGCGAAACAGGACGGGATGACATGGTTTTCCTCGCAGACAAAGGTGCGTTGAACCCAGATTTCGAGGGCTTTAAGCCGAGTCTAAGGCAACGCAGCGAACATTCCATCATCGCAATTCGTTTGACTCGTTTCGGAGGCAGTCATGCAAAGCACAAAGCCGAAGGCTTCATCAAGACTCTGGGCCGCACTGGCGGCAGCAGGCATCATCGCCGGGGCCGGCACCATGGCCTATCAGTTCAGCTATGCCGAGGTGGCGCCGCAGGTGGAGATGAACCACAAGGTCGTGCCTCTGTTCAACAACCCTCCCGCAGCGCCGATGACCAACGTCGCCGCGAGTGCGCCGAACTTCGCCGCCGTCGTCAAGGCCTATGGGCCCGCAGTGGTGCACATCAATGTGAAAGGCGAAACCAAGGAGACTGTGCAGCAGCAGATCCCCAAGCAGTTCCGCAACGACCCGTTCTTCCGCTTCTTCCAGCAGTTCAATGGCCAGCAGCAGGAAGTGCCCACCGAGGGGCTGGGCTCGGGCTTCATCATCAGCTCGAACGGGCTGATTCTGACCAACGCGCACGTCGTCAAGGGCGCCAGCTCGGTGCGTGTGACGCTCACCGATCATCGCACCTACAAGGCCAAGGTGCTGGGCTACGACACCAAGACCGACATCGCGGTGATCAAGATTGCGGCGACCAACCTCCCCACGGTGCGGCTGGGCAACCCCTCCAATCTGGAGCCGGGCGACTGGGTGCTGGCCATCGGCTCGCCTTATGGCTTCTACAACACGGTGACTGCCGGGATCGTGAGCGCCAAGAGCCGCTCGCTGCCCGATGACAGCATGGTGCCCTTCATCCAGACCGACGTGGCGGTGAACCCCGGAAACTCCGGCGGGCCGCTGTTCAACACCAAGGGCGAGGTCGTGGGCATCAATTCGCAGATCTTCACCCAGACCGGGGCGTTCGAGGGGCTGTCTTTCGCCATCCCGATCAACGTGGCCGAGCGCGTGGCCAAGCAGATCATCGAGCATGGCAAGGTGCAGCACGCCCGTCTGGGCATTGCGGTGCAGACGGTGACGCAGAGCCTGGCGACTTCCTTCGGCCTGCAAACCCCGCGCGGCGCACTGGTGGCGCAGGTCGAGAAAGACAGCCCGGCGTCCAAGGCGGGTCTGCAGCCGGGCGACATCATCCTCAGCGTGAACGGGCAGCCGGTGAACGACTCGGCCGATCTGCCGATGATGATCGGCCTGTCCGAGCCCGGCAGCAAGGTGACGCTGGACGTGTGGCGCGACCACAAGCAGCAGACCATCACCGCGGTGCTGGGCAACTTCAGCGACAACGTGATGCTGGCCTCGGCCAGCCCCGGCGCGCATGGCGACCACGGCGGGCTGGGCCTGGTGGTGCGCCCGCTCAACGCCAACGAAGAACAGCAGGCCGGGGTGTCGCATGGTCTGCTCGTCGAGGGTGTCAGCGGCCCGGCGGAGCAGGCCGGCATCCAGCCCGGCGACATTCTGATCGCGGTCGACGGCAAATCGGTCAACAACATCGATCAGGTGCGCAATATCCTGAAAAGCGCGGGCAAGTCGGTGGCCTTGCTGATCCAGCGCGGCAGCAATCGCATCTTCGTGCCCGTGCAGATCGGCTGATCGAGCGCTTCCTCCTTTCCTCCAAGCAGTGTTTCGCGGGGCCGCCGGCTCCGCTTTTTTATGGGCGGTCGGATCGCGAGCGGGTTCTATACTGGAGTTTTTTTGTCGGAGATTTTCATGTCGATCGCGCAAACCCTCAAGGAACTGGGCATCAGCCTGCCCCCGGTTTCCACCCCCGCCGCCGCCTATGTGCCCTATGTGCAGAGCGGCAATCTGGTGTTTCTCTCCGGGCATATCGCCCGAAAAGACGGCAAGCCCTGGGTGGGCCAACTGGGCGTCGACATGGACACCGCTGTGGCCAAGGAAGCGGCGCGGGCCATCGCCATCGACCTGCTGGGCACGCTGCAGGCCGCGGTGGGCGATCTGGAGCGGGTCAAGCGCGTGGTGAAACTGCTGGGCCTGGTGAATTCGGCGCCCGGCTACACCGAACAACATCTGGTGATCAACGGTGCATCGGAGCTCATCGCGCAGGTCTTCGGCGAACGCGGCGCGCATGCCCGCAGCGCCTTTGGCGTGGCGCAGTTGCCCATGGGCGCCGCGGTGGAAATCGAGCTGATCGCCGAAGTGTGAGCAGGACGATCCGCCGCGCCGGGCTGGACGACGCCGAGGCGCTGGCCGGGCTGTCGGAGCAGTTGGGCTATCCCGCCACAGCGGCCGTGATGCGCGAGCGGCTGGCGCTCATCCTGCCGTCAGTCGATCACGCGGTATTCGTTGCCGAAGTGCAGGGCCGGGAGGTGGCCTGGGTGCATGTGCTCAAGGTGCTGCATCTGGAATCCGGGCTGTGCGCCGAAATCGCCGGGCTGGTGGTGGATGAGGCGCACCGCGGCGATGGACTGGGTGCCGAACTGGTGCAATGCGCCATCGACTGGACGCGCTCGCAGGGACTGGCCGTGCTGCAGGTGCGCAGCCGCGCCGAGCGCCGGCGCACGCATCAGTTTTACTTGCGCCGGGGTTTCACCGAGGTCAAGGTACAGCACTTGTTCGAGTTGCGCGTGCCGGGGCGGTGAGCAAGGTTGGGCTTTGACCCTTTGGGTTTTGGCCCTGTCAGGCGCGGCCAATCCACTCTGGCTTGAACGTCACCTCGATCTTGCGTCCGCGCCGGGCGCGTTTGCCGACGTAAGGCGCTTGCTGCGCAGCGCCGAGCGTGGTGCTGCGCAGCAAACCGCCGCGACCTTTTCCGCTGACCAGCAGGGCGTCGCGCTCGGTTGCCAGTTGCGCCACGCTTTGCAGGGTTTCCTGGGCGTCGAGCGCCATCAGGGTGATGCCCCTGCCGCCGCGCGCCAGGGTTTTGACTTCCGCTGCCGGATAGAGCAGCAGGCGGCCGTCCGCGCTCAAGACGGCCAGACGCCCGAGCGGGCGGCCTGCAGCGTCGGTGTCGAGCCGCAGCGGGCGCTGCAGCGCGTCGCCATCTTCGAGGGTGATGAAGGTCTTGCCCGCGCGCTGGCGGCTCAGGCCGTCGCCCAGCCGCGCGACAAAGCCGAAACCCTGCGCCGTCCACAGCAGCATGGCCGTGGTGCGCTCGCCTGCGACATAGTGCAGGGCCTGCGTGCCCGGTGCAAGCTCGATGAAGGTGGTCACGGGCTGGCCGTCGCCGCGTCCGCCGGGCAGGTCGGCGACATCGATCGAGTAGGCCCGGCCATCGCTGCCGAACACCACCAGGGGATCGACGCTGCGGCATTCGAACGTGGCGTAGAGCGCATCGCCGGGTTTGAAGGCGAGGGCGCCCTGCATCAGGCCGTGGCCTTTTTGCGTGCGCAGCCAGCCTTTGCGCGACACGATGACGGTGACGGCCTCATCCACCACCTTGACCTCGGCCACTGCGCGCTCATCAAACTGGATGAGGGTGCGGCGCTCGTCGCCGAACTGTTTGGCATCGGCTTCGATCTCGCTGATGATGCGCCGCGTCATGGCCTTGTCATCGGCCAGCAATTTGTGCAGGTCGGCCGCTTCGGCGCGCTGCGCGGCGAGTTCCTTGTCGATGCGGATGGCTTCCAGGCGGGCGAGCTGGCGCAGCCGCATGTCGAGAATGTCGTCAGCCTGCAGCTCGGTGAGATCGAAGCGCGTCATCAGCGCGGGCTTGGGATCGTCGCTGTTGCGGATGGTGTCGATCACCTCGTCGAGGTTGAGCAGTACCTGCTGCCGCCCTTGCAGGATGTGGATGCGCGCGTCCACCTGCTCCAGCCGGTGGCGGGTGCGGCGCTGCACGGTCTGGCCGCGATAGGCGAGCCACTCGCGCAGGATGTCCATCAGCCCCTTCTGGCGCGGCTTGCCGTCGGCGCCGATCATCACCAGATTGATCGGCACGCTGGTCTCCAGGCTGGTGCGGGCGAGCAGGGTGTTGACGAACTCGGCGACATCGATGCGCGAGCTGCGCGGCTCGAACACCAGCCGCACCGCCGCCTCACGGCCCGACTCGTCGCGCACCGTGTCGAGCAGACCCAGCAGGCTGGTCTTCAGCGCAATCTGCTCGGGTGCGAGCGCCTTCCTGCCGGGGCGGACCTTGGGGTTGCTGAGTTCCTCGATTTCTTCGAGCACCTGCTGGGTGCTGGTGCCGTGCGGCAGTTCGTGGATGACGAGTTGCCATTGGCCGCGGGCGAGTTCTTCGATGGTCCAGCGCGCGCGCACCTTCAGGCTGCCGCGGCCGCTGGCATAGGCCGCGGCGATGTCCTGCGGGCTGGAGATGATCTGGCCGCCGGTGGCGAAGTCGGGGCCGGGCATCAGCGCCAGAGCGTCGGTGAGTTCGAGGCGGGGATTCTTGAGCAGGGCGACGCAGACGCTGGCGACCTCGTGCAGATTGTGCGAGGGAATCTCGGTGGCCATGCCCACGGCGATGCCGCTGGCGCCGTTGAGCAGAACGAAAGGCAGGCGCGCGGGCAGCAGCCGGGGCTCGGTGGTCGAGCCATCGTAGTTGGGAATGAAGTCGGTGGCGCCTGCGTCGATTTCGCCCAGCAGCAGCCGGGCTATTGAAGCAAGTCGCGCCTCGGTGTAGCGCATCGCGGCGGCGCCGTCGCCGTCGCGCGAGCCGAAGTTGCCCTGGCCGTCGATCAGCGGATAGCGCTGCGCGAAATCCTGCGACAGCCGCACCAGCGCGTCGTAGGCGGCCTGGTCGCCGTGCGGGTGAAAGCGGCCGAGCACGTCGCCGACCACGCGCGCCGACTTGACCGGCTTGGCTTCCGCCGTCAGTCCCATGCGCCACATGGCGTAGAGAATGCGCCTCTGCACCGGCTTCAGACCGTCGCACACATCGGGCAGGGCGCGGCCCTTGACCACGGAAATGGCATAGTCGAGATAGGCGCGGCGGGCATAGTCGCCCAGCGCCAGCGTATCGGCGTCGTCTTCGGGCCGGTTGTCGAATTCGAGGGTGGCTTGTTCACTCATATCAGATGTCCACTTCGATCTGGTCGCCGTATTCCTCCATCAGCGCGCGGCGGGCCTGGGCTTCGCCTTTGCCCATGAGCTGGGAGAAAAGTATTTCTGCTTCATCGAGCCGCACGCGGTACAGACGCCGGGTGTCGGGGTTCAGCGTGGTGTCCCAGAGTTGCTCGGCGCTCATTTCGCCCAGGCCCTTGAAGCGCGAAATCTGCCAGGCGCCGTCCTTCAGGCCGTCCTTGCGCAGCTTGTCCTGCGCGGCCTGCAGTTCGGCATCGTCGAGCACGTAGATTTTCTGCGCGGGCTTCTTGCCGCGCGCGGGCGCGTCGATGCGGTACAGCGGCGGGCGTGCCACGCAGACATGACCGCGCTCGATGAGCCTGGGAAAGTGACGGAAGAACAGCGTGAGCAGCAAGACCTGGATGTGCGAGCCGTCGACGTCGGCATCGCTCAGAATGCAAATCCTGCCGTAGCGCAGGTTCGACAGATCGGGGGTGTCGTCCTTGCCGTGCGGGTCGACGCCGATGGCCACCGCGATGTCGTGAATCTCGGTGTTGGCGAACAGCCGGTCGCGCTCCACCTCCCAGGAATTGAGCACCTTGCCGCGCAGCGGCAGCACCGCCTGGAACTCCTTGTCGCGGCCCATCTTGGCCGAGCCCCCGGCGGAATCGCCTTCCACCAGAAAGAGTTCGGTGCGTGCGACATCGCGGCTCTCACAGTCGGTCAGCTTGCCCGGCAGCACGGCCACGCCCGAGCCCTTTTTCTTCTCCACCTTCTGCGCCGCGCGCAGGCGGCTCTGCGCCTGGCGGATGACCAGTTCGGCGAGCTTCCTGCCCTGATCCACCCGTTCATGCAGCCAGATCTCGAACACGGGCCGCACCGCCTGGCCGACCAGGCGCAGCGCATCGCGGCTGTTGAGCCTTTCCTTGATCTGGCCCTGGAACTGCGGATCGAGCACCCGCGCGGAAAGCACGAAGGACGCCCGCGCGAAGAGGTCTTCGGGCAATAGCTTCACGCCTTTGGGCTGCAGGTTGTGCAGTTCGATGAAGCCCTTCACGGCCTGGAACAGCCCCTCGCGCAAGCCGGCCTCGTGCGTGCCGCCCGCGGGCGTGGGAATGAGGTTGACGTAGGACTCGCGAAGCAGGGCGCCCTCTTCGGTGAAGGCCACGCACCAGGCAGCGCCTTCGCCTTCGGCGAAGCTTTCTTGATCGGAGGAAGCGCTGGCGTAGTGCTCGCCCTCGAAAAGGTCGATGCAGGGTGGCTGCTGCAGGCTGCTCTGCAGATAGTCGCGCAGCCCGCGGGCATATTCCCAGTGCGTGGCGTCGCCGGTCTTCTCCTGGATCAGATCGACCTTCACCCCGGGCAGCAGCACCGCCTTGCTGCGCAGCAGATGGGTGAGCTCGGTCAGCGGGAGATGCGGGCTGTCGAAATACCGGGCATCGGGCCAGACGCGCACCCGGGTACCGCTTTTGCGCTCATCGCGCGTGGCCTTGCGCACCGTCAGCGGTTCGATGACCTCGCCGCCGGCAAACACCAGATGCGCCACCTGGCCGTCGCGCCAGACGGTGACTTCCAGCCGCTTCGATAGCGCGTTCGTCACCGAAACGCCCACGCCGTGCAGTCCGCCCGAGAAGCTGTAGGCGCCGCCCTGCAGCTTGTCGAACTTGCCGCCGGCGTGCAGCCGGGTGAACACCAGCTCGACCACCGGCGCGTTTTCCTCCGGGTGCGGGCCGAAGGGGATGCCGCGACCATCGTCTTCCACGCTCACGCTGCCATCGAGATGCAGCGTGACGGCGATGTGCTGGCAATAGCCGCCCAGGGCTTCGTCGGCGCTGTTGTCGATCACCTCCTGCACGATGTGCAGCGGGTTGTCGGTGCGGGTGTACATGCCCGGCCGCTGGCGCACGGGCTCCAGGCCCTTGAGCACGCGGATGGACGATTCGGAATAAACGGGAGGTGTTGACCCCAACGCTCGCTTACGTTCGCTGCCCCCCGAGGGGGCTGCCTCTGCCTTGAGGCGGCTCTGCGGCAGTGGTCGACGACTGGCCATAAAGGTTCAAAAAATTATCCACAGGGATGCCGCCGATGCCCAGTTATCCCCAGCGGCTGGGGAAAATGTGACATCGGAGGGGCGCAAAGCCCTGAATTCATGCGGGTGAATCGGGCTGCCCAAAAAACAGGCAGGCCGATGCGGGAGGCAGACCCGCACTGCGCGATGGCTGTGCAGGTCTGGGGGAGGATTGTAGGCAGGGGGCTCTAACCCAGATTGTCCATTAGGCGGGGCTTCGCCCCTACACGGGCGCTGGTGGTCGGTTTGGGGCGTCTTTGTCCTGGCGCTTCGCGCCCATAGCTTGAGCTATGGGCTTGTCGCGTCGGGCCAAATCCATCCCCAACCCGCCGCGCCATCTTCCCGTGTCCTAATGAACAATCTGGGTTTATTGCATTTCCAGATCGGGCAAGACCGCGTCCAGCCCGGCCTGGGCGCATTCCTCGTCGACCCTGCCGTCCGGCGCGCCGCTCACGCCCACGGCGCCATATATACGGCCGCCGGCCTCGATCGGCACCGAGCCCGCGGTGAAGGCCAGGCCGTCACCCAGCAGCGCCAGCGGCGAGGCGGCCTGCGGCCCCATGGCCGTGCCCTTGATGCCGAACATGGCTGCGGTGTAGGCCTTCTGCCGGCTGATGGCCAGCGACACGGGCGGGGCCAGGGTGTCGCGCAGCGTGGCCTGCACGATGCCGTTGCGGTCGACCACGGTGGCGCTGACCTGCAAGCCCTTGGCGCGGCAAGCCTTGATCGCGCCTTGCGCAATGCGCTCGGCGGTATCGAGGGTGAGGCGGTGGACGGTCACGCTGAGCGGTTCGGCCGCGAAGGCGGGGGCGGACAGTACGGCACACAGGCCGAGCGCCGCGGGCAAACGAAAGCGAAAGCAATTCATGATGTCTCCTGCAGAAATTTTTTGGCGATGGGCAGGGCGCGTGCGTGATGCAGTATTCCACAGCGTCCCGCGTCCTGCACACCCTGGAGCAGCGGCGATTCACCGGGGCTGATGCATGAGTTTGTCCAGCGTGGGTGCGATCGCCTGCGCGATGCGCTCCTTGCCTTGCGCGTCCGGGTGCAGCAGCATCTGGGTGTGAGGCGGCAACCGGTGCACTCCGTCCATCACTGCAGGTCATGTCGCCGATGAAGCCGGGATTGAGCAGGGCATGACGTCCGTATTCGCGCTGCAGGCCGGGCATTGGAAACGGATCGGCAAGAGAGGCAGCAGAAGCAAGCCTCGCTTGCAGCTCCGATTTCCTGGAACGGTGTGCAATTTTGAACAATTCTTGACGTTTCGTCGAGACCACCGGGCCGACAACGTGACGGATTTCACGGACAAGACGGCGCCGCTTCGGGAGAATTCACTCAAACCAGAACAGCCTGTGAATCGGGTGCAGGAATAATGGAAATTTATCGTTGATTTCGCCAGTCCGCTCCGATTGTCAAGAAGTTTGGTTCTTTGTTGACAGTCTCCACCCGGTTTTTTTCGGATGTTTCCTCTTCACGCGAACGCCGTTTCTCAGCCCTGAAAATTTGACTCACTGACTCTGTCTGCTGCAACGCCCCGATGCGCTCTGTGCCCACCCGCTCCGTATTGCGCTGGCTGCTCTGGTCAGTGGGCCTGGCTGCGTGTTACATCCTGCTGGCCTGGCTGGTGCTCGGGGTGCGGTCGGGCGAGCTGATTCTGTGGCCTTCTGCGGCCGTCGCGGCGTTCGGCCTGATCGCGCGCGGGCCGTCGATGGCGCCGGCCATCGTGCTCGCTTCCTGGGTGAGCAACCGTCTGCTGCTGGGTTGGGGATGGGAGGCCAGCGCCTTGATCGCCGCGGGCGACGCGCTCGGTCCGCTGCTCGGCTGGTGGCTGCTGCGACGGCGGGTGCACTGGCAGGGTTTCGAGACGACGGCAGACGGACTCTGGTTCATCGGGGCGATGGGCCTGCTGGGGGCCGGGGTTTCAGCCGCACTGGGCGCGATCGCCGCGGCGATCCATGGCTTTGACCAGTCGCCGGTGACGCCTGACCTGGGCGTGCAGTGGTGGGTGACCGACATGACCGGCATCGTGGTGCTCACTCCCGCCGCGGAGCTGTTGCGTCGGCTGTCGCCGCAGGCCTTGCGCTCGGCTTCGAACGGCGAAATGGTGCTGCTGCCGGCGCTGGCGGTGGTCGGCACCCTGCTGGTCTATCTCATGCCGACGGGCCAGAGCGCGCTGCCCATTGGGCTGGCGAGCCTGGTGATGCTGCCGATGCTGTGGTCGGCGATGCGCCTGCCGCTGGCGGTATCCGCTTCGCTCACGGCCGTGGTCAGCCTGTTGATCGTTGCGGCGACCGTGCTGCAGCATGGCCCGATGTATGCCATGCTGGGCAGCGACCGCTTCATGTCCATGCAGATCATTCTGCTGGCTTTCGCCAGCGCCATGCTGCTGGCCGGGCTGCTGGCCAACGAGCGCACCTTGGCGATCAGGCAGGTGCGCGACATCAACGCCACGCTGGAGAAAAAGGTCAACCGCCGCACCGCAGCGCTGCAGATCAGCCAGGCCACCACGCAGGCGCAGTTGCGGTTTCAGGAGTCGCTGCTCAACGCACTGCCCAATCCGGTGGCGTTCAGCGATCCGCACGGGCGGTTCACCCGGGTCAACGTGGCCTTCAATCTGCTGGTCGGGCTCAGCAGCCCCGAAATCCACGGGCGCACCGGGCCGCAGATCCTCGGCGCCGCGCTGGGCCGCCTCTGGGAAGAGATGGACGGCGAACTGCTCTCGGGCCGTCTGCAGGTCACGCGCGAGGCGGCCTATCTGCATCCCGATCACGAGCCCACGGTGTGGATTCTGAACAAGGCGCTGGTGCGCGACGCGGTCAGCCGCCAGATCGTCGGCGTGGTGACGAGCATGCAGGACATCACCGCGATCAAGCAGCTTCAGCAGCAGCTCAGCGAGGACGAGCAGCGTTTTCGCTTTCTGGCGGAAGAATCGCCCGTGCCGCTGGTCATCACCCGCACGAGCGACGCGGCGCTGCTGTTCTCCAACAAGGCGGCCGAAGCGCTTTTCCGTGGCTCATACGCGCAACTTGCCGGGCAGTCGGTGCGCCATCTCTGGGGCGATGCAGTCGATCGCGATCGATTGCTGCTGCGCCTGCAGCGCGAGGGCGGGACGGTGCGCGGCGTGGAGGCGCAGTTTCGCCGTTTCGACGGCACGGGGGTCTGGCTGCTGCTGTCCGTGACCCGCGGGCGCTACCGCGACGACGACGCGCTGATCTTCGCCTTCAAGGACATCACCGAGGTCAAGGCGCGCGAGGACGAGTTGCGCAATCTGGCCTACACCGACACGCTGACGGGCATACCGAACCGGCGCCACTTCCTGGCTCGCGCCGCGCTGGAACTGCGCCGCGCGCAGCGCGAGGGCAGCCCGTTCGCACTGCTGGCGCTGGACATCGACCGCTTCAAGCAGATCAACGACCGGCTCGGCCATCAGGCGGGCGATGCGGTGATCCGCTGTTTCGCCCAGACCTGCATGCAGCAGTTGCGCGGCCCCGATCTTTGCGGACGGCTGGGCGGTGACGAGTTTGCCATCCTGCTGCCGCAGACCACGCGGCAGGTCGCTTTCGACGTCGCGCAGCGCCTGCGTCTGGCCATTCAGGAGGCGGGCTGTCTGCCTTCGGCGGATCAGGTCGGCCTGACGCTGACGACCAGTATCGGCATCGCCGAGTTTCTGCCCACTTCGACGATCAGGGACGCCGACGAATTGCTCGACCGCGCCGACCAGGCGCTCTACCGCGCCAAACAGTCCGGGCGCAACCGGGTGGAAATCTGGAGCGGCGAGTCCCCGGGGCCGGTGTGAGCGTCGGGCACACCTCCCCACCCCAACCCTCCCCACGAGTGGGGAGGGAGTGAACTGACCTCCCCCACGGCGTGGGGGAGGTTGGGAGGGGCATCCGAAGGAGGCGCGAAGCGCAGTTCTCACCTCCTCCACGTAGTGGGGGAGGCCGGGAGGGGGTCAAGGCTGCTTGTGATCGAGCAGCCAGCGATAAAGCTCGTCGCGCTTGAGCCCGGTGAGATCGGCTGCCACCGCGGCCGCGCGTGAGATCGGCAGTTCCTGCGCCAGACGTTGCAGCAGGGCGGCGGCCTGGGCATCGAGTTCTGCCTCGGCCACGCGCGGCTGCAGCAGCAGCACGAATTCGCCCTGCGCCCGCCGGGGATCGGCCTCCAGCCAGTCGAGCGCGGTTTGCGGTGTGCACGGCAGCAGGGTTTCGAACTGCTTGCTCAATTCCTTGGCGAGGACGAGCTGGGCTTGTGCATCGAGTTCCAGCAAGGTGTGCAGGCAGTCGCGCAGCCGGTGCGGGGCTTCGAAAAACACTGTCACTCGCGGGCCTTGCAGCGCGGCCTGCAAGAACTCGCACCGCGCCGTGGCCTTCTCGGGAGCGAAGCCGGCGAAGCAGTAGCCCGCGCGCAGGTCCAGCCCGCCGGCGCTGAGCGCCGCCGTGACCGCGCTGGCCCCCGGTATGGGCATCACCCTCAGCCCGGCGGCATGGACCGCGGCGGCAAGGCGGCTGCCCGGATCGCTGATGCCCGGCGTGCCGGCGTCGCTGACGAAGGCCACGCGCTCGCCGGCGGCGATGGCCGCCACTACGGCCTGCGCCGCCTGCGCTTCGCGGTGCCGGTCGCAGCGCAGCAGAGGTTTGCGCAGGCCATACGCTTCGAGCAGGCGTTGCGCCACGCGGGTGTCCTCGGCGGCGATGCGGTCGGCCTGGTGCAAGACGGCCAAGGCGCGCAGGCTGATGTCGGCCAGATTGCCGATGGGCGTGGCCACCATGTAGAGCGCGGGGGGAAAATCCTGCTGGGCGCAGAATGCCAGCGCAGCTTGGGTGGGAGAGGACATGGCGGGCATGATGCAAATGTGGAAGCGACGCGCGGCGCGCCGCCTGGGGCAGTCGGCCGAAGCGCAGGCCTGCGCCGATCTGCAGGCCAGGGGATTGAGGCTGGTCGAGCGCAATTATCGGGTGCGCGGCGGCGAGATCGACCTCATCATGCGCGCGGCCGACGGCACGCTGGTCTTCGTCGAGGTGCGCGCCCGCAGCAACGCGGCAGCGTATGGCGGGGCGGCGGGCAGCGTCGATGCGCGCAAGCGCCGCCGCATCGTGCTGGCGGCGCGTCACTATCTGGCGCGTCTGACCGAGGAGCCGGTGTGCCGCTTCGACGTGGTGACGCTCGATGGCGACAGGCTGGAGTGGCTGCCCGGCGCGTTTGCGGTCGAGGAGTGAATGTGCGCAACCGCAGCCGCGACTAACATCACTGTTTTGCACCTTCCCCACACCATGTTAGAGCAGCGCATCCAGCAGCATTTTTTCGACAGCGCCGATCTGAAATACCAGTCCGCCGAGTCGCTGACCGGGCCGATTGCGCGCGCCGTCGATGTGCTGGCGACGGCGGTGTCCAATGGACACAAGATTCTGATCTGCGGCAATGGCGGCTCGGCCGCCGACAGCCAGCACCTGGCCGCCGAACTGGTGGGCCGTTTCGAGCGCGAGCGCCCCGAACTGGCCGCCATCGCGCTGACCACCGACACCTCCATCCTCACCGCCGTGGCGAACGACTACGGCTTCGACCATGTGTTTTCCAAGCAGGTCAGGGCACTGGGACTGCCCGGCGACGTGCTGGTGGCTTTCAGCACCAGCGGCAATTCGTCGAGCATCGTCGAAGCCGTGCGGGTCGCACAGGAACGTGAGATGAGCGTGGTGGCGCTGACCGGACGCAGCGGCGGACGGGTGGCTGGTCTGCTGCGCGAGGTCGATGTGCACATTGCCGTACCCAACGACCGCACCGCCCGCATTCAAGAGGTGCATCTGCTGACGCTGCACTGTCTTTGCGATGGCTTAGACTGGCTGCTGATGGGTGAACCGGAGTCCTCGGAATGACACAGATCAACGCACATATTTCTTCCCGGCCCGTTGCAGCCGCGGGCGGCGGGCGCAGTCGGCGCCGACTGTGGCGTGCGGCCGGCCTGCTCGCCGTCGTGCTCGCGGCCACGCAGTTGCAGGGCTGTTTCGTGCTGGGGCTGGGCGCGGTGGGTACGACCGCCTACGTGGCATCCGACCGGCGCACGGCGGGCTCCATCCTCGAAGACAACACCATTGGGCTCAAGGCCGACAACCGCATTTCGTCCGCCCTCGGGCCCGACTGCAATGTGCGCGCTGTGAGCTACAACCAGCAGGTGCTGCTGGTCGGTCAGGTGCCCAACGAGGCCGACAAGCAAAAGGCCGAAGAGATCGTCAAGGGCGTGCCCAATGTCAAGGCCGTGCTCAACGAAATCGACATCGGCCCGGTGGCCGACCTGAACCGCAGCGCCACCGACACCCTCATCACCACCAAGGTGCGCGCCGGCCTGATCGACGCGCACGACATTTTCGGCAACGCCTTCAAGGTCACCACGTCCAACAGCGTGGTCTATCTCATGGGCATCGTCACCCAGCGCGAGGCCGACCGGGCCGTCCAGATCGCGCGCGATACCTCCGGCGTATCCAAGGTCGTGACCATGTTCAACATCATCACCGAACAGCAATTGCGGGAAATGCAGAATCCGCAAAAGGAAAACGCGCCGCCGTCCCAGCCGCACGGCAATGAACCCTGAACCCTGTTTCTCCCTTCCCAATATAAGGACCGACCATGAGTTTGCGCGACGTGCCCGCCGGCAAGAGCCTGCCCGACGATTTCAATGTGGTGATCGAGATTCCCGCCCATGCGCCGCCGGTGAAGTACGAGGTGGACAAGGCCAGCGGCGCATTGTTCGTCGACCGCTTCATGTCCACCGCGATGCACTATCCCTGCAACTACGGCTATATTCCGCAGACCCTGTCGGAGGACGGCGACCCGGTGGACGTGCTCGTGGTCACCCCCATTCCTCTGGTGCACGGCTGCGTCGTGCGCTGCCGCCCCATTGGCATGCTGAAAATGACCGATGAAGCCGGGGTGGACGCCAAGCTCATCGCCGTGCCGGTGGAAAAACTGTTGCCGCAATACCGCCATATCCAGAAGCCCGAAGACCTGCCGCCCGAACTGCTCAAGCAGATCGAGCACTTTTTCAACCACTACAAAGACCTCGAAGCGGGCAAGTGGGTGAAGACCGAGGGCTGGGTCGGGGCGGATGCCGCGCGGGCCGAAATCAGCTCCAGCGCCGCGCGTTACACCGCCAAGTAATCGTCGTCTGTACGACAAAGCCCAAGACAAAGGCCACTCTCGGGTGGCCTTTGTCGTTTGTGGCGCTGCGGTTTCAGCCGTTTTGATCGCGCAACCGCGTCAGCAGCGACGAGGTATCGAGCCGGCCGCCGCCCGCTGCCTGCACATCGGCATAGAACTGATCGACCAGCGCGAGCACCGGCAGCCGCGCGCCGTTTTGGCGCGCTTCGTTCAGGCACAGGCCGAAGTCCTTGCGCATCAGATCGACGGCAAAACCGAAGTCGTAGCGGCCTTCGATCATGGTCGGGCCGCGGTTATCCATCTGCCAGCTCTGCGCCGCGCCCTTGCCGATGACCTGCAGCACCTTGTGCAGATCGAGCCCGGCACGCTCGCCGAAGGCGATGGCCTCCGCCAGGCTCTGGATCAGCCCCGCCAGCGCGATCTGGTTCACCATCTTGCACAGTTGCCCAGCGCCGTTGTCGCCCAGGCGGGTGACGGCGCGGGCGAAGGCGCCGATCACCGGCTGCGCCCGCTCGAAGGCCTGCACATCGCCGCCGCACATCACGGTGAGTAGGCCGTTCTGCGCTCCGGCCTGTCCGCCCGAGACCGGGGCGTCGAGGAAAAACAGCCCGCGTTCGCGCGCCGCCAGGCCGAGTTCGCGCGCCACATCGGCCGAGGTCGTGGTGTGGTCGATGAACACCGCGCCCGGCTGCATGCCGGCAAAGGCGCCGTCCGGGCCCAGGGTCACGCTGCGCAGATCGTCATCGTTGCCGACGCAGGAGAACACGAAATCCGCCCCCGCCGCGGCTTCGCGCGGGGTCGCCGCCGAATGTCCGCCATTGCGACGCACCCAGTCGTGCGCCTTGCTGGCGGTGCGGTTGTAAACGGTGACGCGGTGTCCGGCGCGGGCCAGATGCCCGGCCATCGGGTCGCCCATGACGCCCAGTCCGAGAAAGGCGACGGTCTGCGCGGGCGTATCGGTGGAGGTGGGGTTGCTCATGGTGAAAGTCGATCAGGAAGAGTAAAAAAATCACAGCAGCCAGAAGCAGCTCATGGCCACCGCCGTGGGCAGCAACGCGGCGCCCAGCAGTCCCAGCGGCTGCACGGCGCCGTCGTCAAAGCTGCTGCGCAGCAGCGCGATGCCGGCCGGATTGGGTGCGTTGGCAATGACCGTGAGGCCGCCGCCGCTGACCGCTCCCGCCACCAGCGCGTATTTGAATTCCGGGCTCAGGCCCTGCACCAGCGAACCGAGGTAGGTGAGCGCGGCATTGTCGGTGATGGCCGTCAGCGCCGTGGCGCCGAAAAACACCGCGGTCGCATCCATGCGGGTGAGCAGCGGTTGCAGCCACCATTGCTGTAGGCCGCCCAGCACCACCAGCCCGCCCAGAAAGAAACCGACGAGCATGCCTTCCTTGAGCATCAGCGTGTCCTGATAGCGCGCGTAAGCGGTGGCAAAGCCGACGAAAAACAGCAGCAGCGGAATGAACACCGCCGGATGGTGGGCGAACACCACCACGCCCACGAGAAACAGCAGGTGGATGCCAATGACGCTCAGCGGCGCGCGCGGTTGGGCGGGGTCGGCCGCGGCAGGCTTGGCGGGTCGTTCCAGCCCGGCGAGTTCGCGGCGGAACAGCAGGGTGGCGCCCAAGGCGTTGAGGGCCACCGCGATGGCGGCCTTCCAGCCGAACTGGGTGAGCATGAAGCCCAGGTCCCACTGCCAGGTCGAGGCCACCATCAGCACCGGCGGCGCGGCGAAATGAGTGAGCGTGCCGCCGATGGACACGTTGACGAACAGCACGCCCAGGGTGACGTATTTGAGGCGCAGCGACACATCGGCACGGAAAATGCGGTCACGCAGCAGCAGCGCGGCCAGGGTCATGGCAGCCGGCTCGGTGATGAAGGAGCCCAGCAGCGGCACGACCACGAGCAGCAGCAAATAGAACATCACCGCGCCCGGCAGGGGAAGGGCGCGAGCCAGACCGTTGACCCCGTCGCCCGCTACCTGGAGGATGGGCCGGGTGCCCGCGATGACCATGATGGCGAACACGAACAGCGGCTCGGTGAAGTTGCGCGAGTCGATATACGCCACCGCGTCGTGCTGGCCCAGCGCGGCGAACAGAAACACCATCAGCACCATCGCCCAGAAACCGAACACCACCTCGACCTCGCCAAGCAGATGCCACAGCCCGGCGTGCGCGGGCTGCCGATGCGCCAGGCCCTCGAAGAATTTGGTGGAAAAAGTATGGATCACCGCAATGGCGAACAGCGCGGCGCCCACGTATTGCACGTAGGCAGGGATCGAGTCGGTCATCGGTTCGGGTGAGTGGGGGCTAAAAGAAACAAGGTCTGATGGTATCGGCTGAATCGGCGGCGCGGCACGTCGTGGAGCCATAATGCAGCGCATCCGATGATTCGCGAGGTTTTGATGTCTGCCACTGCTTCGTCCGTCTGGAGGCAACTGCGCCGCATATTGCTCAGCCTGCCGGTGCTCATTGTGGCGGGCCTGTTCGTGTTTTACGTGGCCTTCGGCTATCTCGCGGTCGGGCCGCTGGCCGAGTATGTCATCCCCAGGCTGGCGCAGTCGCAGCTCGACAGCCGGGCCACGGTGGGCAAGGTGGCGTTCGATCCCCTGCGTCTGGATCTCACCGTGGACAAGTTGCAACTGAGCACGCCGCAAGGCGTGCCGCTGGCGGGGTTTGGCAGGCTGTTCGTCGATTTCGCCCCGGTGAGCCTGTTTCGCTGGGCCTGGACGTTTCATCAAATCCGCGTCGACCAGCCGCAGGTGAATGTGGCCATCGTGCAGGGCGGCGCGATGAACTGGGACGCTCTGCTGCATGCCCTGCAGCGCGGCCCCAAACCAGCCAAACCGTCGAACACCCTCCCGCGCGTGGTGATCGAGCACCTGCAGATCACGGGCGGCATGCTGCGCTATGCCGATGCCAACCGCACCCAACCCTATGCCACGCAGTTGACGCCGCTGAATCTGCAGGTCGACGACTTGTCCACCCTGCCCAGGGCGCGCGGGCGATATGCCCTCAGCCTGGTGCTGCCCGAGCAGAAGGCCACGCTGCGCTGGAAGGGTTATGTGGGCGTCAACCCGCCGGTGTCGGGCGGGCAGGCGGAACTCAGCGGGCTCGATCTGGCCGCGGTGGCGCGGGCGGTGCCGGGTCTGTCCAGCCGCCTGCAGATCGCATCCGGTGCGGCGACTGTCAGTGCGGCCTACAGTGCCGTGCTGACCCAACAAGGTTGGCAATGGGCGGTCAACGATCTCGATGCGCAGATTCGATCCTTCGATGCCAGGACGACCGCAGCGGCGGTGCAGTGGCAAAGCCTGAAGCTGGATCGGGCCAGGATCGACGGCGCGGCGCGCACTGCGTCGATGCAGATGCTGGCGCTCGACGGGCTGAACGCGGCATCGGGCAACGAACACCTGAAATTCCCCACAGCGCAACTGCAAGGCGCGCAGCTCGACTGGGGTCGGCAGCGCGCAGGTTTCGGGCCGCTGCAGGTGCAAGACCTCAGCGGACAGATCGGTCAGGCCGCGATCCAGGCGGGCAGCCTGCAGACGCAGCCGGGCACGGTCGACCTGACCCGGCACACCCTGCAACTGCCGCAGATGGCCTTGCAGGACACTCGGTTGCAGACCGAGGGTGCGCAGGCCAAGCCCTGGTTGTCGCTGCCCTTGTTCCAAGTCGATGCGGTGCAGGCCGATCTGGCGCAGCACCGCGTGCAGCTCGGTGCCGTCCAGCTCGACGCGGCGCGTGTTCAGCTCAAGCGTCTGGCCAACGGGCAGATCGATCTGCTTCAGGCGCTCGGCGCAGGGGCGTCGAAGGCAACCGTCAAACCTGCGACGACGGCGGCGGCCCTTGCGACCCAGCCGCAGCCCGCATGGAATCTGGATGTGCAGCGCATCGCCACCCGGGTGCAGTCGCTGGATTACACCGACCAGGGCTTCGAGGTGCCGTTGCAGGTGCGGCTCAGCGACGTCGAACTCAATACCTCGGCCCAGGTGACGCTGCCCGCGGGCAGCCCGGCGCGGGTTCAGGCCAAAGGCCTGCAACTGCACACGGCTGCCCTGCAGCTCGCCAGCGCAGGGCAGCCGCTGGCGAGCTGGAAAAGCCTGCAGCTCGGCACCAGCGAAATCAACCTGCCGTCTTCGGGCGTGGCCCATGTTCGTGCCGGAACCCTGCAAGTGGACGGTCTGCATACCGAGGTCACTCTGGCCGGGAGCGGCCTGAACTGGGCGCAGGCCTTTGCGCCCGCAGCCGCAACGCACGCGCCCACAGCGCCTGCCGCACGAAACCCGGCTGCAAAGCCGCCCGATCTGCAACTCAAGAGCCTTGCTCTGCGCGACTTTTCGGCGCGGGTCGAAGATCGCATGGCGCCCACGCCGATCCGTCTGGACGTGATGCAAGGCCAGGCCAGCGCCAGCAACCTCAGCCTGGATTTGCGCAAGGCCGTTGCGGTGCAAATGCGCTTTGCGCTCAAGCAGGGCGGCCGATTCAGCGCCCGCGGCCAGATCGCGCCGCAGCCGCTGGCCGGCTCGCTGCAGGTGAGCTTGCAACAGCTCGCGCTCACGCCCTTCGGCAGCCTGCTCGCGCCCTATGTGCGTCTGCAGCTGACCAGCGCAACGGCCTCGGCAGACGGCACGGTGAAGCTGGGCAAGGGCCAGGGCAGCATGCCGAAAGTGAGTTACGACGGCAGCGCGCAGGTGGACAACCTCGCGCTGGTCGAACCCGAAGGGCGCGCGCCGTTTCTGGGCTGGCGCAAACTCGCGGCCACCGGGCTGAGCGTCGACAGCTCGCCGCTGTCGGTGCGCATGACCGCGTTGCAGGCGGTGGAGCCTTATGGCCGCATCGTCATCAACCCCGACCGCACGCTCAATGTGCAGGCCATTTTGCTCACGCGCAAACCGGCACAGCTTCCTCCCGCGGCCGCTGCCCAGGCGAGCGCTGCGCAAAAGCCCCTGCCGCTGGCGCTGCGCATCGACCGCACCGCCATCGAAAACGCCGATGTGGACTTCACCGACCAGTCGATCAAGCCCGAGTTCCGCGTGCGCATGCAAAAACTCTCCGGGGTGATCAACGGCCTGTCCGACGCCCCCGACAGCAGCGCGCAGATCGAGCTCGACGGTCAGGTCAACAACTACGGCTCGGCCCAGGTGCGCGGGCAGTTGCAGCCTTTCCGCTCGACCCGGAACACCGATGTCACGCTGGATTTCCGCAACCTGAACATGGCCTCGATTTCGCCCTATTCGGGCAAGTTCGCCGGTCGCACCATCGAATCGGGGCGGCTCGATGCCCGGCTGGAATACAAGATCGTCAAGGCCCAGATGCAGGGCGACAACCGGTTCACCATCACGCGCCTGAAGCTCGGCCCCCACGTGGACAGTCCCGGCGCGATGAACCTGCCGCTCGATCTGGCCGTTGCCGTGCTGGAAAACAGCGACGGCCAGATCGACATCGACCTGCCGGTGCATGGCGACCTGAACAACCCCGAGTTCAGCTACGGCGGCATCGTCTGGCAGGCCATGGTCAACGTGCTGACCAAGATCGTCACCGCGCCGTTCCGCGCTTTGGGCGCCTTGTTTGGCGGCGGCGGCGAACCTACGCCGCAGAACGTGGTTTTCGCCCCCGGCAGCGCCGTGCTGGCCCCGCCCGAGCGCGCAAAGCTGCTGCAGATCAGCGAGGCGCTGCTCGAGCGGCCGCGGCTGGAATTGCAGGTGCCGCCCACGCTCGATGTTGCGCTGGATGTCGCTGCGCTGCAGGACGCTGCCGTGCGTCGCCAGGTATTGCTCAAACTGGGTGTAGCCGTGCCGCCTGATGCCAACCCCGGCCCGCTCGATCTGGGCAATGCCCGCACCCGCAATGCCATCTATGCGCTCTACCTCGACCAGCATCCCACCAGCGCGCTCGATGCGCTGAAAAAATCACTGCCCAAGACTGACGATCAGGAGCAGGCCTTGCTGCAGGCCATGCTGGCGCAACTGGCCAGGGCGGTGACGATTGCGCAGGCCACGTTGGACGCGCTGGCGCAGGCGCGGGCCCAGGCCGTGGTCACGGCGCTGACCACCGGCCCCAAGGCCTTGCCAGTTGCGCGGGTGCAGGTGGGTTCTGTGATCCAGGCGGAAGGCAAGGCGGCGCAGAAGGGCGAGAACAGCGGCGTGGTGCTCACGCTCGGCCTGGGCGCAGGCAACGACGTGACGAGGGCGCCGCCTGGCGGCCAGCTGGCGCCTGCCGCCATCCATCAAGGCAGGTAAGTGACCGGCCGCATGGCGAGAAAGCGCTCCAGCGCCGGGGGGCGGTAGTCGGGCAGGGCGGAATGCCGGCTGAGGGTGGAGGTATGCACGCCCTCGCGCCCGGCGGGGTTGGTCAGCCCCGGCTGGCGTTCGCGCTGGCCGAGCAGGCGGTAGAACAGCGTCAGGGTGTCGCCCATGGGTGCGGCGGGGTCGCCATGCGGGGGAAGCAGGGTCGCATCGAGCGCCAGACCGCAGCGCTGGGCGCGGTCGGCCATCCACAGCAGCGCCCCGTCGGACAGGCCGGTGAGCGTCTGCCCCCCGCCCACGTCGCCATGCACGCCCGGAAACCAGGCCTGCTCCACCACCTGATCGGTGGCATGGCTTTGCGTCTGCCACAGCGTCGGCACGAAAGGCTTGCGGCGCTCGTCCAGCGCCAGCGCCTGGAAGCCATAGCGCACATGGCTGCTCAGCGCCACGTCGTGAAATTCATAGAGGGGCTTGGTCCAGAAGCGCAGCGGCGTGACCGGAATGCCCAAGGCGCCCACCGTATCCCAGACGCCGATGAGTTCGATGGGCGCGTCCGGCCAGGCGTAGGCCTGGCGGAAGGCGATCGACTGCGGCGCGTTGGGGTGGCTGTCTGGCGTGCGGTCGCGGTAGAGGGCGTAGGCGTCGCCGACGTGGCCGATGTGCTGCGGACGCAGGATGCCGCAATTGCGGATCAGCCCGCCCACGCTGCGCACCGTATACGCGCCGCGGCTGTAACCGAACAAATAGATCGGGTCGCCCGGGTGATAGTTTTGCACCAGAAACAGATACAGTTCGCGGATGTTGGCCGAGATACCCAGGCCGAACGCGCCCCCGGTGAGCCTGTCCCACAGGCCGCCCTGTTCGCCCAGACCTTTTTGGTAGAACACGATCTGTTCGATGCCGTGGCTGTCCTGCGGCGCCACGGCCACGGAGAGTTTGACCACATTGGTCGGCGTGGGCGTGTTGCCGTCGTTCTGGTCGGGCCTGCTCCAAGTGCCGTCGGCGAACAGGGCGATGCGTTTCATCGATGGAAATGGGCAAAGGGCTTACGTTTTTTCACATCTGCATGATGGGGCGGCCCACGCCACTTGCCCACCCCCAAACCCGGTGTCGCACTGGACTTCGATCATGGGGGATAGACTGATGCAGAGTGACAGCTTTCGTTTCGACCATGACCCATCGCCATTCCACCTTTTCGGCTGAATCCTCGCAGCCCGCGCCAGACGCCCAGGCCGCGGTGGACGCCGCGATCACTTCGCGCCGCTCCATCCGCCGTTTTCTGCCCACTCCGGTTGCGCGCGAAACCATCGAGGCCATCCTGCAAGTGGCCGCGCGCGCCCCTTCGGGTACCAACACCCAGCCCTGGCAGGTGCATGTGCTCACCGGCGCAGCCAAGGACCGGCTGTCCGCCCGCATCCTGGCCGCGTATGACGATCCGGCGCAGGCCGCACAGCACACCGAGGAATACGCCTACTATCCGCGTGAATGGCGCTCGCCCTATATCGACCGCCGCCGCAAGGTCGGCTGGGATCTGTACGGACTGCTGGGCATCGCCAAGGGCGACAAGGCGGCGATGCACGCCCAGCATGGCCGCAACTACCGGTTTTTCGACGCGCCGGTCGGGATGATCTTCACCATAGCCCGGGTGATGCAGCAGGGCAGTTGGCTCGACTACGGCATGTTCCTGCAGAACATCATGATTGCCGCGCGCGCTCGCGGTCTGGACACCTGCCCGCAGGCGGCGTTCACCCAGTTTCACCGCCTCATCGAAGACGAATTGCAGATCGACGCCGCGACGCGGCAGATCGTCTGCGGCATGTCGCTGGGCTGGGCCGACGTGCACGCCATCGAGAACACCCTGGTGACCGAACGCGCGCCGGTCGCCGAGTTCGCGCAATTCCACGAAGCATGAACGTGCTGGCCTGGATCGGCGAAGCCCGCATCGCCCAAGCCGTGCAGGAGGGCAGGCTCGACCATCTTCCCGGCGCAGGCCGACCGCTCGATCTCACCGTGCGCGACGGCGCGCTCGAAGAGTCGGCGCGTCTGAGCTTGGAGCTGTTTGAACGCGCCCGCCGGGCGCAAGGCACAACCGCACAAGAACAACGCGAACGCGCCGCGCTGCGCCTGCTCTGGGCCAAGGCGCTCGCGCGCCAGCGCCGCCACCGCAACTCGCCTGACACATGATCATCGAATCGCTGCTCGACACCGACCTGTACAAGTTCACCATGATGCAGGTGGTGCTGCATCACTTTCCGGGTGCGCAGGTGGAATACCGCTTCAAATGCCGCACGCCCGGGGTCAATCTGGTGTCGCGGCTGGATGAAATCAACGCCGAACTCGACGCGCTCTGCGCCCTGCAGTTCAAGCCCGACGAACTCGACTACCTGCGCACCCTGCGCTTCATCAAGAGCGATTTCGTCGATTTTCTCGAACTGTTCCGCCTCAACCGCCAGCGCATCAGCGCCACACCCGTTGCCGACCCCGCTGCCCGCGCGCGCGGCGAAATCGACCTCGCCATCCGCGGCCCCTGGCTGCACACCATTCTGTTCGAAGTGCCGGTGCTCGCCATCGTCAGCGAGATCTACGCCCGCCATGCCCATGCCGACGTCGATCTGCAGGCCGGCCTGCAGCGCATCGACGACAAGATCGCCCTGCTTCACACCCCCGGATTGCAGGACTGCCGCATCGCCGACTACGGCACCCGCCGCCGCTATTCGCGCCATTGGCAGGCGCAGGTGCTCGGTCGCCTGCGCAGCGGCCTCGGCCCCCAGCTTGCCGGTACCAGCAATGTGCTGCTGGCCCGGCAAATGGGCCTCACGCCGTTGGGCACCATGGCGCATGAATATCTGCAGGCCTGCCAGGCGCTCGGCCCGCGCCTGCGCGACACCCAGGTTTTCGCCTTCGAGACGTGGGCCAGGGAATACCGCGGCGACCTCGGCATCGCGTTGGCCGACGTCTACGGTCTGCAGGCCTTTCTGCGCGATTTCGACCTGTATTTTTGCAAGCTGTTCGACGGCGCCCGCCACGACTCGGGCGATCCGTTTTCATGGGGCGAACAGATCATTGCGCACTACATGAAAAACCGCGTCGACCCGCGCACCAAGACGCTGGTGTTCAGCGACATGCTCACCATTCCCAGGGTCATCGCGCTGTACCGGCAGTTTCATGCGCGCGTGGGCCTGGCCTTTGGCATCGGCACCAATCTGATGCACGATCTCGGCTACGAGGCGCCGCAGATGGTGATCAAGATGACCCGCTGCAACGGCCAGCCGGTGGCCAAGGTCAGCGACGCGCCGGGCAAGAATATGTGCGACGACCCGGCGTATCTGGCCTACCTGCGCGAAGTCTTCCAGATTCCGGCCAGCCAACTGGTGGAGCACGATGCGGAGGATGGGTAGGGCGGCCTCAAGTCCGACAGGCTCCTAGACTGCGGGGTCTTCTTGACAGATACTGAACGCGGAGAATCGAAATGACAACCTTTCTGGAAGAAATCCATCCTGGCGGAATCTTGTTGGAAGAGTTAACGCGACCGATGGGCTTGACCATCCAACGGCTTTGCTTCCAGGGTATGTGTGTTCCAGCCGTCCGCCGCCTGACGGCGCAGGGGCTGAGGCAAAACGATTGAATCTCCATTGATGAACACAGACACCGCCCGCGCCGCGATCCTGGCGCAGATTCGAGCCCGTCAAGGGCGACCGGCCGCACTGCATGACCTGGAGGCGGCCGATGTCGAGGTCGATATCGGCCGCCATGTGCGTGGGCCGCAGCCGACGATCGCCGACCGCGTTGCGGGGTTCACCACGCAGGCGCTGGCGCTGCAGACGAGCGTCGTCCGGGTCGCCAGCGCGCAGGACGTGCCTTCCGCCGTGGCCGCCTATCTGCGCGAGCAGGGGCTGGACCTGCAGGGCGTGGCCTGGGAGACTTTGGCCGAGTTGCCGTGGACGCAGGCCGGGCTGGCGCTGCAGTACCGCCCGCCGCGTGACGAAGACAAACTGGGCATCACCGGCTGCTTCTGCGCGGTGGCTGAGACCGGCTCGCTGGTGCTGGCGAGTTCGCCCGAAACGCCCGCGTCCACCCATCTGCTGCCGCAAACGCATATCGCCATCGTGCCGGCCCGCCGCATCGTTGCCGCGCTGGAAGACGCCTACGCGCTGCTGCGGGCCGAGCTGGGGGAACTGCCGCGGGCGCTGTCCACCGTGTCCGGGCCGTCGCGTACCGGGGACATCGAGCAGACCATCGTGCTGGGCGCGCATGGCCCGTACCGCGTGCATGTGGTGATCGTCGATGCGGCTGATTGATCCGGAATTGAGAAGCATGCAGGGTTCATGGGCAATGCTGTGCATCGGCATCTCCCCCTCCCAACCTCCCCCGCAGGCGGGGGAGGGGCCGCTTTGCTCCCTCCCCACGCGTGGGGAGGGCCGGGGTGGGGAGGCGCAGTCTTTAACTTCAACGTGCCGGATCAATGAGCACGCGCGCCGCGGTTCAGGGGCGGGCGGGGCGGTGTTGCTGGCGTTGTTGACGCTGCTGCCTGCCCGTGCGCTTGCCGCCAGCGTCGGCGGTCCCGACCCGGCCACGCTCTCGCTGTGGTGGGGGCTGCCGTTCGCCGCCATGCTGTTGTCCATCGCGCTCATGCCGCTGTTTGCTGGCCAAGTGTGGCATCACCATCAGGGCAAGATCGCCGCGGGCTGGGCCGCGCTGTTTCTCATTCCCTTCGCCATCAGCTTCGGCGTGCAGGCCACCTGGGACGCCGCCCTGCACACCCTGCTGCACGAATACCTGCCCTTCGTCATTCTGCTCACCGCGCTCTACACGGTGAGCGGCGGCATTGCCGTGCGCGGCAATCTGCACGGCAGCCCGGCGCAGAACACGCTGCTGCTGGCCATCGGCACGGTGCTCGCCAGCATCATGGGCACGACCGGGGCGGCCATGCTGATGGTGCGCCCGGTCATCCGCGCCAACGACGCCCGCAGGCACAACGCCCATGTGCTGGTGTTCTTCATTTTCCTCGTCGCCAATGCCGGCGGCGCGCTCACGCCGCTGGGCGATCCACCGCTGTTTCTCGGCTTCCTCAAGGGCGTGGATTTTTTCTGGACCCTCGAACACCTTCTCGCGCCCACGGCCTTGCTCTGCGCGCTGCTGCTGGCGCTGTTTTATGCGCTGGATCGATGGTTCTGGCGTCAGGAAGCCGAGCACCCCGCCACCGACCCCACGCCCGACAGTCCGCTGGGCATCATCGGCGCGTGGAATGTGCTGTGGCTGGCGGTCATCGTCATCGCGGTGCTGCACAGCGGCCTGTGGAAGCCGGGCATGACCGTGCCGGTGCTGGGGCAACACCTCGAGTTGCAGAACCTCACGCGCGATGCGACGCTCATCCTCGTGGCGCTGCTGTCGCTGGCGACCACGCCGTGGCAGGCGCGGCATGAAAACCAGTTCGCCTGGGGGCCGATGATCGAGGTGGGCAAGCTCTTTCTCGGCATCTTCCTCACCATCATTCCGGTCATCGCCATTCTGCGCGCGGGCAGTGGCGGGGCGCTGGCGCCGCTGGTACAGCTCACGTCGGACGCGCAGGGCCAGCCCATCGCGGCCGCGTATTTCTGGCTTACCGGGGCGCTGTCATCCTTTCTCGACAATGCCCCGACCTATCTGGTGTTCTTCAATCTGGCGGGGGGCGACGCGGCGCAGCTCATGGCGCATGTCACCACGCTGATGGCCATTTCGGCCGGCGCGGTGTTCATGGGCGCGGTCACCTACATCGGCAATGCGCCCAACTTCATGGTCAAGGCCATCGCCGAGCATCGCGGTGTGCGCATGCCTTCGTTCTTCGGCTATATGGGGTGGTCGTTTGCCATCCTGCTGCCGTGTTTTCTCGTTCTCACCTGGGTTTTTTTCCGATGAACCCCTTTGCATCCGACGGCCCGCTGCGCGTGCTGGTGGCGCGCGCCGTGTTCCCCGACCTCATCGAGCCGCTGCGCGCGGTGGCTGAAGTCGAAACCACGCCCGATGACACCGTCTCCACGCCTGAGGCGCTGCGCGCGCGCCTGGCCGACAAGCACGGCGCCTTCATCACCGGCAGCGAGCGCATCGACGCGGCGCTGCTCGATGCCTGCCCGCAGCTCCGCGTCGTGAGCACCATGACCGTGGGCGTCGATCACATCGACCTGGCCGCCTGCGCCGAGCGCGGCGTGACCGTCACCCACGCGCCCGACGTGCTCACCGAGACCACCGCCGATTTCGGCTTTGCCTTGCTGCTCGCCGCAGCCCGGCAGATGAGCGATGCCGAGCGCTTTCTGCGCGCGGGGCAGTGGCAAAAGTGGAGCGTCGATCTGTTCGCGGGTGCCGATGTGCATGGCGCCACCCTGGGCATAGTCGGCATGGGGCGCATCGGCCAGGCCATCGCGAGGCGCGCGGCGCACGGCTTCAATATGCGAGTGCTCTATCACAACCGCAAACGGCTCTCCGTGCACATCGAGGAAGAGCTGCGCGCCAATTACCGCGATCTGCCCGAGCTGCTGCGCGAGAGCCGGCATGTGCTGCTGGCGCTGCCCTACAGTCCCGCCGCTTATCACTTCATCGGCGCGGCCGAGCTGGCGCAGATGCAGCCCGGCGCTACGCTGGTCAACATCGCCCGCGGCGGCGTGGTGGACGAAGCCGCGCTTGCCCACGCGCTGCACAGCGGCCACCTCGGCGCCGCCGGGCTGGACGTGTTCGAGGACGAGCCGGCCGTCAACCCTGAGCTGCTCGCCGCACCGCGTGTGGTGCTCACGCCGCACATCGCCAGCAGCAGCCTGCCCACCCGCCGCGCCATGGCGCAGCTCGCGGTGGACAATCTTCTGGCGGTGCTGCAGGGCCAGCCGCCGATCACTCCGGTGGTTTGAATGGCTATGTCGATTGAATGGATTTTGCTGGTTCTCGTCGCGCTGTTGCTGCTCGTGATGCTGGGCATGGGCTGGGCGCTGCTGGCGCGGCTGCGCGGCCTGGCCGAGCTGCGCCGCGAATTCGGCGCGGAACTTGCGCCCCAACTCGAACGCCTGGAGCGCGAGGTGCGCGGCGCGGTGCAGGCCAGCGGCCAGAGTCTGCGCACCGAGCAGGCCGGGCAACTGGCGCAGTTCCAGCAGATGCTGCTCAACCAGCAGGCCGAGAGCACGCGCACGCAAAACGCCCAGCTCGACGCCGTCAACCTGCAATTGCAGAGCCTGCAGAAGGCGGTGGGCGACACCCTGGTGCAGCAGGTCGGCCACCTCACTCAGACCAACACCCAGAGCCTGCAGACGCTGCAGGCCCAGCTCGTCGAGCGCCTCGAAGCCCTGCGCCACACCACCGACCAGCGCCTGATCGAGGCGCGCCAGAGCGCCGAGCAGGGTCAGACCGCGATGCGCGAGTCCACCGAGTTGCGCCTGACTGAACTGCGCCAATCCACCGACAAGAATCTGGCCGAGATGCGCGCCACGGTCGAGCTGCGGCTGCGCGAGTTGCAGGCGGACAACGAGAAAAAACTCGAACAGATGCGCGCCACCGTGGACGAAAAGCTCCACGCCACGCTGGAGCAGCGCCTGGGCGAGAGCTTCAAGCAGGTGGCCGAGCGGCTGGAGCTGGTACACCGCGGCCTGGGCGAGATGCAGACCCTGGCGCAGGGCGTGGGCGATCTGCAGCGGGTGTTCAGCAATGTGAAATCGCGCGGTGTGTTCGGCGAAATCCAGCTCGCCGGCCTGATCGAGCAGGTGTTCACTCCCGAGCAATACGGCGTGAACGTGGAAACCGTGCCCGGCAGCAACGCCCGGGTGGAATACGCCATCCGCCTGCCGGGCAGAAACGATGGCCCGGTCTGGCTGCCGATCGACGCCAAGTTTCCGCGCGAAGACTACGAGCGCCTGCTCGACGCGCAGGATCGTGCCGACAAGGCCGATGCCGAGGCCGCCTCCAAGGCGCTCGAACTGCGGCTGCGCGAGGAGGCTCGCACCATCCAGACCAAATACATCGCCGCGCCGCACACGGCGGATTTCGGCATTCTGTTCCTGCCCACCGAGGGGCTATACGCCGAGGCGCTGCGTCGTCCCGGTCTGGTGGAAGCACTGCAGCGCGAGCACCGCGTCATGCTCGCGGGGCCGACCACGCTGCTGGCCCTGCTCAACAGCCTGCACATGGGTTTTCGCACCCTGGCGCTGGAGCAGCGATCCACCGAAGTGTGGAAGGTGCTCGGCGCGGTCAAGACGGAATTCACCAAATTCGGCGACGTTCTTGCCAAAACGCGCAAGAAACTCGACGAAGCGAGCAACACCATCGGCAGCGCCGAGGTGCGCACCCGCGCCATGGCGCGTCAGCTCAAGACCGTCGAAGCGCTGCCGGTCGATCAGACCCAAACCCTGCTGGGTTTGAGCGAAGTCGACACCGACGAGCAGGAAGACGCGGTATAAAGCCAGATTTGATTTTCAACGCCGCAGGCATCGCGCCGTGCGGCCTTTTATCCTCTCACTTCCCATCATGCAAGCACAAGACATCAGCCTCGACGTTCTGGCGGAGAAATACGCCAAGGGCGACGAGCGCAGCATCGAAGACATTCACGCCCGCGTCGCCCGCGCCCTCGCCGTCGAAGAGGCCGACCCGGCCCGCAGCGAGGCGCTGTTCCGCCAGGCGCTGGCGGGCGGCTTCGTGCCTGCCGGACGCATCATGTCGGCCGCGGGCACCGAGATTCAGGCGACGCTGATCAACTGCTTCGTCCAGCCCGTGGGCGATTCGGTCTCCGACGACAAGGACGGCAAGCCCAGCATCTACAAGGCGCTGGCGCAGGCTGCGGAAACCATGCGCCGCGGCGGCGGCGTGGGCTACGACTTTTCGCGCATCCGCCCGGCGGGCGCGCATGTCGGCGGCACCCACAGCCGCGCCAGCGGCCCGCTGTCGTTCATGCGCGTGTTCGACGCCTCTTGCGAAACGGTGGAATCCGCCGGCAGCCGCCGCGGCGCGCAGATGGGAGTGCTGCGCATCGATCACCCCGACATCGAAGCCTTCATCCACGCCAAGGACAGCGGCGCGTTCAGCAACTTCAACCTGTCGGTCGGGGTGACCGACGCGTTCATGCAGGCGGTGTGCGACGACGCCGTGGTCGATCTGGTGCACAAGGCCCGACCGAGCGACGATCAGTTGGCTGCGGGAGCGCACCCACGCGCCGATGGCTTGTGGGTCTATCGCAGCGTGCGCGCCCGCGATCTGTGGGACCAGATCATGCAGTCGACTTACGACCACGCCGAACCGGGCATTCTGTTTCTCGACACCGCCAACGCCGACAACAACCTCTATTACTGCGAGACCTTCGAGGCGACCAACCCCTGCGCCGAAGAGTTCCTGCCCGATTACGGCTGCTGCTGCCTGGGCTCGATCAACCTCACCCGCTTCGTGCGCGACCCCTTCACGCCGCAGGCGCGCTTCGACAGCGAAGGCTTCCAGGCCGTCATCCGCACGGCGGTGCGCATGCTCGACAACGTGCTCGACGTGACCTACTGGCCGCTGATCGAGCAGCACAACGAGGCGCAGAACAAGCGCCGCATCGGCCTGGGCTTCCTCGGCCTGGGTGACGCCTGCGTGATGCTCGGCCTGCGCTACGACGGCGACGACGCCCGGCGCTTCGCCGCCGACATGGCCCGCACCCTGCGCGACACGGCGTATTCCGCCTCGGTCGATCTGGCGAAGGAGAAGGGCGCGTTCCCGCTTCTCGACGCAGAAAAATACTTGAGCAGCGGCTTCGCCCTGCGCCTGCCCGACGACATCCGCACGGCCATTCGCCTGCACGGCATCCGCAATTCGCACCTGCTCGCCGTGGCGCCCACCGGCACCATCAGCCTGGCCTTTGCCGACAACGCCAGCAACGGCATCGAGCCCGCGTTCTCCTGGGTCTACACCCGCAAGAAGCGCATGGCCGACAACACCACCCGCGACTACGAAGTCGCCGACCACGCCTGGCGCCTGTACCGCAGCATGGGTCACGACATGAGCCAGTTGCCTCCTTACTTCGTCACCGCGCTGGAAATGAGCGCGCTCGACCACATGAAAATGCTGCAGGTCGTGCAGCCCTACATCGACACCAGCATCAGCAAGACCGTCAACGTCCCCGCAGACTACCCCTACGACGACTTCAAGGATCTCTACCTGCAGGCCTGGAAGGCCGGGCTCAAGGGACTGGCCACCTACCGCCCCAACACCGTGATCGGCTCGGTGCTGCAGGCCGCACCCGCGCCCGCAGCGGCATCGGTCCAGCCCGTCAGCGACATCGACCCGCTGACCCGCCGCATCGAAGGCCGCCCCTCGGGTGATCTGCAGGCCGTGACCAGCAAGATCAGCTATATGACTTCGGAAGGACAGAAGACCGTCTATCTCTCCGTGTCCTTCGCCGAGGTCGAAGGCCGGGTGAACGGCGAGGCGGTGCGCATCGAGCGGCCCATCGAGTTCTTCATGCCCGCGGGCCAGCGCGACGAAGGCCAGCAGTGGATCGCCTCCAATATGCGGCTGCTCTCCTTGGTGGCGCGCTCGGGCGGGTCGATCGCCAAGAGCCTGCAGAACATGCGCGAAGTCGTGTGGGACAAAGGCCCGGTGCGCTGCGGCGAAGTCATCAAGTCCGACGGCAGCCGTGCGCCCCGCTTTCACCAGTCCGAAGTGGCGGCCATCGCCTACGCCCTGCAGGAACTGCTGCGCCGCCGCGGCTATCTCGACGCAGCAGGCCGCGAGCAACCGCTGTCCGTGCTGGCGCAGCGCGCCTTTGTGCCCGAAGCCCTGCGCATCGACCTCGAATCCGCCGAAGCCAGGCCCGACCTGCTGCCCGGCGGTCGCATCTGCCCCGAATGCGGCGGCCCCTTCCTGCGCCGCGTCGACGGCTGCGACCGATGCGAAAACTGCGGGTATATCGGGAGCTGTGGGTGAACGCAATGGCGCGAAGGGAAGGGTAGGGTGCAGCGTTGCGGCACCGGGTCGCCGGTGCCAGAGCGTTCATGTGTGAGGATGATTCATAGCCGTTCCTTGGCGGGCACGCAAAACGGAGTCAGGGACTGTTCACGCCATTCAAGTCCCCGCATATTGGCGAGCAGGACGTTGGGCATGCTCGGCTTCATCGGATGACGGCAAATTCCTGTGTACCTGCCATAACGGCACGGCTTCGTGCATGGCTTGTCCGATGAGCATCACGCATGGCGAGGCCACTTGTTCAGCATGAATCGTGCTGCAGAGATGGGCCAGGCGAGTGGCGATGAGGCGTTCGGCTTCGCCACTTGCGGCCTGGACGAGCAACGCGGGGGTTTCGGGTGGAAGTCCGCCTTGCAACAGCCCTGCTTCGATCGAGGCGGCTTCGTTGACTCCCATATAGATCGCCAGGGTCAGGCCGGACTGGGCAAGCGCCGACCAGCGTAGCGCTTCGCCACCCGCTTGATCTCGAACCATGAGCCAACAGAAGGAGCTGGACGGAGTTGTTCGTCATCCTGATTCAAGCCACAGCCCGATCCGTGTGCCGGAATGCTCGGCAGCGGTAAACGCGCAGGTGCGGATGCGATGCCAGTCGCGTCCGTGAAACCAGCGCTTGCTCAGCGCTGAAAATCAACGGACGATTGGACTCATTTCGACTCAGCGCGCGTTCTTCTTCGACTTCCTGAAGGCGCTGAAAATCAACGGACGATTGGACTCATTTCGACTGCGACACCATGTAATCGACGGCGGCTTTTACCTCGTCATCACTCGCTGTCGAACCGCCCTTGGGCGGCATCACGCCGCGCTTGCCCGTGTAACCGTGAATCGCGCGGTCGTACAGCACGGCGTCGCCCTGGGCAATGATCGGCGCCCAAGCGGCCTTGTCGCCCACTTTGGGAGCGCCCGCCACGCCCGCACCATGACAGGCGATACAGGTCGATTCATACACGCTCTTGCCATCCACCTTGGCAGCGGCAACCGGCATGGCCGATGCACTGCCTGAACCTGCAGGTGTTGCCGCCGTGGCAGACCCCGAGGCGGCCGGAGTTGCAGCAACCGTCGACATCGAGGCGGCATTCTGCTGCGCCGCAGCCTCACTGCTGCCCGCAACCGCAGCAGAACCCGCAGGAGCAATTCGCGCATTCACTGCAGCCGTCGCCAACGCCTCAGAACCCGCAGGCGGCTGACTGCTGCTGCCGATGTAATACGCAATCAGCAGCAACAGGATGATAGGAACAATGAAGCCGATGCCCATCACGACCAGAATCTTGCGCAAGGTCGGCGCAAAAGGCAGATCGGAAAGGTCGCCGGAACTGGAAGAGGCTGAATGGGAGTTCGAGTGCGGTGCGCTCATGACGGTCGAAAGTAAAAAGAATGGGAATCCAAAAAGCGGCAAGCAGCATGATATGCGTTGGTCACGATTCTTCGAAAGGGTCAATCCCAAGGCCCCCTCTCAGAGGTTAAAAATTTGATTTGCATCATGTTAGGTAACATTCTGTAATGCGACATGACGACGCGCACTCAGGGTGAATGCATGGGATTGAAGTGAGAAGGTGGCAAGTGCGGAAATCTGCACAGAACAGTCGCCGCGGATTGCCCGACCAAGTTAAGATGCAACACTTAACGACAGAATCGGTATGAAACCTCCCGATGTCCTGCGTTTGCGCCCGTAGCTCAGTGGATAGAGTATTGGCCTCCGAAGCCAAGGGTCGCTGGTTCGATCCCAGCCGGGCGCACCAAAAAATGATTGGAATGCTTTGAGTGCATTGGAAGGCGGTCAGCCCCGCTTCATTCGCGACCTTCAACCCGGTCCTGATGCACCTGCTGCAGCAAGATCGTCGCTATCTTCACTCGTCCATCGTGGATAGCCCGATCGATCCAATCTCACATCATGCTGCCCGTAGCTCAGATGGATAGAGCAACGGCCTTCTAAGCCGTAGGCCACTGGTTCGAATCCAGTCGGGCAGGCCAAAAATCACAGTAAATCAAGGTATTAGAGAATAATCCCACACTAACACTGTGGGCTTTTTTTGGTGCACCCTACACGGGCGCACTCTTGTGGGCGCAAGTCCCGCCGTGAGCTGACCACTGCGAGCGAAGCGAAGCGCAACTGCATGAGGGTGACCGAGTATGGGGAGGATGTTCGCGCAAGCGAAGCTCGCCGATCTGGAGAATGGGGTGAAGCCCGATGAGCCGCGGCAGCGAGGAACCGGCGTCGACGAATCGGCATCATGCAACCTTGTGCATCGGGCCGGGTGCAACACAAACCCGATGACCTCAACCACTTCAACCGCCCGGTGCGGACCCGCATGCCGGTTGGTGTGGGAGGGGCTCGGTCAGGTATCCTGAGCGCCCCTATCCCGATACGAGGCAAGCCGATCAGCCGAAGTTCTTTTCGGCGAAGTCCCAGTTCACAAGATGGTCGAGGAAGGTGGTGACGAAGTCAGGGCGGCGGTTGCGGAAGTCGATGTAATAGGCGTGTTCCCACACGTCGATGGTCAGCAGCGCCTTGTCGTCGGTGGTCAGCGGGGTCTGGCCGTTGGAGGTGTTGACGATGTCCACGCTGCCGTCGGGCTTTTTCACCAGCCAGGTCCAGCCCGAGCCGAAATTGCCCACGGCGGACTTGTGGAAGGCTTCCTTGAACGCGGCATGGCTGCCCCACTTGGCGGTGATGGCGGCAGCCAGCGCACCCTTGGGTTCACCGCCGCCGCCCGCTTTCAGGCAGTTCCAGAAGAAGGTGTGATTCCACACCTGCGCACTGTTGTTGAAAATGCCGCCGGGCGGCGCCTTGCGGATGATGTCTTCCAGCGCCATGTCCTCGAATTCGGTGCCTTTGATCAGGTTGTTGGTGTTGTTCACATAGCCCTGATGGTGCTTGCCGTGGTGATATTCCAGCGTTTCGCGCGACATGTGCGGGGCGAGTGCATCGGGGGCGAAGGGCAGGGGGGGCAGTTCGTGTTGCATGAGTTTCTCCTTGGGTGAGTGGCGGTGGCGGAAATCAAACCAGAGCCATTCTAGGAACAGCGGTTTGACTTTGCTCACTCAAGGAAACGCAGGGCCGCCCCAAGTTTCCTTGACCCCCCACGGGGGATGAGGCCGGACATGCGTGGGCGACTGCTCGCCCACGCAAGCCTGCCGAATCCGAGCGGCTTGCAAGCCGCGAGGTGGACCGGGTCGGCGAGCCGACCCTGGGGGCGCTCAATTCGGCGGGATGTCCGCATCGAGCGGGTGGGGCTGGGCTTCGATGCGACCGATGGCCAGCCGCACCGCGCGCTGCGCGTCGGCCAGCAACAGCGGCTGTTGCGGGTGGAGCTGCGAGAGGTCGCGCAGCACCCGGCCCTGCCCATCCATGCCCAGCAGATAGCCGCGGGACAGCGTGGCGCGCGGGCTGAGCAGTTGCAGGTGCTGCGCGGCCCGGTCGAGGCGGAGCCGGGCGTTGGCAAGCTGGCGCGTCAGCGCTTGCGGCAAGTCTTGTTCCCATCGGCCCAGACGCTCGTGCTCATGCCGTGCGCGCTGGCTCAGCGCCTGGGTCAGCCGATGCTGCAGGAGTTGCAGCCGCTGCGCCTGCCGACGGGGCAGGTCGCTCAGGGCCTGCTGCAGGCGCCACTGCAACTGCGCGAGGTGACGCTGCGGCGCCGCCAGCAGCGCGGCAGGCTGGGGCCAGCGCAGCGCCAGACGGTCGCAGCGCTGCTGCTCGCGCTGCAGATGACGGCCGAGCGCGCTGCGCAGGCGGTGCGCGATATGGGCCAGCGCATCGAGCAGCGCGGCCTGCGCGGGCACGCCCAGTTCGGCCGCAGCCGTGGGGGTGGGTGCGCGCAGGTCGGCGGCAAAATCGGCCAGGGTGAAGTCGGTCTCGTGGCCGACGCCGCTGATCACTGGCAGGGTGCTGGCGGCTATCGCCCGGGTCAGCGCCTCGTCGTTGAAGGCCCAGAGGTCGTCCAGACTGCCGCCGCCGCGCACCAGCAGGAGCAGATCGACTTCCCTGCGCGCCTGGGCTTTTTGCAGCGCGGCGATCAATTCAGCGGGCGCGGCCGCGCCCTGCACGCCGGCGGGATAGACCACGACGCGCACCTGCGGGCTGCGCCGTCGCAAGGTGGTGAGCACGTCGCGCAGCGCCGCAGCCTGCAGCGAGGTGATCACGCCCACGGACTGCGGCATGGGCGGAAGCGCCCGCTTGCGTGTGGCATCGAACAGGCCCTCGCCCTGCAATTTGGCCTTCAGGCGCATGAACGCTTCGAGCAGCGCGCCTTCGCCGTCGGGCTGCACGCTCTCGACGATGAGTTGCAGGTCGCCGCGCGGTTCGTAAATCGACACCGTGGCGCGCAGGCGCACGCTCATGCCGTCGCGCAAGGTCGTCGCGGCATGGCCCGCCCGCTGCCGGAACCACACGCAGCGCAGTTGCGCCGCGCCGTCCTTGAGGTTGAAGTATTGGTGGCCGCTGGCGGCCCGCACCAGGCCGGAGATTTCGCCGCGCACGCTCAGGCTGTTGAAGCGGGCGTTGAGGGCATCAGAGAAGGCCTGGATCAGTGCGGAAACTGTCCACACCAAGGCGCCGTTAGCTGAAGTTTTCAAGGGGGATATCGAGTAAGCGGCTGCGAAAGGTCAAGAAGATGTGCACATTTTTGCTGTTGCAGTTTTCAAGATGCGAACAAGCCGGAAAATAACGCGTTCACATTGCAAGTCATTGAAAAACAATAAAAAAATGTTGAGTAAAAAAGCGTCACATTAAGCGGAAGGCTTGATTCTGCGCGATTTGGCGCTGCCGTTCAGTGCTTTCCCACAGAGTTGTCCACAGAAAGACGGGATAACTCGGCTTGCCCTATTCGTCCGCATGGGGGCACGCCGCCGGGCGGACAGAATGCCGATTGTCCGCGACTTCTCCGACCCGGCATAATGCGGCGCTGAAAGCTGGGAGGGTGTGAACAAATCCGCCATGCCTGCTCATCGCGCCCAAAGCGCCCCGCTCGTCGTTGCAAATGCGCGCCGTGCCGACCCCGGCACTGCTGTGCTTTGCGCCTTGATTGGGGCACTTTTGGCGCGCTGCTCGGTCACGCCGGATTCATTCACACCCTCTGATGCGTGCGGGGGGACTGTGCGCCCGGCGACTGATTTTGCAGCGCAATGACGTAAAGGAAAAAGACCCATGTTGCAGATGGTGGAAGCCGCAGGCTGGCCGATCTGGCCCTTGATTCTGTGCTCGATCGTGGCTCTCGCGGTGATTTTCGAACGACTGGTCTCGCTGCGCCGCGCCCGCATTCTGCCGGCCAAATTGCTCGATGAGGCGCTGAATGTCTCGGCCAAGCAACTCCCGGCGGCCGATGTGATCGACAAGCTCGAAGCCAACTCGCCCTTGGGCGCCGTGCTGGCCAGCGGCTTTCGTTCGGTGGCACGGCCGCACGCCAGCTTGGCGGGGCTGCAGGAAGACCTGGAAAATGCCGGAAGGCATCAGGTCTATCAACTGCAGAAATATCTCAATGCGCTGGCCACAGTGGCCTCTGCGGCGCCTTTGCTCGGTCTGCTGGGCACGGTCGTGGGCATGATCGAGATTTTCGGCTCGCAGAGCACGGCGGGAACCGATCCGACCGTGCTGGCGCACGGCATTTCCGTGGCGCTCTACAACACGGCGCTGGGTCTGATCGTGGCGGTGCCTTCGCTGATTTTTTACCGTTACTTCCGCGGCCGTGTGGACGATTACACGGTCGAACTGGAACAGGCTGCGCGGCGTCTGGCCACGCATCTGCAAAGCTACGTGCCGCGCCGCTGAAGCGCATACCCGCGACCTGCGCCGACTGCCATGAATTTCAAACGCCAGACCACGGAAGACCCCGAGGTCAACCTCATTCCATTGATCGATGTGCTGCTGGTCATCCTGATTTTTCTGATGATCAGCACCACCTATTCGAAGTTCACCGAACTCAAGATCACCCTGCCGACGGCCGATGCCGAAAAGCTGCAGAACCATCCGCAGGAAGTCATCGTGTCCGTCAGCAGCGGCGGCGAGTATGCGGTCAACAAGCAGTTGCTGCCCAACCGCACGGTGAGTGCGCTGACCCAGTCGCTGCTCGATGCGTCCAAAGGCAAGGCCGACACCATGGTGGTGATCAGCGCCGATGCCCAGGCCACGCAGCAGTCGGTGGTGAACGTGATGGAGGCTGCGCGGGCCGCAGGACTGAGCCGTCTGACCTTCGCCACGCAAAAGTCGCCCGGTGCCTGATGGCGCAAGCTGCTGCGCACAGCGGCTGGCCCGGCTGGTGGCTGCGTCGCGGTCTGCTGAGTGGGTTGCTGTGGCCGCTGTCGCTGCTGTTCGCGCTGCTGACGGCGCTGCGCCGTGGCCTGTATCGCGCAGGCATGCTGCGGGCTGAACGCATCGGCGTGCCGGTGGTCGTGGTGGGCAACCTCACCGTGGGCGGCGCGGGCAAGACGCCGCTGATTGCCGAACTGGCGCGCGGTCTGCAGCAGGCGGGATGGCGGCCGGGCATCGTGTCGCGGGGCTATGGACGACGCGTTGCGGATGGCGGCGCACCGATCCGGGTCGATGCACAGAGTGATCCGGCGCTGTGTGGCGATGAGCCCGTGCTGCTGGCTCGGCTCACCGGTTGCCCGGTCATGGTCGGACGCCGGCGTGCTCGGGCCGCACTCGCCCTGCGCGCCGCTTCGCCCAAGGTCGATGTGATGCTGAGCGACGACGGTCTGCAGCACCTGGCGCTGGCGCGCGACATCGAGCTGGTCGTGGTCGATCAGCGACTTTGGGGCAACGGCTGGCTGTTGCCCGCCGGGCCGCTGCGCGAATCGCCCGGCAGGCGGCGCGACGCCACGCTGGGGCCGGAAGGCGCGCTGCGGCAGGTGCGCGGCGGTGGCCTGCATTTCGCACTGGTGCGCAGCCCGGGCGACTTCACGCATCTGGTGAGCGGGCAAACGCTCAGCCCCGCGCAGTTTGTTCAGCGCTTTGGCGTGGAACCGTTGGGCGTGATCGCCGGAATCGGCCATCCCGGACAGTTTTTTGGGATGCTGCAAGACCTGGGTCTGTCGGTGCAGGGTCGGGCTTTGCGCGACCATCAGCCGCTGCATGCCGAAGCCTTCGCGGACCTGCCGTCAGGCCGACCCGTTCTGCTGACCGAAAAGGACGCCATAAAATCCGCTCATCTGCCGCCTGATTTGCGCGAGCGCCTCTGGGTTGTCGGCCTTCGGCTGCAACTGCCCCCCGACCTTCTGCCCTGGCTGCAACAACGACTGGAGAAAACCCATGGACTCCCGACTGCTTGACCTGCTCGTCTGCCCCATCTGCAAAGGCCCGCTTCAGTACGACGCTGCTGCGCAGGAACTGATCTGTCCGCGCGACAGGCTGGCCTACCCGATCCGTGACGGCATTCCGCTGATGCTGGTCGATCTCGCCCGCGACATGACCTTGCCAGCCGAGACCACGCAGAGCCCGGCCGCGACTGCCGAACCGGCGGCGTGAGCGCGACGGCGGCGTTCTGGGTGCTGATTCCGGCCCGGCTGGCCTCCACCCGTCTGCCCAACAAGCCTCTGGCGGACCTGGCCGGAGCGCCCATGGTGGTGCGCGTGGCGCAGCGCGTGGCGCAATGCGGCGCGCAGGAGGTGGTGGTGGCCTGCGACAGCCCGTTGATCGCCGATGCCTGCGCGGCGCACGGCGTGCGCGCCGTCCTCACCCGGGAAGACCACGCCAGCGGCACCGACCGGCTGGCCGAGGCTGCGGCGCTGCTGGGTCTGCCCGAAGAGGCCATCGTGGTCAATGTGCAGGGCGACGAGCCCTTGATCGACCCGGCGCTGCCCGCTGCCTGCGCCGCCTTGCTGCAGCGCGATGCGCGCGTGCCGATGGCGACCTGCGCGCATCCCATTAGCGAGACAGCGCAGATCTTCGATCCGAATGTGGTCAAGGTCGTTCTCGATGCGCAGGGCAGGGCGCTGTATTTTTCCCGCGCGCCGATTCCCTGGCAGCGCGAGGCCTACAGGCCGGGCGCGGGCGGCTGGACGCTGCTGGCGTCTTCACCGCCGCACCCGGTCTATCGCCACATCGGGCTGTACGCCTATCGTCATCGTTTTCTGCACGGCTATGCGAGCCTGGAGGTTGCCCCTCTGGAACGGGCTGAAGCGCTGGAACAATTGCGCGCCCTCTGGCACGGTCATGCCATCGCCGTGCATGTGACCGAGCGGGTTCCGGGCCCCGGCGTCGATACGCCAGACGATCTGCAGCGGGTGCGGGCGATGATGCTCCGGCTCGGGCCTTAGTCAGCGTCGCGGCAGACCGGTCTGCTATTCTGAAACGTGAATTTTAATGATTGAGAGACCTTCATGCGATTGATCCTTTTGGGTGCACCGGGCGCGGGCAAAGGCACACAGGCCGCCTTCATCACCGAGCGTTTCGGCATTCCCCAGATTTCCACCGGAGACATGCTGCGCGCTGCCGTGAAGGCCGGCACCCCGCTGGGGCAACAGGCGCAGAAAATCATGGAGGCCGGCGCCTTGGTGCCTGACGACATCATGCTGGGCGTGGTGCGCGAGCGCCTGTCCGCGCCGGACTGCACCCGGGGTTTTCTGCTCGACGGCTTTCCGCGCACCATCGCCCAGGCCGAGGGCCTGGAACAGGCGGGAATCGCCATCGACGTGGTGCTCGAGTTCGATGTGCCCGACGCCGCCATCATCGAGCGACTGAGCGGCCGCTGGGTGCATCCGGCTTCGGGTCGTACCTATCACCTGGCGTTCAACCCACCCAAAGTGGCCGGGGTCGACGATCTCACCGGCGAGCCGCTGGTGCAGCGCCCTGACGATCAGGAGGACACGGTGCGCAAACGCCTGGAGGTCTATCACGCCCAGACGCGGCCACTGGTGCAGTTCTATGCCGAGCGCATGGCGCAGCGGCGGCCCGGCGCCCCGCGTCTGGTCACCATCTCAGGCGTCGGGCCTGTAGAAGAAGTGCGGCAGCGCATCTTCGCCGCATTGCAGGTCTGAACACGGGAGCGCCCCATGCAACTCTGCGGACACAGCGCGATCATCAGCGGCGGCGCATCGGGTCTGGGCCGCGCCACCGCCGCTCTGCTCGTCTCGCGCGGCATGCAGGTGTTGATTGCCGATCTGCAGGAAGAGGCCGGTCGTGCGACCGCGGCGGAGATCGGCTGCCAGTTCATGCCCTGCGATGTGAGGCGAGAAAGTGATGTGCAGGCCGTGGTGCAGGCCGCGGGCGCGTTGGCACCCTTGCGGGTGGTGGTGAGCTGCGCCGGCATTGCCCCGGCAGCCCGCACGCTGGGCAAGCAGGGCCCACATGCACTGGAGCTTTTCCAGCGTGTGATCGACATCAATCTGGTCGGCAGCTTCAACCTCGCCCGCCTGGCTGCTGCCGCGATGGCGCAGCAGGCGCCGCTGGAAGATGGCGAACGCGGGGTGATCGTCAACACCGCGTCGGTGGCGGCGTTCGACGGGCAGATCGGACAGGTGGCCTATGCCGCGTCCAAGGCCGGCATCGTGGGCATGACCCTGCCGCTGGCACGCGATCTGTCTCGCGACGGCATCCGCGTCATGACGATTGCGCCCGGCATTTTCGAGACGCCGATGCTCATGGGCATGCCCCCCGAGGTGCAGAAGGCGCTGGGTCAGATGGTGCCGTTTCCGCAGCGTCTGGGCCGTCCCGAGGAATATGCGGCGCTGGTCGAGGCCATCCTCACCAACCGCATGCTCAATGGCGAAGTCATCCGGCTCGATGGCGCCATCCGCATGCAGCCCAAATAGTCTCGTCCGATCCAGCCGTTTCGCGGCCATTGCCGCCGCGACGACCGATCCATGCAGCAACGCATTCCGTCTGGATTCATTCAGGACTTGCTCGCCCGTGCCGACATCGTCGAGGTCGTGGGCCAGTATGTCGAACTGAAAAAGACCGGCAGCAACTACAAAGGCCTGTGCCCCTTTCACAGCGAGAAGACGCCTTCATTTACCGTCAGTGCGAGCAAGCAGTTCTACCACTGCTTCGGCTGCGGGGCGCATGGCACCGCCATCGGCTTCCTGATGGAACACGCGGGGATGGGTTTTGTCGATGCGGTGAAAGAGCTTGCCGGGCGTTACGGCATGACCGTGCCCGAGCCCGACCTCGATCCGCAGCAGGCTCGCCAGCTTCAGCAACAGCGCAGCCTGCACGCCACGCTCGTGGAAGTCCTGCAGACTGCGGACGGTTTTTATCAGCATCGCCTGCGTCACAGTGAGCGGGCGAAGAACTACCTCATTGCCCGGGGCCTGCAGGGCCAGGTCGCCAAGCGCTTCGGCCTGGGCTATGCGCCCGACGACTGGCAGCCGCTGGCCGGCGCATTCGCCAACTACGACGCCGACGCCCTGGTGCAATCCGGCCTGGTGGTGGCGCGCGATGCGGCGGGCAATGCGCTCGACCCGCTTGCCGAGTCTTTTGCCACTGCGCAGCGCCGCTACGACCGGCTGCGCGATCGCATCACCTTCCCGATTCGCAATCTGCGCGGAGAAGTCATCGGCTTTGGCGGGCGCATCATCGACCAGGGCGAACCCAAATACCTCAATTCGCCGGAAACCGCGGTGTTCCACAAGGGCGAAGAACTCTACGGCCTGTTCGAAGCCCGCACCGCCATTTCGCGCGCGGGTCATGCGCTGGTGGTCGAAGGTTATATGGACGTCGTGGCGCTCGCCCAATTCGGCGTGGAACAGGCAGTGGCCACGCTGGGCACCGCCTGCACCGCGCAGCAATTGCAAAAGCTGTTTCGCCATACCAGCCAAGTGGTGTTCAGTTTCGACGGCGATACCGCGGGCCGTCGCGCCGCGCGCCGGGCGATGGAGCAGGCGCTGCCGCTGCTCAGCGACACGCGGGTGGTGAAGTTCCTGTTCCTGCCCGCCCAGCATGACCCGGATTCCTATGTGCGCGAAAAAGGCGCCGAAGCGTTCGAGCGGGAGATTGCCAAGGCGCAGCCCTTGTCGGAATTTCTGTTTTCCAGCCTGCTCGACGGCGTGGCGATGGCCACTGCCGAAGGGCGCGCGCAGGCCATACACGAGGCCGGGCCGTTGTTGTCGCAAATCGCCGCGCCTGCATTGCTCGGCCAGTTGCTCACCGACCTGGCACGCCGCCTGGACATGCCCAGCGCCGAGCTACGCGAGGTGTTGCGCCTGTCTTCCCCGGCACGCAGGCCGCCGGCGCAGGTGGAGTCGTTCGGCGCCAGCGGGGCATCGGCCGTGTTGCGCCGACGTGGCGGCCGCGAGGCGCTGCGGGCGTTTGCCGCTGCGCCCAAAGACCCCCTGCGGCAAATGTTGCCCTTGTTGCTGTCGCAGCCCGCGCTGTGGTGGGACATCAACCCGGCGCAGCATGCGCTACTCTCGCAGGAGGCGGGCCCGCTGCAGGGGCTGATCCTGGCGGTCGAGTCCCTCCTGGAAAATCAGCCGGAACTGTCCGCTGCGGCGTTGTGGGAGGCATTGCGCGCGGCCGGGCATTCACCCGAGGACGTGCTGGCCCAGTCCCCGGATCCGCTGGAACTGGATGAAACCGTGGCACGGCAGGATTTGCTGGCCATCCTGGTGCGCATGGAGCGCGCCGCGCTGCAAAAGCGGCAAGATGAGCTGGTCGCCGGTGGCCTGGTTTCCGACGCCGACCGCGCCGAATATCGCAGTCTGGCGCTTCGGCTCAGGGAGATCGATCAGGCGCAGCGTCGTTGACAGCGACGTTGGGCCGCAAGACAATACTTGGTTTTTTGTAAAATCCGCAGAAGTTGGCATCAGCGGGTGAACATTGCAAAAAAAACTGACTGCCAAAAACCGAGCTGGGGCAGGACAGATGCCAGAACAGATGCCAGATGCGCGGAAGAACCGAAAACGCCGCGCCGGGTCTAAACCAAGGTTAGGTCTATCCGATTGGTCTGTGGTTCTGGCTTGTCATGGTGGATGGCAAAAAGGCTGCCTGAAAAGGCAGGCAGGTATGACGCTTGGAATGTCAGGCGCCGAGCAGGAACCCTGAACCGAACCCTCGTGCAGGCTTGCGTGGACCGCGGCACCAAGACCCCCAGAGTGATGCGAGACGCAAGGTAGGCTTCCTGGCGAGAGTTGTTTGCATTTTTGCCTTTGAATTTTGGCGTTCCACCCTACATACTGCAGCTATCCCACCTTCCATATTTCCTTCCGAACCAACGGTCGGTTGAGGTCCACCATGACAAAAGCATCATCCAAAACGCAGGCTCCCACCCCGCGGGGCGCATCCCGCAATGAGGCGGCGGTCGACGCAGAGGCCAAGATGGCCAAGACAGCGGCCAAGCGAGCCGATCAACCGGCGCTCAGCGCCTCGGCTGCGGCCGCCGCATCGGTCGCCAGTCCGGCGCCCAAGCGGGGCCGTCCTCCCAAGGCGAGTGCAGCAGCGGCCGAGGCTGAACAGCCCCTCGCGCGCCGTGGCCGCAAGGTCAAGGTGGAAGAGGTCGCCGATGACCTGCCGGATCATCTGGATGAAGCGGTCGATGCCGAGGTCGTTGGCGAGGTCGCCGAGGTCGAGGTGGTGGAGGAAGCCGTTGCTGCGCCGCTGCCCAAGACCCGCAAGGCCTCGCGCGCCCGCGAAAAGCAGTTGCTCAAGGAGTTTGGTTATGACGACTCCAATATCACCGACGAGGAACTGGGCCGGCGGCGCGCGCGCCTGAAAAGCCTGATCAAGATGGGCAAGACCCGCGGGTTCCTGACCTACGGGGAAATCAACGACCACATCCCGGACAACCTGGCCGATCCCGAATTGCTGGAAACCATCGTTTCCATGCTCAACGACGTGGGCATCGCGGTGTACGAAACCACGCCCGATGCCCAGACCCTGTTGCTCAACCAGCATGGCCCGACCGCGTCGAGCGAAGAGGAGGCCGAGGAGGAGGCCGAAGCGGCGCTGTCCAACGTCGACTCCGAATTCGGCCGCACCACCGACCCGGTGCGCATGTATATGCGCGAAATGGGCACCGTCGAACTGCTCACGCGCGAAGGCGAAATCGTCATCGCCAAGCGCATCGAAGACGGCCTGCGCCAGATGATGCTGGCCATTTCCGCCTCGCCGTCGACGGTCGCCGAAATCCTGGCGATGGCCGCACGCATCCACAACGGCGAATTGCCGGTGGATGAAGTGGTGGACGGCATGGTGTCGGATGACGAATCCGACGACTACGTGGCCGAAGAAGATGTCGACTACTCGCTGGACGAAAGCGGCGAAGAAGACGAGGACGGCGGCGCCGGCGCCACTTCCATGAAGCTCGAAGAACTCAAGGGCAAGGCGCTGGAGGCGTTTGCCGACGTGCACGACGCCTTCATGAAAATGCGCCGTGCCTACGACAAGGACGGCTACCGTTCACCGAGCTATCTCAAGGCGCAGGAGGCCATCTCTGCAGCGCTGATGGAAGTGCGCTTCACCGCGCGCACCGTCGAGAAGCTGTGCAATCTGCTGCGCGCGCAGGTGGACGAAGTGCGCCGCTACGAGCGTGAAATCCGGCGCTATGCGGTGGATCGCTGCGGCATGCCGCAGGAAGAATTCATCAAGTCCTTCCCCGGCCATCAGCTCGATCTGAAGTGGGTGGACAGGCATGTGGCCGCCAACAAGCCCTATTCCGTCATCCTCAGCCGCAACGTGCCGGCGATCAAGGAACTGCAGCAAAAACTCATCGACATCCAGAACCGCGTCGTCGTGCCGCTGGAAGACCTGAAGGAGATCAACACCCAGATGAGCCTGGGCGAGCAGGCTGCGCGCGAAGCCAAGCGCGAGATGATCGAGGCCAACCTGCGGCTGGTGATCTCGATCGCGAAGAAGTACACCAACCGCGGCCTGCAGTTCCTCGACCTGATCCAGGAGGGCAACGTCGGCCTGATGAAGGCGGTAGACAAGTTCGAATATCGCCGCGGCTACAAGTTCTCGACCTACGCGACCTGGTGGATCCGTCAGGCCATCACCCGCTCGATTGCCGATCAGGCGCGCACCATCCGCATCCCGGTGCACATGATCGAGACCATCAACAAGGTCAACCGCATCTCGCGCCAGCATCTGCAGGAAACGGGCACCGAGCCCGACGCCGCCGTGCTCGCAGAGAAAATGGAAATGCCCGAGGACAAGGTGCGCAAGATCCTCAAGATCGCGCGCGAGCCGATCTCCATGGAAACCCCCATCGGCGACGACGACGATTCGCATCTGGGCGATTTCATCGAGGATTCGGGCACGCTGGCGCCGACCGAAGCGGCCATGCAGGCGGGACTGCGCGATGTGGTCAAGGAAATTCTCGATTCGCTCACGCCGCGCGAGGCCAAGGTGCTGCGCATGCGCTTCGGCATCGAGATGGCCAACGACCACACGCTCGAAGAAGTCGGCAAGCAGTTCGATGTGACGCGTGAGCGCATCCGCCAGATCGAGGCCAAGGCGCTGCGCAAGCTCAAGCATCCCACCCGCTCCGACAAGCTGCGCAGCTTTCTCGATACGCTTTGACCTGCTCGCGCCTGTCCGCCCGCGAAACGCACAGGCGCTCACGCTAGACTCCGGGCATGACCCACGCGCGAAAAACGGCTGTCCGCACCATCGTGTTTGCCGATGTCGTCGGCAGCACGGCCTTGTTTCAATCCCTCGGCAATGCCGAGGCCACGGCGCTGGTCACTCAGGTGGTGTCGAACATGGCGCGCAGCTTCAGGGCGGCGGGCGGCGAGGTGGTGAAAACGCTGGGAGACGGCATTCTGGCCACCTTCGAGCACAACACCCCGGCGCTCAATGCCTGCATCGACATTCAGCGCACCTGTTCCACCTCGGGCGCGGTCGATGCCACCGGGGCGCGGCAGAAACTTCCCCTCAAGATCGGCATCGCCCGCGGCGTGGTCGTGCTGGCTCCGGGCGACTGTTTTGGCGATCCGGTGAATGCGGCCTCGCGGCTGTCCGACTCGGCCGGGGCCGGGCAGATTCTCATCGGCGACGCCGTCATGGAGGCGCTGCCGCTGGAATTGCTGGCCCGTCTGCGCAGTCTCGGCGCGATTTTTCTGCGCGGCTACGACGTGCCGGTGCCGGTCCATCAGGTCGACTGGGAGGCCTCCGTCGACTTGGGGCAGACCATGCCGCAAGTACCCTCGCGCATCGACTACAGCAGCCAGTTGCTCAACCTCTCCTGGCTCGACGACAGCGTGGACTATGCCGCCGATCAGATGCCCATCGTCATCGGGCGCACCAACGGGGCGGACTTTCTCGTCAACGATCTGCGGGTATCGCGCCAGCATGCGCGCATCGACTGGCGCGGCAGTTACTTCATGCTGACCGACCTCAGCAGCAACGGCACCTGGGTGCGCTACACCGGAAATGACACGACGCTGGCGCTGCGCCGCAACGAGTGTGTGCTGCACGGCCAGGGCGAAATCACCCTCGGTGCCAAGCCCTCCGATCCGACCGCGCCGACGGTGATGTTCCAGATTCATCCCCAGTGATCCGGATCAACGCCTGTCTCGTTCATGCTCTCGTCAGATTCCACGGCTTGCCTGCACGGCTGCCCACCGCAAACCGCCATCCTCCTCGTCAATCTGGGCACGCCCGATGCGCCGACGGCACCTGCCCTGCGACGCTACCTCGGCGAATTCCTGAGCGATCCGCGGGTGGTCGAGATTCCCAGACCGCTGTGGTGGCTCATCCTCAATGGCATCATCCTGCCGACTCGCTCTTCCAGATCCGCGGCGAAGTACGCCACGATCTGGACCGAGCGGGGCTCACCCCTGCAGACGGGCACGGCCGATCTGACGCAAGCCATTGCAGACGAAATGTCCCGGCTCGGCCACCATGTCCGGGTGCGTTATGCGATGCGCTACGGCAATCCGTCCGTGTCCAGCGTGCTCGAAGAAATGGCGCGGCAGAACGTGACCCGCATGCTGCTGGTGCCGCTGTACCCGCAGTACTGTGCAGCCACCACGGCGTCCACGCTGGATGCGGTCACCGCCTGGATGCGGCGCAGCCGGCGCCTGCCCGAACTTCGCGTGCTCAATCACTTCCACGACGAGCCGCTTTACATCGAGGCGCTGGCGCGAAAGATCGAGGCGCACTGGCAGCGCAACGGCCGGCCGGACCAATTGGTGATGAGCTTTCACGGCATGCCCGCGCGCACGCTCAAGCTGGGCGATCCCTATCACTGCGAATGCCACAAGACCGCACGCCTGCTCGCCCAGCGTCTGGGGCTGGCGGCTTCTGAATACGCGGTGACGTTCCAGTCGCGCTTCGGCAAGCAGAAGTGGCTGCAGCCCTATACCGAACCCACCTTGCGTCAACTGGCCAAGGAGGGCGTGGGCCGTGTGGACGTGATTTGCCCCGGCTTCAGCGTCGATTGCCTGGAAACGCTGGAAGAAATCGCCGTGGAAGGCAAGCAGGCCTTCCTGTCGAGCGGCGGCAAGACGTTTCATTACATCGACTGTCTGAACGCCGAGGCGCACTGGACGCAGAGCTTGAGCAGTCTGCTGGCCGCGCATCTGCAGGGCTGGGACACGACCGTGCCCGTGGACGAGGAACAACTCGCGCAGACGCGCGCCCGGGCTCAGGCCATGGGCGCAGGCAATCTGACAAATTCAGCGGGATGAAGCGCGACGGGTTGAGTGCGCCTCGCGCCAGAATTGCACCAGCAGCCCGACACCGATTTGGTGAATGGATTTTCCTCGGGGCAGGCAAGCAGGAATTTTCGGCCCGTCCTCAATAATCCTCGTCGGCACTGGTGAGATACCACTGCGCTTTCTCCAGCGCCTCGGTCCGGGCGGGGGCGATGGTGCAAAACACATTGCGCGCATCCCGGGCCAGCATACCCAGACGGCGCAGCGCGTCTTGCATGTCATTCGGTCCCAGGAATTCAAAAGACACGCTGCTGCGACCATCCGCATAGGCGTCATGGAACAGCGTGTCGAACAGCAGATTCAGGCTGTCGGGGTGGTCGGGGTGGCAGAGCAGATCGCGCACATGCAGCACCTTGCCGACGACTTCGCAGACGGCATAGGCGATGAGGCCGTCGCGTCCGGCGCTGAGCGTGAGAAAGCGGAATTTTCTCCAGGGCTTCTGCTCGAAACGCCAGGCCAGATAGCGGCGATCGCGCACGCCGATGAGCACGGCGGGATTTTTCTGCGCCGCCCATAGCGCGTCGAAGCGGGCATCGGGCCGTTCCATCCACTGCACATGCCGGCCGTGAAAGTCGTGCGCATAGCGCGTTCTGCGCAGGGCATGCCGCCACCAGTCGGCGGTGTGCCCGACAGCGCGGCGCAGCAGATGGGGGATCTGCTCGGGCAGGTAGCTGGCGCTGCGCAGTACGCGGACATAGCGCACCATCCGCCCCGCCACCTTGTAGCCCAGGCGCTTGACCACGGGTTCGGACTTCGGATTGGGAAACCCGTAGATCAGCCCGTGCTGCGGCAGAAAGCGGTCGCGCAGCGTGGTCTGCAGCAGCATGGCGGGATACAGCGTGCGATGTTCCGCCGCCACGCCGAAATCGGCCAGAAGCCCGGCGTTCAGCGGCTGACCGGCCAGAAGCATCTGCCGGGCGCCCAGCCCGATGACGCCTATCGCCACGCCATTTTCGGCGAGGGCATAGGCCAACAGCACCTGCGGCAGGCCGGCCGGGTTGCGCAGGTAGAACCAGTCGAATTTGTCCTGGCGACGCTCGGGATGGCCGAGGTTGCTGGCCCAAAGCGACACGATGGTGGCGCGATCGGTCTGCAGGTCGGCGGGCAGCGCGACGTAACGGGACGATGCGGCGGTCATGACGGAAAGCAGGCTGGTGAAGGTTCAGCGCCGGATGAATTGCTCATGCAGCAGCAGGGTGGAGAGCATGCCGACGAAGGCCATATTGTCACCAAATCCGATGACTTTTCCGGCGCGCGCCTTGTCGAACAGGCGGATCGCCGCCTGCGGGTCGAAGTAGCCCGCCTCTTTGAGACGCGCCACGCTGAACAGCTCGGCCACATAATCGACGGGCTCGCCATCGTGAAAGAAGCTCTGGCTGTCGGGGGCGCGGTAGGGTTGCTTGGTGCGATGGCGCAGCGCATCGGGCAGCAGGCCGTCCATGCTGCGTTTGAGCAGATACTTTTCGGTCAGCCCCATGAGCTTGTAGCGCGGCGGCAGTCGGCTGGCGAAGGCGATCAACCGGTGGTCGAGAAAGGGAAAGCGGGTCTCGATGGACGCGGCCATGGCCATGCGGTCGCCCTGCGAACACAACAGATAGCCCGACATCAGGGTGTGCGCCTCGATGTACTGATCCTGGCAGAGCGGCTCCCAGCGGGAGATGCCGGCGGGGAGTTGTGCGGCGATGGCGGCGATGGGGTCGGCCGCCGTGGCTGCGGCGCGCCAGTCCGGTGACAGAAAACCGGTGATGCGCCGCGTGGTGGTCCAGCGCGGCAGGTGGGCGAACCAGGGCTCGCGGAAATGCGCCTCGCCTTCACGGAAAAAGCGTTCGGTCATCGCCCGGCCTGCTGCGGGCGAGTGTTTGAGGTAGGGGTAGAGGCGTTCGAGCAGTCGGGGGCGCCACGGCGAATTCGGCTGCCGGGCGATGAAGCGGCGCACGCGGGCTTCCTTGAACAGGTCGTAGCCGCCGAAAACCTCGTCTGCGCCCTCACCGGTGAGCGCCACCTTGTAGCCCGCGGCGCGCACCCCGGCGGCCAGCAGCATCATGGGGGCGGGCGCGGTGCGCACAATGGGCGTTTCGGCGTGGGCGATGGCGCGGGGAAAGGCGGCGGCGATGTCGGCGCGGGTGCAGTGCACCGTGGTGTGGTCGGTGCCCAGATGCCGCACCAGTTGCTGCTGCCAGGGGCTTTCGTCGAATTCGGCGTCGTCGAAAGTGAGCGAGAAAGTGCGCAGCGGCGTGTCGGTGTAGTGGCGGATCAGCGTGGTGACGATGGAGGAATCGAGGCCGCCGCTGAGATAGGCGGCCACGGGCACATCGGCGCGCAGTTGCAGCCGCACGGCGTCGATCAGCAGGTCGCGCAGTTCTTCGGCGCAGGCGGCGGCCGAGCGGTCGTCCGCGATGGGCGCCGGGGGAAAGCTCCAGTCCCAGTAGCGGCGCAGTGTCGTACCGCGTGCGTCGACCGACATCACATGGCCGGGCGGCAATGATTCAATGCCTTCGAACACCGCGTGCGGCGGCAGCGGCGCCCAGTAGGTGAAGACTTCGCCCAGCGCCTGCGCATCGAGACGGCGCGGGACTTCGGGCAGGGCGAACAGCGCCTTGACCTCGGAGGCAAAGGCCAGACCGCCCGGCACGCGGGTGTGGAACAACGGCCGGATGCCGGTGCGGTCGCGCGCCAGCAGCAGGCGCTGGCGTGGCACATCCCACAAGGCGAAGGCGAACTGGCCGTTGAGTCGATCGACCAGCGCATCACCCAAGTCTTCGTACAGATGCACCAGCACTTCGGTGTCGGACTGCGTGGCGAAGCGATGGCCGCGGCGCTGCAGCTCGGCGCGCAGCTCGATGTAATTGAAAATCTCGCCGTTGAACACTACCCACACCGTGCCGTCTTCGTTGCCCATCGGCTGGACGCCGCCGGACAGGTCGATGATGCTCAGGCGGGCGTGCGCCAGGCCGATCGGCCCCTTGTTGTAGAAGCCTTGCCGATCGGGCCCGCGGTGATGCAACTGGCCGATCATCGCGGCAAGCTGCTCAGGATCTATGGGAGCGTTCCAGTTCAAACGTCCGGCGATGCCGCACATGAGCTGCTCTCAGCCGCCGATGTAAGACATCTCGACCCGGCGCTCGTCGCGCTGGGCCAGGCCTGCCGCCGTGCCGCGCAGCAGGGAATAGCGATCATCGCGCGCCGTCCAGACCTGCGCCAGCGCGGCGCGCAACTGATCGTCGCTGACCGGGGCCAGGCCGGTGCGCTGATCGCCGCGCAGCAGCGCGCGCACGTCATGGCCGTGGGTGGCGAACAGGCAGAGGTAGAGCTTGCCTTCCATCGACAGCCGGGCGCGGTTGCAGTCGCCGCAAAACGCCCGGGTCACGCTGGAAATCACGCCGATCTCACCCGCGCCATCGTCGTAGGCCCAGCGCTGGGCGGTTTCTCCCGCGCTGTGCGGCTCCAGCGGATGCAGCGGATGCACGGCGTGGATGCGGTTGATGACTTCTTGCGAGGGCAGCACCTCGTCCATGCGCCAGCCGTTGGTGTTGCCCACATCCATGTATTCGATGAAGCGCAGCACCACGCCGGTGCCGCGAAAATGTCTGGCCATCGGCAGAATCTGCGCCTCGTTGGTGCCGCGCTTGACCACCATGTTCACCTTCACCGGCCCGAGGCCGGCGGCCAGGGCGGTGTCGATACCCCGCAGCACCTCGGCCACGGGGAAGTCCACATCGTTCATCTGACGGAACACGGTGTCGTCCAGCGCGTCGAGGCTGACGGTGACGCGATCGAGCCCGGCCTCCTTGAGCAAGGTCGCCTTGCGGGCGAGGATGGAGCCGTTGGTCGTCAGCGTCAGCTCGGGCGGCCGGCCTTCGGGGGTGCGCAGGTCGTGCAGCATCTCCACCAGCCGCTCGAGATTCTTGCGCAGCAGCGGTTCGCCGCCGGTGAGCCGGATTTTGCGCACTCCCAGGTCCATGAACACGCGCGCAGCGCGGGTGATTTCCTCGAAGCTCAGCAGGTCGGCGTGAGGCAGAAATTCGTAATGCTTGTCGAAAATTTCTTTCGGCATGCAGTAAGTGCAGCGGAAATTGCAGCGGTCGGTCACCGAAATGCGCAAATCGTGCAGCGGACGATGAAAACGGTCGGTCGGCTGCCCCTGCCCGTGGCCGGTGTCGGCAGGCACGGTCGGCACGCTGGCGGCGTATTGGTGGTCGACGATGGGAATGATGCGTTCGGACATATCGCCATTATCGGCAAAGCACAGGAGCGCCGCGCTGGCCTGGCTCCGAGGAGCCTGTCGGACTTGAGGATCGCGGGCTGCAAATGGACGGCGCGGCGCCCTGCGGCAGCGGTTTTTTGCCCCATAGCTTCGGCTATGGGGCTGCAAACCCGCCGCCACATGGCATCCACACCGCCCATTTTCGCTTTCCGCGCCCCAAGACCGACAGGCCCCTCGGCATGTTCACATCAATGAAATCCGAAAGGCCAGGGCAAAGGTGGCGAGCAGCATGCCGAGCACGGCGCCGACGAGCACATCGGAGAGGTAATGCAGCCCCAGGATCAGCCGCGACGCGGCGATCAGCAGGGCAAACGGTACGGCGATCCAGCCCAGCATGGGGGCGAAAAACAGGATCTGCAGGGTGAAATTCACCGCATGCAGCGTATGGCCGGAAGGAAAGCTGAACTGATCGAGCGGCGGCTCGCTGAGCACGATGCGCTGGCACTGTTCGATCGGCCGGGGGCGGGCGGCCAGGCGCTTGATCGACCAGTACAGGCCGGTGCCGATGAAGGTCGTCACCATCATCCAGATGATGGGCAACACCGCTGCACGACCGTCGATCAGGAGCAGCACAGACAGAATCACTCCCCAGCCCCAGCCATTGCCCAGGCGGCTGATGGCGGAAAAAAAGCGGCGAACCCAGGGCTTGCGGCTCAAACGATTGGCCGCGAGGGTCAAACCTTCTTCCCAATGCAGATAACGCTGAAGCAGGCCGGGCTGTCGCTGTTGCATGGTGGAGGAGTCGGGTGGCGATGGCGGCGCGGGGAGCACGTTGCCGTATTGTTTCACTGCAGACTTAGGGCGGCTGGAAATGCCACCCCTTGCCTGCTGCCTCTACCATTGTGTCATCTGCGCAAGGCGGTCGGTCGATCGGTTCACAAAAGGCTGGCTTCCCGAGTCGCATTCTCCACAAGGATCAATATGGCATACACCATCGAACTCTCGGGCCGCGTCGCCCTGGTGACTGGGGCATCAAGCGGGCTCGGCTGGCGATTTGCCGAAGTGCTGGCGCAGGCGGGCGCCGCCGTGGTGCTCAGCGGCCGCCGCATGGAGCGCCTGAAGGAACTGCGGGCGAGAATCGAAGGTCAGGGGGGCGATGCCCATGTGGTGGAACTCGATGTCACCGACATGGCCAGCATCAAGGCGGCCGTGGCGCATGCCGAAACCGAAATGGGGCCGATCGACATCCTGGTCAACAACGCGGGCATTTCGTCGCAGCAGAAGCTGCTCGATGCGACGCCCGAAGAGGTCGACGAGGTTTACCGCACCAATGTGCACGGTGCCTTTTTCGTGGCGCAGGAAGTGGCGCGCCGCATGGTGGCGCGTTCCCTGGGCGTGACGCCGGGCACCTGGGCGGGCGGGCGCATCATCAATGTGGCATCCGTCGCAGGGCTGCGGGTCATGCCCAAACTGGGTGTCTATGCCATGAGCAAGGCAGCCGTCATCCACATGACGCGGGCCATGGCGGTGGAGTGGGGCAAGTATGGCATCAACGTCAACGCCCTCTGCCCCGGTTACATCGACACCGAAATGAATCACCATCACTGGCAGACCGAGGCGGGCCAGCGTCTGCTGCAGACGTTGCCGCGCAAGCGCCTGGGCAAGCCCGAAGACCTCGACGCCCTTTTGGTCATGCTGTCCAGCGCTCAAAGCGGCCTGGTCAACGGCGCGATTCTCACTGCCGACGATGGTTTGGGTATTTGAAGGAAAAGTCTGTGCGATTCGAAATCCCTGAAAACAAGCGTCTGGTCCACACCATGACCATGCCCATCCGCTGGGGTGACATGGATGTGATGGGCCATGTGAACAACACCCTGTATTTCCGCTACATGGAGATCATCCGTCTGGAGTGGATGCGTGAAACCGGCATCCCTGCCAACCCGCAAGGCCAGGGGCCGGTGATCGTCAATGCGTTCTGCAACTTCCAGATCGAATTGAGGTATCCGGGCGAGGTGCTGGCACGGCTCTACACCACCGAGGTGGGCCGCTCCAGCTTCGATACCTACACCCTGCTCAGCCGCACCGACGATCCCGATACGATCTACGCCAGCGGCGGCTCGCGTGTGGTGTGGGTGGATTTTCCCAAGCGCAAGAGCGCCCCTTTGCCCGATAGTCTGCGTGAGCTGCTGTCGGCGCAGGCCAGGGTGGACGGAGACTGAATATCGAACGGGAGTGGACCATGCCAGAGTCCGAAACAAACCAGCCGCTGTGGACGCCATCTCCGCAGCGCATCGCCGCTTCGCATATCGAGGCGTTTCGTCATTGGGTGAATGAGCACCACGGCCTGCAGTTGCAGACTTACCAGGACTTGCTGGATTGGTCGATCGCCGAGCAGTCCCGGTTCTGGGACGCGGTGTGGGAGACCTCCGGCGTGATCGCCGAGCACAAGGGCGAGCGGGTGCTGATCGATGCCGAGCGCATGCCTGGCGCGCGTTTCTTCCCGGACGCCCGTCTCAACTTTGCGCAGAACCTGCTGCGCCGCGATGACGATGCCGTGGCGCTGCACTTCTGGGGCGAGGATCGGGTGCAACGCCGCCTGAGCTGGCGCGAACTGCACGCCGAAGTCTCCCGTCTGCAGCAGGCATTGACCGCGTGGGGCGTGCAGCCGGGAGACCGGGTCGCGGCCTATCTGCCCAATATGCCCGAGACGGTGATCGCCATGCTGGCGGCCACCAGCCTCGGTGCGACTTTCACTTCCGCCTCGCCCGACTTCGGCGTGCAGGGCGTGCTCGACCGCTTCGGCCAGACGCAGCCCAAGGTGCTGATCGCCTGTGACGGCTATTTCTACAACGGCAAGACTTTTTCCAATCTGGAGAAGCTGGCCGAACTGACCCCGCAACTGCCCTCGCTGGTCAAGACCGTCATCGTGCCCTACGTGGCGCAGACGCGCGGCGAAAGCCCGAAGATTGCGGCGATTGCCGATGCGCAGGTCTGGGACGAGGCGCTGGCGCCGTTCGCGTCGCAGGCGGTGCAATACACCGCGCTGCCCTTCGACCATCCCGTGTACATCCTGTATTCCAGCGGCACCACCGGCGCGCCCAAATGCATCGTGCATCGCGCAGGCGGCGTGCTGCTCAAGCATCTGGCCGAGATGCGTCTGCAGGTCGATGTCCACGCCGATGACCGCGTGTTCTTTTTCACCACTTGCGGCTGGATGATGTGGAACTGGCTGATGTCCGCGCTCAGCCAGGGGGCCACGCTCTGCCTGTACGACGGCTCACCCGGCGTGCGCGGCAACGCCATTCTGTTCGACTACGCCGATGCCGTGGATTTCACGCATCTGGGCACGTCGGCCAAGTTCATCGAGGCGCTGGGCAAGTCGGGCATCGCGCCGAAACAAACGCATCGTCTGACTTCGCTGCGCACCCTCATGTCCACCGGTTCGCCTTTGGCCCCCGAGGGTTTCGACACCGTCTACGACAAGGTGAAATCCGACATCTGCCTCAGTTCCCTGTCGGGCGGCACCGATCTGGTGGCCTGCTTCATCGTCGGCTCGCCGCTCAATCCGGTCTGGCGCGGAGAAATTCAGGCCTGCGCTTTGGGCATGGCCGTGATCGTGGCCGATGACGAGGGCCGGCCGCTGCCCGACGGGCAAAAAGGCGAGCTGGTCTGCACCAAACCGTTCCCGTCCATGCCATTGGGATTTCTGGTCGACGGCAGCCTGGAAAAAGGCGCGCAGAAGTATCACGACGCCTACTTTGCACAGATTGCGAATGTCTGGTGGCATGGCGACTACATCATGCGCACCGGGCATGGCGGCTACATCATTTTCGGCCGCTCCGATGCCACCCTCAATCCGGGCGGCGTGCGCATCGGCACGGCCGAGATCTACCGCCAGGTCGAGCGCATCGACGCGGTGCTGGAGTCGATCGTGATCGGGCAGAACTGGCCGCCGGGGACTTACGGCGATGTGCGCGTGGTGCTGTTCGTGCGCCTGCGCGATGGCGTGGTGCTCGACGAGGCGCTGATCGACACGATCAAGCGCCAGATCCGCGACAACGCCACGCCGCGCCATGTGCCCGCGCGCATCGTGCAGGTGCACGACATTCCGCGTACCAAGAGCAACAAAATCGTGGAAATCGCGGTGCGCAATCTGATTCACGGCGAGCCAGTGAAGAATGTGTCGGCGCTGGCCAACCCCGAGGCGCTCGATGAATACCGCGCGTTGCGCACGGAACTTGAGCGGGCCTGATGGCAGTTATTCTCCGCGCCGCCAGGTGCAGGTCCGGCTGAGCCAGAGCTTGCGCAATGGCGTCAGGCTGATGCGCTGGTGCAGCACGGCATAGTCGGCCCGTTCGATTTCGCGCAGCAGCGCGTCCGACATGGCGCCCAGCGCCAGCAGCGGCGCGGTCTGCGCGCTGGGGTAGGACGCGAGGGCATCGCAGGCGGCTCGCAGCGCCGTGCGGGCCAGCGTGGTTTGTTCCTGCAGCAGGGCGCGAATCGGCGGGTTCACGATTCGCTGTTGCAGCTCCGCCGTCTTGACCACATGCCGCTGCAGGGCATCGAGCGGCAGATACACCCGACCCTGCGCGGCATCGCGCCCCAGATGCCGGATATTGCTGGCCAATCTCAGGGCCACGCCCAGTTCCTCCGCCGCAGCCAGGGCCGAGGGCGTGATCAGACCCTGCAGCGCCGCCGCATTGCGCAGCGTCTGCCCGCTGCCCGCGCGGCAATAGTGCAGCAGCGCAGCACGATCCATCCATCGGTTCTGTCGCAGATCGATCTCCACGCTTTCGATCAGGCCGAGCAGAGTTTCTGGCCGCAGATCGTGCTCCTGCAAATACCCCGCGAGAGCCCGCAGGGACGGGTGCTCGGGCTGATGCTGGCCGAGCGCCTGGATCTGTGCGCGCCACCAGGCCAGCTTGGCTTGCGCAATGGCCGGATCGCTCACGGTGGTGGCGATGCTGCGGACCCGCACATGCACGTCCAGCAACAATGTCAGCGCGACGCGGCGCTCAGGCGGGCACCGTTGCAGCGCGTAATAAGCTGACGAGCCGGGTGGCGGCTTGGTGCAGGAATCAGGGATTTGAGACGCGGGCATGTTGAGCACTGCATCAAGCAAGCTGGAGAGGGTGTGAACAAATCCGCCATGCCCGCTCATCGCGCCCAAAGCGCCCCACTCGGCGTTGCAAATGCGCGCCGTGCCGACGGGCACGGCTGTGCTTTGCGCCTTGATTGGGGCGCTTTGGGCGCGCTGCTCGGCCACGCCGGATTCATTCACACCCTCCGGAGGCGGCTAGAATAGCCGATTGCCCAAAAATCAATGCCGCCGGGTTCTCATCCCCCTGTGGAGAGAAACGGGGACGAAACTGGACAAACGAGCATCATGTTTTTGGCAACAGATCACCTGGCGAGGGTGGCGAAATGGGTAGACGCACCAGGTTTAGGTCCTGACGCCTTCACGGGCGTGGGGGTTCGAGTCCCCCCTCTCGCACCAGACAGCACCAGCCGACAAGCGCAGGCTCGCCGGTTTTTGACCCCTTTTTGAACACTGGATTTTCCCATGACTGTCGAAACCCTGGACAAACTGCAGCGCCGTGTGACCGTGACCGTGCCCAAGGCCATAGTGCAGAACGAAATCAATTCCCGCCTGAAGAGCCTGAGCCGCACGCTGCGCCTGCCCGGTTTCCGTCCGGGCAAAGTGCCGATGTCCATGGTGACGCAGCGCTATGCCCCGTCCGTCGAGATGGAAGTGCTGCAGGACAAGATCGGCAATGCGTTTTACGACGTCGCCACCAGCGCCCGTCTGCGCGTGGCCGGTGCGCCCGAGTTCACGCCCAGGACCGAAGGGGTCGAAGCGGATGTGATGGCTTTCGATGCCGTGTTCGAGGTCTATCCCGACGTGCAGATTCCCGACCTCTCGACCCACGGCATCGAGCGCGTGACCGCCGAGGTGGACGAGGCCGCCATCGACAAGACCCTCGATGTGCTGCGCAAGCAGCGCACCGAATATTTCGTGCGCGGCCAATCGGCGCCGGATGGCCAGACTTCCGAAGGGCTGGAAGTCCAGGATGGCGACCGCGTCACGGTGGACTTCGAAGGCCGTATCGACGGCACCGCTTTCGAGGGCGGCAAGGCCGAAGACTTCACCTTCATTCAAGGTGAGGGCCGCATGCTGCCCGAGTTCGAAGCGGCCACCAAAGGGCTGCAGGCCGGGCAGAGCAAGATTTTCGAACTGCACTTTCCCGAGGACTACCCAGGCCGTGCCGTTGCCGGTAAGACGGCCCAGTTCACCTTGAAAGTCACCCAGGTCGAATGGCCGTTGCTGCCCGCAGTCGATGCGGATTTTGCCAAGGCGCTCGGCGTGGAGGACGGCGATGTGCAGCGTCTGCGCGACGATATCCGCAACAACCTGAGCCGCGAAGTCAAATCGCGCCTGATGCAGCGCAACAAACTGGCCGTGATGGAGCTGTTGCAAAAAGCCGTGCCGGTCGACTTGCCCAGCGCACTGGTACAGAACGAAATCAACGAATTGATGGCCGGCGCCCGTCAGGATCTGGCCGAGCGCGGCATGAAAGATGCCGACAAGGCGCCGCTGCCTGTGGATCTGTTCAAGGAGCAGGCCGAGCGTCGCGTCCGTCTGGGCCTGATCGTTTCCGAGTTGGTCAAGCAGCACGATCTGCAGGCCAAACCCGAGCAGGTTCGCGCCTATGTGGAGGAGATTGCGGCCAGTTACGAACAGCCGCAGGAACTGGTGCGCTGGTATTACGCCGATCAGGAACGCCTGGCGCAGGCCGAGGCCATCGTCATGGAGAACAATGTGACCGAATTCGTGTTCGCTCAGGCGCAGACAACGGACAAAGCGCTCGGTTTCGATGAGCTGATGGGTAAAAGCTGATCGCTGACCTGCCTCGTCAATCCACATTCGAAAGCCGCTGTCCGCCCAGGCGTGTGCAGTGGCTTTTGTTTTTGGGCGCGTTGTCGTGCCCAGCGCAAAGCCGATGCGGAAATCCTGCGTGCTTGCATCGGCAGCGCCGCATGCGTGCTAATCTGTGTCTACCTTCACGTCTTTTTTTTCCATGAGCGCTACTGACATTCAAAACCTGGGCCTGGTGCCCATGGTCATCGAGCAAAGCGGCCGCGGTGAGCGCGCCTACGACATTTACTCGCGCCTGCTGCGTGAGCGGGTGATTTTTCTGGTTGGCGCCATCAATGATCAGATGGCCAATCTGGTCGTGGCGCAGTTGTTGTTCCTCGAGTCGGAAAATCCAGACAAGGATATTTCGCTCTACATCAATTCTCCCGGCGGCTCGGTGTCTGCCGGCATGGCGATTTTCGACACCATGCAGTTCATCAAGCCCGATGTGTCCACCTTGTGTACCGGCATTGCGGCCAGCATGGGCGCTTTCCTGATGGCGGCCGGCGCCAAGGGAAAACGCTATTCGCTGCCCAATTCGCGCATCATGATCCATCAACCCTCCGGCGGGGCGCAGGGACAGGCGACGGACATCGAGATCCAGGCCCGCGAAATTCTTTATCTGCGCGAACGACTCAATGGCATTCTTGCCGAGCGCACTGGTCAGAGCCTGGACAAAATTGGTATCGACACGGAGCGCGACTTTTTCATGTCGGCTGACGAGGCCAAGGACTATGGCTTGATCGACGAAGTCATCGCCAAGCGCGCCTGATCCCGACCCTCAAAGTAGACATACGTCCATGGCTGAGAAAAAATCATCTTCCGGTGAAAAGACCCTGTACTGCTCGTTCTGCGGAAAGAGCCAGCACGAGGTCAAGAAGCTCATCGCCGGTCCTTCGGTGTTCATCTGTGACGAGTGCATCGACCTGTGCAACGAAATCATCCGTGATGAAGTGGCTGCGACCGATGCCAATGGCAAGTTGGTCAGCACCGATTTGCCGACGCCGTCTGAAATCAAGGCCATCCTCGACCAGTATGTGATCGGCCAGGAAACGGCCAAGCGCATTCTGGCCGTCGCGGTTTACAACCACTACAAACGGCTCAAGCACATCGGGCAGAACGGCGACGTCGAGCTGGCCAAGAGCAACATCCTGCTGATCGGGCCCACCGGCTCGGGCAAGACCTTGCTGGCGCAGACGCTCGCGCGCTTGCTCAACGTGCCTTTCGTCATCGCCGACGCGACCACGCTGACCGAGGCGGGTTATGTGGGTGAAGACGTCGAGAACATCATTCAAAAGCTGTTGCAGAACTGCAACTATGAAATCGAGCGGGCGCAGCGTGGGATTGTCTACATCGACGAAATCGACAAGATTTCCCGCAAATCGGACAACCCCAGCATTACCCGCGATGTGTCGGGCGAAGGCGTGCAGCAGGCTTTGCTCAAACTCATCGAAGGCACGATGGCCTCTGTGCCGCCACAGGGTGGGCGCAAGCATCCGAATCAGGATTTCATTCAGGTTGACACGACCAATATCCTGTTCATCTGCGGTGGAGCGTTCGATGGCCTGGAGAAGGTCATCCGCAATCGTTCCGAAAAGTCCGGCATTGGATTTTCGGCCACGGTCAAAACCCCGTCCGACCAAAGCGTGTCTGAGACCTTTCAGCAAGTGCAACCCGACGATCTCGTCAAGTTCGGCCTGATTCCCGAGCTGGTGGGCCGTCTGCCCGTGGTGGCCGCGCTGGAAGAACTCGATGAGGCCGCCATGGTCGAAATTCTCACCGTGCCGAAGAATTCGCTGGTCAAGCAATATCAGAAGCTGTTCGAGATGGATGGCATCAAGCTGGAGTTTCGTCCGGCGGCGCTCGATGCGATTGCTCGCAGGGCGCTTGAGCGCAAGACGGGCGCGCGCGGGCTGCGCTCCATCGTCGAGCAGGCTTTGCTCGACCTGATGTTCGATCTGCCCAATGCCAAGGGCGTGGCCAGTGTCGTCGTCGACGAGAACGTCATCACGATGGGCGCCAAGCCGCTGCTCATCTATGAGGATGCCGCGAAGGCATCGGGAGCGTAAGGCGCTCAGGTGGTGGCAATCTCGATGGCACTCTGATCCCCGCTTGCAAATCCTCTGCACGGCCCCATTTGCACACCAACTTCTTTTCGGGTGACCTCTATGTCCGCTACCCTTGAACAAAACATCGATCTGACCGCGCTGCCCTTGCTGCCCTTGCGCGATGTGGTCGTTTTTCCTCACATGGTGATTCCATTGTTCGTTGGGCGTCCGAAGTCCATCAGGGCGCTTGAATCGGCCATGGAAAGCGGCAAGCAGATCATGCTGGTTGCGCAGAAGGCGGCGGCCAAGGACGAGCCCAAGCCCGAGGATCTGTTCGAAATCGGCTGCCTGTCGAGCATTCTGCAGATGCTCAAGCTGCCTGATGGCACGGTGAAGGTGCTGGTCGAAGGCGCACAACGGGCCAAGGTACTGAATATTCAGGATAACGGAGAGTTCTTTGCCTGCGAAGCCGTTCCCATCGCATCGAGTTCGGAGTCGAGTGCGGAATCTGAGGCCATGCGGCACGCCGTGGTGGCGCAGTTCGACCAGTATGTCAAACTGAACAAAAAAATCCCTCCTGAAATTCTCACTTCGATTTCCGGCATCGATGATCCGGGTCGTCTGGCCGACACCATCGCTGCGCATCTTCCACTCAAGCTCGAACAGAAACAATCCGTGCTGGACTTGCATGATGTGCAAGCCCGCCTGGAGAATCTGCTCGAACAGCTCGAACGCGAAGTCGGCATTCTGCAGGTCGAAAAGCGCATCCGTGGACGGGTGCGCCGCCAGATGGAAAAGAGCCAGCGCGAGTACTACCTGAACGAGCAGGTCAAGGCCATCCAGAAGGAACTGGGCGAGGGCGAAGAGGGCGCGGACATCGAGGAAATCGAGAAAAAGATCAAGGCTGCGCGCATGCCCAAGGAGGCCAAGAAGAAAGCCGAGGGCGAACTGAAAAAACTCAAGCTGATGTCGCCGATGTCGGCCGAGGCGACCGTGGTGCGAAATTACCTCGACGTATTGGTCAGCCTGCCCTGGGCAAAGAAGAGCAAGGTGCGCCATGACCTGGCGTTTGCCGAGGCGGTGCTGGATGAAGATCACTACGGCCTGGAGAAGGTCAAGGAGCGCATCCTCGAATACCTCGCAGTCCAGCAGCGTGTGGACAAGGTCAAGGCACCCATCCTTTGCCTGGTCGGGCCGCCCGGGGTGGGTAAGACCTCGCTCGGCCAATCCATCGCCCGCGCGACGGGACGCAAGTTCGTGCGCATGGCCTTGGGCGGCGTGCGCGACGAGGCCGAGATTCGTGGCCACCGCCGTACCTACATCGGCGCCATGCCTGGCAAGATCCTGCAGAGCCTGAACAAAGTGGCCGTGCGCAATCCCTTGTTCCTGCTCGACGAGGTGGACAAGCTCGGCATGGATTTTCGCGGCGACCCGTCCTCGGCCTTGCTGGAAGTGCTCGATCCTGAGCAGAATCACACCTTCAGCGATCACTACGTCGAAGTCGATTTCGATCTCTCCGATGTGATGTTCGTCGCCACCTCGAATTCGCTCAACATTCCCCCGGCGCTGCTCGACCGGATGGAAGTGATTCGTCTGGCCGGCTATACCGAGGATGAGAAGGTCAGCATCGCCCAGCGTTATCTGCTGCCCAAGCAAATGAAAAACAACGGCGTGGAGAAGGACGAGCTCGACGTCACGGAAAGCGCCATCAGGGGCATCATTCGCTATTACACGCGCGAGGCCGGGGTGCGCTCCCTGGAGCGCGAAATCTCCCGGATCTGTCGCAAGGCCGTCAAGGGCCGTCTGTTGAAGACGTATACAGAGCAGGTCGTCGTCACCGAGGACAACCTGCACGACTTCCTTGGCGTGCGGCGCTTCAATTTTGGTATTGCCGAGAAGCAGAATCAGGTTGGGCAAGTCGTTGGCCTGGCCTGGACCGAAGTTGGGGGCGACTTGCTGACCATCGAGGCAACGGCCATGCCCGGAAAAGGTGCCATCCTGCGCACGGGCTCGCTTGGCGATGTGATGAAGGAGTCGGTCGAGGCGGCGCGTACCGTGGTACGGGTTCGCGCGCGTCGTCTGGGCATCAAAGACGAGTTGTTTGAAAAACGCGATCTTCACATCCACGTGCCGGAAGGGGCGACTCCCAAGGATGGGCCGAGTGCCGGCATTGCCATGACGACGGCCATCGTGTCGGCAATGACGGGAATTCCCGTCAAGGCCGAAATCGCCATGACGGGCGAAATCACCCTGCGGGGCGAGGTGCTTGGGATCGGTGGCCTGAAGGAAAAGCTGCTCGCGGCTCTGCGCGGGGGGATCAAGACCGTGCTGATTCCCGAAGAGAATGTCAAGGATCTGCAGGAAATGCCGGAGAACGTGAAGTCCAACCTCAACATCATTCCGGTGAAATGGATCGATCAGGTGCTGGATTTGGCGCTTGAGCGCGTTCCCGTCGCGCTGGAAGATGAAGCACCCACCCAGGCCGTCGAAGTATCGGTCACGCCCGTCGACCTGCCTGTCTCAGAGCGCGCCCGCCATTGAACCCAGATCGTCCATGAGGTGAGGCTTTGCTCCTATCGGATACGGGGGGATGCGGGTGCCGGCGGCCGATTTGAGGCGTCGTTGCTCCCTCGCTTCGTGTCCGTATCCCAGCACCCGCGTCCTGATGAACGATCTGGGCTGAACCGACAGAGCCAAGGTGAACAAACGGGGTGCTTGCATCAAAAAGAAAATCCAGTATAGAATGCTAGCTTGCTTTGAAGGGGGTATAGCTCAGCTGGGAGAGCGCTTGCATGGCATGCAAGAGGTCAGCGGTTCGATCCCGCTTACCTCCACCAAGCAAAATAAAAAAAACGAAAAACAACAAAGTTGAAGGTTCAGTCCCCTTCGTCTAGAGGCCTAGGACACCGCCCTTTCACGGCGATAACACGAGTTCGAATCTCGTAGGGGACGCCAGGTTCGATAACCGAATCTGCATGGAGTGGTAGTTCAGTTGGTTAGAATACCGGCCTGTCACGCCGGGGGTCGCGGGTTCGAGTCCCGTCCACTCCGCCAACAAAATTCGCAGTAAATCAATGAGTTAATGAAAAGCTCACGCGAACGACGTGGGCTTTTTTTGTGTCAGAAACGGAGGTTTGGGAGAGCGCATTCCCCTTCAACTCCTCCAAGATTCCCACAGACTGCCCCAGACGTCTCTTTGTTGGACACCCCAGAATCCCCCCTGCGCCGCCGGTATGTCCACCTTGCTGCCATGCTTCTGCGCGGCCAGCCACAGCGCGGCTTTCAGATAGTTTTCCCCCTTGTCGTGCATCACGATCTTGTGGCGCTGCTCACGATGGCGGATGCCTCGCCAGGCGGCCAGCGCCGCATCCCGCCCCGGCCGCTGGCGCCACGCTTGGGCCTTGGGCAGCCTGGCCGAGAGCGTTTTGCGTTCTGCCGGGGTAATGTCCCCGGGCGTGGTGTAAGTCTTTGGTGCGGTGAGCTGCGAAGGGCGTAGCCCGGAGCAGCTCACCGCGCGCCGGTCGTCCCTGGAGATGGGGGTGGCCATCGTGAAGTCCGGATAAGGTTGAGGTGCGAACCAACCAACTTGTCTGAAGGAACCACGATGACCAACGCAACTATCGCACTGACCGAGCTCGCTGAGAAGGGGGCCGACATCG
>Ga0265295_1000300_pt1 | contig 102079 bp, 102 predicted proteins | sample Munlansysbiofilm_FD_192503 | JGI IMG/M metagenome (GOLD analysis project Ga0265295, IMG submission 192503) | Leachate microbial communities from a municipal landfill in Southern Ontario, Canada - Methane capture system biofilm | ecosystem: Engineered > Solid waste > Landfill > Unclassified ... | reverse complement strand
GCAGCCAAGGCGCGGGCACGAGGATATCGCAACCCCAAGAATCTGATTACCATGGCCTACATCATTGCAGGCAAGCTCAGATTCAACTCGCTATACCCTCAACCCACTTGAAACGACGAGGAACCTTCAAGAATGACGCCAGTCCCCCAGACAAAGGGTGCAATAATGCCCCCATGGCCGCTGACACCGCCGAGCTGCATGCCAATCCCGACATCGCGCACCGTCAGCGTACTGCTGCAGCCTGTTTGTGTACCTGCCAGAACAAGCAGGGCAGCACAGGTTATGAGCCGTTTCATCATTAACATACTCCTTTTCACCTCAACACTAGCGTTCCAAGCAGCCCGTTGCAGAGCGTAGCCAACTCATAACGTGTTCAGTCATCACGAAAGGAGCTGCCGCTGTTCGACCAGCTGCTCGAACCGAAATGAGCATCATGGTGAATATTACCGGGCAGGTAGGAACAGCAGGGGTCCGTCATCCAATCGCTACCCGTGCAGGAGCAGGATGACGGTGTCGAGTCATCCTGATAGTAGCTGTTGCCGGGCAGATAAGAACGGGAGGGATCGGTCATCCAGTCACTGCTGTTCCCATCGGCCTGCTCCTGGTGCTGGCTGTAGTAGATATTGCCCATCATCCAGAAATAAGCCGGATCGGTCATCCAGTCGGGAGGAGGCGTGTTTGTCAAACCGGCTGATGCAGCATCCTGCGATCTGATGGCGGAAGCAGTACCCCTTTTGCCGCCAAATTCCCTGAACAACAGAGCAGCCACAACCACGCCGACACTGCAGACAACGAATAGTTCCATGACGCACCTCCTTTAAGGTTGATGTAAATGTAGCATGCACAGGTCTAAAACGCTTTTTAGAAACATTTCCGGAATGTTGATGTTTTGAACCTGTATGTTTTCACAGTACTATCGCTTGACAATACTACCGATGCCCGTTACTATTCTTCTATGATTGTTTCATTTGCCAGCAAGGAAACCGAAAAGCTCTTTCATGGCAGATTTTCTGTGCGCTTGCCGCAGGACATGCAACGCACTGCCCAACGCAAGCTGAAACAGCTCCACGCTGCCGCTAACCTGGATTTCTTGCGCGTGCCGCCGGGCAATCGCCTAGAACAGCTTTCCGGCGACCGGGCCGGGCAATGGAGCGTCCGTATCAACGACCAGTGGCGGATCTGTTTCCGCTGGCAGGAAGGAAATGTCTATGACTGTGAAATCGTCGATTACCATTAACGAGGAAGAGACCATGGGACCGCGTGATCTGCCACCGGTCCACCCCGGCGAAATTCTCCTGGAGGATTTTTTGAAACCGCTCAATATCACCCGCTACCGTTTGGCCAAGTCCCTTGGCGTGCCGCAGCGCCGCATTGATGAAATCTGCGCCGGCAAGCGGGCCATCACTGCAGAAACCGCGCTGCGGCTGGCCCGCTTCTTCGGCACTGACCCCCAAAGCTGGCTGAATCTTCAAACGCAGTATGATCTGGAGTGTTTGGAGCTGCAACTGGATGGACGGATTGAAGACGAGGTTATTCCGTTCAGGGAAGCGGCGTAATACTGCAACGGCTTGCACGTCGACACTGCTGACAGCAGCGGGCGCCCCAAAAAGGGCGCCCGCTTTGTATTAAAGACTGTGCCGGGCAGATGCATAAAAAACTTTATGCTTTTCTGCTTTTACATTACACTAAGCAAAAGTAATGCACAAATCATCCGGAGGCATTATATGACCTACACCGCAACCATAACCTCAAAAGGGCAGATCACCATACCCCGGCTGGCGCGGCAGGCGTTAAAAACCACCACGATTGAGATTGAGATACAAGGTGAAGAGGTAATCTTACGGCCGGTACAGAGTGTTGCCGGCTCTTTGGCCCAGTATGCAACGCAAAGGAAAGAAGATTTCAGCACCATCAGAGACAAGGTCTGGCAGGAGGTGGCTGATGAAAAAGCCGGTCGCGCTGCCTGACACCAACTACATCCTGCGGTATCTGTTGCGGGACGATGCCAAACAGTTTCTGGAAACCAACGCCTTTTTCGAACAGGTGCGCACCGGCAAAGAACGAGCGCTGGTGCTAGAATCCGTAATCACCGAATGCCTCTATGTGCTGACCAAACACTACCAGGTGCCACGGGCTGCCGCCGCCGAAAGCCTGCTTGGCATGCTTACCTACAAAGGGATCAGCAACCCTGACCGAGATCGTTTGGCCTCTGCTCTGGGCATCTTTATGAAAACAACCCTTGACCCGGTGGACTGCCTGCTGGCTGCCACGGTCCGGCAGGGGCAACACAGGCTGATGACCTTTGACAAAGCACTCGTAAAACAGTGCCAAAAAGAGGTATGAGTCGCGACACCCTGTTCCAATCGACTAGCTTATACCCACACGAAAGCGGGCGCCCCGATCGGGGCGCCCGCTGTTTTACATGGCTGTTCTGCAAACTGCTGTCCCGTCAGGCCAGCTTGATCACCTCATTGACGCACTTGGTGATACCCTGGGCCACCTCGCTGATGCGGGTGCCCAGCATGTAGGCCGGGGTGGTGACGATCTTATTGGCGTTGTCCACCACAAACTCGGTCACGCCACAGGTCTGATGCCGTGAACCGGTCTTCTCGATCTCGGCGGCGGTGCCGGCATCAGAGCCGATGGTCAGGGTCGGCGCAGCGCCCTCACCCAGGATAGCGGCGATCAGGGCCGGGGCGATGCAGATGGCGCCGATCGGCTTTTTGGCAGCGTGCACCTCCCGTACCAGCCTGGCCACTTCCGGGTTTACACTGGCGGCGGCCCCCTTCTGGCCAAAGTCGCACAGGTTCAGTGCAGCACCAAAACCGCCGGGGAAGATCAGGGCATCCAGATCGGCAGCCGTGACCGTTGCAATATCCTTGATGTTGCCCCGGGCGATACGGGCCGATTCCACCAGCACCCTGCGCCTGGCGCCGGTGGCCTCCATGCTGCAGTGGTTCACCTCGGCCAGTTCCGTGTCAGGGGCCATACAGACCACCTCAGCGCCGGCCTGGTCAATGGCCAACAGGGTCAGCACCGCCTCATGGATCTCGCTGCCGTCCCGCACGCCGCAGCCCGACAGCACCACACCGATCTTTTTGCTCATGGTTTCATCCTCCTGCCTGTTGTTGTTCGGCCAGAGCCGTTCGTAACGCATCGTCAAAACTGGTCAACGGAATCGGGATCAGCTCCCGGATCCGGTTGTCGCGACAGATCACCTCGTTTTTGAGCCCTTCAATCAGGGCGATGGCGATGGCCGCCTTGACCGGGGTCACCAGGCCGACCCAGTAGGCGGACAGTTTGGGGGTCAGCACCGGCACCGGGACAATCCAGATCCGCCGCCCCTCGATCCGGGCAAAGCGCTCCATCATCTCCTTGTAGGTCAAGACATCCGGGCCGCCGATGTCGAAGGTCTGGCCGGAGGTCCCGGGTTCCTCCAGGCAACCGGCCAGATAGGCGATCACATCGGCAACGGCGATCGGCTGATTGCGGGTGGTCACCCAACGGGGGGTGATCATGATCGGCAGACGCCGCACCAGGCTGTGTACCATCTCGTAGGAGGCGCCGCCGTAACCGATGATCACCGCGGCCCGCAGAAAGGTGGTGCTGAAACGGCCCGATTGCAGGATGTGAGCCACCTCCAACCGGCTGGCCAGGTGGTGGGACAGATTGTCGCCGGTCTCCCCCAGCCCGCCCAGATAGATCACCCGTCTGACGCCGGCCGCCTCGGCGGCTGCCACAAAATTACGGGCTGCCTGACGGTCCTGATCGGCAAAATCGCCGTTGCCACGTCCCATGGAGTGCACCAGATAGTAAGCGCTGTCCACATCGGCCAGGGCCGCCGTCAGACTGTCCGGATCAAGCAGGTCGGCCTGCACCTGCTCGCAGCCGGTGGGATGACCGGTGGGATGACCGGTGGGATGACCGGTGGGATGACCGGTGGGACGCCGGTCCATGCAGCGCACCCGATGGCCCCGTTGCAGCAGTTCACGCACCAGGCGCCGGCCGATAAAACCGCCTGCCCCGGTAACCAGTATCGCCTTGCTTGTCTGTGTCGTCATAGTGGTCAGTAGTGTGCCATAAAATCAGTGGCTGGCAAGCACACTATTTTATGGCACACTAGCAGATATGAACAACCGTCCGGCACAGCAGATCGCCTGCCAGCAGGTGCTGCAGGAAGACAACTCGGTCTTCTCTATCCAGTGGACCGACCTGCCCCCCGGCCTGCCCCGGCTGGATGGGCAGGAGTTGCTGCAGCACTACCTGCATGACATCACCAGACAGACCTGGGGATTGGTGCGTCCGCAAGCCACCGAGCAGGGTCTTGCCTTCACCCTGGCAGGTTGTCTGCCGCTCTTGACCTTCCTGCCACCAGAACCGGTTACACTCCCCGAGGGGGACGGTCTGGCCCTGCGGATCTGCGGTGGTTGGCTGGTGCAGCCGGCCCACTGCGAGCGGGGCGAACTGCTGCTATTGACCGCGTCGCTGCCGGACAACGGCCAACGGATCACCCTGCGGCTTGCCGACTATTGTCCGCTGCTCTTGGGATCACCGCGCCCCTCCTGGCTGCGGCGCTGGCTCTACCGGCTGACCCAGGCCGCCCTCCATCGTCTGGTGACCATCCGCTTCCTGGCCCGACTGTATCGGCGACTGGCCGGCCCCGCAGCCTGTGTCCGCACCGTGGCGGTGGCGGTGCGAGACGGCCGGCGGACCTGAGATTGCGATAACAGCCCCGCTGTGCTACCATAACACGCTAGTATTGTTCCGAACACGCACCACCACAGAGGAGTTGTACCCCAACCATGCCACACAGCGAACTGAACATACCGGACAGCCTGCCACTGTACTTGCTGAAGGACATGGTGGCCTTCCCCTATATGATCTTTCCGGTCTATCAGGATGAAGCGGGCGCGCTGCCCTTTAAAGAGGCCCAGGAACACTATGACGGCTTCATGGCAGTCACCCTGCAACGGGCCGATCACGATGATGCCGAGTTGCGCGCACGTCTACACGACATCGGCACGGTCTGCCGGGTCACCCAGATCAAGAAGGTCAGCGGCGGGCGCCACAAGATCACCCTGGAAGGGGTCAATCGGATCCAGCTGGGAGAACTGGAGCAAAGCTCGCCCTTCCCCCTGATCCAGGTGGAGGTGCTACGGGAATTTGCCGAAAAGGGGCTGGTTTCCGAGGCACTGGTGCAGTCGCTGATCGGCCTGCTGAAGATCTCACTCTCCTATGGCAAGCCGCTGCCGGATGACGTGATGAAGATGATCGACTACATCGACAACCCGGCCCGCCTGTCAGACCTGGTGGCACTCTACGTCAACCTGCCGCTGGCCGACCTGCAGGAACTGCTGGAGACCATCGATCCGCTGGAACGACTGAAAAAGGTCTACATCCATCTGACCAACGAGGTGCAGAAGCTGCAGGTCAACGCGGAACTGAAGACCGAGGTCAACCGGCGTGTGGGCAAGAACCAGAAGGAATACCTGCTACGGGAACAGATGAAGCAGATCCAGGAGGAACTGGGGGATGAGGACCCCCGGTCGGCCGACATCAACGAGCTGCGCAAGAAGATCGAGGAGGCCGGCCTGCCGGACGAAGTCAAGAAGATCGCCGACAAGGAACTGAAACGGCTGGAACGGATCAACGCCTCATCGCCGGAATACACCGTCTCCCGTACCTATCTGGACTACCTGGCCGGCATGCCCTGGAACGTCTCCACCCAGGACCTGTTGGACATCGTCAAGGCGGAAGGAGTGCTGGACGAAGACCACTACAACCTGAAAAAGGTCAAGGAACGGATCCTGGAGTTCCTGGCGGTACGTTCCCTGAAGGAATCGATGAAGGGACCGGTGCTCTGCTTTGTCGGACCACCCGGCGTCGGCAAGACCTCTCTGGGCCGCTCCATTGCCCGAGCCATGGGCCGCAAGTTCGTGCGGGTCTCCCTGGGCGGGGTGCGGGACGAGGCCGAGATCCGCGGCCACCGCCGCACCTACATCGGCGCCCTGCCGGGCCGGATCATCAAGGAGCTGTTCCGCTGCGGGGCCAACAACCCGGTCTTCATGCTGGACGAGATCGACAAGCTGGGCCAGGACTTCCGCGGCGACCCCTCCTCCGCCCTGCTGGAGGTGCTGGACCCGGAGCAGAACTTCTCCTTCCAGGACCACTACCTGGATGTGCCCTTCGACCTGTCCAAGGTGATGTTTATCACCACGGCCAACCAGCTGGACCCGATCCCGGGCCCGTTGAAGGACCGGATGGAGGTAATCCGGCTGGCCGGCTACTCCACCGAGGAGAAGCTGCATATCGCCCGCAGCTTCATTATCCCCCGCGAGCTGGAGGAAAACGGCCTAGCCAAAACGCCGCCGACCTTTACCGAAGAAGCGCTGACCCGCATCATCCGCGAGTACACCCGCGAGGCCGGGGTGCGCAACCTGCAGCGCACCATCGGCCAGGTGCTGCGCAAGATCGCCAAGGAGATCACCCAGACCAAGCCGCTGCGCAAGGAGATCACCCCCGAGGTGGTGGCCGAGCTGCTGGGGCCCAAGAAGTTCCACAACGAGGTGGCGGCCGAGCTGGACCGGGTGGGGGTGGTGACCGGCCTGGCCTGGACCGAGACCGGCGGCGATATTCTCTTCGTTGAGGCCACCGCCATGCCGGGCAAGCCGGAACTGATCCTGACCGGCTCGCTGGGGGACGTGATGAAGGAGTCGGCCCGGGCGGCCCTGTCCTACGTGCAGGCCCACGCCGGCCAGCTAGGCATCCCCCACGGCGCCTTCGAGGGCCGCCAGATCCATATCCACGTCCCCTCCGGGGCGATCCCCAAGGACGGCCCCTCGGCCGGGGTGACCATCGTCACCGCGCTGGTATCGCTGTTGACCGGCAAACCGGCCCGCCGCAACGTGGCCATGACCGGCGAGATCACCCTCACCGGCCGGGTACTGGCCATCGGCGGCCTGAAGGAAAAAGTGCTGGCGGCCCACCGGGCCGGGGTCAAGACCGTGCTGGCCCCCTCACGCAACCGTGATGACCTGGAGGACCTGCCGGACAACGTGCGGCAAGAGCTGGAGTTCCGCTTCATCGACGAGGCGGCCGAGGCCGTGGCGGCGGTACTGTAAGCGATGCAACTGGCCTCGATCGACCGCGCCGCGATCCGCTTTCTGGCGGAACTGCAGGGGTTCTTCGCCTTAAGCGGCCAGGCCCTGCAGCGCATCTTCCAACGTCCCTGGTACTACCGCGACTTTGCGATCCAGTTCGACAAGCTGGGCTTCGGTTCGATCGTGATCTGCTTCCTGACCGGCCTGTTCACCGGCATGGTGATGGCACTACAGTTCATGATCCAGCTGAAACCGTTTGCCGCCACCAGCTACATCGGCGGCATGGTGGCGGTGACCATGATCAAGGAGCTGGGGCCGGTGCTGTCGGCCCTGATGGTGGCCGGTCGGGTCGGGTCAGCCATCACCGCCGAACTGGGCACGATGGTGGTGACCGAGCAGGTGGACGCCATGCGGGTGGAGGGGACCGACATCGTCCAGAGACTGGTGACCCCGCGGCTGAAGGCGATGCTGCTGGCCATGCCGCTGTTGGCGATCATGACCGACGGCGTGTCGCTCCTGGGGGGCTACCTGATCGCCGCCGGCTACGGCATCAGCCCCACCATGTACCTCTCATCCTTCACCCAGTTTCTGTTCCCGATCGACTACTTTGAAGGACTGATCAAACCGTTGGCCTTCGGCGGGCTGATCACCATGATCGCCTGCCACACCGGCCTGAATACCGGCGGCGGCGCCGAAGGGGTGGGGGCAGCGGCCAAACGGGCGGTGGTGGTCGCCTCGGTGACGGTGCTGATGGTGGACTTCTTCCTGGCTAAACTGATTGTGGTGTTCAGATAACATGGCAACTGACGACCAGTGCATACGGATGGAACAGGTCTGCTACACGGTGGGCGGCCGCACCATCCTGACCGACTTCGATCTGCTGCTGGAACGGGGAGTCAACCGCACCATCCTGGGGGTGAGCGGTTCCGGCAAGACCACCATCCTCAAGCTGCTGCTGGGGCTGATCCATCCCCAATCGGGCCGGATCCTGATCAACGGCATGGAGATCACCGGCCGGCCCGAGGCTGAGTACCGCGAGCAGCGTAAAAAGATTGCCATCGTCTTTCAGGGCGGCGCCCTGTTCGACTCGATGACCGTGGGGGAGAACGTGGGCTACCGTCTGTTCGAGGAAGGTCGGCTCTCCGAGCGCGAGATCGAAGAGATCGTGCGGGAGAAGCTGCGCTTCGTGGGGGTGGAACCTGCCTTAAACCTCTACCCGGCCGAGTTGTCGGGCGGCATGAAGAAGCGGGTGGCCATTGCCCGTGCCCTGGCGGCCGACCCGGAGTACATCTTTTTTGATGAACCGACCACCGGCCTGGACCCGATCGGGGTCTACAACATCGTCAGCCTGATGCGGCGCTTGCAGGAGGACGGCAAGACCACCCTGATGGTGACCCACGACCTGGCGACCGCCTTTGCCACTTCGCAGCGTTTTTCCTTGCTGCACGAAAGCCGGCTGGCCTTTGACGGCGACGAAGAAGCGTTGAAGGCCTGCCCGTTACCCAATGTGCGCGAGTTTCTGCAGCCAACTGATGCATCACTTTTTGTCTGAGACGGTGACCTATGGAACGGAGTAATCAGATCGGTTGGGCCCAGGTACGGGCCGGTATCTTTATCCTGGTGACCCTGCTGGTGCTGGCCGGGGCGATCCTGTTGATGGGCCAGAAGACCAAGCTGTTCACCCCTACCAACACCCTCAGCATCACCATGTCCAATGTAATCGGACTCAAGGTGGGGGCGCCGGTCTGGCTGGCTGGGGTGGATGTGGGGGTGGTGCAGGACATCCGCTTCAAGGACCCGCGCCGCAGCAACGAGGTCAAGATCACCATGGAGGTAGAACGGGAGGCCCTGAAAAAGGTGGGACCCGACTCGCGGATCACCATCAAGACCCGCGGCCTGATGGGTGAAAAATATGTGGATATCGTCCCTTCGCAGCACTATTACGAACAGCCGGGGGACAACTTCAGCGGCCAGACGGTGCACACCCTGGACGATGTTGCTCAGAAGGCCGGGGTCACCTTCGACCGGCTGAACGGGATCGTGGACGACATCCGCCAGGGCAAGGGCACCTTGGGCAAACTGGCCACCGACACCACGCTCTACACCAACACGGTGCAGCTCTCGGCCGAGTTGCGTGAACTGACCGCCGCCATCAACCGCGGCCAGGGCAGCCTGGGACGTTTTACCCGCAGCAGCGAACCCTACGACAAACTGATGAGCATCCTCAGCCGGGCTGACCAGACCCTGCAGGATATCCAGAACTCGGAAGGAACCTTAAGCCGTCTGATCTACGACAAAAGCCTCTACACCAAGCTGACCGCCCTGGCGGACAAGAGCATTCAAGCCGCTGACGACGTACGGGAGCTGAACCGCAAACTGACCTCGAAAGATTCCACCCTCGGCATGCTGCTCAACGACCGGCAGCTCTATGACAAGAGCCTTTCGCTGATCACCCGGGCCGACCGCTCGATGCAGGACCTGGAGGTTATGACGGCACAGCTGAAAGCCGGTGACGGCACCGTGGGCAAGCTGATCAGTGACAAGGAACTGTACGACAAGCTGAACACAACCGTGGAGGCGCTGGACGCACTGGTGGCCGACATCAGGCAGAACCCCGGCCGCTATGTAAAGCTGTCGCTGTTTTAGGAGGAACGACCAACGATGAAACGTCTGCTGTATGGAGTACTGATCGGCCTCTGGCTGGCCGCAGCTGTGCCGCTGCAGGCCGCCGGACTTGACGAAAAAGTGATTGAACACACCTTTGCCAATGGACTCAAACTGCTGATGGTGGAACGGCACACGTCTCCCACCGTATCGGCCTGGATACGCTTCAAGGTGGGCAGCGTGGACGAACGCAGCGATGAGCGAGGCATCGCCCACCTGCTGGAGCATATGCTGTTCAAGGGTACCACCAGCCTGGGCACCAGGGATTACGCTGCGGAAAAACCACTGCTGGAGTCGATTGAAGCCACAGCCCAGCGGCTGCTGGCCGAGCGCGCTAAGGGGATCAAGGCCGACACCGCACTGATCAAGCGCCTCGAACAGCAGCTGGCCGACCTTGAAAAACAGGCCCAACAGTACGTGGTCAAGGATGAATTCTTCGACCTGTACGCCCGCAACGGCGGCTCCGGCTACAACGCCTTCACCAGCAAGGACGGCACCACCTACCTGATCTCGCTGCCGGCCAACAAGCTTGAGCTGTGGGCCGCCATCGAATCGGACCGGATGCGCAACCCGGTGCTGCGCGAATTCTACAGCGAACGTTCGGTGGTGATGGAGGAGCGCCGCCGCTCCTACGATGCCGAGCCAGGGGCCAAGCTGTGGGAAACCTTCATCGCCAGCGCCTACAACGCCCATCCCTACGGCCAGCCGATCATCGGCTGGATGCCGGATATTGAGCAGCTTTCCCGCACCAAGGCCGAGAACTTCCTGAAACGGTTCTACGCCCCCAACAACGCCATCATCGCCGTGGTGGGCGATATCGATCCCACAGCGGTGATCGCCCTGGTGAGACGCTACTTTGGCGATCTGCCCCCCGGCACACCGGTGCCGGAGGTGGCGGTGCAGGAGGAACGACAGCGGGGTGAACGCCGGGTGGAGGTGATCGGCGATGCCGAGCCGGAGGTGGTGATCGGCTTCCACAAGACTGCCTTAGGCGCCACGGACGACGAACTGTTCGACGTGCTGGCCGCCATCCTGGGCCAGGGCCGCACCTCGCGGCTCTACCGCTCGCTGGTGCTGGAGAAACAGCTGGCCACCGACGTTGCGGTCTTTGATGCACCGGGCAGCCGCTATCCCAACCTGTTTGTGCTGCACGCCACACCGCGGGCGCCCCACACCACCGCCGAGGTGGAGCAGGCGCTGCTGGCAGAACTGGAACGACTCAAGACCGAACCGGTCACTCAACGGGAGCTGCAGCAGATTCTGAACCGACTAGAATACGAGGAGGCCCGCCGCATGGGCACCAACGGCGGCCTGGCCCGCAATCTGACCGAGTACGAGGCAGTGACCGGCTCCTGGCGTTTTCTGACCAGTTACCGCGCCAAGATCGAAAAAGTCACCCCGGCCGACCTGCAACGGGTGGCCCGCAACTACTTTACCCGCGAAAACCGGATCGTCGGCACCCTGGTTAAAAAAGGCACAGGGAGGGCAGCACCATGAGAATCGTGATCTATGCCCTCCTGCTGGGACTGCTGAACCTGGGCTGCGCGTGGGGGGCCGAACGGGCCAATCCGCGCAGCATGAACTTTCCGCCACTCAGCTTCACCATCCCCAAGACGGAACGGGTGTTGCTGAAGAACGGAACCCCGGCCTACCTGCTGCAGGATCGCGAACTGCCGATCGTAACCGTAAGCGCCCTGATCCGCACCGGTTCGGTCTATGATCCGGCCGCTCAAAGCGGTCTGGCCCAACTGACCGGCTCGCAGCTGCGGGGCGGCGGCACCACGGCCCTGCAACCGCGCCAGCTGGACGAAGAGCTTGAGTTCATGGCCTCAGGGGTAGAGAGTACCTTTGGCAGCGACAACGGCATGGTCACCATGACCAGCCTGACCAGAAACCTGCCCCGCACCTTGGAACTGTTCAGCGATGTGCTGTTCAGCCCCCGCTTCGACGAGCAACGGTTCGAGATCGCTCGTCGTCAGGCCCTGGAGGCACTTCGCCGCCAGAACGATGACCCCAAGGAGGTGGGAGACCGCGAGCTGACCAAGGCGCTGTATGCCGGCCACCCGCTGGGCCAGATCCCCACGGCCGCCACCTTGCAGGCCATCAAGCGCAGTGACCTGCAGGCCTTCCACCGACGCTTTGTCCGGCCCGACAACCTGATCATCACGGTGTCCGGTGATTTCGACCGCAGCCAGATCATCCACCAGCTCAACCGGAGCGTCGGCTCCGTGCGCCCGGTCGGCGCGCTGGCTCTGCCAACCATCCCTGCGGTGCCAACCAACGATAAACCAGCGGTGCTGTATGCCGCCAAACAGGTCAACCAGTCGGTGATCCGGCTGGGACACCTGGGCATCACCAAGGATGATCCCGATCTGTACGCGATACGGGTGCTGGATTTCATCCTGGGGGGCAGCTTCACCTCACGACTGATGATGGAGATCCGCACCAACCGTGGTTTGGCCTACAACGTCGGCAGCCATTTCGATGTGGGCCGCCGCTTCACCGGCAGCTTCATGGCTGAGACCGAGACCCGGGCCGATGCCACTCTCAAGGTAATTGACCTGATGACCGGGATCATCAAAGGGATCCGCAGCGAGCCGGTCAGTGAGCAAGAGCTCAAGCTGGCCAAGGAGTCGATCATCAACTCGTTCCTGTTCGGCTTCACCTCGCCGGCCAGCATCGTGCTGCAGCAGGCCCGGCTGGAGTTTTACGGCTACCAGCCCGACTACCTTGATCGCTACCGCGAACGGATTGCCGCCGTCACCCGCGAGGACCTGCTCAGGGCCGCCCGCAGACACCTGCGGCCAGAGACCTTCAAGCTGGTGGTGGTGGGCGATGCAAAGGCGTTCGATCGGCCATTATCAAGCATCGGCACGGTGCAGCAGCTGGTATTGCAATGAAGGTGCTTAAGTTTTTTAAGCACCCCGCCGATGATAGTAGCAATGGAGGATGCAACCATGAGGATTGATACCAGTTCACAGGCCATGGTTTTTGGCGTACAGCCGGTCATGCGTAACAACGAGACGACCAAAAGCCGTTACGCCAACGCCGCCCAGGGCGCTGAGAAGCCGTTCCAGGTGCAGCTGTCCGACCTGATGGCCAAGGTGGCCGAGGTCCAGCCGTCCAACGGTGAGGTGCGCTGGGAGAAGGTCAACCAGATCAAAGAGCAGCTGGCCCAGGGTAGCTACAACATCAGTGGCCAGGATGTGGCGGCCAAGATGCTGCAACTGATCAACGACTAAGGCCAGCACCCATAGTGCGACACCAAGAAACCCCTGCCGGGGCACCGGCAGGGGTTTCTTACGTCTCAGCACGTCAGTACTCATTTATCAGGTGATGACGGAAGCTTCCAGGGCGGCAAGCAGATCGGGCAAGGTCGCCTGGGTCGGCTCCACCGCCACCGTCAGACCCAGTTCCCGACAGGCCCGGCTGGTAATCGGCCCGATGGAGGCCACCGCCACCCCCTGCAGCAGCTGCACCAGCCGATCGGCGCCCCCCACCAACAGCGCCAGGTTCTGTACCGTGGAGGGCGAGCTGAAGATCGCCAGGTCCAGTTCGTGCCGTTCCAATGCGTTACGCGCCGCCTCCGGCAACTGTTCCGGCAGCAAGGTGCGGTACAGCACCGGATCCAGCACCTCGGCCCCCTGCGCCGCCAACAGACGGGGTATCACGTCGCGGGCACCGGCCGCCTTGGGAAACAGCACCCGCTTGCACCGCAGATCGTGTACGGCAAAGGCGGCCACCACCCCTTCGCCGGTAAACTGCTCCGGCACCAGATCGGCCGTGACGCCTCGCAGCGTCAGCGCCTCAGCCGTCTTGGGACCCACCACACAGATCTTGCAGCCCTGCAGCGCAGCTGCCGAGAGCCCCAGCTCTACGAGACGCTCGAAAAAAAACCTGACCCCGTTAGCCGAGGTCAGGATCAGCCAGTCAACGTCGGACAGCTGTCGCAGGGCGGCATCCACCGGTTCCCACTGTTCGGGGGGTGCCAGCTGGATGGTGGGGCATTCCACCACCCGTGCCCCGAGCTCCTGTAGTTGCATCACAAAAGCACCGGCCTGTTCAACGGCACGGGTCACCAGCACCCGTTTGCCAGCAAGGGAGGCCATCGGCTCAGTGGCCCAGTTCCCGCTGGTAGACCTCCTCAAGGATCTGCTTGCCACCGCTGGCCAACAGCCGGTCGGCCAGTTCGCTGCCCAGGCGCACGGCGTCAGTGGCCGGTCCGCTGATGCTGTCGCGCACGGTCTGGCTGCCATCCACCGAGGCGATGAAGCCAACCAGGGTCAGGGTTGCGTCGCTGACGGTGCCGTGGGCCGCGATCGGCACCTGGCAGCCGCCTTCGCAGCGCTTGAGCAGGGCGCGCTCGGCCGCCACTGCAGCGGCGGTATCGGCATGGTTCAGGAATGCCAGCGCCTCGATGGTGGCGGCGTCATCCAGCCGGCACTCCAGACCCAGCGCCCCCTGGCCGATGGCCGGGATCGAGAAATCGGTATCCAGCAGCTCGCTGATCACGTCGGTGAAGCCCAGCCGGTTCAGACCGGCGGCAGCCAGGATCACCGCATCCAGGTTGTCTTCTTTCAGCTTGCGGATACGGGTCTCCACATTGCCACGGATGATGACCATCTCCAGGTCAGGCCGGGCTTTCAGCAACTGTGCCTGACGCCGCAGGGCGCTGGTGCCGATGCGGGCACCCTGGCGCAGCTGGCTGAAGGTAATGCCGTCAGCGATAAAGGCGTCGCGGGGATCTTCACGCTCGGTGGTCACCACCAGCCCCAGGCCATCGGGAAACTCGGTGGGCACGTCCTTCATGCTGTGTACCGCCAGGTCGATCTCGCCCCGCAGCATCGCCTCTTCAATCTCCTTGACGAACAGCCCCTTGCCGCCCACCTGGGCCAGCGGCACATCCAGGATCTTGTCGCCCATGGTCTTGATCTTGACCAGTTCCACCACAATGCCGGGGTAACGTTGTTCCAGCTGCGACTTGGTCCAATTGGCCTGCCAGAGGGCCAGTTGACTGGCGCGGGTGCCGATACGCAAACGTGAGGGTGCCATATTGCTAACTCCTTAAGGGGTAGTGGGTGGTTCTTCCAGTTCCAGCGGGCTGTCCGCTTCATCAACGCCCAGCTCAAGATCAAACAGGGCCCGCAGCGCATCCAGGTACAGATCGGTGCGATTGCCCTGGCCGGTACGTTTCAGGACAATGGTCGGCTGGTGCAGGATCTTGTTGATCAGGGCCGTGGTCAGGGCGTCCAGACGCTTCTCCACATCGGGGGGCGCATCCTTCCAGGCCACCAGGGTGCGGGCCAACTCGGCGCGCCGCAGATCATCCAGCCGCCGGCGCAGGGCCACAATGGTGGGGGTCACCTCCAGGGTGGCGATCCACTTGGCAAACTGGACGATCTCCTCAGCGATGATCGCCTCGGCCTTTTCGGCCTCCTGCATCCGGTTTTCCAGGTTGGCGGCCACCACCTGCTGCAGGTCGTCCATGTCGTACAGGTAGATCGAGTCCAGCTCGTTGACCGCCGGATCGATATCCCGCGGCACCGCAATGTCGATGAAGAACATCGGTTTCATCCGCCGCCGCTGGATCACCTCTTTCAGGTCCTTGGGGGTCACGATGAAGTGCGGTGCGCCGGTGGAGGTCAGGATGATGTCGGCCTTGTGCAGATGGTCGAACAGCTCCTCAAAGGGCAGCGCCTGCCCCTCGAACTCTTCGGCCAGCCGCTGGGCCTTCTCATAGGTCCGGTTGGTGACCAGCACCCCTTTGGCGCCGTTGGTCAGAAAATGGCGGGCTGCCAGCTCGCACATCTCGCCGGCCCCGATCAGCAGGACCGTCTTGTCGGACAGGCTGTCGAAGATCTTGCGGGCCAGCTCCACAGCGGCAAAGGAGACCGATACCGCCGACGAGGCGATCCTGGTCTCGGTGCGCACCCGTTTGGCCACCGAAAAGGCCTTGTGCAGGAAACGGTTGAGGATGATGCCGGAACTGCCGTATTCAGCGGCATAGCCGTAGGAGGTCTTGATCTGCCCCAGGATCTGCGGTTCCCCCACCACCATCGAATCCAGCGACGAGGCCACCCGGAAGACGTGTCGGATGGCCGCCTCACCATGATAGCTGTAGAGATGGGGCTCAATCGTGTCGTAGGGCAGGTGGTGCCAGTCGGCCAGGAAACGACGCAGACGGCCGACACCGCCGGCAATGTCACGGGTGGTGGCGTAGATCTCCACCCGGTTGCAGGTGGAAACGATCACCCCCTCAACGATCCCCTCCAGCGCCAGCAGGGCCTTGAGCGGCTGCTCGATGCTGTTGGGGGAGAAGGCCACCTTCTCGCGGATCTCCACCGAGGCGGTTTTGTGGGACAGGCCGACAACAATGATATTCATCCGTCAGCGCCCCTTAGTTGTAACTGTGCAGACCGGGGATCAAGAGATTGACCCCGATGAAGGTAAACAGCATGATCAGAAAGCCGGCCACGGTCAGCCAGGCGGCACGCCGGCCGCGCCAGCCGGTGGTCAGGCGCCCGTGCAGCAGGGCGGCAAATACAAACCAGGTGATCAGCGACCAGGTTTCCTTGGGGTCCCAGCTCCAGTAGCTGCCCCAGGCCTGGGCGGCCCAGATGGCGCCGGTGATGATCGCCACGGTCAGCATCGGAAAGCCGAAGGTCAGGCAGCGGTAGCCGATCTCATCCAGGGTATCCAGGGAGGGCAGTTTCTGAAACAGGGTGCCCAACTGCTTCTTTTTCAGGAAATGGGATTGCAGCAGGTACATGCCGGCCACGCCGCCGGCGATGGTGAAGAAGGCGTAGGCGCCGAAGGCCAGCAGGGTATGGGAGTAGATCCAGGCGGATTTGAGCGCCGGATTCAAGGGGCGCAGCTCTCCGGGAAAGACGCTGGAGCCGATCATCAGCACCAGCACCAGCGGCAGCACAAAGGAGCCCAGGCTGGTCACCTTGAAACGGAACTCGAAGTACAGGTAGGCCGCCACGATCGACAGCGCAAAGAAGGAGAGCGATTCGTGCATGTTGGTGATCGGCAGATGGCCGGCGGCGATGGCGCGATGGATCACCGCCAGACAGTGGGCCAGAAAGCCGGCCACCAGCAGCTTGCGGGCCAAACCGGACAGGCAGGGGGTTGAACGCAACAGGCAGGCCAGGTAGAGCAGGGTGGTAACACCGTACAAGGCCAGGGTCAGGTAGAATGATATATCGGTCATGGGCACGGCATCCAGGGGCGCGGACCTAACAGGCGATCCCGCCCGGCTTGAAGTAGCAGCTTTTTAATGAGGGTTGGTATTCTACGTGTGAGCGCAACCCAGCGTCAATGACTTTTCGCAACGCTGCCGCATCAGCTCTCAAGCCGCTTCAGACGTTTGTACGGCTCTGCTGCCGGACGTTTTTGCTTGCAAATTTTCCGATCCGCAGTATTATTCAAAAAGTTGAATACATTGCCTAAAGGAGGCCTGCATCCATGGCTAGCGACAACGTGATGACCTTTACCGATGCCAATTTTGACCGCGAGGTACTGCAATCCGACATTCCGGTGCTGGTGGATTTCTGGGCCACCTGGTGCGCTCCCTGCAAGGCGATTGCCCCTCTGATTGACGCCGTGGCCGATGACTACAACGGCAAGGTCAAGGTCGGCAAGGTCAACGTGGACGACAACCCGGCCACCCCCGGCAAATACGGCGTGCGCGGCATCCCGACCCTGATCCTGTTCAAGGGCGGCGCCATCGTTGACCAGGTAGTGGGCGCCGTACCCAAGTCGCAGCTGGACGCCCTGATTGCCAAGGCGCTCTAACACCATGCGCCATTCGGTAGCTACGTTAAAACGGGCTGCAGCGTTCTGCGCTGCAGCCCTGTTGTTTTGTGTCGTCAGCGCCGATGCCGCTCCGCGGCGCGGTCAACCGGCGCCGGCCTTCAAGGCCTTTGCCATCTCGGGTCAGCCGATCTCCAGTGATGGCCTGAAAGGCTCGGTGGTGATCCTTGATTTCTGGGCCACCTGGTGTCCCCCCTGCCGTGAATCGATCCCTTTTCTGGCTGAACTGCACCGCAAGTACGCCAAACAGGGGCTGCAGGTGATCGGCATGAGCGTCGATGAAGGCGGCGAACGGATCGTCAAGGAGTACGTACAGCAGCACAAAATCCCCTACCCGATCGTCATGGCCAGCAGCAAGGTGACCGCCGACTACGGCGTGCGTGCCCTGCCGGTGCTCTACCTGATCGACCAGAACGGTGTCGTACGAGAGCAGATCATGGGCTTCGCCGCCGGCGCCGAGCGGGTCATCGAAGGCCTGGTCAAAAAGCAGCTGGCCGAAACAGCCCGCTAGTCCTCAGACAGTTCCAAACAATACCCGCGCTGTTGCAGGGCCGCCACAATCTCGTCAGCATGGTCCTGGCCACGGGTCTCCAGGAGCAACTGCACCGCCGTGCTACCCATCACCACCCCCCTGGTACGCCGGTCGTGGGTGATGTCGTGGATATTGGCCCGCACCGTGGCCAGATCGGTGGCCAACTGGGCCAACGCGCCGGGGGCATCCTGCATCTCGATCCGCAGCTTGAGGTAGCGACCGGCCGCCAACAGGCCCCGTTCCACCACCAGCGCCAGGGTGCGCACATCGATATTGCCGCCTGACAACAGACAGACCGTCTTACCCAGCGGCCCGGCCAGCTTGCCGTTCAAAAGGGCGGCCAGGGTCACCGCGCCTGCCCCCTCCACCAGCAGCTTGCTGCGTTCCAGCAGTGCCACGATCGCCAAGGCGATCTCCTCCTCCTCCACCAGCACGATCTCATCGACCAGCCGCCTAATAATCGGCGTGGTCAGCTGACCGGCCTTTTTGACGGCGATACCATCGGCGATGGTCAGCTTGAGCGGCACCTCGCTGATCCGGTTGTCACGCACCGCCCGATACATGCAGGGGGCGGCCGCCGATTCGACCCCCACCACCCGCACCTGGGGATGGGTCTCCTTGATGGCGGTAACCACGCCGGCCAGCAGTCCGCCGCCCCCCACCGGCACGATCACCGTTTCGACATCAGGCAGCTCCTTCAGAATCTCCAGGCCGATGGTGCCCTGGCCGGCCATCACCAGCGGATCGTCAAAGGGGTGGATGAAGACCGTACCGCACTGCTGGCTGTCGGCCTGGGCCGCAGCGAACGATTCGTCGAAGTTGGCGCCGGTCAGCACCACCTGGGCCCCCAGGTCACGGGTGGCCTGCACCTTCTGGGGCGGCGTGGTTTCCGGCATAAAGATGCGGGCCGGGATGCCCAGCAGGTCGGCGCCGTAGGCCACCCCCTGGGCGTGATTGCCGGCCGAAGCGGCGGTTACCCCCTGCTTCAGCTCTGAACGATCGCGGGCGGTCATGAAGTTCATCGCCCCGCGCAGCTTGAAGGCACCGGTCTTCTGCAGGTTTTCACACTTGAGAAAGACCGGGTGCCCCACCTTTTCGCTGAAATGGGGCGAGGCGATCAGTTCGGTCTGCCGCACCCGCTTGCGCAGGCGGTCCTCCGCCTCCTGGATCAACTGATAGCTCAACAGCTGTGGCTCTTTCTTCATACCCGCTCCAGCCCGGCAAAGCGGGCCATCAACTTTTTGGGACCCACCGTGGTGAACCAGACCACCAGCTTCTGGTCATCCCCCTGGCCTTCGATCTTGCGGATGGTGCCGGTGCCGAATTTGGCATGCCGCACCCGCATCCCCACAAAGACGCCGCCGTACTCCTCGCTCGGTTCCGGCACCAGCTCCACCTCGTCGATGGCGCTTGCCACTGCCGACAGGTTGTGCGAGACAGGAGCAGCTTTGGTCGCCGTCTCATACCCCCTGACCGCTGCCCCGTGCCTCTGCCACGCCCCTTGGCCCTGATCCTCCAGCAGCTCGGCCGGGATATCCTTCAGGAAGCGTGAGGGCAGGTTGGCCTGTTCCTGGCCGAACAGGTGTCGACGCCGGGTATGCAGCAGGTACAGCCGTTCCCGGGCGCGGGTCATCCCCACGTAACAGAGGCGACGTTCCTCCTCCATGCCGTCCAGGTCGTCCAGGGCACGCACATGGGGAAACAGCCGTTCTTCCATGCCGATCATGAAGACCGCCTTGAACTCAAGCCCCTTGGCGGCATGCAGGGTCATCAGAGTTACCGACGGTGACCCGGCCTCTCCCCGCTCCAGATCGGCCACCAGCGCTACCTGCTCCAGAAAGCCGGACAGACCGGCCTCCGGGTTGGCTTCACAGAACTCCTCCACCGCCGCCTGCAGCTGTTCCAGGTTCTCCAGCCGCTCGCTGTCATCCTCGTCGCGGCTCTGGCGCAGCCGCTCCAGGTAGCCGCTCTCCTCCATCACCGCCCGCACCAGTTCCGGCAGGGTACTGTTCGTCGCCAAACTGCTGAAACGCTGCAGCAGGCCGCTGAAGGCCGCCACCTTACTGCGGGGACCGCTGGCCAGCAGGCTGCCCTGGCCTGCCTGCTGCAGGGCGGCCAGCAGCGAGATCTCCTGTCGGCTGGCCAGATCGGCGATCTTGTCCACCGTGGCGGCGCCGATGCCGCGCGGCGGCACGTTGACGATCCGCTTCAGCGACAGTTCATCGGCCGGGTTCTCCAGCAGCCGCAGGTAGGCCAGGATATCCTTGACCTCCAGACGGGCATAAAACCGGACGCCACCCACGATGTGGTACGGTAGGCCATCGGCCACCAGCGCCTCTTCCACCAGCCGCGACTGGGCGTTGGTGCGGTAGAAGACCGCCATCTCGGTCAGGGGCAGACCATGGCGCTGCAGGCTTCTGATCTCGCTGGCCACAAAACGGGCCTCGTCGCGGTCGCTCTCCTGCCGCAGCACCCGGATCGGCTCACCGTCGGGATTCTCGGTCCAGAGGGTCTTGCCCTTGCGACCGAAGTTCTTGGCCACCACCGCGCCGGCCGCCTTAAGGATCGTGCTGGAAGAACGGTAGTTCTGCTCCAGCCGGATCACGGTCACAGCAGGAAAATCCTTCTCAAACTCCAGGATATTGCGGATGTCGGCCCCACGCCAGGAATAGATCGACTGGTCGTCATCCCCCACCACGCACAGATTTTTACGTTCGCCGGCCAGCAGACGGATCAGGCGGTACTGCACCGGGTTGGTGTCCTGGTACTCGTCCACCAGCAGCCACTGGAACCGTTCCTGCCAGCGGGCCAGCACCGCCGGCTGCTGTTCGAACAGCCGCACCGTCAGCAGCAGCAGATCACCGAAATCCAGCGCGTTGCAGCGTTTGAGCCGATCCTGATAGGCGGCGTAGATCTGGCTAAAGCGCTGGTCCCAGAGATCGCCCAGCGGCAGCTCATCGGGCCACAGGCCACGGTTCTTGCAATCGTCGATCCGGGCCCCCACGGTTTTGGGCGGAAAGCGCTTTTCATCCAGGTCCAGCTCGCGCAACAGCTCCTTCAACAGCCGTTCGCTGTCCTTGTCGTCATAGATCACGAAGTTCTGATCAAACCCCAGCTGGTGGATCTCTTTGCGCAGGATCCGGCCACAGGTGGCGTGGAAGGTGGCCACTAGGGGAATATCATCGCTGCCCAAAAGGCTGCGCACCCGCTCGGCCATCTCCTTGGCTGCCTTGTTGGTGAAGGTCACCGCCAGGATGTTGACCGGGCGAACGCCCCGTTCCCGGATCAGGTGGCCGATGCGGTGGGTGATGACGCGGGTCTTACCGGAGCCGGCTCCGGCCAGAATCAAAAGCGGTCCTGCGCCGTGCAGCACCGCCTGTTTTTGGGGTTTGTTCAGGTGGGAAAGCAGATCCATACATCGTTTGTAGTGCTGATCAGGGTGGAGCGTCAAGCAAAACAACGGTGGCTGGCGTAGTGCGTCGCCACACCGGCAAAGTGATCGACAAAACCGGCGCTCACAACGCCTCCTGCATGGTCAGACGCTGCAGCTCCCTGGCCAGCTCCCCCATCTCCAACGGTTTGGGCAGGTAGCCGTCAAAGCCTTCAGCCAACAGCCGTTGCCGGTCGCCACGCAGGGCATGGGCCGTCAGGGCGATGATCGGGATGTGACCGCCCTTGGCGTACTCCTGCTGCCGGATGGCCGCAGCGGCCTGGATGCCATCCAGCACCGGCATCTGGATATCCATCAGGATGCAGTCATAAGCAGCCTGGCGCCACGCCTCCAGGGCCTTCTGGCCGTCCTCGGCCAACTGAGGCCGGTGCCCCATCCGCTGCAGCATAGCCAGCAGGGTGGTGGCGTTCAAGGGATTGTCCTCCGCCACCAGCACCGACAGCGACCTGCCGTCCTGGGCGACGACCTGTTCCGGCGTTGTCTGGCCGGAGGTCCCATCGTGCTGCTGACTGATGGTGCAGGGCAACTCAACATGGAAACAGCTACCGACGTCAGGCATCGATTGGGCCCAAATCCTGCCGCCCATCAACTTGACCAGACGGCGACAGATGGTGAGTCCGAGACCACTACCGCCGTACTTGCGGGTGGTTGAGCTGTCAGCCTGGGTAAAATTATCAAAAATCCGATCCAGTACGTCGGGTGACATGCCGATACCGGTATCCCGGACATCAAGCCGCAGCGTTCCGTGCTGATCCTGTTGCGCTACCACCTGTGCGGTAATGGTGATGCTGCCCTGCTCGGTAAACTTGATGGCGTTGCCCAGCAGGTTCAGCACGATCTGCTTGAAGCGCAACAGGTCGCCATGCACCATAACCGGGCCGTCCTGTGCAATGTTCGTGACCAGCTCCAGCTTCTTTTGTCGTATCCGTCCGATCTGGGTGGCCACCACCTCGTCGATGGCCTTGGCCAGGGAAAAATCAGCCAACTCCAGTTCAATCTTGCCGGCCTCGATCTTGGACAGGTCCAACACGTCGCTGATCAGGGCCAGCAGGTTGTTAGCGGCGATGTCCAGATAGCCCAGATATTCGCGCTGTTCCGGGGTTGGATTGGTCAGTTCCAGCAATTGGGCCATGCCGATCACCCCGTTCAACGGGGTGCGGATCTCATGGCTCATGTTGGCCAAGAATTCACTCTTGGCCTGGTTAGCCGCCTCGGCCTGCCGGGCCAGCTGGGTGGCCCGTTCGGTTGCGTCGTTGAGCAGTTGGTTCGATTCCCATAACCGCTCTTCGGCCTGTTTGCGCTCGGTGATGTTGCGCCCGATGCCCAACACGCCGATCAACTGACCGCGCTTGCCATACATGGGACACTTGACGGTTTCAATCAGCTCCTTATGACCATCGTTGGCAAAGGTCAACTGTTCTTCGTTAATGCTGGGGCCACTGGCGGCCATGGCCTTGCGGTCATGCTCCCGGAAAAAGTCAGCCAGCTCTTTGTCCACAAAGTCGTAATCGGTCTTGCCGACGATCTCAGCCTCGGTGGCGCCAAAAAACTGCTCAAAGCGACGGTTACAGGACAGGTAGACCCCATCGACATCCTTGAGCCAGATCAGGTCGGGAATGGTCTGCAGCAGGGTCTGTAACTGGCCGGCTGCCTGTTCCGATTCGCGCCGGGCCTCGGCCAGCCGCCGGTTACCGATGCTCAGCATCACGCTCAGTCCGACAATGCAGCAGACCGCCAGCAGCATCAGCAGCAACTGCACCTGATAACGCTGCCAGATGTCCCGCAGGGTAAAGTTGGGGGCCTCTTCAAAGGGAGGCAGTCGTAGCTGCCGCAACAGCTCCTCCACCGGCAGGTAGTCGGCCGGAATGGTGAAACCATAGATTTTTGCGGCGCGGGCCGTGGTGCTGTTCGGCTCAAGGGTCAAGAGCGCCGCTGCCAATCTGCGGCCGACATCGTGGGGCAGCTGGGGCAGCGCCACAAAGGACCACTCCGGATAGAGGTGCGTTGAGAGCAAAAAAGGAAAACCAGGCAGTTGCTGACGGTTGATCACCTTGATCTGCGCCATATCAAAGTCGCTTCTGGCGGCCATCCGCTCCAACAGCCCGGTGCGCACAAAGCCGGCATCAGCCCTACCCTCCAGCACCGCCTGCACCACCAGGTCCTGCGGGGCGCCGGTAAACAGCATCTTCAGCTGATCTGCCCTGACGTCGGCCTTGCGCAGTTCGTAGATCGGCACCGGATAGGAACCGAGGCTGCCGCTGGCGCTGAAGGCGGCTACCTTTTTCCCCTTCAGGTCCTGCAGAGTCTGCAGGTCCGTGCGGTCGGCGCGGGTAAAGATTACCCCCCCCAGACTGGATACCGGCACCCCCTCCTGCAGATCAACCAAGGTGGCCAGGGCGCCGGTCAGGGCGTTTTTCTGGCGCAGTTGCACCAGGTGTGAGGCATTGCTGAACACCAGGTCCAGCTGGTTTCTATCCAGGGCCTGCTGCAGTTCCTGCTGGTCAAGGGCCAACAACTCGATGCGGTAGCCATCCAGGCTGCGGCTGAGATAGTCGGCCAGCGGCTGCCAACGAGCCAGGGCGGCCGGCTTGGGCTGGATCGCCAGCACCCCCAGGGTCAGGGTACGGTCGGCCCGAGCCGGTAACGGCAGGCAGAGCAACAGACAGACCAGCGTCAACGCTATACGGATCGAAAACGAACCTGCGACCATATCAAAAGTCCTCTATGGGAAGGAAACGGCCATCAAACAGGCCTTTCAGGCTGGCCGGCTGCTGCAGCAGGCCATGCTGCACCATGATCGGCGACAAGGTCTGAACCGTGGTCAATAACTGGGCCTTGCTCCCTTGAAGGTAGCGCCGGTTGGCGCCGGCAACCGGCAGCTGCAGACCACGGTAGGCATCAAGCACGCGGTCTGCAGACAGGGTGAGACGCCCGGCCAGCTTGTAGGCGGCATCCTGCGGATTGTGCACCAGATGATGATACGCCCTGAAATGGGCATTGGTCAGGCTGCGTAACTGCTCCGTGTACTGATCCAGCAGATCGGTCCTCACCGCCAGCAGATCAACGATCATCCCCGGCAGACTGCGGCTGTCGAAGATGCTGTGGGCGCCCATGGCCTGCATCTGGCTGGCGATCGGCTCATAGCAGACCATGGCGTCCACGTGGCCAGCCTGCCAGACCTGATGGTGGTTATCCGGCGTCATCGGCACCACCGTCAACTGCGAGCAGTCCATGCCAGCGGTCTGCAAGCTCAGGTGCAGCATCAGGCTACCCAGCGCCGACTGTTCCACCCCGATCCGCTTGCCGGCCAACTGCCTGACGGAGCTGATACCGGGCCGGGCCAGGATGTGATCCGCCCCGGCCGAGACATCAAACACCAGCACGGCGGTCAGCTGCAAGCCGCTGTCGCGGGCCCGCAGCAGCTCATCCAGGGTGAGACAGGCGCCATCCGCCGTGCCTCGCTCCAGCGTTTCCAGCGATACGGTGGCCGAACTGGTCTCCACCAGCCGCACCTGCTCTTCGCTGAGCCAACCCTCGCGCCGGGCCAGAAAGAGCAGTTCATAACCGGGCCAGGGATGGGCCGCAATCCGCAAAGGAGGCCGTTGCACACAGCCGGGCAGCAGCGGTAAAAGCGCCACGGCCGCCAGGCCGGTCAGAAAATCACGTCGCGATGTCAGCCCAATCCCCATTATTCAACCTCACCTGCGCCGTCAGCTATCTTACGCCGTCAGCCGCTGCAACTCGGCACCAAGCAACGCGATATCGACCGGTTTGGCCACATGGGCATCAAAGCCCTGCTGCAGCAGACGCTGGCGTTCATCATCCATGGCATGGGCCGTCAAGGCGATGATCGGGATATGACCGCCTGTCTGGCGCTCCTGCTCACGAATGATCAGCGTGGCCTGATCGCCACCCATGACCGGCATCTGCACATCCATCAGGATACAATCGAACGACTGCCCGGCCAGCAGATCCAATGCCTGCTGACCAGTCTCCGCCAGGGTGACACGGTGCCCCTGGCGCTCCAGCACTTTGGTGATGAACTGGGCGTTGATCTGGTTGTCTTCAGCCAGCAGAATCGACAGCGGACGGAGCGGAAACTGGGTGTGCAGCGGTTGCCTGCGCGTGGCGAGCGACTGCTCAGGCACCTGGAACGGCAGTTCCACAAAGAAGCTGCTGCCAACGCCAAGCCGACTCTCAACCCAAATCCGGCCGCCCATCAGTTCAGCCAGCCTGCGACAGATGGCCAACCCCAGACCGCTGCCGCCGTACTTGCGGGTGGTTGAACTGTCGGCCTGCGTAAAGGGGGCGAAGATGCCCTCCATCGCCTCCGGGGTCATGCCGATGCCGGTGTCGCTGACGGTCAGCCGGATCAGCAGCTGATCACCCGTGCGGGAAACCTGATCTGCGGCGATGGTGATCAGGCCCTGCTCGGTGAACTTGATGGCATTACCCACAAGGTTCAGCAGTATCTGCCGGGTGCGCAGCTGATCGCCGCGCAGCAGCACCGGCAGATCATCGGCAAAGGCCGTCTCCACCCGTACATCCTTCATCTGGAGATGGTAGCGCTGGCTGTCCAGCAGCTCCTGAATACAACTACGCAGTGAAAAATCCGTGGATTCCAGCGACATTTTACCCGCCTCGATCCGTGAGAGATCGAGAATATCGCTGATCAACGACACCAGGCTGGTGGCCGAGCTCTCGATGCTCTCCAGATACTGCTGTTGCTCCTCGTTGAGCGTTGTGGTCCGCAGCAGGTGGGTCATACCGATCACCCCGTTCATCGGGGTGCGGATCTCGTGGCTCATGTTGGCCAGAAACTCGCTCTTGGCCCGGTTGGCCGCCTCGGCCGCCTCCTTGGCCTGCAATGTACGCTCTTCTGCCTGTTTGCGCTCGGTGATGTCGGTGGCGATCTCCAGCCGCACGATCCGGCCATCCACCCAGCGGATGGCCCGGTCGCGGATGGCGTACCAGTGCCCGGTGAGCGTGTTCTGAAACTCCCAGACATACACGCCTCGCGGCTCCCCCTGCTCGTCCAGCAGATACTGGTTGCTGCAGAAACCGCAGGGGCCGCTCTGACCGACCTGCATCTTCTGCCAGCAGGGCTGACCAACGATGTCGCCGTGGGTTTCCTGGACCTGCTTGTTGATGTACAGCAGCTCGTAGGTCTGCATGTCCGCCACATAGACGATCGCATCCAGGGCGTTCAACACGGTCAGCAGCCGCTGGTGGGAGTCCTGCAGTTCCTGTTTGGCCTGCTGCAGGCTTTGTTCGGCCTGCTTGCGCTCGCTGATATCAAACAGACTCCAGACCACGCCGACCTCGCCGTCATCCAGTGGCATCCTGACCCCGGTCAGGACACACCAGAAGGGGCGGCCATCCTTGCGGCGCAGCGGATATTCGGCGTGCAGCTGAGTCTTGCCATCCCTGGCCTGCAGGAAGGTGGGCGCCCAATCATCGTGGTGCTGCTGGTCCAGATGCAGCAGACGCACCGACTGACCGATCAGCTCATCGTTGTGGTAGCCGAACATCTCGCAAAACTGCTGGTTCACCCGACGGATGATCCGCTCCGAGGAGACGATCAGGTTGCCGGTGCCGTTGTACTCAAACAGGTCCTGCAAGAATTTCTGCTGTTGGTGCAGGCGGTTGTTGAGTCGCCGCGAAATCAGCATCAATGCGGTAAGCAGGGCAATAATGGTTACCGAAGCCGCCAGGGCCAACATCAGCAGCAAGCGATAATCGGTGGTCTTCTCGTACTGGTGGGCAAGCCACTTGTCGCCAATAGCCGCTCGTTCTGAGGTTGGCAGGGCACCCAACGTCTTGTCCAGCAGGCTGGCCAATGTGGCCTGATCCCTGGCCGTCGCCAGACGGAGCTCCGACCTGGGACCCTTGATGGCCGCCATCAGCCGCAACTCGGTCAACAACTCCCGTTCGATCAGATGAATCGCCACGGCCCGGTTACCGGCATAGGCGTCGGCCTCGCCCCGGGCTACGGCATACAGTGCGTCCAGGCTCGAGGGGTACTGCCGTACCATGACAGTGGGGTAGTTTTTGGCAAAATGGGTGACGTTGTAAAACCCCTCTTCCAGGGCCACGGTCTTGCCGGCCAGATCGTGCTCCGAGCGGAAGGGGGGGCCACCCTTGCGACCGACCAGCAGATGGGGAATCGTGATGTAGCTACGGGTAAAATTGAGCTGCGACTCACGTTCCGGACGCAGACTGATATCCATCAGGGCATCCAGCTTGCCCTCCAGCAGCAGCTCATAATTGTGGCTGAAGGGCCCCGGCACCAGCACCAACGCCCCCCCCAACCGCTGGTTCAGCGCCCTGACAACATCAGGACCAATCCCTTGCGGCACCCCATGCCGATCGACAAAGCTAATCGGCGGCCAGTCGGCCATAACGCCGACCCGGATCTGAGGATGGCTGGCAAGCCAAGCCTGCTCAGCCGGCGTAAAGGCAGGCGGTTTCTGACGGGTTGCGCCCAGCAGTGCAGCCACTGTAACCACCGCAAGCAGAGCGCAGACCAACCAACTGAGCCTGAACCGTGTAAGCCCCGAAAAACGAACCATCCGTTGCAACCTTTCCTGCCGTTGTAGTAGCCAGACCTTACTCAGCCAATGCAGACCACCGCCACTGGCGCGTTCATGTCTTGATCAGCCGTGCCATTTCAGCGCACAACACCGCCAGGTCTACCGGCTTGGCAACATGGGCGTCGAACCCGGCTGCCAACAGACGCTCACGTTCCTCACGCATGGCGTGGGCGGTCAGCGCGATAATCGGCAGATGGCCGCCGGTCTGCAGCTCGCGCTCACGAATCCGGCGCGTGGCCTCATCGCCTCCCAGAACCGGCATCTGCACATCCATCAAGATGCAATCAAAACGCTGCCGTTCCAGCTGATCCAGCGCCAGCTGACCGTCTTCGACAGCGGTTATCCGGTGTCCCATCCGGCTCAACACCTTCACAATGAATTCGGCATTCACCCGGTTATCCTCGGCCAGCAGGATCTCCAGCGGTCGGGTGAAGAGGGCCGAATCAAGCGAAAGCGGTGGTGGCTGCGCAGCCTCGTGTTTTGGTGCATCAACCGCCAACTCAAAGGGCAGCTCCACCGTAAAAACGCTGCCCCCCCCGGGATTGGCCTCGGCCCAGATGCGCCCCCCCATCAGCTCGGCCAGCCGGCGGCAGATGGTCAGCCCCAGACCGGTGCCGCCATAACGGCGGGTGGTGGTATTGTCGCCCTGTTCAAAGGGGGCAAAGATGGCCTCCAGTTTCTCCGGCGGGATGCCGACACCGTTGTCGGCCACACTGAGGCGCAGCAGCACCTGTCGGCCATGACGTTGGAGCTCTTGACCGGCAAGCGTGATCCGGCCCTCTTCGCCGGTGAACTTGATGGCGTTACCCAGCAGGTTGAGTACGATCTGACAGGCGCGCAAACGGTCGCCATGCAACGGGTCCGGCAGCTGGTCGGGCAGGTCGATGCTGACGTTCAGCCGCTTTTGACGGATCAGGAACTGCTGGCTTTCAACCATATCCTGCAGGCAATGCCTGAGTGAAAAATCAGACGAAACCAGCTCCATTTTGCCGGCCTCGATCTTGGACAGGTCGAGAATATCGCTGATCAAGGCCACCAGCGAATTGGCTGAAAGCTCGATGTTGTCAAGATACTGCTGTTGCTCGGGAGAAAGCTCGGTGTTGCGCAGCAGGTGGGCCATGCCGATCACACCGTTCATGGGGGTGCGGATCTCATGGCTCATGTTGGCCAAAAACTCGCTTTTTGCCTGATTGGCCGCCTCGGCCGTCTCCTTGGCCTGCTGCAACTCGCCTGCGGCCTGCTTGCGCGCGGTGATGTCGCGCGACAACACGACAAAACGGGGTTCAGTGGCATGGGAGTCCGTCTTGTGGGCCACGGCCAACTCAAACCAGTAGGTGCCGCTGGGCACGGTGAGACACAGCTGCCGCCCGTGGGAATGGCCGGTGGTCTGGGCCTCCTGCAGGGCCTCCAGACAGACCGTTGCCGCCTCGGACGACATCACCTCGCTGACGGTCCTGCCCAGCAGCTCCTCCACCGGAGCCGATAACTGCTCGGTATGGCGGGCATAGCAGGCATAATGCCGGCCATCGATGCCCATCTCGAACAGCAGGTCCGGCACCGCCTGCAACAGGGAGTTCAGGTTCAGGCGTTCCTGATCCAGGGCCAGTTCGGTGGCGATATGCTGTTCCATCTGCCGGAACAGCAGACAGACCAGCAGGGTGGCCGGCGGATAGAGCAGCAGCACCGGCACGGTGATCTTGGCCAGCACCACCGCGGCAAGCTCTGGCGGCAGGAAGGTCATACAGCCCATCATCCAGAGATGCACCAACAGGCCGAAGAGCAATAAACCCAGCGGCTCGGCAGCCCATGGCCGGCGGTTACGCAGATAGTGCCAGCCGATGCCGATACCGACTGAACCGATGATTACCGCCACCCCCACCGCAGCGCCCACCCCCCCAGCCACCAGCGATAGACAACGGCCGGCAGCGCAGCCAGGACAGCCACCACCGGGCCGCCAAACAGACCAGCCACCGCCAGAATGATCGAACGGCCATCGAAGATCAGGCCGGGCTGAAAGACCACCGGGGTCAGCATCACTAGCAGCACAACCCCGCCAAACAGCGCCCCGGTCACCAGCGGAAAGAGCAACCCGCTGCGATTAAGGCGCCGCACCAACAGGCTGTGGACAAAGGTTAAGGCCACCAGCAGGGCTATATTCTGGATCAGCGAGAGGTAGAACATCAGCCATCCCCTAACATCGGCAACAGGTGCAGAGCTTTTCGGAAACTATACCAGAGCTCTGAATTTTTGCAGCACGAAGCAGAAATGAATGTTCCAGACAGGAAAGGAGGTCGTGCGGAGTGATCAGGCCTTTTTCACAAACTCAGACTTCAGCCCCATGGCACCAAACCCGTCGATCTTGCAGTCAATATCGTGGTCGCCATCCACAATGCGGATGTTTTTCACCTTGGTTCCGACTTTAACTGACGATGACGCCCCTTTGACCTTCAGATCCTTGATCACGGTCACGCTATCGCCGTCTTTAAGCTCGGTGCCGTAGGCGTCGCGCACCACCCGCACGCTAACGGCTTCCTCGGTTACAACCAGCGGCCATTCGTGTGCGCATTCCGGGCAGATGTAGTTAGTGCCATCTTCGTAGGTGTAGCTGGATTTGCAGGCTGGGCAGACGGGTAATGTGCTCATCGGGGTATCCTTTGATATGTGAGTTGAGCGCGTGTCTCCGCATGTGATGCATCTCAACACAGGGAAACAGGAGTGACAGGGTACACTATCACCAACCGAATGCGCCAGAAAAACAGAAGAGCCCGGCACAGGGCCGGGCTCACGTTGGAGATACAATAACTAGGTACGGCTACAGAAACGAGGATTTTTTCGCGAGGTCCAGGAAGGTGAGCGTTTGCGCGGAGACGTACTGTGCAGTACGTCGCACAAGCAAACGCGAAACCTGACGCCGAGATCGCGGAAAAAGACCGTTTCCTACACTAAGCCGTGGGCGACCATCGCGTCGGCTACCTTGATGAAACCGCCGATGTTGGCTCCCAGCACGTAGTTGCCCGGATCGCCGTATTCATCGGAGATACGGTAGCAGCGCTTGTGGATGCCCTTCATAATGTTTTCCAGCTTGACCTCGGTATCCTCGAAGGACCAGGAGTCACGCTGGGCGTTTTGCTGCATCTCCAGGGCCGAGGTGGCCACGCCGCCGGCATTGGCAGCCTTGCCGGGGCCGTAGGCGATCTTGGCATCCAGGAACACCTTGACCCCTTCGGGAGTGGTGGGCATGTTGGCCCCTTCACCCACGGCGATACACCCGTTCTTGACCAGGGTGGCGGCATCCTTGCCGTTGATCTCATTCTGGGTTGCGGACGGCATGGCCACCTGGCAGGGAATTTCCCAGATGTTGCCGTTAGCAATGTACTTGGCATCCTTATGGTACGTGGCGTAATCGGAGATGCGGCGACGCTCCACCTCTTTCAGCTGCTTGATCAGATCCAGATCGAGACCTTTCTCATGGTAGATCACGCCATTACTATCGGAGCAGGCCACGCACTTGCCGCCCAGCTGGTGGATCTTCTCGATGGTGTAGATGGCCACGTTGCCGGAGCCGGACACCAGACAGGTTTTGCCGTCGAAGGACTCCTTGCGCACCTTGAGGGCCTCGTTGATGAAGAAGGTGGCGCCGTAGCCGGTGGCCTCGGGACGCACCAGTGAGCCGCCCCACTTAAGGCCCTTGCCGGTCAGTACGCCGGCCTCCCAGCGATTGGTGATCCGCTTGTACTGGCCGAACATGTAGCCGATCTCGCGGCCGCCCACGCCGATGTCGCCGGCCGGTACGTCGGTGTGCTCGCCGATGTGGCGGTACAGCTCGGTCATGAAGGACTGGCAGAAGCGCATGATCTCGTCATCGGACTTGCCCTTGGGGTCGAAGTCGGAGCCACCCTTGCCGCCACCAATCGGCATGCCGGTCAGGGAGTTCTTGAAGATCTGCTCGAAACCGAGAAACTTGATGATACCCAGGTAGACCGAGGGGTGAAAACGGAGGCCGCCCTTGTAGGGACCCAGGGCACTGTTGAACTCAACCCGGAAACCACGATTGATATGGACATTACCGTTGTCATCCTGCCAGGGCACCCGGAAGATGATCTGACGCTCCGGCTCGCAGATCCGCTCAATGATCTTGCGCTCAAGATATTCGGGGTGTTTGCTGACCACTGGCCCCAGAGACTCCAGCACCTCCAGTACCGCCTGGTGAAATTCGGCTTCACCGGGGTTACGCTTCAGTACATCCTGGTAGATGCTTTCAAGTTTTTCGTCCAGCTGTGCCATGTGTTGCCTCCTGATGGAATGAAAAGGATGGCTACCCCGTCGGGCAGTGCTCGTTCTTACAGCAACTGCTGTGCCAATCCAAGGACAACCGGACCAAAAAATATGCAACTACCTGCAGGCTGCCAAAAACAAAGGCATTAGGCGGTGCAGCTACTGCCTTGCACGTGGGCAGTGCAGCAACAACACACCAAGCCAACGAGTACACAAAAAACACTACCACCAAAAACTGAGTTACTCATTTTAACGAGAATAAAAAGCCACAATCAATACAAACCATAACTAAATGAGCAGCTTGCATCTTGATTACGCTTCACGTATAAGGTTTGTTTTGTAAAGTTTCCGGTTCAAGCCAATAACATGCACACAAAACGTGCAGAGAGGTTTTGCATGCTGATCGTCGCCTGCATCAAACAGGTCCCCGACACCACCCAGGTCAAGATCGACCCGGTCACCAATACCCTGGTGCGGGAAGGGATCCCCTTCATCATGAACCCCTACGACACCCACGCCCTGGAGACGGCCCTACAGCTGAAAGACCGCTTCGGCTGCAAGGTGGCGGTACTTTCCATGGGCCCGCCCAACGCCGAGGCCACCCTGCGCAAGGCGTTAGCGGTGGGAGTCGATCGCGCCATCCTGCTGTCGGACCGCTGCTTTGGCGGTGCCGACACCCTGGCCACCAGCAAGGTGCTGGCAGCGGCCATCAAAAAGCTCAATGACGAAGTGGAGCCGGTGGGACTGGTGCTGTGCGGCAAGCAGACCATCGACGGCGACACCGCCCAGGTGGGTCCCGGCATTGCGGTGCGCCTGGGCTACCAACAGCTGACCCTGGTGGACAAGGTGGAACAACTGGATATCGGCAATCGCTCACTGGTGGTCAGCCGCAAGCTGGAGGGACGGCACGAGCGGGTGCAGGCCCCCCTGCCGGCCCTGCTGACGGTGGTGCGGGAGATCAACCGTCCCCGCTACCCGACGGTACCGATGCGTCTGGCAGCGGTGGATGCCACCGTGGAAACCTGGGATAACCAGGTGCTCACGCTGGACACCCAGACCGTGGGCCTGAAAGGCTCACCCACCTGGGTTTCCAAGATCTTCTCACCGGAACGGGCCAAGGGCGAGATCATCGGCGATGGCTACGCCGACCCGCAAGGTGCTGTTGATCTGTTGCTGGAAAAACTACTTGCCAAGGACCTGCTACCGCTATGAGTGAGACCACGCCTAAACCGAAACGTCCCCGCGGCCGCGCCCAGTTGCTGGCCGGCAAGTGCATCGCCTGCGGCGCTCGCTGCGAGAGTTCCTGCCCGGTCAACTGCATCACCATGAACGAGGCCGGCGAGCCGCTGGTGCAGGCAGACAAGTGTATCGGCTGCCTGAAGTGCGTCAAGGTCTGTCCGGCCCAGGCACTGGAGATGACCTTTACTCCAGAGGAACTGGCGATCCTGGCCGAGCTGGACAAGTCCGGCGCTGCCCCGGTGGAAGAGATTGATGAAGAGGCGGCGGCCCTGGCCAAGCTGCAGGCCCAATACCGCGGCGTCTGGGTCTTCATCGAGCAGGCCGATGGCGAGGCAGCCAAGGTTTCCTGGGAGCTGCTGGGCAAGGGGCGTGAACTGGCCGACAAGCTGGGCGTTGAACTGTGCGCCCTGGTGATCGGACACCAGGTAGAAGCCCTCTGTAACGAGGCCTTTAGCTACGGCGCCAGCAAGGCCTATCTGCTGGACCACCCGTTGTACCGCGACTACCGCACCCAGCCGTACCTGGAGGCCTGCTGCCACCTGATCGAGCAGTACAAGCCGGAGGTGATCCTGATGGGGGCCACCGGCATGGGCCGCGACCTGGCCGGCGCGGTAGCCACCCGGGTTGGTACCGGCCTCACTGCCGACTGCACCGGGCTGGACATCGACGACAAACGCAACCTGATGCAGACCCGGCCCGCCTTTGGCGGCAACATCATGGCCACCATCATGTGCGACAAGTACCGCCCCCAGATGGCCACGGTACGGCCCCATGTGATGCAGATGCCGGAACCGCAGGCCGGCTTTAAAGGCGAGATCATCCGTAGCAACTTCGCCATCCCGGAAGAGAGTGTGCTGGTCAAGGTACTGGAGATCCTCAAAGACAGCGATGCCAGTCACCATATCGACATCGGCGGGGCCGAGTTCATCGTTTCCGGCGGCCGCGGCATGATGGGACCGGAAAACTTCGGCATCCTGAAGGAACTGGCCGACGAGCTGCACGGCGTGGTGGGCGGCTCCCGCAGCGCAGTGGATGCCGGCTGGCTGGGCCACGACCGCCAGGTGGGCCAGACCGGCAAGACGGTCCGCCCCAAGATCTACATCGCCTGCGGCATCTCCGGCGCCATCCAACACCTGGTGGGGATGCAGGACTCGGACCTGATCATCGCCATCAACCGCGACAAGGACGCGCCGATCTTCGAGGTGGCCCACTACGGCATCGTCGGCGACCTGTTCCAGGTGGTGCCGCTGCTGACCCAAAAAATCCGTGAACTGAAAGCGAGGGGCACGAAACAATGACACCGACCCCGACCATCTTTGCCCCGATCCTGATCGCCGCCGTTGCCCTCTTCTGCTACAGCTGCTGGAAGCGACTCTCGCTGACCGCCTTGGGCAGGCCCGATAACCGCCTGGACGACATCGGCCAGCGGATCGGCGACACCCTGCGCTATGCCTTTGCCCAGTTGCGGGTGGTCAGAAAGCCCTACGGCCTGGTGCACCTGGTGATCTTCTGGTGTTTCCTGGTCTTGATGATCGCCAACACTGAGTTTCTGCTGCACGGCCTATTCCCGCAGATCAACTTCTCCAAGCTGCCGGACAGCATCTTTGTGCCGCTGATGCAGATGATCGACGTGGTCTCGCTGATAACCCTGCTGGCGGTGACCGCAGCCGCCATCCGCCGGGCTGTCGCGCCGCCCTACCCGGAGGCCCGCACCTTCGAGGCGTTCTTCATCCTGAGCCTGATCGCCATCCTGATGCTGGCCACCTTCGGCATCAACGCTGCCAAACTCTCCCGCATGCAGGGTTCGGTGCTGGAGCTGGCCAAGGGGATCATGCCGATCTCAAGCTGGTTCCTGCCGCTGATCAAGCCCGAGCAGGCCAAACTGGTACACGACCTCTCCTGGTGGACCCATGCCGGCGCACTGCTGTTGTTCATGAACCTGTTGCCGTTAAGCAAGCACTTCCACATTATCACCGCCATCCCCAACATCTTCCTGCGGCGCCACCAGCAGCCGGTGCTGCCTGAGCGTGAGCAGTTTGTCAAAGACGGCCAATTCGGCCTGGACAACGTCACCGGCTACAGTTGGAAGGAACTCTTGGACGCCTTTTCCTGCACCGAGTGCGGCCGCTGTCAGTTGGCCTGCCCGGCCAGCGCCACCAACAAACCACTCAACCCGCGGCGGGTGATCCACGACCTGAAACTGAACCTGCTGGCCAACGGAGCAGCCCTCAAGAACGGGCAACAACCGGTCATGCCGCTGATCGGCGAGGCCGGCGACGGCAGCATCAGCGAAGAAACGATCTGGTCCTGCACCACCTGCGGCGCCTGCCTGGAGTCCTGCCCGGTGTTCATCGAGCAGATGCCCAAGCTGATCCCGCTGCGGCGGCACCTGGTGGAGATGGAGGCCAAATTCCCGGAAGAGCTGCTCAACCTGTTCGAAAACATGGAAGGCCGCAGCAACCCCTGGGGCATCGCCCCTTCGGAGCGGGGCAAGTGGGCCACCCTGCTGGGGGAACGCAGCTTCGAGCCGGGACAGACCGAGTACCTGTTCTACGTCGGCTGCGCCGGCTCCTTCGATGCCCGGGCCAAGCAGGTGACCTTGGCCCTGGCGCAGCTGTTGGACAAGGCCGGCGTCTCCTGGGGCATCCTGGGCAAAGACGAGAAATGCTGTGGCGATTCGCTGCGGCGACTGGGCAACGAGTTTGTCTTCGACAAGCTGGCCAAGGAAAATGTCGCCCTGTTTAAGGAAAAGGGAATCAAAAAAGTGATCGCGCAGTGCCCCCACTGCCTGACTACCCTCAAGAACGACTACCGTCAGTACGGCATCGAGCTGGAGGTGATCCACCACAGCCAGCTGCTGCTCCACCTGGTGCAGGATGGCCGCCTGAAACTGAACCGCCAGGTGGCCGAGCTGGGCAGGCTGGTCTACCACGATTCCTGCTACCTGGGCCGTCACAACGGCATCTACGACGAACCCAGAGAGGCGCTGGAGCTGGCCACCGGGGTTGCCCCGACCGAGCTGCCACGCAACCGCGAAGACGGCTTCTGCTGCGGGGCCGGCGGCGGCCGGATGTGGATGGAGGAGTTTACCGGCGAGCGGATCAACCTGAACCGGGCCAAGGAGACCTTGGAACAACAGCCGGATACGGTCTGCGTGGCCTGCCCCTACTGCCTGACCATGCTGGATGATGGTCTGAAGGACCTGCAGGCGGACAAGGTACAGGTGAAGGATATTGCCGAGGTGCTTGCCGAAGCGGCACTACGCTAACGGGAAACAAAAAACGCCCGCTTCCGGAGACGATGCCGGAAGCGGGCGCTTTTTGTGCGCTGCGTAACCGCTCAGTTCGCCCGTGCGGCGCGCTCGGCAATACAGTCAAGAATACTGGCCAACAGGTCATTGAACATGATCGGCTTGATAATCACCCGGTCGGCCTCAGGGCAGGCATGGGCCTCATCGTCATAGGCGGTGGTGATGATGATCGGGGTGCCATTGTCCAGCTCCCGCATCTTATGCACCATCTGCATGCCGTTCATAACCGGCATCTCCAGGTCGCTGACCACGATATCGGGATGGTGCATCTGAAACTGCTCCAGACCATCCTGGCCGTCCTTGGCCAGCAGCAATGTCCCCACCTGACGCTTCAGAAAGGCACCCACCGCCATCCTGGCTACATCCTCATCCTCGACATAGAGCAGTGTCATACCCTTTAAATGCTCAGCCGGTGTCATAACTACCTCCAGAAGAAACAGGGATGGCACGTCCAAACCTACCTCGCCCACCACTGTCATTTGGTTCAACTATACCACAGAAAAACAAGGTAACCAGACGCGCAGCACGAATCTGAAGCGTCAGTGTATTGTCGCCCCTTCAGTTGGTGGCCCCAGCAACCGGTTAACCTCGGCCAGCAGCAGGGTCAGGTCGATCGGCTTGGGCACATAGCCATCAAAGCCGGCCTCCAACAGCTGTTCCCGATCACCGGTCAGGGCATGGGCGGTCAGCGCGATAATGGCTGTTGGCGGAGACTGGCGTTGCTGCTCCTCGGCCCGGATGGCCTGGGTGGCTGCCAGACCGTCCATACCGGGCATCTGGACATCCATCAGGATGATATTGAACGGCTGCTGCTGCCAAGCCTCCAGCGCAGCGGCACCGTCCTCCACCGCAACCACCGAGTGCCCCAGCCGTTCCAGCAGCCGTGTGGCGAAAACACGGCTGACAACCTGGTCTTCTGCCAACAGGATCTGCAACGGCTCTCCGCTCCAGCCGGCTGCGCTGGCTGACGGCTGAGACAGCGCCGGCTGCTGATCGCTGTCAAGCTGTAGCGGCAGCAGCACCTGGAAGCAACTGCCAAGGCCGGGGGTGCTCTCCACCGTAATGCTGCCCCCCATCAGTTCGGTCAGACGGCGACAGATGGCCAACCCCAGGCCGGTGCCGCCGTAGCGCCGGGCTATGGAGCTGTCGCCCTGGCTGAAGGGGCTGAACAGCCGCGCCAGGGTCTCGTCGCTCATGCCGATGCCGGTGTCGCTCACCCGGCACGACAGCCAGAAGGTCTCGCCCTCCTGGCGATCAGGGGCGATGGTGAGGGTGACACTCCCCTGATCAGTGAACTTGACCGCATTACCCACCAGGTTATGCAGGATCTGCTTAACCCGCTGCGGCACTCCCCGCAACTGACAGGGCAGCTCCGGGTCCAGTTCGAGATAGAGACTGATCCCCTTGCGCCGGGCCACCGGTTCATGCACCCGCACCACCTCGGCGGCGATCTGGGCCGGTTGAAAGGGGTCCTGCTCCAGTTGGATCCGTCCTGCCTCAATCCTGGTCAGGTCCAGCAGATCGTTGATGATTACCAGCAGGCTCTGTGACGATGAGTCCAGGTTGTACAGGTACTCCCGCTGCTCCTCGGAGAGCGGTGTCAGGTGCAGCAACTGGCTCATGCCCATGATGCCGGTCAGCGGTGTGCGCACCTCGTGACTGATGTTGGCCAGAAACTGATTCTTGGCCCGGGTGGTGGCCTCGGCCGCCTCCTTGGCCTGCACCAGAACCTCTTCGGCCTGACGACGCAGCGAGATGTCGCGGGCAAAACCGCACAGATAGGTCTGGCCACCATAGCTGAGCAGGTTGACCACCATCTCCACCGGAAAGGTCGAACCATCCTTGCGGCGGTGGCGGCTCTCGAAGGTCATCACCTGTTCCCGCCGCAGGGCCTGGACAAAACCGTCAAAATTGCTGGCGTCATGGTTACAGTCGATATCCATCACCGCCATCGCATGCAGTTCTGCACTGCTGTAGCCCAGGGCGCGACAGGCCGCATCGTTGACGTAGATGAAGCGACCCTGCTCATCAGACCAGAAGATGGCGTCAGAGGTCATGTCCAGCACCCGTCGCGCCATATCCAGCGCCTGTTCGGTGGCCTGGCGCTCAGTGATATCGTTGATCATAGCCAGGAACAGCTGTTCTCCGTCACGCTCTACCAGCTGCAGCTGGATCTCAACCGGATAGCAACTGCCATCGGCCCGCTGATGGGTGGTCTGAAAGACCAGCTGCCCCTGCATGCCGGACAAAAGCGGCGAAACCGTGGCCCGGAAGGTCTGTTCGTCCAGAGCAGGCTTGATGTCCACCGGCGTCATCGAACGCATCTGCTCCATGCTGTAGCCCAGATTACGCAGGGCCGACGGGCTGGCATAGACAAACTGCAGGGTATCGCAGGTAAAGACATAGATCTCGTGCAGGCTGGCCTCAAGCATCTGCTGCAGGCGCATCCGCTCCGCCTCGCCCCGTTTCTGCTCACTGAGGTCGGTGACAAAGGCGAAACCATAGGCGAACTGTCCGTCCTCAGTACGATGGGTGGTGGCGTGAAACACCACCGGCACCGGATGGCCGTCCTTGTGGCGCAGCGTGATCTCGTAGTTACGGTGGGGCACGAGCTCAATCCGGGCCATCTGGATCTTGAAGATGGCTTGATTCGCCTCATCGGCAAACTCCAGCGGCGAACGACCCAGCATCTCATCGCGGCTGTAGCCCAGCATGGCGCAGAGCGCTGGATTGACATCCTGCGTATGCCGATCAGCCCCAATCTGCCAGAAACCCTGGCCGGCATTTTCGATATAGGCCCGCACCCGTGCTTCATTGTCGGCCAGCGCCCTGGTCCGCTCCTCAACCTTGCGTTCCAGTTCGGCATTGATCTGCTCAATCGAGCGCTGGGCCAGCTTGATGGTCGAGATATCGGTGAAGGTCAGCACCACACCGTCCACGGTTCCGCGCTCGGTGCGGAACGGCAAAATCCGCTTCAGCACCCACTCGTCCGGACCAACCTGGATCTCTTTTTCCAGCTTGCTGCCATTTTGCAGCACATCCTGCAGGTGCTGCAGGAATTCAGACTGGAGGGTCAGGGTGTAGGCGATATGGTCAATCGGTCGACCGATATCCTGAGGCAACAGCTTGAGGAAACTGATGATGGCCGGGCTGAACTTGCGTACCCGCAGTTCGGCATCCAGAAAAACGGTGCCCACCTCGGTGCTGGCCAACAGGTTGTCGTGATCCCGGTTCAGCTGGGCCAGCTGGGTGTTGCGGGCCTCCAGCTCGGCATTAACGGCGTAGATATCCTCGTTAACCGACTTAAGCTCTTCATTGGTGCTCTGCAGCTCCTCGTTGGAGGAGACCAGCTCTTCATTGGCCAGGTCCAGTTTTTCGTTGCTGGCCTGTAACTCTTCGATGGTCAGCTGCAGGCTGTGGCGGGTAAACTGCAGCTCCTCCTCCAGGTCGTTGACCCGCTGCGACAGCAGGGGGTCACAACTGCCGAAGGTCGTCTCCACCACCTCTGCCGGGCCCGGCTGCAGTTCGGAAGGCTGAAAGGAGACCAGGTAGTGGGGACGCGTGGCCGGATCATGCTTGATACAGCTGACAGACAGATCCACCTGCTGCAGCGTGTTGTGAAGGCTATACCGCTGCCGCTCCATGCGGATATCGGACTGGGTGCTGGCGGCCCGATGCAGGGCGGTGGTCAGCGCCGGCCGCAACTCTTCGTGCACCAGCCGCAGCATATCACCTTCGGCCCGCCCCTCCGGGGTCCGCAGGTACGGCGACAGATCGCCGAAGAAGTGCAGAATCTGATGCTGCTCGTTGACCAGGAACCCGGGCGGCATGTAGCGCCGCAGCAGCTGGTCGTAGTCATGCACCAGCTGACGATCAAGGGTAATGGCGTGGCGCAGGCTCTGCTGCAAGGCGCTCCCCAACAGCGGCCGCGCCACCCAGGGCACCGTCGACGCAGCACCGGCGTAACGCTGCTGGGGGTGAGGAATCTTGCGGTACAGCTTGCAGCTGGTATCCAGCGGACTGAAGGAACTCTCCAGCGCGGCCACCCCTTCGCTGGGCCCCAGAAACAGGATGCCATCGGGATTGAGAGAGAAATAAAGGGCCGACAGGGCACGAATCTGGGCTGTGGGTTTAAGGTAGATCAGCAGATTGCGGCATACGGCCAGGTCGATCCGCGTAAAGGGAGGGTCGGCCAGCAGGTTATGGTGGGCAAACACCACGCTGCGCCGCAGCGCCGGTTCGACCCGACACCGGTCGTCGGCCTCGCAACGCAGAAACCGGCCACGGTACGGTTCCGGCACCCCCTCCAGCAGGTCACGGGAGTAGATGCCGGTGGAGGCGGTGGTCAGGGCCCCCTTGTGCACATCGGTGGCAAAGACCTTGATCTCGCCCCTGAATCCGACGGCTTCGGCCGCCAGATGGGCCAGCATGGCCAGTGAATAGGCCTCTTCGCCACTGGCGCAGCCGGCGGACCAGATCCTTAAGCCCTCGACGGCCGGGCGGTCGCGCAGCAGGTCACGCAGCAGCTCTTCGAGGCGCTGGAACATGACCGGATCGCGAAAAAACTCGGTCACCCCGATCAGCAGGTCATGGCCCAATGCCTCCAGCTCGTCCGGGTCCGCAGACAGGCGCGTGGCGTAGTCAGCCAACGACGTCTCCTGACAAAACTCCATCCGCCGCAGGATACGTCGCCCGACGGTGCCTATCTTATAGGCGGCAAAGTCAATCCCCAGGCCGTTGCGCAACAGGTCGATAATCGGCAACAGCTCCTGCTGGTCGACCTGTTCGTCAGCCGACTCGTCCTGCTGCGCCTCTGCCCCCAACAGCTGCTCCTCTGCCTGTTTCACCGCGTCATCCACACTGTGTATCCCCCAACGAAATGGTTCAGAACGGCCATGACAGCAGCCCCTTGCCGACGGCTACCTGATCACAGGTAGGCCCTCGAAACAGATTGAAAGCACACGCAGTGTAACATACTCAAAATCAACTGCAAGGCCGCTGCTAATCAAATTCGACCAGCTCGTGCTGCGCGAAAAGCTGTTGACAGCCAATGCCCTTTCGGCTAGGAATCCCAGCAGCTTACACACAGCACACAAGGAGCGCGACACACCATGAACAAACCGCTGGTTGGCATTCTGATGGGCAGCGAAAGCGATCTGCCGGTAATGGAAAAAGGGGCCCAGGTACTGAGCGAGTTGGGCATCCCCTGGGAGATGGATATCAGTTCGGCGCACCGCCTGCCTGAAAAGACCGCCGAGTATGCCCGCACCGCCCGGGAGCGGGGCATTGAGGTACTGATCTGCGGTGCCGGCATGGCCGCCCACCTGGCCGGTGTGGTGGCTTCCCACACCACCCTGCCGGTGATCGGCGTGCCGCTCAAATCCGGTGCGCTGAACGGCGTGGACGCACTCTACTCCACCGTACAGATGCCCCCCGGCATTCCGGTGGCCACTGTGGCGGTGGATGGCGGCAAAAACGCCGCCTACCTGGCCTGCTCGATCCTCTCCATCAAGCGCCCCGAACTGGCCGAAAGGCTGGAGCAGTTCCGGGAACAGACCCGGCAGGCGCTGCTGGCCACATCACGCGAACTGAAGGCCCGGCAGGGGTAACAAAAAATTGTTGACAGCCGAAACCGGTTTCGGCTAGCGTAATCTGACTAAAGGGGAGTAGCTACCAGCCGGAGACATGGCTGGCCCTTGACCCGTCAATACGGCCTTCAGGCCCGGGCAAGGGACGATTCGATCGACAGCAAGACCTTTACCCAGCGCAGTAGTACTGCGCCACGGGTAAAGGTCTTTTTTCGTATCCTACACAGACACCACAGGAGGTATTGCCACCATGATGAACCACGTGAAGACCACGCTGCTGCTCTCACTGCTCACCGTACTGCTGGTGTTCATGGGCGGCGCCATCGGCGGTAAGGGCGGCATGCTGATCGCCTTTGTGATGGCAGCCGTGATGAACTTCGGCTCCTATTGGTTCTCGGACAAAATCGTGCTTCGGATGTACGGAGCCCAGGAGATCACCCGCAACGAGAACCCGGCCTTTTACGGCATGGTGGAGCGCCTGGCCCAGCGGGCCGGGCTGCCGATGCCCAAGGTCTATATCATCCCGGACCAGTCGCCCAACGCCTTCGCCACCGGCCGTAACCCGCAGCATGCCGCCGTTGCCGCCACCGAAGGGATCATGCGGATCCTGACACCGGAAGAACTGGAGGGGGTGATGGCCCACGAACTGGGCCACGTCAAGAACCGCGACATCCTGATCTCCACCATTGCGGCCACCTTTGCCGGCGCCATCTCCATGATCGGCAGCATGCTGCAGTGGGGCGCCATGCTGGGGGCCGGCCGGGGTGATGATGAAGAGGGGAGCGGCATCGGCGGCCTGGTGGGCTCGCTGGCCATGGCTATCCTGGCCCCGCTGGCGGCCATGCTGATCCAGATGGCAGTTTCCCGTTCCCGCGAGTACCTGGCCGACGCCACCGGCGCCCATATCTGCGGCAGACCTCAAGCCCTGGCCAATGCGCTGGCCAAGCTGCAGAACGGGTCGCGCATGCTGCCGATGCAGGAGGCCCGGCCGGCCACAGCCCATATGTTTATCGTCAACCCGCTGACTGGCGGCAGCCTGCTGTCGCTCTTCTCCACCCATCCGCCGATGGAAGAACGGATCGCCCGGCTGCAGGCCATGCGCTAGCCGCAACCTGACCGTTACCCGAGACCCAAAGGAGTACGCTTGATGGCAACGTTGCGTTTGCTGCAGCAAAAAATGAAGTCGTTTAAGGCCGAACACGGCTCACAGCACGCCCCCACGGTGAAGCTCTGATGACCGCCACACATGGTCTCTGGGTGGCCTTTGGCCTGTTGATGCTGGTGATGCTGGTGGTGGACCTGGGGTTGAACCGCAAGAGCCACGTGGTCAGCTTCAAGGAGGCCGCCGGCTGGAGCACGCTCTGGGTGACCCTGGCGCTGCTGTTTGGGCTGGGGATCTGGTGGACCATGGGCTCCCAGAAGGCGCTGGAGTTCATGACCGGTTACCTGATCGAGCAGTCGCTCTCCGTGGACAACCTGTTCGTGTTCATCATGATCTTCACCGTCTTCGGCGTACGGGGTGAACTGCAGGCCCGGGTGCTGAAGTGGGGCATCCTGGGGGCGGTGGTGATGCGGTTGGTATTCATCTTCCTTGGAACTGCACTGTTTAAGGAATTCCAGTGGCTGTTCTACGTCTTCGGCGTCATCCTGCTCTACACCGCCTGGAAGATGGCCTTTGGCGGTGACGAGGAGATGGAGCCGGACAAAAATCCGCTGGTGCGGCTGACCCGCCGCATCATACCGATGACCAAGCGAATTCGGGGTGACTGGTTCTTCACCCGTCGCCTGGGGATGCTGGTGGCCAGCCCTCTGTTCATGGTGCTGCTGGTGATCGAGAGCAGCGACCTGGTCTTTGCCATGGATTCGATCCCGGCCATCTTCGCCATCACCCTGGATCCGTTCATCGTGATCACCTCCAACCTGTTCGCCATCATGGGCCTTCGTTCGTTGTTCTTCCTGCTATCAAACCTGATGGGGATGTTTGCCTGGCTGAAATACGGCATCTCCCTGATCCTGGCCTTTGTGGGGACCAAGATGATTCTGATGATGCAGGGGGTCCATATTCCGATCGCCCTGTCGCTGGCCGTGATCGCCACCACCCTGACCGCCTCGGTGGTGCTGTCGCTCCTGTTCAGCAAACCCAAGGATGACGAAGTCCTGGAGACCATTTAAACAAAAACCATGAAAGGACAGCGCAGCCCCATGCCGAACAAAGACAAAACCAAGAGCGCGCAGCACCTGCGCAACATCATCTCGTTCCGGGTCAGCGACCAGGAACTGGACCTGCTGGAGCAGCTGCGGGGCGACCGTAGCACCAAGCTGTCCACCGTGCTGCGCCAACTGCTCAAGCTGGTGATCGACAACCAGCCGGCGCCAAGCCGACGTCGTACCCACAGTGCCGAGCGTAGCCTGAAGAGCGTGACCGCATGACACGCCGCTGGCTATTGCTGGCCCTGGCGGCCACAGCTGATAAAGGCCGGTTGACAACCGCCAAACCAATTGTGTATCGTTTCAGTATGCAATCTCGTCATCAGATCAACTGGCTGGGCAGCACCCTGGTGCTGCTGGCCCTGCTGAGCGTCCTGCTGGCGCCGGTTGCCGCAGTCTGCCACACTGGCCAGGCCACGGCGCCGGCGGCCATGGCAGACCAGCAGCCTGGCGGCTGCGACGACTGCGATGATCACCAGAGCCAGCCTGATGACGATGGTTGCTGCAGTTCTTCGGCCTGCTCATGTGCCTGCCACGCACCACTTACGTCAACGGTGATGTTTCCCCCCACACCGCTGTCCAGCTTCGAACCGTTCAGAGAGGTCACCCACCGCCTGCCGGTCGTGTACCTGACCATCTTCGTCCCTCCCCAAAACCGCCCCTGACACCGGCATAGTGTTGGGGAACGCCATCGTTCCCGCGCCTGTCCGCCGCAACGGACCTGTCTGCCGGCTGCGCCTTTCCTGCGCAGCGTCAAGGAGCGTCATACCATGTCTGAACCGCAACGCGACATCCCCACCAGGATCTGGGATGCCCTGGCCTCTCTACGCCTGACCATGTTTCTGCTGATCGCCTTGGCCCTGGTGTCGATCATCGGCACCGTCATCCCCCAAGGGGCCCTGGACCCGCAGTACATCGCCGCCATCGGCGGCGAGCAGGGCAACCGCTTCAAGCTCTACTCGCTGTTGGGCTTTTTCAACATGTACCATTCCTGGTGGTTCCTGGGCCTCTTGGGGCTCTTGTCGGCCAACCTGCTGGCCTGCTCGCTGAAACGGCTGCCCCAGGTCTGGCGGATCGCCTTCCGGCCCGAGCCGCTGCTGACCGCCGGGGTAGAGCGCAGCGCCACCTGCTGCCAGACCCTGCCGCTCGGCAGCACCACCGATCCTGACCGTCTGGCCGGGTTGCTGGCAACAAAGCTGGGCCGGCCGGTCATCAACCAACAGGACGGCCAGACCCACCTGTTTGCCCAGCGTCGTCCCTGGGCCCGGCTGGCGGCCTACCTGGTGCACTTCAGCATCATCCTGATCTTTATCGGCGCCATCATCGGCAACCTGTTCGGCTTCAAGGGCTTCGTGGCCATCCCGGAAGGCGAGACCGTCACCAGCTTTACCGACCGCCAGGGCAACGTGCGGCCGCTGGGCTTTGAGCTGCGCTGCGACCAGTTCACGGTCAGCTACTATCCGGCCCAGGGCGGCCACAACCCGATGCCCAAGGAGTTCAAGAGCATCCTGACCCTGACCGAGAACGGCCGGGAGGTCCCCGGCTACAAGCATGCCCGCTTGATCGTCAACGAGCCGCTGACCTACCGGGGGATCACCTTCTACCAGTCCAGCTACGGCACCACCGGCTCTCACCAGCTCCGGATCGGTGAAGGCCCTCAGGGGCAGACCCTGCAGCTGGCCAGCGACGGCACCGCCCACCTGCCGGACGGCAGCAGCATGCATGTGGTGGAGGCGGTGCAGGACGTGTCCCCTTTCCTGGCCGGCAAGACCGGCCCGGCGGCCCGCATCGACATCCATCCGGCCAGCGGTGGCGCGCCCCTTGACCTGATTGTCTTCGCCAACCACCCGGACGACAACCGGGCCGAAGCGGCCCGCCTGGGACTACCGGTCATCAGCTACCTGGGGGGCACTGAACGTTTCTACACCGGCCTGCAGGTCAACAAGGACCCCGGCGTCTGGGTGGTTTGGGCCGGCTGCCTGCTGCTGTGCGTCGCCCTGTATGTCGCCTTCTTCATGCCGCACCAGCGTGTCTGGATGCGGATTGACAACCACCAGCTGACCATTGCCGGCCACACCACCCGCGGCCACGAGCAATTCCGACAGTGGTTCAACGCCCTGATCGCCGATCTTCAACCTACCGATACGCAGGAGGACAACCAATGACCAGCGGATCACTGTTCAACATCACCACCATCTTCTACATGGCCTCCACCCTGGCCTTTTTCGGCTACCTGGCCGGCCGCAACCAGAAGGTCGGCCTGTCCGGCTCAGCCCTGGCCTGGATCGGCTTCGCGGTTCATACTGTTGCCACCGGCCTGCGCTGGAAGGAATCCTACGACCTGGGCATGGGCCACGCCCCGCTCTCCAACCTCTACGAATCGGTGGTCTTTTTTGCCTGGAGCATCGTGCTGGTCTTCGGCATCATCGACGCCAAATACAAATACCGGGTGATCGGCGCCTTTGTGATGCCCTTTGCCCTGCTGGCCATGACCTGGGGGCAGCTCTACCTGCCCAGTGACATCAACCCGCTGATGCCTGCCCTACAGAGCAACTGGCTGACCTACCACGTACTGACCTGCTTCCTGGGCTACGCCGCCTTTGCCGTGGCCTGCGGGGTCTCGATCATGTACCTGATCAAGGCCAAGAGCGAAGAGAAGGCGACTGATGCCGCCGGCGGCCTGCTGTCCGTCTTCCCGCCCACCAAGGTGCTGGATGACCTGAACTACAAGGCGATCATGGTCGGCTTTCCGCTCCTCACCCTGGGGATCATCACCGGCGCGGCCTGGGCCAACTACGCCTGGGGCACCTACTGGAGCTGGGACCCCAAAGAGACCTGGTCCCTGATCGTCTGGTTCGTCTACGCCGCCTTTCTGCATGCCCGCTTCACCAAGGGCTGGGTGGGCCGCCGGGCGGCCTGGCTGTCGATCATCGGCTTTGCCGCTACCATCTTCTGTTACCTGGGGGTGAATCTGTTCTTGTCAGGTTTACACAGTTACGGAGGGCTGTAAGCCATGCAACGACTGCTCATACTGCTACTATTCGCTTCGCTGACGCTGATGGCAGGCTGCACAAACGGCTCCCACAAGCAGCTGGAGCCCCAGGGCAGCGCGGTACAGATCCCGCTGGCCGAGCTGCAGCCGATGCAGGCCGGCTTCTACAAGGTCAACCTGCCTAACGGCGAGGTGCGCTTCTTCGCCGTCAAAGGCAACGACGGCCGTGTGCGCACCGCCCTGGATGCCTGCGACGTCTGCTACAAAGAGCGCAAGGGCTATCAGCAGCAGGGCGACGTGATGCTCTGCCGCAACTGCAACCTGATCTTCCCGATCGACCGGATCGGTCCTTCCTCGGTGGGCGGCTGCAACCCCCACTTCCTGCCGTCTCGGATCGAGGGTGACCGCTTGGTGATCGACGTGGAGCAGTTGCAGAACGGAACACGGTACTTCCCATGAAACCTTACCATATTGCACTGAAGAACCTGCTGCGCCGGCCAGCCCGGATGTTCTTCCTGACCGTGGCCCTGGCCGTGGGATTGGCTGCGGTGGTGGCACTGGTAACCCTGGCCAACTCCATGACCGCCGACATCGAACACACCATGGACCAGTTCGGCGCCAACATCCTGATCACCCCCAAGAGTAACGACCTGGCCCTCTCCTATGGCGGCATCAGCCTGGGCAGAGTCGCCTTCGACCAGCGTGAGTTGGACCCCTCGGTGCTGGAGCGGATCCGCACCATCAAAAACCGGCAGAACATCGCCGTGGTGGCCCCCAAGGTGCTGGGGACGGTGACGCTCAAGGGACGTGAGCTGCTGCTGGTGGGGGTGGACTTTACCGCGGAACTACGGCTGAAGCCCTGGTGGCGCTTAAACGGCACTGAGCCCGTCGGTGAACAGGACGCCCTGCTGGGTAACGCTGCCGCCCTGGCCCTGGGGGTCAAGCCTGGCGAGCAGCTACAGGTCGGCAACCGGACCTTTACCATAACCGCCACCCTGCAGGAGACCGGTTCCCAGGACGACGGCCTGCTGTTCGTGCCGTTGGCCGCTGCCCAGGCCATCACCGGCAAGCAGGGCCAGATCACCCTGATCGAGGTGGCGGCGCTCTGCACCGGCTGCCCGATCGGCGAGATGGTGGAACAGATCAGCGGCGTGCTGCCGGACGCCAAGGTCAGCGCCATCAAGCAGGTGGTGGAGGGCAGACTGCAGACCATCGGCCAGCTGAAGCGTTTCTCGCTGGGCATGGGTGGCGTAATCGCCCTGATCTCCCTGGCGCTGGTCTTTGTGACCATGATGGGCAGCGTCAACGAACGGAAGGTGGAGATCGGCATCTTCCGGGCCATCGGCTACCGCACCGGCCATGTGATGGGGATTATCCTGCTGGAGGCTGGCCTGGTAGGGCTGGCGGCCGGCTTGATCGGCTACGGCCTGGGTATCGGCACGGCCGCCGTGACGCTACCGCTTATGGCCAGCTCCGACCACCCGCACCTGCTGGTGCAGTGGCAGGTGGCCCTGCCGGCGGTACTGTCGGTGGCGCTGGTCAGCCTGCTGGCGGCCTGGTATCCGGCACGCAGGGCGGGGAAGATGGACCCGGCCGATGCGCTCCGCAGCCTGTAGCAACCTGATTGATCAGCGATGGCGCAAGGCGCCTCGAGTGAATGGGAGCGCTTCGTTGCTACGCTTGGCGACATGCAGTGCAAGCGTCGCTGCTGTTTGAGCCCGCAGGGCGAGTTCAGCGACGATAACGGAATAAGCCTAGCGCAGCAGAAGCGCGACTTCTGAACGGAAGGCGCCTCGCGCCGCCGATATAAGGAACCAACACTATGATTACCGTAACCAATCTGACGAAAAGCTACCCCTCCGGCGAGGGTGAAGTACGGGCGCTGCGCGGGATCGACCTGACCGTGGCAACCGGCGAATTCGTCTGCATCATGGGGCAGTCCGGCTCGGGCAAGAGCACCCTTTTGACCATCCTGGGCGGTATGTGCCACCCCAGTAGCGGCACGGTGGCGGTGAACGGCACGCCCCTCTACGACCTGAACGACAACGGCCTGGCCGATTTCCGGGCCCGCACCTTCGGCTTTGTGTTCCAGTCGTTCCACCTGGTGCCGTACCTGACCGCCCTGGAAAATGTGATGCTACCGCTGGCTCCTTTAAAAATGGCAGCTACGGAAAAACGGCGCATGGCGGTAGAGGCGCTGGCACGGGTGGGGTTGGCGGGTAAAGAGGGACGCCTGCCGAACAAGCTGTCCGGCGGCGAGCAGGAGCGGGTAGCCATCGCCCGGGCGGTGGTCAACCGGCCAACGATCCTGTTTGCCGACGAACCGACCGGCAACCTGGACAGTGCCACCAGCGACCAGGTGATGGCGTTGTTTGCCGAGCTGCACCGGGCCGGACAGACCATCGTAATGGTCACCCACAACCCGGACAACGGACGCTACGCCCAGCGCACTATCCGGCTCAAGGACGGCCTGGCGGTCAGCTAGACGGGCAGCTACAGGAGCAGGAGAGGCCCTTGGCTTTGTCAAAGGCCTCCCGCCCTTCCTTGAAGGAGAGCCAGGCGATCAGCAGGGCGCCGATGGCATCCAGGCTGCCGATGCCAGTCAGACGGTAGCCGAGGCTCGAGGCCAACAGCACCAAGGAGAGGTGCAGACAGGCCCGGGAACAGGCCGCATCGGCCAGGATGGCCGGTGAATTGAGGGTCGTGCCCACCTTGACCTTGTAGTGGATCAACAGCCACATGAAGGAGATCGAGACCAGCGCGATCACGATCCCCCACAGGGTGGTCTCGGGTCGATGCTGCTGATACAGGTTGAGACCGGCGGTGACCACCAGGCCAAGGGTCAGCAGGTAAAAAGCGCTGCCGGTGATCCGCAGGGCGCGCTGCTCGAACTCGTCGCGGGTCTCGCCGCCGTTGGCACGGATCCGGCGCAACATATGCCAGACCCCTACGGCCGAGATCACTTCGATAAAGGAATCGACGCCAAAACCGAACAGGGCTAGGGTCTCGTCGTTGATCCCCATCCCGACCGAGACCAGGCCTTCCAGCAGGTTGTAAAAAATGGTGAACAGTGCCAGGGCATTGGCGTAGCGGTGCAACTGATGCTGGGTATACTGGTGCATGATGGACGCGTAGCTCCTTGTCGCTGCAAACTGGTGGACTGGCTGGGGCACAAACCGTCAGTTACTCAAGACGAACCGTCCCTGCTTGTCAAGTTTTTTGCTTTACTTTATCAGTCAACAACCCTAAGGTTTCTCAATGCTACGCATGGTTACCACCCTGATACTGCTGATCAGCCTGCTGACCGGCAGCCTGCACGCCGGGCATGATCCGGCAAGCAGTGATGCGTGCCACGGCGATGGCTGCTCGCAGACCGCAGCCTGCGCTACGCCTGACCACCCCTGCCATGATCAGGGCACCAGCCATGACGATCACTGCTGCGGCTCACACGGGCACCAGCAGGCGATCAGCGTACACACCGTCTCTTTTTCTCCGCCTGTGCACGAAAAGCAGTTCACCGCGATTGTCCCCCATCTGGTCCCGCAGGATTTTTCGCGCATCCCGTTCATCCCCCCCCGAACCACAGCCTAAGCCTGACGCACCACTGCCGCACTGATTCATCACCTTACCGAGGAGTCTGTCCATGCGCATTATCCGTTATGCGCCGACACTCGCCCTGTGTGCCTGCCTAGCCACCGTTCCCGTCCTTAGCCGGGCAGCGGAATCCGCGCTGACTGCCGATATGGCGGTTGCACAGGCATGGGCGCACAGCCCCGAGTTGTCGGCCGATAAAGAAGAGATCACCGGGCTTGAACAGGCAGCTGAGCACCTGCCCCTATTGGCCAATCCGGTACTGGAGCTGGAAGGGGCCACCGGCAGCCTGACCGGCAGTCCCGACGAGCGCAGCGTCGGTATCGCGCTCAACCAGGAACTGCCACTGGCCGCCATTGTCAGCCGACGCAAGGCCGTTGCCCGCGCCGAGGCCGAGGCGGCTCGCCTGCAGCTCGAAGCCCGCAAACGCAGCCTGGCCGACCAGGTTCGCCGGGCCTGGGGCGCGGCTGTCCTGGCCAGCCACCGCCTTGAACTGCTCCGCAGCCAGACCATGCTGGCCGAGACATTACTGGTCATTGCCCGGGAACGTTTCGCCGCCGGCGATCTGCCTGAGTTCGAGGTACAGCTGGCCGACCTGGACCGGCAGCGACAACTGCTGCGACAGGCCGAACAACAGGCCGAGCTGATCCGTGCCCAGCGACAGCTGGCCCTGCTGATGGGGCTGGCCGACGGCCAACCCCTGCCGCCCCTGGCCCCGCTGGCCATGCCGCAACAACCGTTGCCGTCCGATGAGCACCTACTGAGCGATGGCCTCGCACACCACCCTGACCTGGCACTCAGGCGTCAAGAGCAGCAGCGTGACGAAGCAGCCCTGGCCCTGGTCCGGGCCGAGGCGATTCCAAGCCTGACGGTGGGCCTTGCCTACCGTAACGAACGGTCCTCCCAGAACAGCTACCAGCTGAACGGAGGCCTGCTGACCCCCGGCACGGAACGAACCACGGACCATATCCTCGGCCTGAAGCTCTCGATCCCATTACCGCTGTTTTCCCGCAACCAGGCCGAGATCTCCAAGGTACACGGACTGGCCAACGCCAGCCGCCATCGCGTCGAGTCCGCCCGGCGTGCCGCCGCTGCAGAGCTGCGGGACCTGCTGGCACACTACCGGCTGGCATTGACAGCCCTGGAGCTGCACCGCACCACCCTGGGGCCGGTGGGCCGGGAAAACCTGCAGATTCAGCAGGAGGCCTTCAAGCAGGGCGAAGTAGGTATGCAGACCGTGCTGGATGAGAAGCGGCGCTTTACCGAACAACAGGAGGCGGAATTAAACGCCATAAAAACGGCCTACGACAGCTACAGCCGTCTGCAAAGCCTACTTGACACCCATACAACAGAACGAGGCAAACCATGAAGATACGCATCTCTGGGCTACTGTTGGCACTGCTGCTGGCAGTAGCCAGCGGCTGCTCCACCAAGCAGCACGAGCAAGACCATACCGATGAAGCGGCTGTACAGGTTACGGCCTGGAGCGAAAAAAGCGAGCTGTTTATGGAGTATGAGCCGCTTAAGCCAGGCAAAAAGGGGAGTTTTTTGATTCACCTGACCCGCACTGCCGACGGCAAACCGGTAGCCGAGGGGTCGCTCAAGCTGGTCCTGAAGCCGGCAGCGGGTCAGCCGCTAACCGTTACGGCCCCTGCCCCGATCCGGCCGGGTGTCTATCAGGTTGAACTAACCGCCCCGGCGGCAGGCCACTACACCCTGGAACTGCTGCCGCAAGGAAAAGGATTCACCGACCGGATCGAACTGTCCGGCATCCGGGTTGGAACCGCTCCGCCGGCCGCACCGCCAGACAAAAAGGAAACCGGCCAGAAGAGCGACGGGCATGCCGAACATGATGACCACGAAGGCCATGACCACGGGGCAGAACCGCATGGCGATGGGCACGATGAAAATCCGGTGGTAGCTGGCGATGGCGGCGGCACCATCGCCCTGCTGAAAGAACAGCAGTGGGCCCTCGACATCCTGATCAAGCACCCTGAACGCAGGCGACTGAGCGGGCAGATCACCGCCAGCGGCGAGCTGATCGCAGCCAGTGACGCCGAGGCCACCGTGGCGGCACCGCTGTCCGGCATTGTCTCCGTATCCAGACCGTTGCCCTACCTGGGCAAGCGGGTGGCCAAAGGTGAGCTGATCGCCCTGATCGAACCGCCGATCCGTCCCGACGGCGGTGCCGGCCAGTTCTCGGCCGCCCTGGCCGAGGCGCGCAGCCGGACTACTCTGGCCCGTCAGGAACATGAGCGGGCCCAACGCCTGTACGAGGCCAAGATCGCCCCCCGCAAGCGGGTGGAGGAGGCTGTCGCCGCACTGGACAGCGCACGGGCTGCGTTGGCGCCGTTGGAGAAATCGGCGCTCGCGCTGGGCGGTGACGGCGGCGGCCGGCTTACGGTACGCGCCCCGCTCAGCGGCACTGTGGTGGAGGTCTTCTCCGGCACCGGCCGGGGGATCGAGGCCGGCCAGCCGATGGTGCGGATTGTCAATACCGGCACGCTCTGGCTGAAAGCAAACCTGCCGGCCCTCGAGGCCGGCAAGCTACCGCGCCAGCCTACAGCCCAGTTTACCGTTACCGGCCAGCAGGGCAGCTTTAGAGCCGGGCGGCTGATCTCAGTTGGGGATATGCTCGACCCCCAGAGCCGTACCTTAGCCGTACTCTTCAGTGTGCCCAACCGGGATGCCCGGCTGAAGGTGGGTATGTTCGCCACGGTGTCAGTGGCAACCGGCGAAGCACAGGAAGGACTGGTGCTGCCGGCCGAGGCACTGGCCGAGGACGAAGGCCGCTTCTTCGTGTTCGTGCAGACCTCGGGCGAGCGGTTTACCCGGCGCGAGGTACAGATCGGCCAGAAGCAGGGCGGCCTGGTGCAGATACTGAAAGGGCTTGACGACCACGAACGGGTGGTGGTGCAGGGCGCCTACTACGTCAAACAGGCCACCACAACCGCCACCAAGGAGGACCCCCATGCCGGACATGCCCACTAGCACTACTCTGCTGGACCGCCTGATCCGGCGCAGTCTGGAAAACCGGCTGGTTGTGGTCATCGCCATGGGTCTGGTGCTGCTGATCGGCACCTTCACGGCTGTCCGGATGCCGGTGGATGTGCTGCCGGACCTGACCGCCCCCACCGTGACCATCCTGACCGAGGCCAAAGGGATGGCCCCGGAGGAGGTGGAGGCGCTAATCACCTATCCGATCGAGAGCAATTTAAACGGTGCCACCGGTGTGCGGCGGGTCCGTTCGGTCTCCATTCCCGGCCTCTCCACCGTCTGGGTGGAGTTCACCTGGGGCACCGACATCTACCGCGCCCGCCAAGTGGTCAATGAAAAACTGCAACTGGTGGCGGGCAGCCTGCCGCCCAAGACCGTGCCGGCCCTGGCGCCGATCTCCTCCATCATGGGGGAGATCATGTATATCGCCGTGGCCAGCGACAGCCACAGCCTGCTGGAGGTGAAGGAGCAGGCCGAGTTCGTGGTCAAGAAACGGCTGATGGCAACCTCCGGCGTGGCCCAGGTGGTGACGGTGGGGGGCGAGACCAAGCAATACCAGGTGGAGATCGACCCGCTGCGGCTGCAGGCCTATGGGGTCAGCGTCAGCCAGGTGACCGATGCGCTCAAAGGCAGCAACGAGAACTTTGCGGCCGGGGTGATCAAACAGCAGGACCATGACTATCTGCTGCGCGGCGTGGGACGAGTCCGTTCGGCCGCCGACCTGGAACAGGTGGTGGTGCAGTCGCGGGACGGCCTGCCGGTGCTGGTGCGCGATCTGGCCACCGTCACCATCGGGCCGGCCTTCCGGGTGGGTGATGCCTCGGCCAACGGCAAACCGGCCGTGGTGATCTCGCTGCAGAAGCACCCCGATGCCAACACCCTGGAGCTGACCAGGCGGATCAGTCAGCAACTGAAGGAGATCCAGCGCAGCCTGCCCCAAGGGATGCGGATCGAGGGCGATCTGTTCCAGCAGGCCGACTTCATCAAGCGGGCGATCGCCAACATCAAGCGGGTGCTGGTGGAGGGGGCCTTGCTGGTGGTGGTGATCCTGTTCCTGTTCCTGGGTAATCTGCGCACCACCCTGATCTCGCTGGTGGCGATGCCGGTCTCGCTCTTGTCTGCCATCTTCGCCCTCAAACTGTTCGACAGCTCGATCAACACCATGACCCTGGGCGGCATGGCCATCGCCATCGGGGTGATCGTGGACGACGCCATCATCGACGTGGAGAACGTCTACCGCCGGTTGCAGGAAAACAATGCCTTGCCTGAAGCAAAACGCAGGCCAGCCCGCGAGGTGATCTTTGAGGCATCCCGCGAGATCCGCTCCTCCATCGTCAATGCCACCCTGATCATTCTGGTGGTGTTCCTGCCGCTATTCTTTCTGTCCGGCGTGGAGGGACGACTGCTACAGCCGCTGGGGATCTCCTACATGGTGGCCATCGGCGCCTCGCTGCTGGTGGCCCTGACCGTCACCCCGGCGCTCTGTTCCTATCTGCTGCCCAAGGCGCGCTGCATAGCCGACCATGGTGACAGCAGGACCATGCAGTGGCTGCTGGCCCGCTACCGGCCACTACTGGCGCAGATGCTGGCCCACCCGCGCCGGGTGCTGGCAGGGGCTGCGCTGGCCTTTGTACTGGCCCTGGGGCTGCTTGGCCTGACCGGCCGCTCGTTTCTGCCAGCCTTTAACGAAGGGGCCCTGACCGTCATGCTGGTGACCGGCCCCGGCACCAGCCTGGAGAAGTCGTCCGAGGTGGCGCTGAAGATAGAAAAACTGATGCTGACCCATCCGGCGGTGAAAACCACCTCACGCCGCACCGGACGGGGCGAACAGGACGAACACGGCAAGTTTCCCAACGCCAGCGAGATCGAGGTCAGCCTTGATCTGGACGGACGGCGAATGGCGCAGGTGATGGACGAGCTGCGCCATCTGACGGCGGTGGTGCCCGGGGTAACGATCACCTTCGGCCAGCCGATCGGCCATCGCATCGACCATATGCTCTCCGGCACCATGGCCAATCTGGCCATCAAGGTCTACGGCGCCGAGCTTTCCCGTTTGAAACAGGTGGCTGAGCAGATCAAGGCCGAGATCGTCGAGGTGCCAGGCCTGGCCGACCTTTCGGTGGATCAGCAGGCCGACATCCCCCAACTGCGGATCCTGCCGCGTCGGGACGAACTGTCACGCTACGGCCTGAACATCGCCGATGTGGCGGCAGGGGTGGAGGTGGCCACCAGCGGGATGGTGGTCTCACGCACCCTGGAAGGCGACCGCGGCTTTGACATCGTGGCCCGCTTCCCGGCCACGGCCCGACAGGATGGCGACGCCGTCGGCCAGATTCTGCTGGATACGCCATCCGGTCAGAAGGTGCCGCTGGCGGCGGTGGCTGAGCTGATCTCGGCCAAGGGCCCCACCAGCATCAGCCGCGAGAATGTGCAGCGCAAGGTGGTGGTGCAGGCCAACGTGGCCGGTCGCGACCTGCGGGCAGTCTATCAGGATGTGCGCAGCCGGATCGACGGACTCAAGCTGCCGCCCGGCTATTTTGTGGAGTATGGCGGCCAGTTCGAGAGCGAGGCCAGTGCCACCCGCACCATCGGCCTGTTGAGCCTGGTTTCGGTCAGCCTGATCCTGCTGATCCTGTACCTGGAGTTCCGCTCATTCAGGCCGGCCCTGCTGGTGATGGTCAACCTGCCGCTGGCCTTCATCGGCGGCATCGTGGCGGTGGTGCTGAGCGACCGGACCATCAGTGTGGCCTCGCTGGTGGGCTTCATCACCCTGTTCGGCATCGCCACCCGTAATGGCATCCTGCTGGTCTCCCACTACCGCTACCTGATGGAGACCGAAGGATTGGCGCTGCGCGAGGCGGTGATAAAAGGCTCGCTGGAACGGCTGCGGCCGGTGGTAATGACCGCCCTGGCGGCCGGCCTGGCCTTGGTGCCGTTTGCCGTGGCAGCACACAAACCGGGCAACGAGATCCTCTCGCCCCTGGCGGTGGTGATCCTGGGTGGACTGGTCAGCGCCACCATCCTCAACATGCTGGTGCTGCCGACACTGTATCTGCGCTACGGGGAGAGACCTGCAGGGGCTGCTGGGGAACGGTGAGTAAAACAGAGCCGGGGCACCGTGTGCCCCGGCTCTTCAGCACAGCAATTTGTTGAAATCGGGCATCAGCCGGATGGTGAGCGGCGTGCTGCCGAAGCTGTCGCCATCCAGCTGCACCGGCTTGGCCCCCGTAATGGTTAACGAACCTTCCCGCAGCTGCCAGCCAGCCGAGGCCGGGGCACGGCCGGCCAGCACCAGCGGCAGGGCGGCCCGGAAAAAGCTACGCCGGGTGGGAAACTGAAACGGCAGCACCTCCAGCTGTGGCGTGAAGATCTCCGCCCCTGGGGCCAGCCGATAGGGGCCGCCATAATGGCAGGCGTTGCTGATAATCACTGCATGACAGCGCTCACTGCGCTGGCCGTCGCTGATGGTGATCAGGCTGCGATCCCAATCCCGCAGTTGTCGCAAACCGGCAAACAGATAGGCCAGCTTGCCCAGCCGGGCCTTTTCAGCCGGCCGCACCCCGGCCACCGCCGCCGCATCCAGACCGATGCCGGCCATCAACAAAAAACGTCTGGTCCCCTCAGCCGAAGTTGCCTCACCGACGGTAAACGGCCGCAAACGCCCGTGTGCGATCCGCTGCAGCGCAGCCTCAATCGAACGGATGCCCAGTTCCCAGGCCAGCACGTTGGCGGTGCCAAGCGGTATCACCCCTAACGTTGCGCCTTTAGGCGTCATGCCGTTAATGACGGTGTTGATGGTGCCGTCGCCCCCCACCGCGATGATCAGCGGCGGCCGTGCGGGATCGCACAGGGCGCGCACCGCCCCGATCGCCGCGGCTTCGCTCCCCGGCAACAGCGGCTGCGGATCCATGCCGGCCCTGCGCAGGCCGGCCAGAATCCGCTCGGCACGGGCCGGAGAATAGCTGCCTGAGGCGGGATTAAAGACAACGTGGGCGATCTGCAGCATACCGTTCTCCTTTGTAGACCGCACCATAGTGGTGCCGCTTCGCCCCTGTCAAGCCAGATAGCTTTTGCTTGTGCTCAGACCGCAGCGGTGTATAGTTTTGAGCCGCAACCAACTGAACAGGGACCAAGCGATGCGTATTCTGATTGTGGAAGACGAGATCAAGGCTGCCAGCTACCTCAAAAAGGGGCTCAGCGAGCACGGCTTCAGCGTCGATATCGCCACCAGCTGCGAAGACGGCCTGCACCTGGCCCGCAGCGAAGGCTATGACCTGATCGTGCTGGACGTGATGCTGCCCGATCGCCAGGGCTGGAGTGTGGTACAGGAACTGCGGGCCGAGGGGTACGACCTGCCGATACTGTTCCTCTCGGCCCGCGATGCGGTCCACGACCGGGTCTATGGCCTCGAACTGGGGGCCGATGACTACCTGGTCAAGCCGTTCGCCTTTTCAGAACTGCTGGCCCGTATCAGAACCCTGCTGCGCCGCCAGCCGCAACGCCAGACCGACCAACTGCAGGTCAACGACCTGGAACTGGACCTGCTGCGCCACAGGGCCCGCCGCGGTGGCCTGACCCTCGACCTGACCGCCAAGGAGTTCCAGTTGCTGGCGCTTTTGCTGCGCCGCAGCGGTGAGGTGCTCAGTCGGACCTTTATCTCGGAGCAGGTCTGGGGGATCAACTTCGACAGCGACACCAACATCGTTGATGTGGCCATCCGCCGGCTGCGCAAGAAGGTGGACGACCCGTTCCCCACCAAACTGATCCATACCATTCGCGGGGTGGGCTATGTGCTCGAAGAACGCCACTGACTCCTCCAGCTCCATCGCCACCCGCCTGACGGTACTGTACACGGTCAGCATGCTGGCCATCCTGGCCAGTGTGATCGGCTTCCTGCTGCACACCGTGGTGAAAGACCTGGAGTTTGAAGACAACGACTTCCTGATTGAACGGATCAGCAGCATCCGCTCCGTAATCAACCGCTATCCGCAGGACCTCGAGCACCTCAAAGAACATCTGCTGCCACGGGATGCCAACCGGCATGTCCGCTATCAGGTACGCCTTCAGGATGCATCCGGCAGCACCGTCCTGGAATCCCCCGCCATGGCTTCGCTGCCGCCACTGCTGTTTCCGCCGCCCATAATCAGCAGCGAACCGATCGGGAGAGCAAAAAAACACAAAACCAGCGACGGGCAGTACTATCTGCTGAACGCGGCCTGGGCCGCCGCAGGAGACGACCCACAGTTTCGCTTGCTGCAGGTAGCCTTGGACGTGACCGAAGAAGAGGCCTTGATGGCCAACTACCGCCTGAAGATGGGTAGCGCCCTCTTGGCGGGACTCTGCCTGGCCGGCGGCCTGGCCTTTATCATCAGCCGCAGAGAGTTGCGGCCGCTGCGCGAGATGGCCGCCCAAATCGGAACCATCACCGCCAGCGACCTGCACCAACGGGTCGGCAACCGGCGCTGGCCAAAGGAATTCGCCCCGCTGACCGGCGCACTGGACACCATGCTCGGGCAACTGGAACAATCCTTCGAGCGGCTGAGCGCCTTTTCGGCCAACCTGGCCCACGAACTGCGCACGCCGCTCAACAATCTGCGGGTGGAATCGGAAGTGGCCCTGTCCCGACCCCGCACGGCAACGGAATACCGCCAGACCATCGAATCCAGCATCGAGGAGTATGAGCGACTCTCCCGCATGATCGGCGACATCCTGTTCCTGGCCCGGCCGGAACAAGGGGTCGAACGGCACAACCTGGATGCGCGGACCGAACTGGATCGCCTGGCCGACTACTACCGCACCCTGGCAGAAGAACGTGACATCGCCCTGAGCGTTGACGGCAACGGCAGCATCTCTGCCGACCCGCGCCTGTTCCAGCGTGCTGTCGGCAACCTGCTGGCCAATGCCCTGCACTATACCCCCAGCGGCGGAGCGGTGGCCGTCAGCATCCAGTCCGGTACTGCAGGTGAGGCGGCCATTGTTGTCAAGGACAACGGCAACGGCATCCCCAGTGACGAACTACCGCTGGTGTTCGACCGTTTCTACCGCAGCGCCCAGGCACGGCAGCTGCATCGCGATGGCAGCGGCCTCGGCCTGGCCATTGTCCGCTCGATCATGGAGCTGCACGCTGGCAGCGTTACCTTGGCAAGCCAGCCAGGCCTCGGCACCACCGTCACGCTGCACTTCCCTCCATCCTAGTCCCCTCCTTGGGCCGGATGACAAAATTGTCATCCGGCTGTCATGCTTCGGCAAGGCACTCCTGGGCATCATGGTTACTGTCGCACCATGATCTCCCCAAGGAGCCGCTGTATGCCTAATCGCCGTCTGGGACTGATACCACTGGTTTCGCTCACCTTTTTACTGGTCATGTTCGCCATCCGCCTGCTGCTGTGGGCCATGACCCCGCCTGAGGCGGCCTTAAGCCTGTCGCTGCTGTTCAAGGCCGCGGCCACCGGCCTGCTCTTCGACCTGGCCACCTTAAGCTACGCCCTATTGCCAGTGGCCCTGTACCTGCTGCTGACGCCGCGTCGGCTGGTGGAGGCCCGGTGGCATGACTGGCTGGTACGCTGCCTGTTTTTCGTTTTTGCTGCCGTGCTGTTGTTTGACGCTGCCGCCGAATATTTCTTCTTCGACGAGTTCGGCACCCGCTTCAACTTTATCGCCGTCGACTACCTGATCTACACCACCGAGGTGATCGGCAACATCCGCGAATCCTATCCCCTGACCCCGATCTTCACCGCCATCGGTAGCGGAGCGCTGCTGGCCACCTGGCTGCTGCGTCAACGGCTGCAGCAGGCCGCCAGCGTCACCTTCGGCGGCCGCTTCCGTCTAACCGGCGCCCTGCTTTTGCTGCCGGCCCTGGTGGCACTGGTCGGTGTCAATGTTGCCCAAAGCTCCATATCCGCCAACAACTACGCTAATGAGCTGGCCGGCAACGGCATCTACAACCTGGTGGCGGCCTTCCGCAATAACGAGCTGAGCTTTTCCCGCTTTTACCGCACCGCACCGCAAGGACAGGTGCTGGCAAACCTGCGCACGCTGGTGGCCGAGCGCAACAACCGTTTTGTGGCCCCGGACAGCCAGCGTTTCACCCGCCAGATCACCGCCGAAGGGCCGCAGCGTCGCTTAAACCTGATCGTGGTGGTGGAGGAGAGCTTAAGCGCCAGCTACCTTGGCAGCTACGGCAACCAAGAGGGCCTGACCCCCAACCTGGACCGACTGGCCGCCCAGTCGCTACGCTTCACCAACCTGTACGCCACTGGCACCCGTACCGTACGGGGCCTGGAGGCGCTGACCCTCTCCATGCCGCCCCTGCCCGGCACCTCGATCGTCAAACGCCCCAACAACGGCGGTTTCCGTTCCTGGGGCGAGATCATGGCTGCCAAGGGCTATGACAACAAGTACATCTATGCCGGCTACGGCTATTTCGACAACATGAACGCCTTCTTCAGCGCTAACGGCTTTAAGGTGGTGGACCGGGCCGACTTTGCCAAGCATGAGATCAGCTTTGCCAATGTCTGGGGGGTCAGCGACGAAGACCTGTTCCGCAAGGTGATCCGTGAGGCCGACGCCTCCCACGCCGCTGGCAAGCCGTTCTTCTCGATGGTCATGACCACCTCCAACCATCGCCCCTACACCTATCCCTCCGGACGGATCGACATCCCCAGCAAGACCGGCCGCAAGGGGGGCGTGAAGTATGCCGACTACGCCATTGGCCGCTTCCTGGCCGAGGCCCGTCAGGAAGCCTGGTTCAAGGACACCCTGTTTGTCTTTGTGGCCGACCACTGCGCATCCAGCGCCGGCAAGACCGGCATCCCGGTCAAAAAATACGAGATACCACTGCTGGTCTATGCCCCGCAGCATATCAGGCCGGGCATTGTGGACCGCCTGATGAGCCAGATCGACGTGGCCCCCACCATCCTGGGTCTGCTGAACCAGAGTTACGACAGCGACTTTCTGGGGCGCGACATCCTCAAGGCCGACCAGGCCGCACCGCGGGCCTTCGTCTCCACCTACCAGAAACTGGGCTACCTGACCAACGACCGGCTGCTGGTGCTTGAACCGCAACAACAGGTCCGCCAGTACCGGCTGGACCGTACAAGCGGCGAGACTGCAGCGGTTGCCGTTGATCAAGGATTGCTGAACGAGATGCTGGCCTACTACCAGGGGGCCGATTACCTCTATCAGCACCGGCTGAACCGTATCCGCTAGGTCGCTACCAACGCAAAAGCGGTGGCTGGCAAACTGCCAACCACCGCTTTTTTTAAAAACCAGCGAAACCTACTCCCCGAACACCTCGGCCGAGAAGATGTAGAGTTCGCATTCCTTCTGCCAGGCGTTTTCAGGGAGCCCCGCCTTGAGACAGGTGTGCCGCAGGAAGGTCTCCCGATCCCAGCCGTATTCGGTGGCCACCTGGGGCAGCAGCACACCATGGGCGGTCCCCTTGATCAGGTAGATGCCGTGGGTGCCGACCTTGATCTCTTCCACCGACTGGATCTGGCGCAATGGGGAGAGTACGGATATTTCAAGTTGAAAGTCTACCAGGTCGGCCGGCTTCATCGGGTAAAAACGCGGGTCGCGGGTGGCGGCTGAAACAGCCATCTCCTGCACGGTCTGCCAGAGCGGGCGGGTGGCGACAAAGCTACCGATACAGCCCCGCAACTGCCCCTGCTGTTTGATGGTCACAAAACAGCCCGACTGGCTCTCCAGCGCCTTGCTTGGCCTGGCCACTTCCGGTAGCGGCTGACCATTGACCCGGGCTACGATGGTGGCCCGCGCCAGGGCCAACAGTGCAGACTTTTCCTTGGCGGTCATGGCTAAATTCCTCCTTGGACGGACGCCGATAGGTCCGTGATCCGAAAGCGGCTAGGCGTAATTTTTGCGTCGGAACAGCCCGGTACTGATGCTGACTACCCGGTCCAGGAACAGCATGCCGTCCAGGTGGTCCATCTCGTGCTGGATCGCCACCGCCTCGAAGCCGCTGGCCGCAACCTCACGCTGCTCACCACTCTCACCATCCAGAAATCGGACCGTGATCTCGGTGGCCCGCTCCACGTCGCCGGTATAGTCCGGCACGCTCATGCAGCCCTCCCGCATCACCGCTGCGCCGCTGCGGGTGATAATCTCCGGGTTGACCATGCAGAGCAGGCCGTGGTGGTTATCCTTGCCGTGGCGGTTCTTGGAGACATCCACCACGCAGACCCGTAAACCCGCGCCGATCTGGGGCGCTGCCACCCCCACCGAACCGGGGCCGGCCCGCATGGTGTCGATCAGATCCTGGATCAGGGCCTTGATCTCGACATCCAGACGAGGGACCGGATGGGCCATCTTCTTGAGCAACGGGTGTGGGTATTTCAGGATCGGCTGCACCGCCATCTACAACTCCACCGGGGTCACGATCCGGATGCCGATCTCCACCTGCAGTTCGGCCCGCAGGCTGGCCAGCAGCTGTTCCACATCCTCCGGCACGACCCCCTCAGGCAGGGTGGCCTCCAACAGCATCACGTAGACCGGCTGTTCGTCGCTGCCCACCAGTTTGGTGTTCAGGTCGAGAATGTTGATCTGGCGAGCCGCCAGGGCGTTGGTGACCCGATACACAATGCCCGGCTGATCAGCGCCGTAGACCGTGATCTGACAGATCTCACCCAGCGGTTCGCGACGCTGTTCTTCGCCTGACTGCAGGTGGCGGATCGAGAGGGTCATCCCCAGCCGGTCGCAGGCCGGCTTCAGTTCCTCGGCCAGCTGGGTCTTGGTGAACGGCTTGGGGTGGGAGATGATCAGGATCATGGCGAATTCGCTGGCCAGCATGGCACAGCTGGAATCGGCGATATTGCAGCCCAGACGATAGAGGGATTCGCTGATGCCGGCCACGATGCCGGGACGGTCAGGGCCGACAACGGAAACGGCGTAATAGCTGCGTTCATTGCTGGGGGTCATGGCGGGCTCCCTGTGATGGTGGTTGATGAGCACTGAGGTACCACTACTAGCCCCTGTTCTGCAACGGTTTTTGGTCTTGGCGTTGACAAAGCGGGGCCTGGCTCTTTAGAGTGGCTGACATCATGAACAAGCACGAGCTCAGACAACGCCTGACCGCCATTCTGGCCCTGGACAGCCACCCGGCCCATATTGCGGCTGGCTTTGCCGTGGGAGTCTTCATCAGTCTCACCCCCTTTTTCGGTATCCACACGCCCCTGGCCATCGCAGCGGCCTTCCTGTTCCGGCTCAACAAGCTGACCACCATCACCGGGGCCTGGGTCAACACCCCCCTGACGGTGGTGCCGATGCTGGTGGCCAGTTACAAGCTGGGTGAATGGCTGCTGGGCAACCAGCCCCAGCCGTTCAGCGTCGCCAGCCTGGACTGGAGCGCCATCAAACCCTATGCCACGGCGATCCTGCTGGGCAGCTCGGTAATCGGCCTGCTGGCGGCGGTGGCCGGCTATTTCCTCTGCTACTGGCTGGTGGTCCGTTTCCGGCGTAAGGACCCCGGCCTTGCCGAACTGACCCGCGAATCGGAGCTGACCGGTCAGGATCTGGAACAGGCCCTGGAGCAAACCGACAAGGGACAGCCATGACCCGGGAACGGGTGATCGAGAAGGTACGCAAACTGCTGGCCCTGTCCAACAGCAGCAACCAGCACGAGGCGGCCCTGGCTGCCGCCCATGCCCAACGGTTGCTGGCTGAGCACAATCTGGCCATGTCCGAGCTGGAGGTACGCGAGGAGGGGGCCGGCGAGGTGGCAATCGAGGTGGCCAAAACCGTGCCCAAGTGGCTCTCGGCACTGTTTGCCACGGTGGCCAACGGCTTCGACTGCTTTCCGATCGTCACCACCACCGCACGCTGCAGCCGCCTGCGGTTCATCGGCGTGGGGGAAGACCCGGCCGTGGCCTGCTGTACGCTGCAGTACCTGATGCAGGAGCTGCGGCGGCTGGCCAGCGCCTATCTGCGCGCCAGCGAGGAGACCCAGGGCCGGCTGTCGGCCGCTGACCGCCAGCGGGTCCGCAGCTCGTACCTGCTGGGGGGTGCGCAGGGGGTGCGTCAGGCCCTGGCTGCCCAAAAGGCCCAGACCCCCACCACTAGCACCGCCCTGGTGCCGGTCAAGGATGCCCTGATCAAACAGTACCGCGAGCAGCAGATCGGAGCCATCAGGGTGCAGCGCAGCCGCCGTTCCACCGTGCTGTCGGCGGCCTTCCAGCAGGGCAGGAGCGACGGCGCCGCCTTGCAGCTACGGCCTGAGACGGCACCAGAATCTGAACCGCTCCTGCCCGGCCTTAGCAGCCGCTGATCCACAACTAAAACGCCCCCTGCCGGTAACCGGCAGGGGGCGTTTCTCTGTCATCTATCTGCAGCTGCGTATGCCGGTTTCAGATCAAGGATGGTACCAAGGCGGCGAGGAGCAACCGACGAAGCCAACGCAGGTAACGCCTTGAGCTGGAAGCGACATCAGGCGTTTTTGACCATCACACTCTCCAGAATATTCGCCACCTCTTCACACTTATCGGTGGCCGTTTCCAGGGTCTCGTAGATCTCTTTCCACTTGAGTAGTTCGATCGGATTTTTCTCCTCATCAAACAGGCGGCCAATCGCCTCCCGCGAGACACGGTCGGCCTCATTCTCAATGGCGTTGATCTCCACACAGTGCTCGTATATCTGCTCGTTGGATTTGTTGCTCAGTTTGTCTACGGCCTTGTCCACCGACTGGCAGCCCTGCAGGATCAGAAAGGCCAACGTCTTGGCCTCCGGCGTGGCACATTCCACGTTGTACATGATGAAACGCTGGGCCGAGGCGTCGATCAGGTCAAGGATGTCATCCAGCTTGGCGGCCAGGGCGTAGATATCCTCGCGATCCATCGGGGTGATAAAGGTCTTGTTCAGCCGCTGGATGATGCTGTGGGTGATGGCATCGCCCCGATGCTCAACCTCCTTGATCCGGCGCTGACTTTCCTGGGGATCGGCGAAGTTGTCCAGCATATCCTTCAACAGGACCGCCCCTTCGATAATATTGGCAGTCATCTCCTTGTAGAGCTTGAAAAACCGTTCCTCTTTGGGGATCAGGCCGAACATTGCATCTTCCTCCATCCTGTAGATGCCCCCGCTGGGGCTGCTCACAAAGCGAGCCAAGATAGCACAGCATCCCGCCACTGCCCACAGTAATTTACTGTCCGGTATGCCGATCGTACGCCAGGCGTTGTTTGCAATCAGAGCGGCTTTAGGCTAAGCTGGCGACTCTTTTAACTGACACCGGAGCACAGCATGAACCTGCTGCACGCCGCCCTGCTGGGACTGATTCAGGGCACTACCGAAGTCCTGCCGATCAGCAGCTCGGCCCACCTGATCCTGCTACCACGCCTGCTGGGCTGGCCCCCGTCGGGGCTCACCTTTGACGTGGCCCTGCACTTCGGCACCCTGTTGGCCCTGTTCGCCTACTTCCGGCGCGACCTGCTGCCGCTTGTGCGGGAGGCCTCAAGTGGTCTGTTCCAAGACCGACAGCCCGGCACGCTGCGGCTTCCCTGGCTGCTGCTGGCGGGTACCCTGCCGGCGGTGATGGTGGCGTTGTTGTTCGAGCAGCAGATTGAGCAGGTCTTCCGCGACAATCCTCTGCTGATCGGCCTGCTGCTGATTCTGTTCGGCCTAGCACTTGGGCTGGCCGACCGCTACGGCCGCCAGCACCACGGCGTACACAATGTCACCCTGCGAATGGCGCTGATCATCGGCAGCTTCCAGGCCCTGGCCCTGCTGCCCGGTGTCTCCCGCTCCGGCATCACCATCACCGCTGCCCTGCTGGTGGGACTGGCCCGCTTCGAGGCAGCCCGCTTCTCGTTCCTGCTGTCGCTGCCGATCGTCTTCGGGGCAGCCCTCAAGGAAGGGCTGGAGCTGTTCAAAAGCGGCCTTGAACCGGGCATGCTGGCCCCGATGCTGGTGGGGATCGTCGTGGCAGCCGTATCGGGTTATATCAGCGTGGCCTTCCTGCTGCGCTTTGTACAAAGCCGCACGGTCTGGCCCTTTGTCTGGTATCGCCTGGCCGCAGGCGGCCTGCTGCTGGCCGGGCTGGGGGCGGGGTGGCTGCGGTGAGCGACGGGGGGATCAAACAGTGGCCCGAAGATGAACGGCCCCGGGAGAAACTGCTCAAGCGCGGGACGGCGGCCCTCTCCGATGCCGAACTGCTGGCCTTGTTACTGCGCACCGGCGATGCCGCAGCCGGCAAGAGCGCCATCGATCTGGGACGGGAGTTGCTTTCCCGCTATGACGGCAACCTGCGCAGCCTGGCCCAGGCCGAGCTGAACGAACTGCAACAGATCAAGGGGCTGGGGCTGGCAAAAGCGGCCTCGCTCAAGGCAGCCTTCACCCTGGCGGCCCGCTTTCAGGCCCGCCCGCTGGTAACGCTGGACCGCTTCACCTCACCGGCCCAGATCTTCGACTACTTTCACCATGAGCTGCGGGATGCCCGCACCGAACTGTTTCTGGTACTGCTGCTGGACGGCAAGAACCGGATCACCCGCCGGGTGACCATCTCCCACGGCTCGCTGAATCAGAGCATCGTCCATCCGCGGGAGGTATTTGCCCCGGCGGTGCGGGAATCGGCCGCGGCAGTCATCTTTGTCCACAACCACCCCTCCGGCGATCCGGCCCCCAGCCGTGAGGATCGCGAGATCACCCGGCGCCTGAAAGAGGCCGGCGACCTGCTGGGCATCCGGGTACTGGACCACGTCATCATCGGGGATGGCGGCTACTACAGCTTTGTGGAGTCAGGGAGTCTCTAACTCCTCCATCAACTCCAGGGAAAAATTCTTGGCCCGACCTGCCGGGGCGATCACCCCGTAGGCCATGGCCTCCTTCAGTTCGGCGCTCCCGGCGCCGGCCGCCTTTGCCAAGGCGTAGTGTTTCTTCAGTCAGGTGGGGCATCCCACCGCCACGGCGCAACCCACCCGGATCAACTCACGGGTCCGGGTGTCCAGCACCTCTTCGTACTCAAAATCGGCAAACAGCTTCTTGCGGATCTTCATGACGTCCCCCCCTGCAAAAATCTCATCGCCCGTTCCACGGTCAGTTGGGACGAGGCCACGCAATCATTAAGTCCCACCCCGCGGAAGGCGTTACCGGTCAGGAACAGGCCGGGATGGCTGGCTGCCAGTCCTTCCAGCTCGGCCAGCTTTTTCCCGTGACCGGCAACATACTGCGGGATGGCCTGCTGGTGCTTGAAGATACGCACAAAGGATGGTTCGGCCTCAATCCCCATGATCAGCCGCAGGTCGTCCTGAACCCGTGAGAGCAGTAGCCCGTCCGGCAGGTTGACCAGTTCCGGCAGGCAGGCGCCGCCGGCCATGCTGCGCAGCAGCACCATATCGTCGGGAGCCCGGTTGTCGAACATGCTGGAGTCCCACAGCGTACCCAGGGTGCTACGCCCTTCCTTGCGGGCGATCAGGTAGCCGAAGCCGTCCAGCGGATGGCTGATCCGCTGCCGCTCGTAGCCGCAGCAGATCACCGAAAGCGAGGCATAGGGGATCTGCTCCAGCAGGCTGGCCATGGCGGGGTTGAGCGGAGCCAGCAGGGCGGCGGTCGCATAGGCCGGCGCGGCCATGATCACCAGATCGGCCTGCAGCTCACCGCAGCCCTCGGTTGTCACGCGGTAGCGCCCGTCTTCGACGCCGACCGAACGGGCCTCGCACCCCGAACGGACCACATCAGGCAACTGGTCCCGCAGAGCGTCGGTCAGGAACTGGATCCCCTCCCGAAAGGAGGTCAGGGTGCCGCCCGGCCCGGCGGCCGAGGCGGTCACCTGGCCTGCGGCCCGCTGTTGACGTTTCTTTTTGGCCAGCTTGAGCATCGCCTTGAACAGACCGCCGTACTCCCGCTCCAACTCAGCGATACGGGGAAAACAGGATTTGAGCGACATGGTTTCCGGATTGCCGGCAAAGATGCCGGAGACCATCGGCCCGATCAGCTTGTCCAGCGCCTCCTGCCCCAGCCGGCGACGGGCGAAATCGGCCAGCGTTTCGTCGACCCCGGCCGGTGACGGCGGGGCAAACGGCTCACCCAAGAGACGCAGCTTGCCAGGCCAGGAAAGCAACTTGCTCTTAAGAAAAGAAGGGCCGTTCTCCGGCAGGCGATGCAGCACCCCCTGGCTGTAGATGAACCGCTTGCGGGCGTTGTCGTTGCTGCGGTGCAGACGATCGGCGATGCCCAAGGCACGGCACAGCTCCAGGGTCTGGGGCTTGTTGTCCAGAAAGCCGTTGGGACCCCACTCGCAGGTAAAGCCGTTATCGCGGATACTGCGGATCTTGCCGCCTACCTGGGTCTCTTTCTCCAGCAGCGTGATCTGCAGCGGTACGCCATCTGCCACCGCCTGCCTGCGCAACAGCCAGGCGGTGGAGAGTCCCGAGATACCGCCGCCGATGATGATCGCCTGTTTCATGGCGCCTCCTCTAAGGTGCAATGCGGTCATACTACGGCCGGCCCCCAGGCCTGTCAAGGAACGTTGACAGCAGGCCGGATCATGCTTAATGTGTTGAATAGACGGCAGGAAGGAGCAACACATGGCACAGCGTGATTATTACGAGATTCTGGGGGTAGACAAAAAGGCCCCGGCCGACGAGATCAAGAAGGCCTTCCGCAAGTTGGCGGTCAAGTACCACCCCGACCGCAATGCCGGCGATGCGGCGGCCGAGGAAAAGTTCAAGGAGATCAACGAGGCCTACGCCGTACTCTCCGACCCGGAAAAACGTCAGCAATACGACGCCTTCGGCTCCAGCGGCTTTCACCAGCAGTACAGCCAGGAAGATATCTTCCGCAACTTCGACTTCTCCGGCACCTTCAAGGATATGGGCATGGGGGGCGGTGAGGATATCTTCTCGCGCCTGTTCGGCGGCGCCTTCAGCCGCGGCGGTGCACGGGGTTTCAGCCGTGGCCCGCGACCAGGGGCTGACCTGTCGTTGGCGGTGGAGGTCGGCTTCCGCGAGGCGGCCAATGGCTGCGAAAAACAGGTGGCCTTCCGCCGCAACGGCAGCCGCGAAGAACTGAAGGTCAAGATACCGGCCGGGGTGGACAACGGCAGCCGGATCAGGATAGCCGGCAAGGGTTCGGCCGGCGAGAACGGCGGTCCCAACGGCGACCTGTACCTGGAGGTTAAGCTGGCCCGCGACCCGGTCTTTACCCGTGACGGCGGCGATCTGTTCGTGGAACGGACCATCCGTTTCAGCGAGGCCTGCCTGGGAATCAGCATCGAGGTGCCGACCCTGGAAGGAGACAAACGGATCAAGGTACCGGCCGGCATCCAGCCGGGCACCAAGATTCGGCTAAAGGGTTGCGGAGTCAAGGCCCTGGGCTCCAACGCCAAGGGCGATCTGTACATCAAGATCGGCATTCATGTGCCGGAGGGCTTAAACAGCAGCCAGAAGAAGCTGGTGGAGGAACTGGCCAAGAACGGCCTCTAAACTTGTTGCGGCCAACAGCCAGGATTCTGTATAGTTTTACTATGAGAATCTAACCGTGAGGCAAGGAGCGGGTAACGATGGACCCCCTCAGCATCGTCAGTAGTGGTCAGGGATACGGCAGGGCGCACCAATCTTCCGCACTGCCGCCAAACCCAACCGGCCAGACACCACCAGCAGCTGCTGTGGAGACTACGGGAACGCCCGCCGAACGCCAAGCGATCAGGCTGCCCGAAGACCGGGTCAGCCTGTCCGGCCAACGCCCTGATACGAACCAGCAAGGCCAGCCGAGCACCACAGAAAAGCCCTCCACCAGCGAGCCTGCCGCCAAAGAGCCCAAACCGGGGGAACCAACCACCCCCGACGGCAAGAGCGTTGAAGATCCCCAGGTCAAACAGGTCGTTGCCAGGCTGAAACAGACTGAGGAGAAGGTCAAGGCCCACGAGGCGGCCCACAAGGCTGCCGGCGGCAATCTGGCCAGCTCCGCCTCCTACAGCTACACCCAGGGACCGGACGGCCGCAGCTACATCACCGGCGGCGAGGTGCAGATTGATATGTCGCCCGGCAAGACCCCTCAGGAGACCATCAGCAAGATGCAGCAGGTGATCCGGGCCGCCTTGGCACCGGCCGACCCCTCAGGCCAGGACCGGGCCGTGGCAGCCCAGGCCGCCAGCCAGATGGCCCAGGCCCAACAGCAGAAACTGCAGGCCGCATCACCACTGGCCGAAGACGATGCGGCATCACCCCAGCAGCAGACCCAAGCCCGACAGGCCTATGCCGACCCGGCCGTCCAAGCCAACGGCACCACCGCTTCCGGCACCACCAGCTACACATCCCTGCAGCCGTCAGCCACCAGCCGACCCGATGCGGCTGCGGCCCTCTCCGCCTACGCCTAAGCCTTGTAAAATCCGCCAAATGATCTAGACTGACTGCTGCGGGACACCTCCCGCCCGGAGTTGCCGTGTCTGCTGTCCACCCCACCGCCCTGGTTTATTCTTCTGCCTTCGATGCCTACAGCTACGGTGATGACCATCCATTCAAACTCCACCGCTATGGTCTGGCCCTGGAGCTGATGGAGGCCTACGGCCTGCTTAAGCTACCCAACGCCCGGCGCTGCGACTGCCGCCCGGTCAGCGACCAGCAGATACTCACCTTCCACAGCCCGGCCTATCTGGCCCGCCTCAAGGAGTTCAGCGCCTCTGACCAGCCGCGGGCCGACTTTCTGTTCGGCCTGGGTGATGCCGAATGTCCGGTCTTCAAGGGGCTCTACGACTACGCCGCCCTGGGAGCCGGGGCCACCTTGGAGGCCTGCCGCCTGGTGGCCGAGGAAGGGTTCGGCGCGGTACTCTCGCTGGCCGGCGGCTGGCACCACGCCCACGCCTCGCGTGCCTCCGGCTTCTGTTACCTCAACGACGCGGTGATCGCCATCAACTGGCTGCTTACCCAGGGTAGACGGGTAGCCTACCTTGACCTGGACGCCCACCACGGCGACGGCGTGCAGGAGGCGTTCTACGACAGCGACCAGGTGCTGACCATCTCGCTGCATGAGAGCGGCATCTACTTCTTTCCCGGCACCGGCTTCGAGGACGAGACCGGCAGTGACCGGGGTCAGGGCTACACGGTGAACCTGCCGCTGTTGGCCCACACCGACGACCCGCTCTACATGCGGGCCTTCGACGAGGTGGTCTACCCGCTGCTGGCTGCCTTCAACCCTGATATCATCGTGGCCCAGATCGGGGCCGACACCTTCCGCACCGACCCCCTGACCCGCCTTGAGATCACCACCCACAGCTACGCCTACATCATGCGCAAGCTGCAGGCGCTCAAGATCCCCTGGGTGGCGCTGGGGGGCGGCGGTTACGACCTAATGAACACCGCCCGGGCCTGGACCATCGCCTGGGCAGCGATGAACGGCGTGGAACTGCCCCCTCGCCTGCCGGCCTCCTTTGTCACCAAGATCCATGAGCGGGGCTACCCCCACCGTATGCTGCTGGACGCCCTGCACTGGGCCGATCCCCATGATCGGCTGCTGGCCCTGGACGCGCTTGAAAAAAGTATCGCCGCCATCAGGAAGACCGTCTTCCCGGTCCTGATCGGTGGCGACCTGGCGCGGAAGCTCTGACCATGGCCAAGCTACCCGCTAACCAACCACTGCAGGATCATGACGGCCAGCTGTTGACTACCCTGGCCGCCATCAACCGCCTGCCGGTAGCAGAGAAAGAGGCGGTCTATGCCGGCCTGCTGCCACCCCGTCTGCTGAGCCTGCTGCAGATCGACCCGCAGACCCTCTGCAACCTGGACGGTCAGCGACTGGTGCAGGTCATCGCGCCGGATGGTCTCGGTCTGGTGCGGATCGAGGTGCGCCACCGGCCGGAGGCGCCCGACACCACCTTCTTTGTGGAGCTGGCCGACAGCCAGTACCACCAGATGGAGTTCGCCTTCTGCATCATAGCCGACCCCACGGCGCCGCGCTTTGCGGTTGACGTGACCGAAGCCGGGACGTTAAACTACTTCACTTCCCACGGCCGCAACCTGCCGGAGGAGTTGCGGGCGATGGCCGCTGGCCTCTATCCCAACCAGACCCGACGGGGCCTGCGCCTGTTCGGTGATTTTTTCCCACGACTGGAGCGGTTCACCGACCGCCTGGGGATGGAGATGATCATTGCCGAGCCGCTCTCCTACGACAACGCCATCCGCTACGAGCGCTACGGCTTTGACTATCTGACCGGCAAACGGCTAATGCTGGAGATCGACCGTGCATTCCAGCCCGGTGGTCGGCTGTTCAAACGGCTGGACGGCTCCAGCCCCTTCCGGATGCCGGGCATGGAGCGTACCGTGCGGGGCCGCAGTTGGGCCATCCACGACGGCATCCTGGATGAGCCGTGGGACGGCGTGCAGATTTACAAGATGATCGGGACCGACGCCGGGATTAACACCTTCCCCGGACGTGAACAGGAGGCGCAGTGACAGCCGCAGCAGATACCACTCTCGAACCGACCCCCCTGGCGGGGATCAGCTATTTCCAACCAGCGGCCGGCTACCGGCTGACCGGCCGCGACGGCGCCGTGGACCTGGCCTGGGACGACCTGCCGCTGCCGCTTTTGGATGAAGATTACCGCGCTGTGGTGGAGTCCGGCACACCGGACTACGACCAGGTGGGACGCGGCATCTTCCAGGCACTGCGCATCAACCCGGACTGCACCTTCGCCGCCCGCTACGCCGCCGTGCTGCAGCAGGCCTATCCCCATATCATCGCCGAGATCGGCGGCGAGGCGATCATGCTGGATGCCAAGCAGGTGGATACCCCCTACCTGGATCGCAAGATAACCCTGCTCAAGATCATGGCCCTGATGGAGCCGGCCAATGCCGGCCTGTGGCGCGAGATCGGCCGCACCCTGATGGAAAAGGGTACCCGGCTGGATGCCCTGCACCTGGCGGTGCAGGCCTGGTACGGAGCCGAGAAACACCTGAGCCGCTCACTGGAACTCGAACCGGAGGATCTGGCTACCGCCTACCAGTTCGGCGAGGCCCACTACGTGCTGGGCCACTACCAGCAGGCGTTGGCGGTCTGGGAACCGCTGTTGCCCCGCTGCGGCGAGCCGGAAAAGCTGCGGCTCAAGGCACGGATCGAGGCGATCCGTCGGGCGGAGCTGCCCAAGGTACCGCCGGTGGATTACCTGACCGCCCTGGCGGTGGCCTTGGAACTGCGTCAAGACAATCTCCTTGAAACCGTTGCGATCATCGAAGACGTGCTTGCCGATCAGGTTTTCTGCGACCAGTTTCCGATGGCGGAAGTCGCCGGGTTGCTGGAACAGTTTCAGCGGGAGCTGCTGGTGACAGCTCCGGCTGGCGGGAGGTGTTGATATGTTCGGATTCAGCTTGGCTGACTGGCTGTTTGTCGGTTTCATCCTGCTGGTGATCGTGCTCTGTGTGGCGCTGAGCGACATGCACAAGAAAAAGGCCTGAGCACTTTGTTGGCAACTGACCAGTTACCCGAAGACGAGCAGGCCCGTCCCCAGGCGCTGATCATGCTGACCGGTCTGTACCTGTTTCTGCTGCTGGTCAGCATCGGCAGCTACGGCCAGCCGATCGCCCTGTTCGGCCTGATGCTGGAAGATACCGCTGCCCGGATCTTCATCGCAGCCAACTCGCTCTGCTGCCTGTACCTGTTCCTGGGCCTATGGCAGCGTCAGCTGCTGACCTGGTACCTGCTCTTAAGCTACAACCTGTTTGAGATCGCCAACACCCTGGTGACCCTGGTGTGGCTTCCTCGCCAGGAGCTGGAACGGGTGCAAGGGGCACCGGTGGATCAGCTCTCGCTGGTGATCACCAACCTGGCCACGGTAGCGGCCATCGCCTGGGTCAGCCACCTGATTTATCGACGACGGGAGCTGTTCACCAACCGTTCACCCTACCTGTTTTTCAACGGTTAAGGAGTTTCGCGTGCATCGTTTTCCTGGCCGACAGCTGGCCCTCCTCTCTCTGCTGACCCTGATGACGCTGGTCGCCTGCAACGGCAAGGTCTCGCGGCCGCTGCTGCCGGTGGCCGAGTACGAAAAGCTGATCGTCGGCCGGATTGATGCGGACTACGTTGGCACCGACAACTGCGTTGCCCAGTGCCACCGCCATGACAAGCTGACCAACGACTTCCGGCACAGCGTGCACGGCGAACAGATCAAACCCGAAACCGGACTGCCGCTGGTCAACTGCGAATCGTGCCATGGACCGGGCAGTCTGGCCCTTGCCAACGTTGCCGAGGCCAAGCGACTGCATGGCGACAAGGCCAAATGCGAAAGCAGCACCCTGCTGGACCTGAAAAAACTGCCAACCCAGGCCCAATCGCTGGTCTGCCTGCGCTGCCACAGCAGCGCCTCCAGTCCCGGACTGGCCCACTGGCCCACCAGCATCCACGCCCAGCATGATGTCAGCTGTTTTTCCTGCCACCGCCTGCACGAAGGCCCCAATCAGAAGGTCAGCCACGACCAGATGGCCGAGCTCTGCTACCAGTGCCACCCCGATGTCAGGACTCAGTTCAACCTCTCCTCCCGCCACCCGGTCCGCGAAAAGCGGATGGACTGCTTTGACTGTCACGACCCCCACGGCTCGACCCAGCCGAAGATGCTGCGGGGCGAAACCATCCGCGATATGTGTACCCGCTGTCACATGGACAAGAGCGGCCCCTTTATCTTTGAGCATGGTGACGTGACCGAGGAGTGCACCGCCTGCCACAGCCCCCATGGCTCGGTCAGCAGACCCCTTTTGACGACCGCCATGCCGTTTTTATGCCTGCAGTGCCATCCCAGCAGCCATCAAGGACTGCTCAGCAGCGATCCCCGTGAAAAGGCGGTGTTTGCCCGACGCTGTACCGACTGTCACAGCATGATCCATGGCAGTGACACGCCGAGCGGCCTGCGACGCTAGGAAAGGAGGGACTGTGCCTCAAGCTACCACCTGTATCACCGTTCTGGTCATCCTGCTCTGCCTGGCCGGTACCCGTCGCCTGGCAGCCGAAGAGCCACCACCAGCAGCAGAGCACCCCGAGGTTGCGGCAGAGCAGCAGTTCACCGGCTCCCTCAGCGGCGGCTACCGCATGGCCAGCTCAAGCGGCTCGGCGGCCCTGGTCAACCCCTACGGGGTCAACCGCTCCGGCGCAGCCGCCGCGTTCACCCTGGGACTGCTGGGCCCAGAGCAGAAGCTACGTGCCGCCGGCCAGTTCCTGCACCCGGACGACTACCTGGGAGAGCTGTTCTTTGACTACGCCGGCATGGTACGGGTCGACCTGGAGAGCCGCAGCCTCCGTCACAATCTGATCAGGGAACCGCTCTTCCAGAGTTTTACCAGTACCACAGCGCCCTTTATGACCTATACCGCCGTGCCCGACAGCACCCCTGGTGAACCGGAACTGGTTACCCGTCAGAGCCGGGTCGATACCCGGGTCCGCTTGGGACACCTGCCGGCCCACCTCTCGCTGGGCTACTGGCGCTTTGACCGCTCCGGCAGCGAACAGCGGGTGGTCAGCGATGTTACCTTCCCCAATAACACCTTCTATAGCGTTGCCCGTCGGATTGATCAGGCCACCAACGAGGCCCGTGTCGGAGTCGATGCCAACCTCGGGCCCGTGAATCTGGCCTACAGCTTCCGCATCCGCGACTTCAACAATCAGGCGACGCCACTCACCATCAGCAGCTTGCCGGCCGCGGTCATGGTACCGGCCGAGGGCCGCGTCACTACCCACAGCGCCAAGGCCTTTTCCAATCTCAGCGGCGGGCTGACCGCCACTGCTGCCTACAGCATCAGCCAGCGGGAAAACACCAGCCAGCGCAGCGACCTCTACCGCTCCAGCCAGCCCCGCGACACCATCCAGCAGATCTCAGGCGACCTTTCCTACACACCGTTGCCACAGCTGTCGATGGCCCTGCGCTACCGCCACCGCGAGGTCGACCGGGACACCCCCGGGCTGGTCGGCTCCGTCTACAGCGCCGGCATCATTGCGGTACAGCCAGCAACCAGCACCACCAAGGATGCGGTCAGCCTCTCCGCTGCCTGGCGACCTGTTTCCCGCCTGATGCTCCGCGGCGAATACTGTGCGGAACTGATCTCCCGTGACCAGGTCTGGGACGCGGCGACGTCCTCGCTGGGCAGTGACGCAAACCAGCTGCACAGCGGCACGCTGGCGGTCCTCTGGCGCCCCCTGCGCACCACCCGATTCCATGCCAGCTATCGCTACACCGCCAACAGTCAGCCCACCCCGCTCTATGGTTTTGACGATCGCCACACCGGCAATCTGCTGCTGGACTGGAGCAGCACCGGACGTTGGGGGGTCTCGGCCCACTACCGTGCCATAGCCGACCGCAACGACGAACGCAGTACCGTTACTGCACCAACGATACGCGAGATTGCCACCCCGCGGGACAGCCTGCACCAATCCGCCGGCGGCAGTGTCTGGTTCAGCCCCCAGTCCCGGCTGGTGCTGACCGTTACCTACGGCTGGCTTGGGCTCGATGCCCGCCAGACGTCCCTCTTCAATCCCGCCGATGCCACAACACGCACGGCCACCAGCTACACCTCCCAGGCCCACGTCTACGGCCTGGAAGGTGCCTACGCCGCCAACGACCGGCTGGACATCGGCCTCGGCCTGCATCAGACCCGTTCCCAGGCTCGTTTTCAGGTTCCTTCCTGGTCCTCGGCCGCCGGCATTGGCACCGACAGCAGGCTGGACACCACCGAGACAGCCGCTTCGGGCCGGCTGGACTGGCGCCTTACCCCCCACCTGGGCTGCCTGCTGGAGTACCGCTTCAGCGCCTACCGCGGCCAGGACCGCCGCTACGACGCCGACCTGCACCAGACCCTGCTGTCACTGAAGGCCCGTTGGTGACGCCGCTGCCATGACCGCCCTGCTCCGTTCCATAGCCCTGCTGCTCCTGCTGCTGATGCTGCTGCCCTCCTCAACGCCGGCCAGCGGCAGGGTGATCGGCGCCTTGCTGTCCAGCGACCTGCCGCGCTACCGCGAGACCCACCGCCAGCTGATCAAGGTGCTTGCCGCCCACGGCATCAACGCCTCCAGTGAGATCATCGTGCAGACCCCCAACCCGGACCCGCAGTCCTGGGGTAACGCGATGCGTAAGCTGACCGCCTATGGCGCCGACCTGGTTGTGGCCTACGGCGCCTCGGCCGTGGCCACCGCCCTTAAAGAAGGCGATGGGCTGCCGGTGGTGGCGGTCGATGCGGTGCTGGCTGAAGGCGCATCATCCACCGATCTGTGCGGCATCACGGCCCGGGTGCCGATGGTGACCCTGCTGCGGGTACTGCAGGAGATCCGCCCCCAACAACGGGTAGGGGTCCTCTACAACAGCCGAGAGGTTGGTTCAGTGCTGCAACTGGAGGAGCTGCGCCGGACCGCACGCCAGATGGATATCAGCCTGCTGGAGGGCAATGCCGGCTCGCCGGCAACGGTGGAGAGCGCCACCAACGCCCTGCTGACCAAGGTAGACAGCCTAATCATCACCGACAGCAGTGTGGTCTGCAAACAATTTGACCGGATTGTAGCCCGCTGCCACAGCGCCCGGGTGGCCGCCGCCACCACCCTGCCTGACGGGGCCGCACGGGGAGCGCTGGTTTCATTGGAGGTCAGTCCGGCTGAACAGGGTCAGGTTGGCGGACAGATGGCAGTGCGGCTGCTGCAAGGGGCCCGCCCCGAACAGCTGGGCATCAGCCAGCCTCGCAAGATCGAGCTGGTGCTGAATCTGAAGGTGGCCCATGAACTTGAATTAACGGTACCGTTTCAGGTATTGGGCATGGTCACGAGGGTACTCAAATGAACACTGGAACTGGCAATCTGTTGCTGATCGACGATGATCCGGTCTTTACCCGGATCCTGGAAGGCTATATCGCTGAAAACTACCCCCGCCTGCAGGTCGCGGTCTGTAATAATCCGCTCAAGGCCCTGTCCTGCCTGACCCAGCAGGCCTATGACCTGATCCTGATCGACTTCGAGATGCCCAACATGGATGGCCGCAAGCTGCTGACCTTTGCCGTGCAGGCCGGCATCGACAAAAACCGGATCGTGATCCTCTCCAGCCGCGACCCCGATTACCTGCGGGAGCACTGCCCGATGGGCAGCTGCCTGGCGGTACTCAACAAGCACGAAGCCCGCCAGAAGGCGGTGCTGGATATGCTGTTCACCTCCGTCAGTCAAAAAGCGACCCCAGGCGAGTGACCCGGCACCATGCGTGATCTGCTGACAACCGGCCTGGTGCTGGCCTTCATCGTCTGGCTGCTGCGGCGCAAGGTCTCGATGACCGCCGTAATGCCGATCGGCGCCGGCCTGTTGGCGCTACTCTACCTGCTGCCGCTGCCCCGACTGGGCCAGGCAGTCTGGCAGGCGCTGGCCGCGCCCAAGTCGCTGGAGATGACCGCCACCCTGGCCCTGACCATGGTGATGGAACATATCCTGCGCACCACCGGCATGCTCAAACGGATGGTCTCCTCACTGTCGACGGCACTCACCGACCAACGGGTGGTGATGGCCGCGCTGCCGGCCATGATCGGCATGTTGCCTTCACCGGGCGGTGCCGTCTTTTCGGCACCGATGGTGGGTGAAGCGGCAAAAGGGACCACGATCAGCCCCGAACAGAAAGCACTGATCAACTACTGGTACCGCCATATCTGGGAATATATCTCGCCGCTCTACCCCGGCATCATCCTGGCGGCCGGCCTGACCGGCCTCAGCACCCAACAGTTGTTTGTGGCCCATCTACCCTTCGCCCTCACGGTCACCCTGGGCGGGGCCTGGTTCTGCTTCCGGGACATCCCGGCAGCCCAACAGACCGCGCTGGACGAACCAGCAGGCGGCCGCCTGCGCCAATTCGGCACCTTCCTGCTGATGGCCGCCCCGATCCTGATCTCACTGGGGCTGGTGGTTGCCTTCAAGGTCAGCCCGGTGGTGGCCTTAGGCGGCGGCATCGTCACCCTCTTTCTGGCCCACCGCTACAGGCCCGGCCAGATACTCACGACGCTGGCAGCCAGCCTCTCAGCCAAGGCGCTGCTGCTGGTGGCAGGGATCATGATCTTTCAGGAGGTGCTGCGGGCCACCGGCGCCCTGGCCGGTATCTCGTCCTTCTTTGTTGCCTCACAGCTGCCGATACCGCTGCTGGTGGCGCTGATCCCGTTCATCGCCGGCCTGATGACCGGCCTGACCGTGGGCTACGTGGGGATCACCTTCCCACTGCTCTTGCCGTTGATGGGCACACCAACCCCCTCACTCTGGCTGGAGGCGTTGGCCTTTGCCAGCGGTTTTGCCGGGGTGATGCTCTCGCCGGTGCATCTCTGCTTTGTGCTGACCCGCGAATTCTTCGGCGCTGACACTGTCCAGGTCTACCACCGGCTGGTGGCGCCGTCACTCTTGGTGCTGGCTGCGGCGCTGGTCCCCTGGCTGATCTATCGCTGACAACTGACTGAAACACAGAGCAACGGAGCACCAGAGACTATGGCCCGCAAAAAAACAAAGGACCAACCGGCTGTAAAAGAAAAGCCGTTCAGCACCAACGCCTTCGAGGCGTTGAAACGGCTGACCATAGATGAACCGGCCAGGCCCGAGCCGGCCAAGCCGGTGGCACCCCCGCCACCGCGATCAGAAGAGACGGCAGACCACCTGTTCCGCCAGGCCATGGCCGGGGTACGGCCGCTGGACGGTCAGCCCCAGCCCAAGCAGAAAAAAACAGCCGCCCCCCCGAGCAGGCCACGCAGTGATGTCTCCAAGAGCACTCCGGCCTTACCCCGTGACGAAGTCATCGGACGCAGGGCCTTTCTGCAGGAGCTGGACAAGCTCAAACTGGACGTCCGCTTCGAGGACCGTCTGCCGGAGGATGATGAACTGCGCCCGCTGGCCGGCAACCGGCTGCGGCAGGTCAAACGGGGCATCATCCGGCTGGACCGTCAGCTTGATCTGCACGGACTGACCCGCGAAGAGGCTCTAGAAGCCCTGGCGGCCTTTCTCGCCTCCGCGCGCCAGGCGGCTGAAAAGGCGGTGTTGGTGATCACCGGCCAGGGTCTGCACTCGGTTGATGGGCCGGTGCTGCAGCAGGCGGTGGCCGGCTGGCTGCGGGATCAGGGACGCGGACTGGTGCTGGAGTACGCCCCGGCCCCTCGGGAGCTGGGCGGTGGCGGCGCTCTGGTGGTCTTCCTGCGCCCCCTTGACAAAGCGGTGAACGAATAACTATATTCAAAAAAGGATATACACAAAGGAGGCGATTTTCCATGCCGATGTACGAATACCAATGCACCAGTTGTAATCACCGTTTTGAACTGCGCCAGAAATTTTCCGACGCCCCGGCCAGCGAGTGTCCCCAGTGCGGCGGCCCGGTGGAGAAGATGATCTCCCAGACCGCCTTCAGTCTGAAAGGCGACGGCTGGTACGACAGCGGCTACTGCGCCAAGAGTGGCGGCGCCAAACCAGCTGCCTGCTCGGCCGGCGGCTGAGGCATCTAAGCTTTCCGGCCGTGCGTCGGAACCCTGCTTCCCCCATCCCCTGGCAGCCCCTGCCAGGGGATGTTTGCGTTTTGAATACACCATCGTCCAGCCCAAGACCTTTACAAGCAGCGGATTGACACGTATCATAGGGCCACTTTTTACGTGTCTCTGGGAGGAAATCAACATGGCAGCTCAGGTGATAGACGGCAAGGCGATCGCCGTCAAGGTACGCGGCCGGATTGCAGGACAGGTTGAACAGCTCAAGACCCTAGGGGTCACCCCCGGCCTGGCGGTGGTGCTGGTGGGTGATGACCCGGCCAGCCGGGTCTACGTCGGCATGAAGAAAAAGCTCTGCATCGAGCTGGGCATGCACTCCTCCGACCATGAACTGCCGGCCGACACCAGCGAGACCCAACTGCTGGCCCTGATCGACCAGCTCAATAACGATGACAAGATCCACGGCATCCTGGTGCAGCTGCCGCTGCCGGCCCAGATCGATACCGACAAGGTGCTGGAGGCGATCTCACCGCTGAAGGACGCCGACGGCTTCCACCCCTACAACGTCGGCCGCCTGGCCATCGGCAAGCCCACCTTCCAGCCCTGCACCCCCTACGGTGTGATGGTCATGCTGGAGGAGATCGGCTATGACCTGACCGGCAAAGAAGTGGTGGTGGTGGGCCGCTCCAACATCGTCGGCAAGCCGGTGGCCTTGATGTGCCTGGCCAAGCATGCCACCGTCACCATCTGCCATTCCCGCACCAAGGACCTGGCCGAGGTGGTCCGCCGGGCCGATGTGGTGATCGCCGCCGTGGGCAAGCCCGAGATGGTCAAGGGCGACTGGATCAAGCCCGGTGCAGTGGTGATCGATGTCGGCATCAACCGGGTGGGAGAGAAGAAACTGGTAGGCGATGTGGAATATGCCGCAGCTGCCGAACGGGCCTCTGCCATCACCCCGGTGCCGGGCGGCGTCGGCCCGATGACCATCGCCATGCTGCTGCAGAACACCCTGGAATCGGCCCAGCGCGCCCTGAGAAACGGGGGCAACTAGCCGCATGGACGTGCAATCCCGCATCTTCGTGGCCGGCGCAGGCGGCCTGGTTGGTTCTGCCCTGGTGCGCAACCTGCAGGCCCACGGCTTCACCAACCTGCTGACGCCCGCCCGCTCCGGGCTCGACCTGACCGACCAGCAGGCCGTCGCCAGCTTTTTTCTGCAACACAAGCCTGACTACGTCTTCCTTGCTGCGGCCAAGGTGGGCGGCATTCACGCCAATAACAGCTATCCGGCCGAGTTCATCTACAGCAACCTCGCCATCCAGACCAACGTCATTCATCAAGCTTATCTACAGGGTGTGAAACGGCTGCTGTTCCTTGGGTCCTCCTGCATCTACCCCAAGCTGGCCCCCCAACCGATGAAAGAAGAGTACCTGCTCAGTGGCCCACTGGAATCGACCAACGAACCCTACGCCATCGCCAAGATCGCCGGTATCAAGCTGTGTGAGGCCTACAACCGGCAATATGGCACACAATTCATTGCAGTCATGCCCACCAACCTCTACGGCCCGGGTGATAACTTCCATCCTGAAAACAGCCATGTGCTGCCGGGCCTGATCCGCCGCTTCCATGAAGCACAACAAAGCAATGCCCCTGAAGTTGTTATCTGGGGCAGCGGCACCCCTCGCCGCGAACTGCTCTATGTGGATGATATGGCCGCAGGCTGCCTGCACCTGATGCAGCTGCCCGCTAACCAGATCAAGTCCGAGCTGCTCAGCTACCCGAAGCCCTGTTTTGTCAATCTTGGCACGGGCGAAGATGTCACCATCCGCGAACTGGCGGAAACGGTGCAACGGGTGGTCGGCTATACTGGCAGGCTTGTGTTCGACACCAGCAAACCAGACGGCACGCCGCGCAAACTGCAGGATGTGACACGGATGCACAACCTGGGTTGGCGACATACGATAGGGCTGGAAGAAGGCATTCGACGGACCTATGCCTGGTTTCTCGCACAACACAACCACAACGTTGCCTCTCGCTAAGACGCAAAGGCCGCGAAGAAAGGCAAAACCGTAACCTGAGGGGTTAAAGCTGTACCACCAAGAGAATCATATAGGTTATCGTCCTTCTTCGTGCACTCCGCGCCTTGAGTGAGCTCAGGCGAACGGGCGAGAAACCACAGCTTTTGTCTCTCGCTAAGACGCAAAGGCCGCGAAGGAAAATCTGAATGCATGAAAACAACATTGCTGAAGTAATCGTTGATTCCTGCTTTAAAGTCCACACATCATTAGGACCGGGTTTATTGGAGTCTGTGTATGAAGCTGTCCTGGCCTGTGAACTTCAGAAACGAGGACTTACGATCACACGGCAACAATCCATACCGATCACTTATGACGGCATAACATTTGATGAAGGCTTTCGAGCTGATCTGATTGTAGAGGACAAAATTATTATTGAACTGAAATCAGTCGAGCAAGTATCGTCCGTTCATAAAAAGCAGCTACTGACCTATTTGAAGCTTGCAGATAAACGGCTTGGTTTTCTCGTTAATTTTGGTTCAAATCTTATAAAAGATGGTATCACGCGAATAGCGAACGGATTATGATTCTCTTCGCGTACTCCGCGTCTTGAGTGAGCGTAGCGAACGGGCGAGACACAACAAATCTTTTGCCTCACGCAAAGACGCAAAGGAAGACAAACCGTAGTCAAAGGGGTTAGATGTACCCCACAAAAGAATAACAAAGATTATCGTCTTTCTTCGCGTACTCCGCGTCTTGAGTGAGCGTAGCGAACGGGCGAGAGACACCTTTATGAAGGAGACTTCTTTATGAAACGAGCTTTAATCACCGGTATCACCGGCCAGGACGGCGCCTACCTGGCCGAACTGTTGCTTGAAAAAGGCTACGAGGTGCACGGCATCAAGCGCCGAGCCTCCCTGTTCAACACCGACCGGATCGATCACCTCTACCAGGACCCCCATGTGGACAACCGTCGCCTGGTGCTGCACTACGGCGACATGACCGACTCCACCAACCTGATCCGGATCATCCAGTCGGTACAGCCTGATGAGATCTACAACCTGGCGGCCCAATCCCACGTACAGGTCTCCTTTGAGACCCCGGAATACACCGCCAATGCCGACGCCATCGGCCCGTTGCGTATCCTCGAGGCGATCCGCATCCTTGGGCTGGAGAAGAAAACCCGCTTCTACCAGGCCTCCACCTCCGAGTTGTACGGCCTGGTGCAGGAAATCCCCCAGAAAGAGACCACCCCCTTCTACCCCCGTTCGCCCTATGCAGTGGCCAAACTCTACGCCTACTGGATCACCGTCAACTACCGCGAGGCCTACGGCATCTACGGCTGCAACGGCATCCTCTTTAACCATGAATCACCGGTGCGGGGTGAGACCTTTGTCACCCGTAAAATCACTCGCGCCCTGGCCCGCATCAAACTGGGGCTTCAGGACTGCCTCTACTTGGGCAACCTTTCGGCCCTGCGGGATTGGGGGCATGCCAAGGATTACGTCGAGATGCAGTGGCTGATGCTACAACAGCCGGAGCCGGAGGATTATGTGATCGCCACCGGGCATCAGCACAGTGTGCGCGACTTCATCAATGCCGCCGCAGATGAATTAGGCATGAAGGTCAGCTGGCAGGGTAACGGCCTGGATGAAACCGGCTGCGACCAAAGCGGCAAGGTCATCGTAAGGGTTGACCCACGCTACTTCCGCCCCACCGAGGTAGAGACCCTGCTGGGCGACCCCACCAAGGCGCGGGAGAAACTGGGCTGGACACCAAAGATCAGCTTCAAAGAGCTGGTGGCCGAGATGGTACGGGAAGATCTGAAAGCCGCCGAACGGGATGAACTGGTCAAGAAACATGGCTATCAGGCCTTTGATTACAACGAATAAAGCAGCGTCGCAACGCACGGCAGATAAGAATCTAAAGGTATAATGCCGTACCCCTAAAACCGTATTGATTTTGGTTCTCGTCGCGTCGTTGCGCCGCCGCGTGACACCAAAGCTTTTTATTCGGCGTGCATCCCGCCTGTATCGGCGGTTAACCACTACAAAAAACATACCTAGCCCCGATCAGCTTCTCGTTATTGACAATTTTGCAGTATTGCATAAAATAAGAAACACTATGCCAGCAAAGTCCCCCAACATAACCTGCACTGCCGCAGCGCGGCTGAAAGTCCTTGGCGGACAGATCCGCGCCTGCCGAAAATCGCAGCGGATCAGCGCCATAGCGGCAGCAGAAGCAGCAGCGATGTCGAGAGTTACGCTGCACCGGATAGAAAAAGGTGAACCGGCCGTAACCATGGGGGCGTATGCAAATGCCATGGTTGTGCTGGGTCTTAACTTCGGACTGCTACCACAGGCCGAGCAGTCACCCCCCCCACCTGTACTGAACCGGGGGGAGTGGATCCCGGCACGCATCCGCCTGCAAGAGTACCCGCAGCTCAAGCTGCTTGCCTGGCAGTTGCAGGGGGTTGAAAGCCTGTCGCCTCTGGAGGCATGGAACATCTATGACCGCAATAGGCGCCATCTGGATGAGCAGGGTCTGACAGAGCATGAGCGACACTTGATCAATGCGTTGCAGCTAGCCTTCGGTGGTGAAAGCCGCCATGTTTAAACGCCCGTTCCACCAGCGTATTGCTCGGGTACTCACCTCTCTGGATGGCGACTTGCTGAAAAGTCGCCATTGCCTGTTTGGGGGAGGGACCGTCATTGCACTGCGTTTCGGTGAGTATCGCGAGTCTGTCGATATTGATTTTCTGGTTTCTGATCTGAACGGCTACCGAAACGTGCGTCAACGGATGACAGCAGATGGTATCTCCGCCATCATGCTGCCCGGAAAGACGGATCTGTTGCAGGCACGCGGCATACGGGCCGATCAATATGGAATCCGGACAATGCTCTCGGTAGATGACCAGCTGATAAAATTTGAGATCGTGCTCGAGGGGCGGATAAACCTTGCAGCTCCATCGGCACAAGACAGCCTGTGCGGCATTGCTACCCTCACGACGCTCGATATGGCAACCAGCAAGCTCCTGGCAAACTCTGACCGATGGGCCGATGACGGTGTCTTCAGCCGTGACCTGATTGATCTGGCAATGATGCAGCCAGGGTTGCCACTGCTGCGCAAGGCACTTGCCAAAGCAGAAGGCGCGTATGGAGATACCATCCGCAGTGATCTTGAAAAAGCCATTCAGCATATTCAAACACGCCACGGCTGGCTTGAACGCTGCATGCAGGCAATGGCCATGACTAGTCCCAAGGCACTGGTCTGGCAGAGGATACGCACGTTACACAAGGCTTTGTCAGCAGTTAAAGCGCCTGCAGATTAAAACATTCCGAGGGGAATAACTTTCTCTGCTTGCCTTTATTGGCCTTTACCAGCGGTTAATAGCTGGCTTTTGCTTTACCATAAACTAAAACCGCCTAACCCAACGCCGCAGCGTCGCAACGCAAGGAAAAACAGGAAGTAAGGGGTAAAAGAAAGTGTAGTAAAGGTTATCTCTCTCCGCGTGCTCCGCGTCTTGAGTGAGCACAGCGAACGGGCGAGAGACCCCAGTTTTGCCCTGCCCAAAAATTAGTCTTGTATACAGCGGGGGGGGGGGTGTATATAAGAAACTTTAGATTTTTGTAAGAATTCCACGTAGGAGTTCCAGAGCGATGAAGATCATCCTGCCGGTGGCCGGCAAAGGCACCCGACTACGACCCCATACCCACACCAAGGCCAAATCCCTGGTGCATGTGGCTGGCAAGACCGTGCTGGAACATATCATCAGCCGCCTGCTGCCGCTTAAAGCCCAGGAGCTGATCTTCATCATCGATGAAAACGGCAGTCAGATTCAGGAGTTCATGCAGAAGAAGTTTCCTGAGCTCAGCTGCAGCTACATCACCCAGCAGGAACGCAAAGGACCGGCCCATGCGGTCTGGCTGGCCGCCCCCCGCATCAACCCCGGCGATGATCTGCTGATCGTCTTCAACGACACCATCTTCGACACCGACCTGACCCGTATCCCACAACTCTGCAGCGACTGCGATGGCCTGATCTACTCCAAAGAGGTCGAAGACTACCAACGCTTCGGGGTCAACGTCGTCACCGACGGCCTGATCACCACCATGGTGGAAAAACCTGATACACCGGTCTCCAGGCTGGCTCAGGTCGGCCTCTACTACCTGAAGGACGCCCAGCGTTTCATGGCCTATCTCACCGCCACCATCGAGGCTGGCGACCTGGTCAAGGGCGAATACTACTTGCCGGCGGTCTTCATGCGGATGATCGCCGATGGCTGCAAGCTGAAAGCCCCCGAGATCGACGCCTGGCTGGACTGCGGCAAACCCGAGACCATCCTGTCAACCAACGCCTGTCTGTTACGGGGCCGTCACCACATCCATGGTGAGGCCGTTAATTGTGTCTTCATAGAGCCGGTACACCTTGAAAAAGGTGTGGTGGTGCGTGACAGCATCATCGGCCCCAACGTCTCCGTGGCCAAGGGCAGCGTCATCGAGCGCAGTATCATCCGCAACAGCATCATCAATAGCGATAGCACCGTCAGCGATATGCTGCTGACCGACACCATCCTGGGGGATGCGGTGCAGCTGGTTGGTTCACCCCGCAAGATGAACATCGGCGATCACTCACTGATCGAGATGCAAGGGTGAGTGGTCACCGCCATGCGCCTGACCGAAACTGAAAAAGCAGCAATCAAATCCGTCATTGCCGACCATGACCCGCAGGCCAGGGTGTACCTGTTCGGCTCACGGGTTGATGACACCAAGCTCGGCGGTGATATCGACCTGCTGATCATGTCAGACAGCCTGTCAATTGGTGATCGCGGCAAAATCCGTTGGGAGCTGTGTGGCAGGCTTGGCGAACAGAAGATTGATATCCTTATTGCACACGATATCACGGATCCTTTTGTGGCGCTTGCCTACAAAACCGGAGAGCTTCTTTCATGACCGACGATCTGAAAAAACTGCTACAGAAGGAGCTGCAGCTGCTTGACGATGCTCGTCAGATATTGGCGTATTCCTTTGCAAAATGCAGCAAAATCGGCCTCAAACCTGACTACACACCCGAAGAACTGGAAAGTTTCGAGTCACTGTGCAGTCGTTTCGCCCGTCTGAGCGACATCATGACGCAAAAGATATTCAGGTTGTTGGCCGAGATCGCCCTTGAACAGCCTGGTACCGTGCGTGACCGGATCAACAGGGCCGAAAAATGGAACCTGATCGAGAGTGCTGAAGAGTTTGTCGCCATTCGCATTGTCAGGAATGACATTGCGCATGAATACCTGCCGGAAGCGATCCGGGATATTTTTAAAAAAGTTATGGGGTTGACCCCGGCCCTGCTGAAAGCCGTCGATCTCACCAAGAACTACTGCAGCAGATTGTAGTGGCAGGCAGCACCAGGGACTGGTTCTGCAGGTGTCTGCCCCTGTCTTGAGGTGCTAAAGCCTATGCCCAAAATTGCGCGAGGCTCCGGAGAAGGATTAACCTATCATGTCATCAACCGTGGTAACGGTCGGCAGAAGGTATTTCATAAGGATGCTGATTACCAGACTTTTACAGAATTACTTGCCGATGCAGGGAAGCGTTTTGATGTAAGTATGCTGTCGTATTGCCTGATGCCGAATCATTTTCATCTTCTCGCCCAGGCGGCTCAAACCGAACTTCTCAGCCAGTGGATGCAATGGGTAATGATAAGCCATGTACGACGTTATCACCGCCATTACGGTACAAGCGGCCACATCTGGTAAGGAAGATACAAAAGTTTCATCGTTCAATCAAATGAACACCTGTTTACGGTCATCAGGCACATAGAGGGCAACCCTGTAAGAGCTGGGCTTGTAGAAAGTGCTGCCAATTGGCAATGGTCTTCACAGTGATGAATGGCAACAACAGACAATTGTACGACTTGGTTTGGAATCAACAGTGCGCCGGAGAGGGCGACCATGGGACAAAACGGTAAAGTAGCCTGTCCCCTTTAAGCCCTAGGCAATCTTTCTGCCTTACGGGACTGGTGGGGGCATGCCAAGGACTATGTCGAGATGCAGTGGCTGATGCTGCAGCAGCCGGAGCCGGAGGATTATGTGATCGCTACCGGTCACCAGCACAGCGTGCGCGATTTTGTGAATGCCGCCGCCGAAGAGCTGGGCATGAAGATCAGCTGGCAGGGCAACGGTGTTGACGAAACCGGCAGCGACCAGAGCGGCAAGGTGATCGTCAGGGTTGACACGCGCTACTTCAGGCCCACCGAGGTAGAGACCCTGCTGGGCGACCCCAGCAAGGCACACCAGAAACTGGGTTGGAAACCCAGGATCACCTTCAAGGAACTGGTGACCGAGATGGTGCGGGAGGATTTAAAAGCCGCTGAACGGGATGAGTTGATCAAGAAACACGGTTATCAGGCCTTTGATTACAACGAATAAGCGAGCACTATCTCTCCCAGAGACGCTGAGTTACACGGAGAACGTGAAAACCGAATAAAAGCTCCTTGATTTAAGAGGTTTACCCCAAACCAGTTGTTAGATTTACTCGGCGTGCATCCGCCTTTCTCGGCGGTTAATTAACAATTTTGCCACAAACGGGCGAGAGACAAAACATGACAACAGACCAGCTGGCCGCCATACTAGCCACCTTCGCCGATCTTGAGCTGGCTGTCATCATCGGGAGCCAGACAAACGGCACCGCCCGTCCGGACAGTGATTGGGATATTGCTCTTCAGTGGTCACGAAGCCTGACATTTACGGAGCAACTTGCTGCAACAGAACGCCTCCGGAATCTGGTGGCAAAGCAGTTACAGGCCCCGCAGCAGTCAATTGATCTGATTGATCTGCCGACCGCCCGTCTGGCTATGCGCGCTGTTGTAGCTGAAGAAGGGATAGTCCTCAAAGGTGGAGAAAGTCTGGCATGGCATCGCTTTCTGCAAAGGACCTGGCGGGAACTCGAAGAACAGTATTGGGAGCAACTTTATGCGGCTTGATCTCTACCAGACCGAAACAGCTCTGATTGCGCAACAGCAGACCTCACTGCTTGATGAGGCCGCAGAACGGCTACAATCCGGCGGCAGCCTGTCCCGGCTTGAGCAGAATGGAGTACTGCATGCCATTCAGGTGCTGGTTGAGAATGCGGTCGGCAAATCAAAGCAACTGATCAAGGCAGCAGAAAAACAGGTGCCGCTATCGGCATATGACAGCTTTGTGGGGCTGTCAGAGCTCGGGTATATTAACGAACAGGATTTGCAGGCGTGGAATGCTGCCATTGGCCTCCGAAACCGGATTGTTCATGACTACATGAATATCGATATGCAGCGGGTTCTTGAGTTAGTAGGCAAAAAACAATACCGATTCGTCACTGATTTCCTGATGACACCGCTAAATGAAGCGTAGCGAACGGACGAGAAACAGAAAACATTATCTCTCGCAAAGCCGCTAAGATCGCCAAGAAATGCTACATCTATCGGAAACCGCAGATGGACGCCGATCAACGCAGAGCAAGCAAAAGGCTTAAAAGATTTGGTGGCGCCTGGTTGTACCCCTGAAAAGCGACTTTGAAGTTATCTGCGTGCATCCGCCTGTATCGGCGGTCACATCTGATTTTCTCTGTGGCCTCTGTGTTTATAAAGAATTCCGTCGCGTCGTAGCGTAGCGTGAAACCTGAATTAAGGAACGTAGATGTCCTCTGGACGCCACCACCAAACACCAGTGCGAGACGAGTTCCCTTCACTGGTACATCAGCTTCGCGAGTTGATCCAATCCGCGCGCCGTCAGGCGTTGCGCGCTGTAGATACTATACAGGTTCGCACCTGTTGGGAAATCGGTCGCCACATCGTCGAGTTTGAGCAACAAGGGCTTGACCGTGCGGAATATGGGAGCCGTTTGATTCCCAGGCTGGCCGAATCACTGACATCTGAATTCGGTCGGGGATTTGATGCGTCAAATCTTCGCTACATGCGCCTATTTTATCAAGCCTTTCCGAAACGTGACGCACTGCGTCACGAATTGAGCTGGACACATTATCGCACACTGCTTCGGGTGGAGGACGAGCGGGCCCGACAGTGGTACATGAACGAAGCTGCCGAGCAGAACTGGAGTACCCGCGCACTGGATCGGCAGATCAACACACTCTATTACGAGCGCTTGCTGGCCAGCAAAAATCGCGACCCTGTTCGCCAAGAGGCGGCCAATCAGATTGCCGCCTTAAACCACAACCCTCGTGAGTTCGTACGCGACCCGGTGATTTTGGAATTTCTCGGTCTGCCGGAAACAGGACGCCTGCTCGAGGCAGACCTCGAACAAGCACTTATCGACAAACTGCAATCCTTTCTGCTTGAGCTCGGCAAGGGTTTTGCCTTTGTCGCCAGGCAAATGCGCATCAGTACGGAAAACAAGGATTTCTATATAGATCTCGTTTTCTATAACTACCTGCTCAAGTGTTTCGTGCTGTTTGACCTCAAAACCGGCGAACTCGCTCACCAGGACATTGGCCAGATGGACATGTATGTCCGCATGGTCGACGACCTAAAGCGTTCTCCTGACGATAACCCTACGGTTGGCATCATCCTCTGCGCAGCCAAAGATCATTCGGTGGTGCGCTACTCCGTACTGCACGAAAATCAACAGCTCTTTGCCAGCAAATACAAACTGATTCTGCCAACCGAGGATGAACTGAGAGCGGAACTTGAAAAAGAACAACGACTGCTCGCCGAAATCGAATTAAGAGGTAATCATATCCTCTGAAACAACCATCCAATAGACAGATAGCTGCTGAAAGATGATGGTACAGCCGCACCACTAAAAACAGGTTGTATGTTTACTCGGCGTGCATCCGCCTTTATCGGCGGCTAGACCTGATTTTCTCAGTTGCTCCGTGTTTCACATGCTGTAGAATTTCTTCGCGTACTCCGCGCCTTGAGTGAGCGTAGCGAACGGGCGAGAAACCAGAAGTCTTTTATCTCTCGCAAAGCCGCTAAGATCGCCAAGAATGCTGTAGGATTGTAAGGGGTAAAGCAGTAACCCTGAAAATATGATTTTCCCTGTGCCCTCTGTGTTTCAAGTGCTGTAGACTTTCTTCGCGTGCTCCGCGCCTTAAGTGAGCGAAGCGAACGGGCGAGAAACCAGAAGTCTTTTGTCTCTCGCAAAGCCGCTAAGATCGCCAAGAATGCTGTAGGATTGTAAGGGGTAAAGCAGTAACCCTGAAAATATGATTTTCCCTGTGCCCTCTGTGTTTCAAGTGCTGTAGACTTTCTTCGCGTGCTCCGCGCCTTAAGTGAGCGAAGCGAACGGGCGAGAAACCAGAAGTCTTTTGTCTCTCGCAAAGCCGCTAAGATCGCCAAGAATGCTGTAGGATTGTAAGGGGTAAAGCAGTAACCCTGAAAATATGATTTTCCCTGTGTTCTCTGTGCCACTTTGTTTCTACTGATCTTCGTCGCGTCGTTGCGCCGCCGCGTGATTCCCTTTTTTGCCCTGCCCAAAAAATAGTCTTGTATACAACGAAGGGGGGGGTGTATATAAAAACTTTAATTTTTTGTAAGAATTCCAGCTAGGAGTTCCAAAACAATGAAGATCATCCTGCCGGTGGCCGGCAAAGGCACCCGACTACGACCCCATACCCATACCAAGGCCAAATCCCTGGTGCATGTGGCCGGCAAGACCGTGCTGGAACATATCATCAGCCGCCTGCTGCCGCTCAAAGCCCAGGAGTTAATCTTCATCATCGATGAAAACGGCAGTCAGATTCAGGAGTTCATGCAGAAGAAGTTTCCTGAGCTCAGCTGCAGCTACATCACCCAGCAGGAACGCAAAGGACCGGCCCATGCGGTCTGGCTGGCCGCCCCCCGCATCAACCCCGGCGATGATCTGCTGATCGTCTTCAACGACACCATCTTCGACACCGACCTGACCCGTATCCCACAACTCTGCAGCGACTGCGATGGCCTGATCTACTCCAAAGAGGTCGAAGATTACCAGCGCTTCGGGGTCAACGTCGTCACCGACGGCCTGATCACCACCATGGTCGAGAAACCGGACACACCGGTCTCCAGGCTGGCTCAGGTCGGGCTCTATTACCTGAAGGACGCCCCGCGCTTCATGGCCTATCTGGCCGCCACCATCGAGGCCGGCGACCTGGTCAAGGGCGAGTACTACCTGCCGGCGGTCTTCATGCGGATGATCGCCGACGGCTGCAAGCTGAAAGCCCCCGAGATCGACGCCTGGCTCGATTGCGGCAAGCCCGAGACCATCCTGGCAACCAACGCCTACCTGCTCAAGGGCCGCCACCATATCCACGGCGAGGCCGTTAATTGTGTCTTCATCGAGCCGGTGCACCTTGAGAAGGGTGTTGTGGTGCGAGACAGCATCCTCGGCCCCAACGTCTCGGTGGCCAAGGGCAGCGTCATCGAGCGCAGCATCATCCGCGACAGCATTATCAACAGCGATAGCACCGTCAGCGACATGCTGCTGACCGACACCATCCTGGGTGATGCCGTGCAGCTGATCGGCTCACCCCGCAAGATGAACATCGGTGATCACTCGCTGATTGAAATGCAGGGGTAAACAAAGCCGTTAACCCAGAGGAACCGCAGATGGGCGCCGAGCAATGCAGAAAAAGCAAAAAACACCAAAAGCCTTTGGGTTGCTGGGATATCCTAATAACAGGCCATTGACGTTATAGGCGTGTTTCGTGCCGTTATCGGCGGTTAAAAGCTGTTAGCTACCAGGTACATCGCATGCGTCTGACTAAATATGAAAAAGATGCCATCACCTCAGTAATCGCCATATTCGATCCGCAGGCCAGGGTGTACCTGTTCGGCTCACGGGTTGACGACACCAAGCGTGGTGGCGACATCGACCTGCTCATCATGTCAGACAGTCTGTCACTTGGAGATCGCGGCAAAATTAGCTGGGAACTGTGTGGCAGGCTTGGCGAACAGAAGATCGATATCCTTATTGCAAAGGATACCGCGGATCCGTTTGTGGCGCTTGCCTATAAAACCGGAGAGCTTCTTTCGTGACAGAATATCTGAATAAACTAGTGCAGAAAGAGCTGCAGCTGCTTGAAGATGCTCGCCAGATATTGGCGTATTCCTTTGCCAAATGCAGTAAAATCGGCATCAAAACAGACTACACGCCGGAAGAATTAGAGAGTTTCGAATCACTTTGCAGCCGTTTCGCCCGTCTGAGCGACATCATGACGCAAAAGATATTCAGGCTGCTGGCCGAGATAGCCCTTGAGCAGCCCGGTACCGTACGAGACCGGATCAACCGGGCTGAAAAGTGGAACCTGATCGAGACAGCTGAAGATTTTGTCGCAATCCGTATTGTAAGGAATGACATCGCCCATGAATATCTACCTGAAGCGATCCGGGATATTTTCAAAAAAGTGATGGAACTGACGCCGACACTGCTTAAAAGCGTCTCTCTCACCACTGACTACTGCAGCAAATTGTAGCCTTATCGCAGCGCATGGCACATCGGTTTGTGTGCAGCACGAGCAGGCGAAAACAGAAAGCAAATTGGAAATACGAGAGATGTCGCTCAGTTTTTGTGCGAGACAGCATTCTCGGCCCCAACATCTCCGTGGCCAAGGGTAGCGTCATTGAACGCAGCATCATCCGCAACAGCATTATTAATAGCGACTCTACGGTAACTAGCATGCTGCTGACCGACACCATCCTGGGCGATGCGGTGCAACTGATCGGCTCACCGCGTAAGATGAACATCGGCGACCACTCGCTGATTGAAATGCAGGGGTAATGAACGCTCTACTACAGCAGGAACAGGACAACTTATATATAAGGTGCTAGAACGAATGATAACGAATATTATTAAATTAATAAGAAGATATTTAGTATGTTTTGGCATCAAAGTATGCAGGGATAAATCGCGAGACTGGCAACAGTATCTCTATCCGAAGTCGAACCATACGATACATCCTTTGTATGTTAACATAGGAGCGGGAGGATTCTATCATCCGATGTGGACCAATGTGGATATGCCGAATGAATTCTACCAAAAATTACAAAAAGGTAACGTTCATGTGGTTTATGATTTATGCAGCCTGCAACCGTTGCCATTTGAATCAGGAAGTGTTGCCATATTCTATACGTCGCATACTATCGAGCATCTTCCTAACGACAAGGTGAGACATCTATTTGCTGAAATTCACCGATGCCTGAAAGTGGGAGGCATATTCCGCGTAACCTGCCCTGATATGGAAATTCAGTATCGCGCATACCAAAACAGAGATGAGCACTTCTGGTCCCAACCATCACCTTGGTTGACAAATTTGTCTGCACTGGAAAACCGGTTCATAGAACACTTTGCTACGGCTTTAACGGCACATCATTGTGTAAAAATTAAAGGGACACCGTTTGCGCCGATTTCACCTCAAGAACTGGAAGCTCTTTTCAGTACACATTCCATGGAAGATTTTTTTGATACAATAATCTCGAGGATTCCCCCGGACTCTAACTCATGGTTTCCCGAGGGGCACTGTAATTGGTTTACGCCATCAAAGGTTTTGATGATGCTAAAAAAATCTGGCTTTGCGGCGGTGTATCAATCAGGTTATGGACAATCTGCAGATCCTCGCCTAAGAAACACCGATTTATTTGACTCGACATGCCCTGAACTGTCACTTTATGCTGAAGCGGTTAAATGAAAATTGCGTAATTTCGTTTCAAAACCCCACTTTTTAGTGACCATCACTGCTTGGCTTTCCAAGATCATAAATGCTGTAACGCAGGTGATTGTCATGCGCTATCTGATAATTTATCTCGGTGTAGATGGGTACGGTGCTTTTGCAATTCTCCTGTCGCTGGCCGGATGGGTCGCACTTTCTGATTGTGGATTCAGTACTGCCTTTCAGAATACATTTTCAGAAAACAGGGCAAAATCGGTCAGCACGGAAATACTGGTGTCTCAGATACGGTTTGTGCAATACGGCCTGACTCTGTTATGGATACCTATCGTATGCGCGCTCAGCTTTCCACTTTGTGCATATCTTTTTCCGGAAATGTATTCAGCTTCGAAGGCGATAGTATCAACGGTGATTACTGGTATGGTTATCTGGATGACAAGCGCCGTCGCCGGTATTTCATACAAGTTATTGTACGCCATGCATAAAGGGTATCTCGCAAATGTTTATCCGGCAATTGGGAGTATATTGTCCTTGCTTGCAGTCATTACACTTACGGGCTTAAACCGGTTTGACAACAAATTGCTGGGTGCGGTCATAGCTTACAGTGTTCCACCGTTACTAGTTTCACTTGCCGCAAATATGCATATAAATACAGATTTAAGGTGGACTGTAAAAGGTCTGGATTGGCCCCAGATGCACATTGTCATGAGACGTGCCTGGAGCTTTCTGGGGTTTGCGCTGTTAGTCGCCTGCGTTACCGGTTTTGATTACCTGATTATGGCCCGTATACTGGAACAGCATAACATAGCGGCATATAATGTAGTCAGCCGGGTATTTATCTTCATATATTTTTTATACTACTCGATACTTACTGCCATGTGGCCTGTTTTCACGGAATTGATGACCAGGGAACAATACCAAGCCGTCAAAATTAGAATTTATAAATCGATTTTGCTGGGTGTCGTGATTATATCTTTCAGCACCGCTATGTTCCTCTGTTTTCGAAGTTTCATCTCCGGTGTACTGTCGGATAACAAAATTGTGATTTCCACACAGACAATCATCTGTTTCGGGAGTTACTATCTGCTTCGCGTGTGGGGAGATGCGTTTGCAGTGGTATTAGCGAGTGTCAACAACGTGAAGATTTTCTGGATGTATATGCCGTTTCAGGCTTTGATCAGTCTGGGGCTTCAATATTATCTCGGCAGCAGATATGGGCTTGACGGAATCATTGTCGGCATAGGCATTTCGTTCCTGCTTACTGCTGTCTGGATAAATCCTGCTGTGCTGTACCGACAGTTCAAGCAGAAAATACGCATAGATGTTTTACAATCCAAGATCCCCACCGGATGAGCAAATCTATGAAACTTTTTTTTACGTTATTGTTCAAATGTGTCGTTGTATTTCGGAAAACACACCAGCGGCTGTTCAGTCTAATTCTATCAGGGGTACTTGGCGCAAAGCGTTTGCGGGTTCATCCTTCCGCTAAAATCATCGGTACGCCGGGCATTGCAATAGGCGCAAACTTTTATGCAGGAAAGGATTTTTGGCTTGAGGCAGTCTACACACATGGCACGCTTTCGTATACTCCAAGAATTATTATCGGGGATAATGTCGCTGTTAATGATTCTGTGCACATTGCCGCAACCAACTATATCGAGATCGGTAATAACGTTCTAATGGCAAGCAAAATATATATTTCCGATCATAACCACGGTTCCTACTCCGGTGAACTGCATTCTGCCCCTGAGATGCCGCCTAATATGCGTCCCGTAAGTTCCGATCAGCGAGTAGTCATCGAAGACAATGTTTGGTTAGGTGAATTTGTGGCGGTACTACCAGGTGTAACGATTGGCAAGGGGACTATCATTGGCAGCAACTCAGTAGTTTCACGAAGCATCCCCCCCCGTTCGATTGCCGTAGGCGCCCCCGCAAAAGTTGTGAAGCAGTACAATTCCATAACAAAGAAATGGGAAGCAGTATGAACAATTCAGATGTAGCCGCCTGCACAATAGTTTCAATGAATTATTATTCGTATGCGAGGACGCTTTATGCCTCATTCAACCAGCATAACCCTGGAGCGATGTTTTTTGTTCTGCTCGTCGATAAAAAGCCAGTTGACGTTGAATTTTCCTCTGAGCCATTTGAGGTAATTGAGATTTCCGATCTTGCCATTGATAGTTTTGCCCAAATGGCATTTCAATTTGACATTGTCGAACTGAACACTAACGTAAAACCAGCTTTCATGGAGTTTATTTTAAAAGAACGTAACATTTCAAAGTTAATATACCTAGATCCTGACATCCTAGTTTACCGCTCCATGGAGCACCTAATCGAACTGCTTGACTCCTATGAAATAATTCTTACCCCGCACTGCAATAGCCGAATAGACGATAACCTACGACCGTCGGAACAGGATTTTTTACAAAACGGCGTCTTCAATCTTGGATTTATTGCCGTTAGCAATGGGAATGAGGCTTTTAAATTCTTGGATTGGTGGGGGAATCGTTGTTTGATGTTAGGTTTTTCAGAAACACGCACAGGACTTTTTGTAGACCAGAAATGGGTAAATTTCGCTCCGTGTTTTTTTGACAGGGTGCTGATTCTAAAACATCCCGGATATAATATGGCATATTGGAATTTGCACGAGCGCATACTAGATCAGCAGGAAGAACACTGGACGGTGAACGGCTATCCACTTGTATTTTACCATTTTAGCGGCATTGATGTGTACAATCAGCAGCAGATTTCAAAGCATCAAAACCGTTATGACCTTCAGATACGGCCAGACCTCAAGCAAATATTTGACGAGTACAGGACATTACTGCTTAATAACGGTTACGAAGACTATCGTACATGTGCATACGGCTATGGTACATTTTCTAACGGGAAGAGGATAACGCATGTTGCGCGAAGGCTCTATGCAGCCAACAAAGATTCCCTAGGTAACGCAGACCCATTTTCTTCTGACGGAGAGGTTTATGCATGGTGTAATCGCAACGGCTTCTTCAGCAAAGAGGATCAAAGCGGCGTATACAATGCTCTGACATATGACAAGAACGATTATAGAGTGCGAGCTATTAATTATTGCTTGAAATTGTTACTGGGCATATTTGGAGCTAACAGGTACACATTGTTAATGAAATATCTTTCCTACATATCGGTACTTCGTAATCAGAAGAACATTTTCCCAGTCAAATAGTTTAAGATATGTTCAATTTTACGTGCATACCTGCTGTGGAAAAGTCAAGAACTATCAAACTTCGACCTAATACAACCGTCCAGCTTATGCACTGGATGCTGTACGTCTCTGTAGCAACGGTTTCGTTTGACATTTTTCTAGTTGTTAACATTGGCTTTAATTTCAGAATTTCTCAGCTAGTTCTTATACCGGTTATGCTGTATGTTGCGCTGACACGGCTAACGTCTAAGCATACCGTAGTACCAGTTGGATTCTGCTATTTGCTTGTCTGGTCAACCTTTATTCTTTTGTTCGTGCCAAATACATCGCTTCCGGTTCGCAGCGCAGGCTATGTTTTCTGGCTGCTGTTCAATATTGCAACTATATTCATTTTTGTTCAATTATTCCGAACAGCTCAGCGCATCAACCAGCTGATCCGCTACTACATTTATTCCTTCAGCTTTGTAGCGACCTTTGGCCTGGCCCAATTTATTCTGCCGCTGTTTGGGCTCGAGGCACCGTTGGTGGAGCAGTGGTGGATACCCGGAATGCTGGCAAGGATAAATGGGTTTTCCTATGAGCCATCCTATTTTGCAACCTATCTCACCATAGGGTGGGTGATGGTCGCCAGCCTCCACAAGGACAAAGCCACCATCATTGCGAAACGCAGCCTGTTCAACATATATTTACTGCTTACCGTCGCCATGATTCTGTCATCATCGCGCATGGGCTGGCTTGTCATGATCCTGTGGTATCTTCAATTTCCAGTTCAGTTTCTTTTCAAACTATTCTGCAGTGGTATTGATAGGAGGCTGCTTGGAAAAACCCTGCTATTAATCGTGATCTGCGTTATTTGTTACATTTTTGTGTCCGTCGTAGGAATCGATGCGATTAAATTTCTAATCGAAGGGCTCGGGATTTTAGGTGGATCAAGTCATTCCTCTTCAACACGAATAAATGAACTTCTCGATACTTTGACCGTGTTTGCTGAGAGCCCATTCATAGGATATAGCCTTGGAGGTGTTTCATCTGCAATCGGTGCATTGCGTGGAGTTCATATCACGGATCTTGAAACCGCAAAGGGCCATGAAGGCATGAATGTTTTTGCAGAAGTGCTTGCCGCCAGCGGCATAATTGGGGGCCTGGTTTTTGCGGCCTACGTCGCCTTACTATTTTACCTGCCGATCAAGTTTGTCAGGAAATCGGCCGATTCTGTGTTCCGTCCGCTAGTCAAAGCACTGGTAATTTCCCTTGGGTTTGAATTACTGATACTTCAGTTCAATCAGAACATTCTAAGGCCATACTTGTGGATGCATATAGCGGTACTCTGTTGTACCTATGCTGTAGCTCAGTCATACCATAAAAGCCAGGTGCCAGCTTGAAAATATATTTTGACATCCGATGGTCTGGAAACCACGGGATAGGACGAGTTAGCAGAGTGCTCGAAGAGCGACTAAAATTGGAGTATCTTGAAGTCTCCGGGAATCCAGCGTCTCCGTTCGACCCCATGCGGCTACTACTCGCAATGCTCAAGTTGCCAAGCAAATGTCTAGTCTTTAACCCCGGATATAATGCGCCGTTTTTTTTAGTTCGTCCGTATATCTTTATAATCCATGATCTAAATCATATTGACAGGCCAGAAAACAGTAACTTTCTGAAAAAGTTGTATTATCGTCTGGTAATGCGTAGAGCCTGTAAAAGTGCATTTAAAGTTCTTACTGTTTCCGAATTTTCAAGACAGCGAATTATTGATTGGGCTGATGTTCCTGAGTCCCACGTAGTTAATATTGGTAATGGGGTTGATGATAGTTTTAGTCCTACGACACCACCGTTTTCGCCAGGCTATGAATATTTGTTGTGTGTTAGCAATAGGAAGCCACACAAGAATGAGAAACGCTTGCTGGTGGCTTTTTCGCAAGCCAGCATTGATGTGACAATTCGTATTGTTTTTACGGGAAAAGCTACCGAGTCCTTGCTGCAGTTATGTGAAAATCTACAGATCAAGGATCGAGTTGTATTTTTGGGGTTTATTCCAGACAGTTGTTTGCCGGGCCTTTATCGAGGTGCTTTGGCGCTACTTTTTCCGTCGTTGTATGAGGGGTTTGGGTTACCTGTCGTAGAGGCAATGGCATGTGGCACGCCAGTTGTTACGTCAAAAACAACCTCTTTGCCTGAGGTTGCTGGTGATGCTGCACTACTCGTTGATCCGCTAAACACAGATGAAATAACACAAGCACTTGAGCGCATTGTTAACGATGCTGCTTTGCGTGCAGAATTGACGGAAAAAGGGCTTGCGCGTGCTCGTCAGTTCACATGGGATGATGTTGTCGATAAGGTTAAACATGTGCTTGTAGATGCGACGTGTACTGGGAGCATTAAATGAAAGTTGCAATAATTCATTATTGGTTAGTTGGCATGAGAGGTGGAGAAAAAGTCTTAGAGGCTGTATGTGAACTGTTTCCGCAAGCAGACATCTTTACTCATGTTTATAATTCCGAAGCGATCTCGCC